>Ga0179593_1618505_pt1 | contig 10879 bp, 9 predicted proteins | sample CZODoug2_1_08_16_FD_185931 | JGI IMG/M metagenome (GOLD analysis project Ga0179593, IMG submission 185931) | Vadose zone soil fungal communities from Angelo Coast Range Reserve, California, USA - CZODoug2_1_08_16fungal (PacBio error correction) | ecosystem: Environmental > Terrestrial > Soil >...
GTCGGTGTCCCATGATCGCAGGCGCCTTTTCGTCGGAGTTGGTTCTGCCTTCCTGCTGGAACCAGCACGTTTCGATACCATTGGAACCCAAAAAGGGGGGTTTACCGAAGATTCCAAAATGCAAGCAAGAGCGCGGGTCCGACAAAAACAGAACTAGAGGCTGATACAGCATCTCGAGAAAGCATGAGTACTCTAAAAGGATTGGAGAAGGGAATTTACCAGGAGGGACTCACAGCTCGCGCGACGGGCTGCTGGACCGCGTAGAAGGGAGGCAGGACCTTCCCTTGAGTCTTCCATGGAAGAGAGTGGGTTTTTAGGAAGAAAAACTCCCGGGGAAAAAAAAGGGACAGGGGGGGGAACCGCCGGCTAGCTCAATGAGGAGAAAAATACATAGTGGAGTATTCTTAAAGCAAGGAGGGAAGCCGAGACGTAAAGGACGGGATTCCAATTGTTGCACGAAAAGAAGGATGATGAGCAATCTAACGAGGGGGGGGGAGTGAAGACGTGTCCGAGGCTCGGGCTGGCTCTTGCGCAAAAGCATACGCAAGCTATAGACAACTGTTATTAGGGCTTGGGTGGAAGAGGGATTAATGTAGTATATTAAGGGAGGGAAGCTTCAGCCTTCTCAGCCGTGTCGAGGGGGGGGGAAAAGAGGAAATGAATAGGATAAAAGTGGGAAAAGGGTCGAAACGGTGAAAAAGATAACAGGGGGCGTCCATCTCCCTTCAGAGGGTTGGTGAAAATATTACGGGTGCTAATGCGAGGCGAGGACTCCTTGCGGAGCTATAGGAGAATTAACTTTCAGACTCACCGGTTGTCGTCCCCTAGAAGAAAAGGGCAAGAGGGAGAAAGACCGGGGGAGGAGCTCATCATAAAATATAAAGAGCGTTGGATGGCGGTTCATTGGTTGCAACGGGAAAATGGGGAGGGACTATATAAAAGGTCAGCGGATCTGGCTGCAGGAAACCTTGCGTGGAATACCGCCAAGAGAAAAATTGCATCTTCCGAAAGTGAAGAGTTGGTCGGGCGGGGGACTAACCTCCAACTATCATTTAGCTCGTCGAAGATTTCGGAGAGGACTGAACTGCATCTCCATAGGGCCAGAGCATCCAGCTCGCTGAGGGGGAGGGTTGGATAAGGGAAAAAACAGTCGTTCGCTGAGCCCAATTGAAGGAAGCCAGCCCGTGTTTGCTGCCGAGGCCTTGGACCTCAGCTTACTTGGTGAGAAAAGGTGGGGGTGGGGTCGCTTTCGAAGGCCGCGCAGCCAGATCCTCGAGGCGTTTGGGGGACGCGGAAAAGAAGCGAGGGAACACCTTCGGCTGAAGAAACAAACTCAGCAACTCTACGCCGGACGGGACCGCAGACGGATTAGGAGAACAGCTCCCCGATTTGAGGTTCAGAAATTTACTTCTGCCGTTCCTCGGAAAATCTGAAACCGGGGCTAGGTAGTACATTTTAGAAACACCGTACTACCCTGCATGAACCCCACAATCGAGGAAACAACGGGATTCTATAGATAGTGAAACGTCGTGTCGTCATGGGACCCTGTCGGATCATGAAAACAGCAATAGCAAGTCATACCAAAGGAAAGAAGCCTCAAGTGTGATACCGCGGAAAGGAATGATTTGTTGGGGCAAGACACTATACCCTAGCAGATTTGAAAGGAGGGGGACTCTAAAGTACGTCACGACGTGCAAACAAGACAGATCAGGTACATGCTCGAAACGGACCGAGTCACGGGCGGGAATGGAATCCTTGCTGACAAGCTCAAGGGACCACCTTGCCGCGCTCGTTGTTCGAAGGTGAAGTAAAGGCACACAACGTGCAATTCGAACCTGGCTCGGGGAGATCGCCGAAAAAAACACGTCTCCCGTAAAGTACGAGAGCTCTCTTCAAACAAACGGGGGTGAAGAAAAGGCTAAATTTGTTATAGGGGAAAGGTCTAGGGAACAAAAACTGCAGAAGCCAGTGTCAAGAATGACGGACCGGGAGTCTTCATTCCTGGGACCACGACGCGGATCCGGGAAATGAGCTACGTCGGCTATCCCCCGTCATTGCGGGCAAGGACGCAGCATGAATTCGGGTTGCGAAAAGCTGACGACAAAAGGCCTTGACGTAGGTTCGAGGAAGGTCTGTTGCAAGATGCGACGGTGATCATTAAGTTGGTAGGGGGCATCAGGAAGGAAAAGGTCGAAACCAGACTTTCCTAGGGGGTTGCTCTATGACGGCGGCAAGAGGGGGGAACCATGAGCGACCGGGGGAGAGTCTTGTACATAGAGGAAAAGAGTTCCCCTTGATAGTGCCATGGTTAGGGGGTTGGGGTGATGCCGTGTCCGGAGCAGGGGGGGGTTCCCAACGAACCGGCCACAACCCTATTCCTGCGGGGACGAGGGGGGGGAAAAGATGTCCCGGAAATGAAAAACTCGGGCATTAAATGTTAGCACAAATTCGTGAAATACATTCCGTGGGATCTTCATCAAATCAAGTAAGGGGAAAAGAAGAAAGTAGAAGTGCGTCGAGGAGGGAACGGGTCTTTGGGAATTGAAAGCAAGGTCCCACATACGCAACCAAGGAACGATATAGGGGGATTGAAAGACGCTTCAAGAGAGGGCTGGGAATGAAAGACTCTATCAATCACCCAAAGGGTAAAGGAGAGGCTGAAACGCGCTAACTCTTGTATTCGGGGAAATGTAATGAAAAAAGGGTCATTTCAGGGGGGAGAAGGGGGGGGATAAACTGTCCTGATATCGAGATTAATGGTAGGGCCTACGCGCTCAAGAAACAAAAAGGGAATGGCTAGGGGGGATAATTGCATAATTGTCAAAGAAGAGAGGGCAGACTAATTCGACAAAAACCTAAAATGGAGGGAGGTGGTAAAAGAGATCATCATCGAGCGAGAAGGTGGGCCAGACCAGGGGGCACGCAATATTTAGGAGAGGGAAAAGGGGGTAGACCAGAAAGGGGTCTACCCCACCGAAAATATTGGGAAAAAAGCGGGAACCAATGAATAAAAACCCAGGCTCATATGAGAGACGCACAGTGTGTCAAAAAAACGAAGGGATCTGTCTATTAGACTACAAAAAAGTTGGGAACGGCGGCGGATCAAAGGAGGATCAACAGGCACTGCTCTTGCAGCGCAGGAAATTACACGAAGATGAAGTGATGGACTGCATGGAGGAAAAAAAAGGCTAGCGGGGGACAGTAGAAAGCCAACTGGGGGTAAAGCCTCTTCATGAGGGGACGGATGAAAGCGGACATCTTCCGAGGAGATGAAGAGGGAAAAAAAAAGCAACAGTCCTCAAAGTTCAACGCCAAAAAGGAGGTCTTCATCAACTTTCGGTGCGGCGTCCTCGCTCAAAAAGGAGGAATCAAGGAAAAATGAGAAAAAAGGGAACAATAGCTCGAGGAGAAGTAATCGGAAGAAAAAAAACAGATACGCGTTCACGGGCTGTACGCTCAATTGGGGAAACGCCTCTCAATGTGATTGGAGAAAAGAGTCAGGCGAGGAGAAAAATGGTCATTGAAGCCGGAAAAAGAGAGCCAACATCAAGGACGTACATCAACTTCAGACAAGTGCTGAACCTGGGATCAATAAGTCCCGCATCCGCTCTCGGGGGGAAAAGGGGCAGTGTCGCGAAAAAACCATGGTCAAAAGAATGACCTCCATCACGGCGAGACAAAAAAAAGATCGGAAGGAGAGGAGGCAGCACGCTGAGGGATGCCAGACGAGCGACTGCGGGAGTTGTGGGTGAAAGATGCAGACCAACGAGGTTCATCAAGGCAGGGGGGGAAAATGCAAAAAAGTAAATCCGCGGCCAAGGGGCTGAAAAGTGACTTGCATAGGAAGGACTGCGGGTCCTCGACTGAGATCACAGAATGGGGAAAACCCCGAAGTGTTGAACGTGAACAAGTGGGGGAGAAAGATGACAAAACCCTGCCGCAGGAACGAGTACCAAATTCAGCGTTAGGATGCGGAAAGAGGATTACTGGGAGGGATCAAAGACTAGCAATTGATGAGAATTTCATGGACAGGGGGGGGGGGGCGGGTACATAAGTCTCGCGCGGGAAAAAGTCGGGTGAAGTTCGGTCGAAAAGGGGGGGGAAAAAGGGGGCCCCCTTTGGGGAAGCGCCTTTGGATGTGGGGCTTACTCCCATGGGGCCGAAGTTCAGGGAAAATCTTCTGGAAGCGGAGGAAAAGGGAAAATAGAAGCCATCGGGCAACTTGAGAGGGGCGCAAAGGGAGGGCGTGGAGAAATGACTTCGGTTAAAAAGGGTTCCCTCGGCAGAAGCCAAACGAAAAAAAAATAAGAGCGGTTTTGCGGGGGAGTCGGGAGTGGAGGAGAAGGAGGGGGGGTCTCGGAGGGGGAAAAGGGGCGCCCACCTAAGTCTCTACAGCACTTTTATGGGTTCGGGGGGTTCAGGGGGGATTAGGAGATTTCTCCCACTAAGGGGACCAGAGACAAAGTCCTTTTCTATCTACAGTGAAAGCAGGAAGGAGGGAGGCACAGTAGGAGGAAACCGGGGGCAAGCATCTAGGACGCCCAAAAAAGAAACTGATCATGAGGTCATAAGGAGATGAAAGCAAGAAAAGAAAAACTCGGTTCCCAGACGGAAAGGGGAAGAGCGCGTCCGTTCCGGACCAAACAATGGGTGAGAAAAAAAAAAGCTAAATCCATCGTAAACGAACTAATGTGAGCTACTCATCATCCACTATAAGCCTGGCGGGGACAGGATGCCAATTGTGGCAGCTGGGGCGAGGAAAAACCGGAAAAAAAGTCTTTCGTACCTATTGGAAAGAAGCTCAGTACAATCGTGACATGACCAAAAATGGAGTTCCAACCGCTTGACTGCGGGGAGTGAAAAAAAGGCATCATTTCGTTTTATAGAGGCGGGAGACGAGGGAAATGAACTAATAAAGAAAATCACATTCCAGGAAGAGACTCAAAAAGGCGCGGCGGGGAGACAAAAAGACGGCGCGATAAGAACCAAGTGCGTATTGAGAAGACAAGCCGCAATTCGCAGAAAGGTTGCATTCCCACTAGTAGGGAAAAGAATACAGGGTCTGGCGCTAGTGGAGAGAGTAGAACCCTGTGGTTGGTGTGATCTTTCTTGCACCGCGAGAAGGGGCAAGAGCTTACAAGGGAGCGCGTGGGTGGCTTGAGACATCAGTCTAGGTACAAGAAAGGCCTATAAATTCAACCTCGGAGGACAACTAAAGATCAGAAGTAAGGGAAACCCCGGGTTTCTTATAATTCAGGGGTTGGAACGGCTCCCAGAGTGAGATCAAAAAGGGAAAATTACCTGTCATTCCGAAAGAAAAAAAAAAAAGGCAGGCAATCAGGGGGGTTCTCAGGATAGTACATTCGAACAACTCCGTGGAGAAGAAAGCACCCACATTTTTCCAGACAACACTGAGGAAGAAAGTAAAAACTGGTAAGAGTGCTAAGATGTAACGAAACTGGTCTGTACCCCGCGAAAGAAAAGGGTCAAAGAAAACGTAGTCTCAAGCTCGTTCGATACCAAAAGGAATCAGATGGGGGACAGACGATAATGATAAAAAAAGAAAAGAGGGAAAAAGATGATCGGGATCGGACGACAATAAAGTGTCACTACGGGGGGGGGGCAGTCTGCCGGCGGGAAAGCGCGATAAATTCATGACAAAAAAACTGCTCGCTGGGGCCTGCGGAGAACATGAAGCCGGGCTACAGAGCCTAAAGGATCCGGGAAGATGAAAGAATCCCTCGTTTGGAAAAAGAATGACGAAGAAAGAAAAAACCCTCATTCGTACCGCGCTTAGGGCAGCCCGCAAAAACCACGACATCTCCCAAAGTGGGTCCGGAGAGAGGACAAACAACAACCAAACTGGCGGGGAGGGGAAGGAAAAGAACAAAAGGTACTTTGGGATATGTCGTTAGTCTGTCGGGACGCACCTGAAAAGGTTCCACACGTTGGTGCAGTTTACAGTCGGAGGGAATGGGGGAACTCACGAGAGATCCGGGTTTGGAATGCACCGAATGAGGAAGAGTAAAGGCCTCCTTCAGGCCGGCCAAGACCAGGGGTCCATGAATGCTATCGTCGTTGAAACGCAGAAAGAAAACACGTCGTGCGGATCGATTCCATCATCAAAAAGGAAGGGCAGTCAAGATTGCGCTGTGGAGAGGTCGGGCAACATTCCTAGGGACAGGAGAAAACCTACTAGGTAGGACTGGTCAGAAGCTGCTATTCATGGCAAACTGGGGGGGTTCCACGTAACCAGGGGCCGATCTTTTCAATAGGGGGACGATGTACCGTAGATACGCGAACGCAGTTGGCTCGGGAAAATGGTGTGCTCCGGGGGAGGGGAAGGACAGAAAGGCGTTTCTCGAATGGTAAAGAAAACACCCGGCCTGCTGCAGTTTAACCCCGGAAGACCCGGAGGCACTAGCTCAATCTCGGAGGAATTCCCGTTTCTAGCATGCAGGGTCCGCGGAGTTGAGGGGAAGTCGACTGGCGCGTTTGGCTTTTTATTCAAAAGAACCAAGACGCTGCGGTCCCTCGTAGCAAAGCGAAAAGGAGGGAACGACGCTGGTCCGGAGAAGTAACTAACGAGATCACGAAAAAGGGGGGGATCTCACTAACGAAGAGATTCTCATCTCTTTTGAGAACCGGGGCCAGGGGAACTTCAGAAGGAGGTGAAGCTAACAAAAACGGTGCCGAGGTCTCGCATTATCATGTAAAAAAAAAATACCGCAGCTAGGGAGGCTCCTAGGTAGTGAGTTCGATGGAGATGGCATTTCATGGGGAGCAGATGCTACTCGCTAACCGAAAATGAACGTGGGGGAAGGGTATGAGAAGAAGAGGGCAGAGCCCTCAGCGGAAAGTGGACTCATGCGGTCATTTACGCAAATTTGAAGTCGCTCTAGGGACTAGGAAACACGGCCATATGGAAGCTAACCCGTCCCTCGATCTGGCCCCAAGAAGAAGCCCATCCCCAACCACGAAAGGATCCTTATGTGGATGATATAGCGCAACATCTAGGTTTCCGACGAGCGTTCGAGGGCAGGGGACGAAAGGTTCGGTTCGACCGGAAAACTCTCCGGGGAGTGGGGGAGAAAGGGTGTCTCGCCCGAGTGGCCTTCTCCGAAGGAAATCCTTCCCACCGGGGGAATCCGGAGTGATATTACTGCATCGGAGTCGTCGTGCCGATGAACATGAGCCGGGACCAGACCTCGTCATGACTTCAGTACGACTGCTTCGAGGGTATGAAAAAGAAACTACATCCAAGCGCGGCTCCGACTCTCATGGGCGGTCGCCCGTCACGGCTTGTTCGCTTCCGCCATCTCCTAAGGGAAATCACTGAAAGCTCCTGCAACGAGCAACCGAGCCGAGGGAATCTTTCTTTGCATAAAAAAAAAAAAAGGAACGAAGCGTTCGGTACTCTGTAAAGACCAGCCTCTCAGAATGATGATGAAGAAGGTGTCAGAAGCTAGCCGGGGACAGGGAAACTGTGGGCACTGGAAGTTAAAAAAAAAAAAATAGGCACCCGGAGTTACAGGGCATGCGGAGGTACGGGGCACGACCTGCATGAACGACTGCCTAGGCCAGCAAGCCGCGCTCCCAGACCTTTTATTGTATGAAAGGTCCTGAAGGCTCCCACAATTGTCTATAACAGAGCCGAAATGTGCGCATCAGCACTGGCTGCCCGTTCGAAAACCGCGCTACTGCTGCAAGGGGGGTTGGATCGCAAAGGGAGGTCACGCCGTGGTTTAGGGTGCCCATGCGCGTCAATCGGCGAAAGTTGGATGTTGGGAGTTTCATTCGCCTTCCTTTCACCTATAGGGGGGGAAAACGACTGTAACTTGACAAGCGTACAGCAAGTCACCAAATCAGAGCCGGTGGTCCGCCCGCGGCGAGGGGCATGTCTCCTCTACAGGTGCGGCTCGCGAGAGGGAGAAATGGTCAACTCGGAGGGGCGAAACCACATTCTCTTCGCGAGAGCGATGGCCGAAGGCGTGGGAAAAAATTCAACTGGGGACTTTGGGCGTGTCACTTCCTACGGTGGAAGGTTGAGGAAACTCCATTTGATTCATGGCCTCTCGGGGCTGAATCATGAGCGTGAAACGCATGCCGGGGAGTGCGCATCGTGCGATACACGGTAACCTTCGATTTCGTGGGGGGGCCATATGCAGCTCAAGCTTCGTCCTAATTCCGAGCTAGGGGGGTGAGCCTTATGTAACAGTGGCGTCGAGGCGCATACGAAAGTCACGCCAGGGTCTCTAAACGCGGTGTATGTAGGAGGTTAAAACGCGTGAGATTTTTCGCTACTAAAACTCTTAATCTACCCCGTATCGGCCGTGAAGCCTTCAGGGGAAGCACCATTGGTCGGGTCCATAGGTGCCTCTCCATGGCCAAAAGAGAAAAGTGCCGAAAATGAGGTCGTTTATTGATGACGGAGCGCGGCACGAGACTGACGCCAGCTAAGCGCGTAGAGCGGGCAGAACACCAGACAGTTTTCTCAGAAGAAAATTCGACAGCCCCGAGCCCCAGCCTGTGAGAGACTCAAAAAAAACATTCAACCGGCGGGGAGTTTGTGAGTCGGGGAAGGCGAAAAAAATCGCAAGGGGTAGCTCCAAAATATCGGCCGAAATCTCGCGGCACTCACCTACTTGACAGCCTGGTCGTTCACACGGCCGGAGAAAAAGTCAAATAAAGGACCCAATCTATCATTTGTGAGTCGCGTCGAATAGACCGGGCAGAGGGAGACAGGGGGAATGCTACATCCCACGGCGGAGATCGGAAAAAACGTGTAAAAAAACTTTTTCTGAGACGTGCAATAGAACCGGGACCGGCGCCTCCAGAACAAATTCAGGAAAATTAAGGGGGCAATGCCCCCGGGATGAGCAATGCGAAAAGGGCGTAGGAGCTGGGAGCTCCGACCGTTGGGAAGTGGTACAGAGTTCAGGGGGAGCGCGATGTGGACAGATAAGCGGGGTCGGTACGCGGGAAAACAGCACGTTTTAAACAGCTGCAAGAATTAAACGACGTTGAAGCCATCTCCGACGAAAAATCGAAAAATAGTACTGGTTGAAACAACCTGAGGGGATAACCTCCTATTTACTAGTGCCTGGGACCTGGCAGTACGGGCATCTAATCGAGCACCAAAAGGTGCTCGATAAATTAAAGAAGAAGATGGTAGGAAAACGCAATACCCCTTCCAATGGAAATGGCTTCTATTAGAGAAAAGCACCGATCCGAAAGCTGGACACGTCTGCCCCTGCGCGACAAAAAAAACACCCCAAAAGTCATAAAAAGGAAAAGGGCGCAAGGAGGTTTCAAGACCAAGGGGGAAGGGAAAAGGGTCCTACCAAGCGGCCCTAGCGAAAGGGAAAATGATCTTTCTCGGGGGACCGAAAGGAAAGCCGTTTGTCGTCTGCCGGATTCAACCAGGGGAAGAGTCAATAGGGAACGGAGATACGGTGCCGAGCGAAGGAAGGAGTAAGATAAATGAGCTCTACCTTCGTTTCAAAAAGGAGCCAATCGTAAAAGAGAAAGGAACGGAAGAATAGAAAAGGGCACCAAACCGGGCATGGACTAATGTGCGTAAGAAGACGGAAAGATACAAAGGAAAGTCTGGGATCGGGGAAAAGGAAACTGAGTGGAAAAAATGAGAAATCTAATTTACTTTTTAGGTCAGGTCGCGCGCTCAATGCAGCGACCAGGAAAGGGTTGGAGGGAGTGACTACTTAATAGAAAAACGTCAGGCCCGGGTGTGTGAAAGAACGTACGGAGAGCGCCCGGCCTTCAATGAAAGGGGAGAAAGGCCGAAAGAATGATATAGAGGGTTGCAGCCGGCGAACGACAACTGCTTGCTCTGGGAAGAATAAGAGGAACGGTGAAAATATTCTTCGTTATTAGGTCGGGAAAAAAACATCATGAAAATTTCCCGGTTATCGAAAACCGACTTGCAGCACTTGGAGGGGAAGATGGAGATGTCCTGGGAGTTGTTAACTAAAAGAGAAGAGAGGGACGAGACGACGCTTTCCATAGCGTGAGGGCCACGAGTCAAAGTTGGGTGGCTGGGGGAAGGCGGGAGGTTCTCGACGTAAAAAAAAACTAGGCGGATCGATTTTCAGGCCATGAACAAGGTCTTGAATATGGGAAAGAGAAAGTGCTGTTACGAGGGAGAATTCCCCAGGCGGGCCCAAAAAGAAAAAATGAGAAAACGCAGTTTTAACTGTCTTTCGTCGGGACAAAAGAGACCTGGGGCCCAGCGTACGCAGCAGTCGCGGGCAATCGCCGCAATAACGAAGAAAACCAAACGTTTAGGAAGCGACTCGAAGAGAACAAAAGGAATGTATGAATTGGCTCATACGGGGAAATGAAAGGAAAAGGGGAAGGAGAAGTGGGGGGGGCTTGCGCAGCAAAAAGGGAAAAAAGGGTCAAGTATCATTAAATAGACAGCCCGACGCGGGTTAAGGCTAAAGGAGATTAGTGCATGCCTCAAGAAAAAAGTATACAGAGAGATCAACAAGGATCCGCGGGTAGGATAGGGGCCGCGACCGCAGCAAAGCAAGAGGGGGGTCAGGCACGCAAGTTAGTAAAAAGCTGAAAGAGGAAAAAAAAGTGGCTAACCACTAGAGGGGAAGCTGGGACCATGAAATCCCGCACCGCCGCCCTTCAAAGATGGAAAGACGAACAGGTCTCAGCTTGGTTCCTCACGCTTCTGAAAGGACGACAAACTTCACGGGGGGGAAGTATCAAGACTCTGAAAGGCGTTCAAAAAGGAAAACGGAAGCAGTCGAGGACGAAACGAGAATTATTCCTTATTACTTCTCGCGATCGAGGGCATAGAATACCGATATCCCTTCCTGGAAGAATGAAACGGGTCACTGGGGGACTA
>Ga0179593_1708406_pt1 | contig 10879 bp, 11 predicted proteins | sample CZODoug2_1_08_16_FD_185931 | JGI IMG/M metagenome (GOLD analysis project Ga0179593, IMG submission 185931) | Vadose zone soil fungal communities from Angelo Coast Range Reserve, California, USA - CZODoug2_1_08_16fungal (PacBio error correction) | ecosystem: Environmental > Terrestrial > Soil >...
TTCATCACTATCTCATGACGAAAAAGAGCGACCAAACCGGAGGTTCCGGATCGATCTCGAAGGAATGTCAATGTCAGCGCGACTCGGTTCCGCAACCAAGAAGGATCGAGATACAGGGTTCAGCAGGAAAGAACTAGCTCAACAACACACCCCTTAGGAGTAAAAAGGAATCAAGGAGTGAGGGCTTACGGAAGAGGATCTCATTAAGTCGGACGGGGGACGGATGTCGCGCCTGACATGTATTGATCCGCGAGAAAAACCCGAGGGCAATCATCTTCATGAGCTCGTAAGAAGGAAAAGACGCCTAACAAGGAGAGTTTCTACCGAAGGCCGCAAAGACCATTGTGCTGTCGATGCCTAGACGTCAAAGAAAGCGCGACCACCGGGGAAGGACAATCTTCTCCTCCATTTCAGAGGAAAGCAGTGTCTACGCGTCCCCTCCCGACCCGGATCTTCTGCGTTAAGAAAAAAACCTCAGAAAAAAAGAAATCTACCGTCCTCTATCTAACGCGTGGAAACAGGGCTTGGCTGTCAAAAGGCCAAGCGTCCGCTACTAAGGAGTCGCTAACGGCTCTTCTCAAAGAGGGGGGGGGGTCCTCATGGGGATCGCCTCTCGTCTCTAACTCAACGTTCCATATCTCCAAAGCTGAAATGCTAGCAAAAAACATGACATCGAGAGGGCCTCAGCAACGAACGTGCTAGGAGCAGAGGATGCACTCAGATCCAAAGAAAAGTCCGACGGAAGGGGAGGGGGGTTCACCCTTACTGAAAAGCAGAAAAAAGAAGTTCGCATTTCCTCGCTCAAGGGGCGAGAATAATTAGAGACAAGGAAAAGGCACCGTCAACAAAGTCAAGGCCTTGATCGGGGAGAAGAAAAAATGCATTCGGGGAAAGAAAGCTTCTCCGCTATCTCTACGTAGGAGGGACCGGAATCATAGCGGGCAGAAAAAAACAGGAAAAACGACGAACGAGGGGGAGTATTGTACTTGGAGAAAGCAGGGAAAATCATTTTTCTATCGCAAAGAGAAAGAAGTAATGGTCCGGGGGAAAGGGGGCGTAGAGAGAAGGCTTCCTTCCCTTGAGAAGAAAAAGGGTCACCGAGAAGAAGCAGCTTTTGCGCGGTCGGGGAAAAGTCGCTCAGAGCCTCCAGGGAGGCCGATCAAAAGGGAAAAGGAGGTCGCTCAAATTGCCTTTCGAAAGGATGCTCGGGAAAAGGTATTATCTCTTATCGCTGTTGAAAAATGGAAGTAAAGAATGTCGGGGAAGTCTCAGAAAGGCACCTAAAAAAAAAACCTTTCCTTTTTTAGGGGATGACGTTTCGGGATGATTCTTCTTAGTCAATCGTAGGTGGAAGAGCTCCCTGGTTTTGTGTCGAGCGTTTGAAAAGGGGGAAAGGGGGAAGAGGGCAGTTTTTTGGGGATGCTCGAGGGGAAGGGGGGTCATTAACTTTTAAGGAAGACCATAAAAGTCAATATGAATGAGCCAGAGTTCCGCAATAAAACACAATCCGCTGAAAAGAGGGGGGCATCTTGTATCCTCTGGGAGAAAAGGCTTAGGGGTATGGTGAGAGTAGGTTTGAAGGCTTCCTGTCAGGAAGAGAAGAAAACGTACTGTATAAAAAAGAATTTATGATGAGAAAGAGGTTCTGCCTTTATCTGGGGAGTCTACCCGAAAGAGAATTACTGTTGAGATATACCACAATCGTAGGGTCTTCATCTTTTCCGAGATTTGGAGGCAAGTTCGGTATCCCGGCATCGATGGAAAGTGAGGAAAGAGAAGAGGTGGAGTGGTCGGGGACGCCACCTGGAAATGGGGGGTCTTTTTCATTCGTCTTAGATTTTCTTGTTGGGGCTTCGAGGAGGGTAAAGTCTCCAAGGGCTTTCACTCCCAGAAGACGTACGAGGTAGTCAATATTCTTCCCAGGATTACTTAACGAGGTCGTCTGGAAGGGGGACCCTTTTAATAATTGAGGGAGAGGGGGCTTTATCTAAACAATGTGATCTCGGAGGAGAGAGAAATTTCTAATTTCAGATCGGTCAGTGGGGGGGGAAAAACAGAAGAAAGTCAAATAGATAGCGACATTTTACATGCTGAATTACCCGGTGAACTAGGGGAATTGGACAAAGTTTTCCGAGCCACTTCCAACCAGTAAAAGGGATAAGTTCACCCCCATAATGCAAACAGGAAAGGACCCGAATCAAAACCGAATTCCAAACGCCACTCCATGCCCGAATAGAGCCTGGATTGCAAGGTGTAAAAAACAGGACTTCGTCATAGAACCGCGTAAAGTCTACGGAAGAGCGCTTTTCCGCGAGGAAATCGCCTTCGGAAAAAGGGCAACCGCGAATCAGGAGGCCCTCCTCGGAAGAAGAGCAGTGTGAAAGGGGCCTCCTTGAAGGTCTCCGACTATTCCAAGAGAAACCGTCGACCATTGGAAATGTTCATACAATGCCAGTCGATGGCTTGAGGAAAAAAATCATTCTCCAGGGGGCCGGGTTGCCTCGAATGTGGTCGGGATTTGGGTGAACGCATGTGGAAGGTGGGATTCTCAAACAGAACAAAGGAGGGAGGGCGCTCTCAGGCGAGATCCAGAAAGGATCATACAAGCCAAAACCATAGGGTGATCTTTCTCAAAGGAGGTGAGCAAAAACCGGCGTGCGAGGGGGAAACGTCCTGATCGACCAAGGGATTACTGAGCGAGGAGAAGTCCCAAAATCCCGGAAGCGCCCTTTCCCAGAAATGCGGGGGCCTTCTCGAAAGGCTTAAGGACTTTCGCGGGGCTCCTCCATCTTTGAGGAGAAAAAAAACGATCTATAGGGGGAAGAACCTCACCTTCTACGGGGGATAACCGCTGAGAGTCATTCCTGTAGGGGCAAGGAACAACCAAAGAAGTCGCGGGTCAAAATTCGCGCCATCCAGGGGGGTTTCAAGGGATAAGTTCCCACGCAAAGCCCTGAGATGCCTCTCCTTATACAAAGGGGAGGGAATCCGCCGGCCTCCCGAAACCGTTCTCTCTATAGGGGGGAAGGGCCGCCGAGGGGAGGACACTAAAACAACAAAAACGTATGTAGGGGGGGAAAGCTCTTACTATTCGGCCCTGAAGAGCGCGACTCTGAGGAGGGCCCTTCCGTTCTGGAGATGGAGACATAAACGCAAGGGGTAGGCATCTTCGATTAAGTGTACCTTCGATTGGGATCAACTTCGGAAGTGCGAGCCCTACCCGAAGAGGTCAAAGGGTCTTGGAAGACCTTAATGACTGGAAGGTTCACGCGAAGTAAACGAGACATAGAAAGAGCTGTATTCTATGACGGAAAATGTAGAACATTCGTCCAGTCCTTAGAAATTCCGAGAGATCCTCTAAAAGGTCAGAAATGTTAAAAAGTTGAGATCCGAAGGAGCTCTCATCATCCTTAGTCATGACTGCACCATAAGAAGGTGAAAGATACATTCCAATGAGGAAAGCATATCTCATTCTTTCTTACTGGAATCTTTTCCATTTGAGGAAGGAGAATGAATTTTATGGATTCGGCCTTTTTTAAAGGGGGGGGGTAGGCTCAAAGCATCACATTCAGAAGATATTAAAATCCGAAAAAAAAGGGACATCTATGCACAGGGACATCAAGATAGTTTATCTGAGAGGAAAAGAACGCCTTATTTTTCGAAGGAGATGGTGCCGTAAATCTCGGAAAGAGTCTTCTACCTCGGGCGGGTGACATCGTAAGAAAAAGACTTCCTAGTCTGCACATGTCGAGGGGTCCTGCGCAGGGTTACTAATGCGACGACGAACGAAAAGCAGCATGGGGGGAAAAAAAAAAGTCCGCACCGTTCACGAAAAGGGAAATCAAAGGATTCGTTTGTTTGACTTGTCCAGAGAAGGGGGTGGGGTCTAGTGCGCAAGGGGGTGTGCACTATTTCATGCGGAGGAAAGGGGAGGGGTGGCCCTTTCCCCGACCGTAGGGGGTTGTAACCGGGGGGAACTTTCTGCTGTACAATGGCGCGAGAAAAAGAAGGCCTTTAAAGCCGAGGGTTCGAACAAGGTTTTTGCGGAAAGGAGGGAGAGACAGTCGGCCCCCGAGCGCTGCAATAGAAGGACATCCCGCTCCTACAAGAGTCCCCGTGTCAAAAGAAAGGAGTTAAGTACCGGAACTACGAAGGCAGCTTGCGACGCCCAAGCCGGGCTTTGGCTGCCAGAAAAAAGACCCCCTCTGTTCGCCGCCAGGAGGAGGTAGCAGAAGGAAAAAAAAAGGTTCGCCGACGAACCAAGAAAGCAGACGCGGAAGTCAAAAGCGGGATCAAAGAGGCCGGGATTACCGCCAAGAAAGCAAACCCCTTCCACGCTGCATAAATACTGAGCAGAAGGAGGAGGAATATCGTAAAAAAGGAGACTACCTATCACCGGGAAGAATGTAAGGAACTAGGTGACATCTTCGACACTCTGAGCAATAATACGAACACGTAAGTCAAAATCCAATAGGTGTCTATGTCGAGAAAAAAGAGAAAAGCGAGGGGGGGGTAGTTTCGGGGTATTGAGAGCCGGCCTTAAAAGAGCACCCCATACGAACCAGAGGGGGTTCCCTACTGCAAAGGAATGTGCAACCTTCGAACATAGCCCTATAAAAGCCACTCCTTCCAAGCAAACAGAATCCCCCCAAACAGGGCCGACTCCCGAGCTCTGCATCAGGAAATCATACTAAGCGCTGGAAACTCTACTCGAGTCCCTCCCACTTCAGAAGGGGGTTGTGGGCCCTTTTGTCATGTCCCTAGGTATGCCTTAAGGGGTGTGCACGCTTAAATCGCTTTCGGATTGCATCTCTCGTACGCTGCAGTCCTTCTAGATCTGCTTCTCTCACGACGAGATACCTTCCATTTCATCAATCCGCTCAGGGGAATCCCTTTCAGGGAGGTGGACAGCAGGAAAATATCTATCTTGCATATACTCTTTGAAGGAGTTTCTGAAGGGAAGCCTGAAAGGAATACGTCTCCACCATTCAACCGCAAAAAGGCTTGCAGCTGGCGATAAGGAAATCTCTCGCCAAAAATCGCAGCTACTTACAAAAGGAACTCAAAGCGGCCAGTTACGCAAAGAAAAAGGGTGGAAATGTGCCCTACGGGAAAAGAACGGTAGTATAGAAAGGGAAAAAGGGGGGAAGGCCATTTGTCTCTCGGACTCGCGCGGACGCAGCCAGAGAAAAAGGTTACTGTGACGGGAAAAGGAGGATCTCACGGAACACAGGGGGGAAAAGCCGTCGAGGGAAAAGTAAGTTCGACCACAGAACAGGGGAGGAAGAGGATTCGTCCAAGGAAGAAAAGGCAAGAAGTCGCTCCATAGCCTTAAAGGGAGGTTCGGAAGCTTCGGGATAGATTCCATGTATTGCAAAGGAGGGAAGATTTTGCGAAAGGAAAAGTGGCCTAACGACGAGACTCTCGCTTCTTCCGGTACTCACCATGATGTTGAAAAGACAATCGAGACTCATCCTGATGACGGACGAAGGAAAGCTTCTCTAATATGGCCAAAAAAAGGAAGGGTAAAAAGGGAGCTCGCGTCAGGGGCGGGAGGGGGCCTATTTGTCGGCGGACTGAACTGCAAGATCCTTTACCGGAGCGCGCTCTACACTGAAGGAGGGAGGGCCATGGGAGAAAAGCTTCCACATCGAGAGTACTTGGAGGAGGGGGGGGGGGGGCCGTCTTCTTCAATCAGGGGGGGGGGGGGGGAGGCCCTGCCGAGGAGTAAATTTTACAAAGGAGAAGGGGAGGCTTATTTTCACGGAAAGATAAGGGGGACGATGAGCGGAAAAGGATGTGCCGGGAGAAAAACTCGTCCTTCAATGGAAAGAAAGAACGTTTGCCAGCAGAGAAGGGAATATCCTCCATCCCTAGCAAGGGGGACTGGGTCATCCCTCAAACTGACGGAGATGAGGAAAGATATATATCAAGAGGGGAGAGGGGAAGCGTATTCTCTGCTTTATTATCCGGCAGGCGAGGAAAGGACATTGAAGGCCGAGCCGGGGAAAAAGGAGCAGACCGCGCGTCATGTTCGGAGCTCTTTAATGAACGCCGTCAAAAGAGAAGAGACTTCTCCTTTAGAGGGGGAAAGCAAGGCAGAGGGGAGAAAAAAGGGTGCTGTCTATTGCCTACTGAAAAGGCAGGACTCAAAACCCTCCACCGGCATGGGGGGGAAAGAAGCCTCCCTTTCCTCCAAGAGGGAAAGGGGGGAGCCCGAAGCAAAATCCTGTACCCTATGGACGGGAAGGGGAGTCCGCGTCGGAAAAAAAGAATTCCCAGGATGAGCTTCTAACGGTCCATTTCTGGAGCACTCTTAGGGGAACGGCCAATAAAGCCATCAGATGAGGTCTTCGGGAAAAAAAATGACGCTCCCGTCTGGGGAGGGAAAGGGGTTGTATTTATCAAGAGAATGCGCGGAAAGAAAAAGGAAAACTGTCCTATCGCGAACCAATCGGACCACATGAATCGCCAGAAGCCCGCCGCTTCCGGGGAAACCGGCTCATGCAAAAATGGTAAATCTCCTACGATCCGGAAGGTTCTTTTTCTCAGACAAAGGGAAGGGGTGGGGAAGAAAGCTCTACGAGAAAGCATTTCCTCCTCGCAAAACAAGGAACCAAAGGCCTTCCTTAACCGGGAAATGCCTTCCCTTCCTTGAGGAAAAAGGGAAGGCATGCCGGGAGAAAAAAATGGATCAACAAGCGTATCCTCTACAAAAAAGAGGGAATGCACATAAGCAAAAACCCAGTGTGTTCGTCGAAAAAAAAAAAACGGATTTACTGAGAAGAGGCCTCGAAGGAGGAAATGTTTTCAACGCCCAAAATCGAAGTTGGAGTATGGGGGGGCCGCGTCTATCGCCGAGGAGGGTGCTCGTACAACAAGGGGGGGGAAAAACAGCTTTTTCGCTTTCGGAGAAGGGAGGGCGCTATAACAAAACAAAGAATACGCTCAAAGATTCCGCACATTGCCGGGGAAAAAGTGTATCGAGAAGTATTATCTCTGGATAGGGGAGCACTTTAAGAAAGTCATTGAGTCGGCCTCTAGCTAGGGGGGAAAAAAAGAACACCCCAGGGGGAAGGGTGGCGGAAAGGAGCTTTTGCTGAAAGGGAAAAAAAAAAGGCCGGCAGCGCTGTCAGGGCGGCTCTACTGTTGGGAGGGAAGATGCGCCACTTTTTAAAGGGGAACTGAGGGGGAGTTTCTTCTGATCGGATCGAGTACGACCGGGACAGGTAGTAAGTCCACCCGAGGGGGAAGGGCGGTGCTCTACTCCCATTAAGAAGGAAGAAAATCAGAAAGGTCACTCTCCTTGCAGAGGGGGGAAGAGGGGCGAACCTCGACAAAAAGACAAAGTCTAGTAGGTTTGGCCGTAGCGTGGATGCGTCTTTCTTTAACAGAGGGGGGAAGGCCTGAACTGGGAAGGAAGAACGATGTCTCAAAAAAAAAAAATTGATGATGCTGGTCGGTGCCCGAAAAGCTCGACGAGGGGGGGGGGGAGGAACTTCTTCTCCGAGAAAAAAAAAATCGTTCGAGGGGAGATGGCCGGTTTTTTGCGACACGTCTTTGGCTGGGGAAAAAAGCGGTATCCAGGCAGCGGAAGGGAAGGGAAAATCAAGTTGTCTTTCCGAAAGCCTTTGTCGGTTTCTGAGAAAAACAGCGAAGGAAAAAGTCTTGCGGGTGAAGGATGCTTCTCCATGGTGGGGGACTTACTAAGAAAAAAATCTCGGTCCCTTACAGGAGGGGTTCTTTCAATAGGGGGAAGGGCCCTGTAAAGTAACTTTACTTCAAAGCCAAAAACGTCGTCTTCGCAGAGGACTATATTTCAGCGGGACGCTTCCTCTTTATCTGGAAAAAAAGAAGAACCTCGCGGGAGAGGGGAGGAGGGATTTCTAATCGGCAATAAGGAAGGAAAAAAAACAAGTCAGGGAGGAGCAACCAGAAAGAGAGAAGTTAAAAGGGGGGAGGCGACCTGAAAGGGCGGAAAAATGGCATTTTGAACAAGGCAGAAAAGAAGGAACGGGCGTTTTGAGAACCAAAAGGAAAGGAATCCCGTGCAAAAAAAATGAAGAAGTTGAAACCGTGTTCTGGGCGCAAGAAGGCGGAAACCCCTCATCCTTAAAAAAAGGGAACCCCCGCAAGGAAAATCGAATTCGCCTGGAGGGGTGAACGTCGTGACGGAATAACAGAACCCTCGACCATGCGAAGGGGGGGGAAAGAGTCGTCTTTTCTGGGAAGAGGGAAGGAGCCGCAGGGAAAGGGAAAAAACCTCTATCAGTGAAAAAGGACCGCCTCTCAGAGAAGAATTTGAAGATTTCACCTTGGCCGAAGGTGAAAGGGAAGCGTCCACCTTCGAGAAAAGAAGATCTCCGGGGTGGAGGGGAAATTCTTCGAGGGGGGTAGAGGGTCCTGAAGTTACTTCTACGTTGCTGCAGGGGGGAGAGGGTCATTTTGTCGGGGGAAGGGGATTAATCATGTGAGGGAAAAAGTGCCAAACAGAACAAAGCAAACCGCTTCGGGGGGATCTGTAAGGCTCCACCTGAAAAACGTCGGGGACATCAAAAGGGAATCTTCCTCACCAATATCTCGGGAAGACGTCAACAAGGCGTCGGTGGGGTCTTCTGCAACGGAAGGGAGAAACGTTATCTGGGGAAGAAGAATGCAGAAAGAAAGGCTCCCAATGAACAGGATAGTCGGCAGATAAAAAAAATCGAAAATTCCTCGACAGCCTTTGAGGGACTCCATCGTAGCTCCATCCTACGAGGTCTATCTAGGGAAGGAAAGCTTGGCTAAAAAGAAGAAAAAAAAGCGACTTCTTTCGAGGGGCTAGGCCGGAATCAATTGGGTTCCTCAGGACCAGACCCGGAGGAGGTCCCTTTTCTGCGCTTGGAAATCCAGGAATGGAACATGGTAGGGTGCGCTCCTAGGAAAAGACTCTATAAGGAACGAAAGACAGCGTTGGTGGAACGGCCCGTCTCCAGAAAAAAAAACAAACGAAACGGGGACGAGAAGAAGAGCTTTCATTTTAAGTGAAAAAATCTAGAAGAAAAAATGATGTATTCAAAGAGAGAGAAGAGGCGGGGCCCTTCAAAGAAAGAGATCTTACAAAACCTTTTCTGGGCGGCCGCCGAGGAAAAAAATGGATAGCTGAAAAGGAAAGGGATCACAGGGAGGGGGGACCTTCTATATTGAAAAGGGAACTTCCGTATGCACAAAAAAGACGTGAAGAGAAAAAGGGGCTGGTAAGGAGGACGCACCCGGAATGACGGACTAGACCACGGTCCATCCGTCGGGTGGGAAGGAGGAAGGAGACATATCTGAAAGGGCGAGGAAACAGGGGGCGACTCGAAGGAATACGACCGGAAAATCATCAGAAAAAATTGGGGGCGCATGGAAACGGGGGGGAGGGGGGAGTAGGAATCGCGCAAAAATACTATCAGGAGGGACGCAGGAAAGAACTCAGTTGCCCTGTAAATTAAAGCTCGGTGGGAGTCCGTCACCGCATGAATTGGGAAGGAGACAGCGATGTCATTGGTAAAAGAAGCGAGGGCGGGGGGGGAAAACTTCCTTTGTTCTGTGGGATCACACGGAGAAAGAGGGAAACCATGGTAAAAGACCTACTACATTGGGAAAAGAGAGAACAGTTCTAAACTTCTAAAAAATTTGGGAAAGGGAAAAAACCCCTCGACGAAAGAAGAAACGTCGATTGGTTTTCCGGAATGGTCGAGGGGTCTCTTACAATATGGAGAAAAAGATCGGACAGGGGAATCTCCGACACGGAAACTACTGACGAGCGTGCAAAGATCGGGTTGCATTTCAATGCGCAGGGATTTCTACTGCAAAAAAAAGGCGGCAAAAAAAAGAAGGAGGGAAAAGGTCCGATGACGCCGAAAAAAGGGCAGAAAAGGCGACCTGAGAAAAGTCCCAGGAATTGCGTTGGGGGGGGAAAGGGGCTCTTCCTTTTTTTAGGGTTCGAAGAGGGAAACCTCAGGGGAAAGGTCATGCAGGGAAATTTCGGGGGGAACTTCCCCTTTCCCCTCAAAAAAGTGACCCTGTACAAGAAGATATCCTGTACAATGTCGAGAGAAGGCCTTTTAAAAAGCAGAAAGAAAGTCTAATCTTCCCTGACTGGGTTGGAGGAAAGGGAAAAGTCGACCTTCTCTCGAAGGAAAAGGAGGGAGATCGCAGTCTAAAGGGTTATTCGATCCCTCGCGAACCCGCCAGGCAATATGTCAAAAGCACACTACTCGAGAGTTAAGTACACGGGGAAAATCTTTTTTTCCGGAAGGAAAACCCACTCGGTGAAGGGTGAAGGAATTTCTTTCCGAAGGGAAGATAAAGTACGCAAAAAAGGGGAGCCAGAATAAAATACCATCTTTTCCTCAGATGAAGAAAGGGGGCTCCTCGCTAACCCCTACCAAAAAACCGCAGGGAGAGAAAAAATTTATCCTCCCGGCAACGAAAAAAAAAGGTCCCCGCAAAAGAGAAAAAGGAGGTGTCGAAAAATCCGCCTGAGAGAAGATAGCAAAAAAGAGGGAGGAAGTTGCGGTGCTCTACAGAAGAAGATGTAGAAGGAAGAGGCTAGACGTAAAGGTCGGAGGAAAAGAGCATAAGACTCCTGCTACACGAGAAGGGAAAAAAGGGGGCCCGCCATACCTACTCCTGGGAAAGGAGAAGGAACTGGGGTCTAGGTGAAAGGGGGGTGTTGGGAGCTGGATTCTACAAGCACCGGAAGGGCGTTCGATCACCCTATCTACTACGGAGGAAAAGTACCGGGGGGGAGGGGAAAGGGTTTTCAAACACGGCAAAAAAGTCCATGGAAAGGACGTAAAAAGGCCGGCAAAAAGCAAAGTTGTTGGGATCATAAATCGCTGCCCAGAAAAAA
>Ga0179593_1311928_pt1 | contig 10878 bp, 11 predicted proteins | sample CZODoug2_1_08_16_FD_185931 | JGI IMG/M metagenome (GOLD analysis project Ga0179593, IMG submission 185931) | Vadose zone soil fungal communities from Angelo Coast Range Reserve, California, USA - CZODoug2_1_08_16fungal (PacBio error correction) | ecosystem: Environmental > Terrestrial > Soil >...
GGGGTTTACGCGCGCTGCAGGGCTGATTTGGGTCGGGATCTGAAACCATTAAACTGTTCCGAGGGAGATAACTAACCCCAGTGATTAACCTCCCTATTTCTCGATCAGACAATATAAGAATTTCTAATATGGAATCGGTAACTCGAAAAAAGAGTCGGGTAGGACCAACGGACCAACCACGGAGCCACGGCTTAGGAACTCTAAAGACAGACGGGCAAGATCTAGGAGAGGGACGATTGGAATCTTATTCGATCATTTTCAATGACGAGGAACATTCATTAATAGCTAAAGGGGGGACAACCGAAGCGGAAATTTCCTGTGGGACTGAAGACTTGGCCTGCTTCCAGGAAGGCGGGGGGGGGGGGTCACCGAAATGCGGCGGTAAGCAAACAAAACTGGGGAAAGGAACTAATAATAGGTTAATATGTCAGGGGTCGCGGGCCCGACACCTTGAAAAAAAAAGGTTACTCAAGGGTCCTGTTCACTCCATGAAGCAGTCAGGTGGGATTGAGATCAACAATAAAATGGAAAAACTTGGGAAAAAAAAACTTAACTAACTGTAAAGACAGAAACTACTTTTTGGCCCATGAGAAAACCATGTGAGAACCAAGGGCACAAAAATACCAATTAAAACGCAGAGGACTGGGCCAGTAAAGGGGGATGGAAACCCAACACAAAATTGGGGGGGAGGTTTAAGCCGCAACAGGTTTAACGCGACTCTCTAAACTGGCCTTAATTGTTATCCAAACTTCGAATCAAAAAACTTTGGGGAGTCCCAGGGGGAAGAGTCTATAAATCGGAACTGCAGAGATGGTGGAGTTAAAGTCGGGGATAGGGGGGCAAATCTGGCGAAAGAAACAAAAAACAACGATGGTTCAACTAGTCTGTATCATTGAAGGGGAAAAAATATATAAGCGAGATCCACCCTAATGGAACCTTTCTCAGTCGAGAGGGAACGCCTACAAAACGCCAAAATACGGGAAACTTGAACGATGAAAGCAAACCCTCTAGCTAGATGTGTGAAAAAAGAGGGATGCGAAAGAATCGGGACTGGAGCGAAGTTACCACATAAGAGGTCTTGAAACCTGTCGCAACTCTAGAAGGACAGGGGAACGACTGGGTTGTGGGTCCCGTCAAAAATGGCGGCGTCCTGGAGCGTGTTTTGGGAAATTACTCTAAAGCTTTAAGCTGCCCATGGATGAAAAAATCCTTGGATATAAAAGCCAAGACCAAGAGAGATCCTCAACCTACCTCAAAAACAGAAAACACATGGGAAAAATAAGTAAGGTCAACCACCTCAATCACGGGATAGTGGGGACACCCCTGCCGAAGGAGGGAATCACATATAAAATAGAACTAACACGGTCATCTAAGCCGTGAAAAAGAGGGATGATGTTCAGCACAGGGGAGGCTTATAGTTACAGGGTTACGAAAAGGCCCCAAGGAGGCGGATTCAAGGACAATGAGAGGAACGTACAGGAAAGAGGGTGAATCAGGAGGAGATTCGACATAAGCAGGGGGGCAACAATCTCTTTCATCGGGCCTAGGGTGGGAGAGGAGAGGGAGGTGGGGGAAATAGATCCCTTTATAAATCACAGCTCCGGCACACAACACAAGCGAGGGAGGCGGGTTCGCAGTGCAGCCGAACTCCGATTCGCTGGTCGGATGAAACAGGGCCCGTAAATTTTTAGTTCAAAGGAGGGAGGGGTCGGGATGGAAAAGGGAAAACCAGCTGCAAAATCAAGAAAGGGGGATCAACGCTGGACGTGCTTAAGAAAGCCTTAAACATTCCTTCTTTCTGGGCTTGACTACAGTTGGAAGCTTGGCATTGGGAAAGAAGATTCTGGGACACATCGCACAGCAGCTCACAAGATCAGAAATGGCACAAGGCGCGGGGGAAAAAGATCCAAAAAAAATTGGGGCGCAAGAGGTAAGGAGGAGGCACCGACTCCCAGTCTCAACAGAAAGGCTCTTAAAAAAAAATGGTGGTTCCAGGAGCTGTACTACCAAAGAAACAAGTAGTAAAAAGGAAGAAGAGGAAATCACTCGTTTGGAACATCCGGTCGGCCCATGGGCTCCAAAAGCAACTCCAGAACCGAATAGAAATCCCCCACACCAGCCACCACCCGAGCCCAAAAAAAGACAACAACCAAAGACGCCCGGGGGACAAGGGCCGGGCCGCAATCCTCATCGAAGGAAAACCGCGAGTGGTAAACAGGGTTCAGAGGCGAAGAACACAAGAGAGGGTGAATGGAGGCCGTCCGCGGGAGGAGGGAGGAAAAGGGCCGATCGAAGAAGGGGAAGGCTGAGAAAGAGTGGGCCCGGGTTGTGTAGAGGGAAAAATTCGGTCGCGCGTCGGGGTGGGGCACATACGAGTGGGTAGGGAGGCCGACCGACGAGGGAGGGAATACCACACCAGAGGTAGAGGGCCATGGGGTGGAAAGGGGGACAAAGATAGAGGGGGTCTCAATCGGTGGGTAGGAAGAATGGCAGGGGAATGAGGCGAGGTGGTTAGAATGTAGTGTGATGGGGCGGGGTCGGGGGGGAGGTATGGCGGAGAGCGGAAACGGCGACTACAAGTACGAGAAGGACGAACAAGGACACGGAAAACCCCGAGGCGGGAGCGAGCTGAACCACAGAGGTGGGGACTCGGCTTCTGCTGCCCGGTAAGGTTCGGCAGGTGAGGGTGCGGGGGGGACGTTAAACAGGGAAGGGGGGACCGAGAGTAGTGGCACCGTAGAACACGCCGGACACGGAAATACGGTGCGTGGTTCTACAACGAAGGGAGGACAGACGATCGGTAGGAGCGCGCCAACCACCACCGACCGACGGCGGGTGCCCGGGAGGGGAGGGGAAAGACGAGAAAGAGATGGGGGGAAGGGGGGGTGGTGGGCATAACGGGCTGGGGACCCCTGGGGGGGGGGTAAGTGCCGGAGACAGAAGGAGGAAAGGACGGGAGAGGGGGTCGGGATGGGGAGGGGTGGGGGCCGACGGAAGATGGGAGAGGAACGGAAGGCCTCAAAAGCGGTTGGGGGGGTCCGGGGAGCGGAGTACAGGGAGCAAGGCCGGCAGGGGCGGGGAGATTGAAGAAGCCCAGGGGAGGATGCGGGACGAGGGCCTGTGGGCTGGGGAGCGCTCTAAAAGGGGGGGGTGGGGAGCCGGTGGCGTGGGGGGCAGAGCGGGAAAAGAGAGGAGAATGGGGTGCAAGGGTGGAGGTCTGGGCGAACAACGGGACATCGAAGGAGGCTAGCATCCGGGTAACGTGGCGGGGTGCAAGGGCGGCGGGGGCCCGCGGTGTCTATACAGGACTCGTAGAAACCGAGAGGCTGGTGGGGTAGACGACCAAGCAACCGATAGCTGAGAGCCCGGGAAGGGAGGCCTGTGGGGGGGGAGCAGAATACCTGCATGAGAGAGGGTGTACAGTGGTGGAGAGTGGGTCCGGAGCCGATGAGGGACGTGGTGATCCGGGCCGTGTGAGCGCACAAGAGGAGATGGGCGGGGCATCTGGGGAAGAAGGAGACCGAGGAGGGCGAGGGGGGGCAGAAAAGGATAGGAAGGTCGACAGAAGTGATGCGCACAACAGGGGGAGAGTAAGGGAAAGACCTCCGCGCTGAGGGGGACCCGTTAGGTCGCGAGAGAAGAAAGAAAATCACTCTTCAAGAATAAACCCAAATGGGGGGGAAGCAATGATGAACCCAACACAAATGTAACGAACATCAAAACAAAGGGTTAACTACACACTAAGTGTGTTCGAAGATTTCACTTGATCTCGAAAGTTTGTACAGACGATCTAAAGTGCTTCGATTCAACCGGACAACAACGCCAGGCACTTATGAACAACGGGAAAGAAAAGGGGGTGTAAATCTGGGGAGAACACGTTTCCGGCTGATGAAGAATCGGGGTTATCTTCTTCATTCAGGTCCTGGGGAGAACTAGGCCAGGCGTGAGGAAAAAGAAGGTCGGGTTCCTTGGGGAAAAAAGCGAGAGAGAAAGAGTACCTCAAACATGACTAACCCTTGGAGCATCATTCATTCGACAGGGAAGCACGGGCTTCCATGAGGCTGAAGCAAGGGGCCGAACGAGAAAATGGGTCACAACTAAGGACGAGGGGTGGCAAACCTTGGATAAAAGCTGGACGTGGGACTAGATACGAAAACGGGCGAAGAGGGGGGGAAAGCGAAAATATCTGGAGGAAAAAAAAAAAGGTGAGGGGGAAGTATAAGCGGTAGGATCGAAAAGGGCTTTGTGGAGGGGGTCAAAGAAGGAAAGTTATGAAGTGGGGACGAAAAAATCTGAGCAAGGGACGACTAACGCTAGCGGCGAGGGGTAAGGGGAAAAGGGAACAGGGGAAGACAGAGATAGAAACAACAAAAAAAAAGGTAGTAGAAAAAGCTGAGGGATGAAACGAGGGAGCCAATTAAACACGAGGTCCGCCATAGAAGGTTAGAGTCCGACGGGATGGAGTCAAAACGCTGAGTAGGTTCAAAGAAGGGACCTAATTGGGAAGACTCCCAGAAAAAAACATGTGAGAGGAAGAAAACGGAGCTAAACGATCATGAGGCTTGCAGCAAACACACCGAACCGTGTTCTAGGCAGGAGGGTCAAAGTCGAAGGTTTCGTAAAACTTCGAGAAAAGAAGGGATCGGGGCCAGAGGGGGGGAAACAGTCATTGAAGGGAAAAAGTAGAGCAATCAACAACAGTGTAAAGGTAGCTATGTCGCAGCACCGTTAAAGGGGCTGACAAGCAGCAAAGGCTGAGCGATTTCAGGGTTGCTTGCATTTGCAAGGGAAATCTTTTACAGACGATGGAAGAAACTAGTGGCTTAGTCGGGGGAACAGTTGCTCAATTACCTCTTAGGACTGAAAAGATCCTAAAAAGGTCGGGGGGACACATCATCAGCCAAAAAGATAAGGAAAAGGAAAACCAGATCGAACCAAATTAAAAGGTCCCACGTTCGCCATATAACGAGAAAAACCAGACTGGGGTTTTGGGGGGGGACGGTATTGTTGTGGGGACTCCGCACATACGTCGTGACCGCCAAAAACAAATTGAGACATCTGCGGCCACATCGAAAGGGGGGGGGGGTCCACGAGGTAATGGGAAACAGTAAATGCCTTTTTAGCTTTGAAAGAAACTGAGCAATACTCTGTGTAAATAAAAGAAACCTAACACATATAAGTCCAAGGGGGGGAAGCCGTTCCAAAATTGGGGGGGGGGAGAGGGGACACCTTAACATGAGTCTCACGCAGGGCCAGATCGAAGGTCTCGGAACATATGGAAAGGGGTCGCGGGGGCACATAGATTTGGGGGAAAGAGGTGTATGAGAGAAACGAATCCAGAGAGGACAGCCAATTGTCACCAGGGTCCGAAAGTTCACTCAAAGAAAATGGAGTGAAGGAGATTAAAGCACGCTACGCGCGAGAAAAGTTTGGCAGGGAAAAGGGGGGGGGGAAGTGGCTGATGGAAAGAGACGAAACGGGAGGGGCATGGTAGTCCCTAATGCCCATCGGAATGCTTTACATAAACACCGCCGCACCCGTCTGGTGTTGTTGGGGGAAGGATACTGTGAGAGAAAAAGGGGAAGCCGAATCCTCCCCAGGGGCCGGCAAGATGCCAGGCCGCAGGCACTTAAGGAGAATCCGAACTTCTTAAAAGAGAAGGGGACTGACAGGGAAAAAGGTGAAGAGAATCAAAAAGCGGAGTTCGTTCAAAATAAAGAAGAAAAACATTCACACAAACTACGAGAAAGTGAGGGGAATCAGCCTTATGACATGGGCAGCGAGGGGGAGGTCAGGGACAGAGGAAGTGTGCAAATAGGAGAGCGTGGGGAGGGAGAGGGGGGGACTGAGATTCCAAGCTTTTGAAGCGATACGTGAACGCCTCTTAGTCACAAACAAACCAGCAACCATTTGTAACGGCCAAAAACCATCCGGTTCAGAGAGAGAGGAGGGCGGGGAAGTGGTCTCGCGAGGAGTAAATAGTAATTCTCCACGAATTCCCGACTGAACGATCACGAGAGATAGCAGTACGGTGGGTCCGCGAGGGGGAGGATAACTTAAGCTCGGAAGGCGACCAAGGGAAACGTTTTTCACACGAATGGAAGAAAAAAAAAGACGAAATTAAGAACATCCGGGGTCAAGGAACTGAGTGTCGATCCTTCAAACAGACGTGCCTACAATCTCGTGACAGAGGGGTTCCCGACAAGGAATGCGGATGTCACTGCTCTCCCTCAAAAAAAGAGGCGGCGCTGGAAGAGGTAACACACTAAAGAGGGGAAGTGAAATGCGCCAATTTCGGCTGAAGTTTACCGTCACAGAAAACCGGGTGGGGAAAGTCTGAAGAGGAAAGGGGGATTCAATAAGTCAAGATAGTAAAGGATAGTTTTCATTGGGGACGACAGAACTCAGTTGAGGATGTAAAGTGGAAAGAATCAAAAGGGGATTAAGTACAGACAGGAGAAACGGGTCGAGCCATCTAAACACAATACGCAAATCTGTTGAGACTAAAGGGGGAGAAGGGGGGGCAAAGCCAAAACAGGTCATTCAAAAAGCACCTATCTGCCAGCACGTATCCGGGGGAAATCTCTTCGGAAAGGAAAGGGAGCTTGAAGCACCTGCGACAACGAAAAAAAGTGAGGGAGATCACTCTCTAACCAGCTTCGTTTCCGTGCAAATAATGGAAAACATTGGAATCCTAGGTGGGCAGGACCCGGGACTGGGTAGAGGAGGATCGTGGAAGCAGGACGCTCGGGAAAGAAGATGCAGGATCACAGTCCTTATCTACTTACCCGAGGATTGCCGAAAAACGTTAAAAAGGTTACAAAAGATACTGAAGGGCCAAGCTATCTCACAAGCAGTATCCAGCGGCCCCAGGAAAACTTTCGAGACAAAATAAGTTGAGCGTCTAAAGATTTGGCACCAGAAACGAAAAGCACTGCAAACAGAGCTGGGACCCCAAAGTTTCGTCGGCCGTGGGGAAAAAGAGAAGCAAGAAATGCGGGTGGTCATAGGGGGGTGCATCGGGAAGGAGAAAAGAGGAAAAGGGACAAAAACGTAACCAACGTATGAAACTAAGGACGATCAAAACATTCCATAGGGACCGTACTTCAAGAATCTTCCGGGGAAATTTTAAAAAAAAAAAATCAGGGGCAGGAAGAAAGCGGTTGCAGCAATCCTGAGGGAGCTGAAGAAAGGTCCATGGGCTTCACACGCTCACGGAAGGTCGTACAGACAACTAAACTGTTGGGGTGCAAATTGGGAAAACGGTGTTCCGGAAGGGGTCCAGCGCTGAAATCGCCAGCCTGGCGAGGCGTTTTAACGAGAGAAACTTCTGTATGCAGACCCAACAAAGCCTCAGAGGACTAGTGAAAGGAAAAATCAAGGGGGGGAGTAGGCGGGGGCAAGGAAACACAGGTGAGTCAAAGACTCGCAACATGCGTGTGTTAACAACAGGCGAGGGGCAGGAGGCTACTTTTTGGAAGTTGAAATATACAGTGTTGGGGGTGAAAACAGGGGTAACCATCTGACAAACACCACGGAAAATGGCCTGCCAATCGGGACTGGGCAATATCTCGCCCAAAAAAAAAACAAAAGGGAAAGAGAGAGAGATGAGAAAGGGCCACGACGTGTCGCTGCATACTTGGGGGAATGCACGGGAACGAGCTGTCAACAACACTGAAAAAATAGCATAATGCAGAAAAAGGGGTTGGAAAAAAAAAACAACAAGTTTGCAAGCGCAGTCCAAGGGTTTTGGGGAAGTGCACACTTCAACCTGGATCCAAGAAAAGGATGCAGAGAAAAAAGAGGGAGGCTCAGAAAAAAACGAAAGATAACTTGCGCGCCTTTGGTGAGAACAAAGACTAGATTTCCGGCAAATGCACACCCGAAAAAAAAAAAGACTACTCGCAAATTGTGACGCGAAAATCAACATCGAGACAGGGCGCAAAAGCAGATAGGAAAGAGGCAAATGGAAAGCTGAAATTTCCTTTCAACACATGGGGGGAAAGAGCACACTGAAGAAAAAAGTCAAACCAACAAATGCCTGTTGAAGAGGAGACTCCGCTAGCACGGATGGGTCAGTCACAGACGCTGAAACGCCAGAACGAGCCAAAAAAGAACGCCGCAGGAAGGAAGAGTTCAAGCACCCCAACAACCTAAAAAACAATAGTATGCATCTTGGCGGGGACAGTTGGAAGGGGGGGCATGGGCAAAAGAACGTAAGAAAAAAGAAGAAGCGTTGCTCGAATTTAGGGAACTTGATGAAAAAGAGACGGAGGACGCTTTGGCAAGGAGGGGGGCGAGTCGTGTGGTGCGGGTCATAAAACAAAAAATCTCGGACGTCGAGAAGAAAAGGGGAAAAACCGAGGATTCGAGGTCATCATAAGGGCGCAGTCAATGACGACCTGGAATCGGTTACTCGAAAAAGAGGGAAAAGTCGCAACCTAAGTTACAAGGGGAGGGGGCAAGGACAAACAAAAAAGGAGATCTGGGGACACCGCGTGCGATGCAAAAATGCGGCGCCGATGACAGAAAAAGAAATTCAGATATTGGCCGCGATTAACGGACCGAAAGGAAGGGGAGGCAGGTGGCGTCCACAAGTGGTGCGAACCTGAAAATCAAGCAGAAGATGGGGCCTGGGAGAAGGGGCCGACAAAAGGACGCATGTTGACTGCAGGGGAAAATGTGACGGCAAAGAAAGGCACTGGGGCCAACAGAAATGAAAAGACATGTCAACTTTCAAAAGGAGCGAACGCCCTGGCAGAAATACCTCATCATAAACGTTCAACCATACAGGCGCGCTAAAACAAACGAATTTGGGGTGTAGGGAAAGAACGCACGAAGAGCGACCGAAACGCTCCAGCCCTTAAGTTGAAAGACCGAAAAATTTTGAAAACAGCGCACGGGAAAGCATTCTCCGGCGAGAGGGAACATGGGCAGGGACAGGAGAGGTTAGGTAAGGGGGGAAACCAACGGATGGGAAGGGGGAAGGGACAATACATTGCAACCATCGATGGCCCTGAAAATCACTCAGTATCCATGGAAGCGAGACAGATGTCAAAGAACCAGCCGTAAAGGTCTCCCGAAACATACCTCGGTCCACGGACAAACACAGAACGAACCTCTCAGAACGAATTTAAGAGTGCCAAGGGCGGTAATTTGGCGTTAACGAGCAAGAAGAGGGAGAAAATTCGCAACAATAGGAGCTGGGTGTGGCCAGGACCATGTAAAAACGGCCGCGTTTGGGAGACGAATCAACGAAAATTGGGTAAAATGGCCGCGAGGCTTCTCTACAAGGAAACGGCAGAGAAATCATCCCCACAGGGATTTGGGAATCAGTAAACGTGAACGCAAACCAACGGCAATCGATTTGACTGTAAAAAAAAAAGAAAATTGGTCATCAGGACGAGAAATATCGCAAAGGCGCTAACGTCTACAAGTGAGGGGGATCGAAAAGGCTTATTAAACTGATTACACGAAAAGGCTGACTGGAGAAGGGAAACATACCTTCTTGGCCCGGAAGGGCATGAGGGCTGACGGATTCATAGATGGGCCCGGAAGCATAAAGGAGGAAACGGAGGGGACTCAAAGGGGGGAAAACCTCTGGGGAGCGGCTTGGGCACAGACCTCAAAATGGGGATCAACTCACAGCTAACGCACACCCAACACAAAAAGCCGAGCTGACGGTGGCGAAGTGGAGAACCCAGGAAAACTAAGGGACAATATGGAGACTAAACATGGACCTGGACCAGAAGTTTTGGTAGGTGGCAAGGGAGGGAGGGAAATTTGAAGCAGGCAAGCAAAAGGAACTTACCCACTAAATGGAGCAGCCTTAGGGGGGTCTGTGGTTGGGAAGCCTCACGAAAAAACAATTGGAAGGAACGGGGGAGAGACAGTTCCAAACAAGGGAAGGGTGCATTAAAAAACAGGTTTCCACACTATCAGGACGGGTAAGGAGACAAGAAAAAAAACGCATCAACCAGTAGGTGCAATTGCTGGGAAGAAGGATCTAGTCCATTGTGCGAAGTTACAGGGAAAATAAAAAGTGTTATTCAAGGGGTCTCTAGAAAAAAGGGGAAATTAAAAAAATCCCGCGTTACTGGGTCTTGGAACGGAGGGAAAAGACGCATCGCTGAACTTCACAAAGCTGGGCAAAGGGTTATTCGGGGACCAACGGGAAGCAATGGGGCTCGTAGAAATTGTTACGTAAGGCTGGGGAAAGAGAATCAGTTGTGGACTGAATCAACAAGAATAAGAACCACCAAAAAAAGGGAACTGTAGAAGCGGCGAAGGGGGGGCCTTTGGGGGGTTGGTTTTGAACGCGGCTCAAAAGGAGATAGAAAAGGTTCTGGCCTGAGTGATAAAATGTTTCTGGGAATAAGGCAAAAAAAAAGCCCAAACAAGCAAAAAAAAAAGGGGGGGGGGATAGCAACTTGGAAAGAAAAGAAATGAGAAAACTTCTGACCCTTTGGAAACTCCGCGAGCGGAAAACGTCCTCAAACTGAAAAAGAACTCGAAACAGCGCGGGGGCTGGGACAAGGCGTTTACGAGTCGAAAGGGGACAGTCGTTCCCTAAGGGGCAGTAAGTTCTGTCCGCACTACGCCAGATCGGGGGGGGGGAAAGATTTGGCAATGCTACCAGTTGCCTGGCTAAATCTGTACAGGGCAACAGTTTCGACACAAAAGTGCTCGCGAAAACAGCGTGCAAACCAAGGGGGGAACGCCGGATCGTGTGATCCGTTCTTTGAATTCTGAGGAGGGGGCGTTCTTAGTCTCAAACAAAGGAGGAAAGTTATGAGGGAAAGAAAAAATCGCAGGACCCGTCGCTAAAAAAGCTAGCTTGGGGGACGACGGTTTATGTGGGGAGAGAATTGAAAAAAC
>Ga0179593_1335126_pt1 | contig 10878 bp, 12 predicted proteins | sample CZODoug2_1_08_16_FD_185931 | JGI IMG/M metagenome (GOLD analysis project Ga0179593, IMG submission 185931) | Vadose zone soil fungal communities from Angelo Coast Range Reserve, California, USA - CZODoug2_1_08_16fungal (PacBio error correction) | ecosystem: Environmental > Terrestrial > Soil >...
GTGGTATGTTCTAACCCCGTACGACAACCAATACAGAAAAGAAAAGACCCCCTCCTCGAGGGCAGGAAAGCAAAGAGGGTGGGCTCGTTCTTAACGAATGACGCGGGAGGAGGTGTCCAGACGAAAGTGGCTACAGTAGACTGTGCGCGGGGGGGCCTCGGGGAAGTGAAAAGGGGGCCTTCGGGGTGCGAGGATGAACCCCTCTGCGGGGGAACACTCGGAACGTACACAAGGACCCAAGGACACCAAGGGGACGGTAGGGGGGGTTTTCGGCGCAAGCTAGACCAAACCTGGGGACCAAGCCTATCAGACTAAGACAGCAATATCCTATAAGCCCTGTTTCAAAAAGAACAGGTGTTCGCGGTATTGGAGGGCCGAGGGATCCCAGACCAGGAGGATCAGCGCAGAAAGGTAAACAAAAGGCCAGAGGACAGGGGGGTCGGACCTTTTATGGTTGCATAACCGTTCCTCCGGAGGAGGATGAATTCACCACCGGGACCGATTTGGGCACGAGCTGTGGGTTGATTTCCGCTAAATCTGGTGGAAAAGGAGACGGTGCTGGCTAGTAATAGATCAAGCCGCTTCCCACCCTCAACGATCTACCCAGTAAGTGCAAGGCAGGGGGGGGATCGAAGTGATAACGTGCAGGAGACAAAGAGATATGTTCAGACGGAAATAAAAGGCGCTGGTTAAAGGTCTCCGGGGAAAGGGGCACGAATGTTCAGAGTGGTGGGGGAAGATAAGAAATCACTTGACCAAAAGAAAGTGGGGCTTTCCGGCCTGGACGGGGTTGGCGGGAATCCAAAAAGACAAGCCCAGAACTCCGGACCGGGAAGGCCCCCCCCCCCAAAAAACAGGCGAAAATCCAGGTTACTAGTGAAAACTTCCAGGGTGAATTCGGAGTAAAACACGTGATGATTATTGATATAGGACTTTCCACCAAGGGAAAGAAGGGAAACGATAAAACTCTGATGGCTCATTCCGTGAGGAGGGTGGGGAACGGCACAGAGGCCGAAAGAAAAGGATGGGGGGGAGGTCCTTGGTTAAGTAATCCTCAAAGACACTAAAAACCATACTGGAATAAGGAGGCATAGCCTTTCAAGGACTTGAAAAAAAGAGGTCATCTCAGAATACGGCACATTGGATCGGTTGTCGCAAGGGAACGACAAGGCTATGAAGGACTTGAGCGGACTGGTAAAAATTATCAGTGCCCGAAACAGCGACGAAAGTCAGAGTACGAGAAAACGCACCGACGAAGGTTCAAGCTTGAAGAAATAAAAGAAGGGGGAGACAAGAATTAAAGGTGGGAATTCATCCTCGATTAAGGGAAAAAAGGGAAAATAAGGCAGGACTGGCAAAGTTGGGTAACGTGGTTGTGACCGGTCAGGGCTGAGACTACTGTTTGGGGAGGGGGAGGACCCCGTAGGCCCTATCATACCGTCAGATTAACCGCTCGGTTGACGTAGTATCAGGATCGGGGACTTCATGAAGGTAGAGCGGGGACGGGTAGAGGGTGGGAGTACGGGGCGAAAAAAAAAACCAGCCTTCACGTGGGGGGGCCTGTTGTCAAGGGGTCCGGAAAAAAATTCAAAAAAAAAAAACGACATTGAGGGAGAAGAAGAGTCAAACTCTGGTAGTAACAGATTGCAGATCCACAAGATAGGGAACCACTTTCTCTTGGAAAAACAGACGCCACTTAACCAGAAGGAGTTAAGTCAGTGACACGGATAACCACAGGAGGGAGGTTCTATTTCAGGGGACATAGGATTTGTAAAGGTGAAAAAAATACAATCTCTCAGGGGGTATTATCGGGGCGAAAAGGGGGGGGAATTAGGCCCACGGGGTGTTGTTCTGTAAGCACGAAGTTGAGTTTACAGTTCGAACCAGGACATAAGGACTAACGAAGGGCTGCCTTGAACGAAGGGAATGGGGCTTAAGAGGAGACATAGAGAACACCACATGGCGCCGAGCGTATGCGACATGATAGTGCGAAGAGAAAAGAATCAAACTAGGCTTACTAGCCCGGCTGCAAAAAAGGGAGGAAGACAATATATTCAGGACAGGAAGAAAAGAACCGGTGGCACTGGGCCATCTTCCCATGGGGTCCGGTAAAAACCGGGACACTCCACCTTTAAAACCTTCCCGGAGGGTGGGTGTTGAAAATAAAACGACCTGAGAAAGGGGTTCTGACCCACCAAGGGAGCGAAGCTTCACGGAGGAAATTGGAAGATTAAACTGGAACCATAGACCGTTGGCAGGGAGGGTAGGGCTCATTGCCCAAAAAGAAGACATGGGTTCTCCTATCTGCCTCCCGTGGGGGTTGGAGGGGGCCTCGGTTGCCGCATACCAAAAAATCGGATGGAGGGTCTTCGTTTTCTAGCGTAGGTTGTTGGGGGGAAGAGACGTTGAGGAATCGAAGAAAATTAAAAAGTACAATATCAACAAAGAAAAGTAAATACCAGGCAAGGGTCGACAGAAGGGAGGAGAAATGTATCCCAAATCCACTTTTCTTAGATGGGCCCTACGTCCTTTGAGGAAAGCTCTTGAAAATGCGGGAGGGGGAGACAATCTTTTCTATTAAAGGGGCCTCCGAAAAAAATGAAGGAAACTGGGAAGAAAAAAGAAACCAAAGGAATTGGGGTGGGAAAAAAAAAAAAAAAAAACCGTTTGTTTTTTTGTGGGGGGGGAAAAAAAAAAAAGGATGGTCTGGTTGAAAGGGGGGAGGAACTTCCCAGGAAGAAGGGTTCAAGGATGCGGGAACGGGCGTTGAAATCTGTTTAAGGGGGGGGGTCTATAACCGGAGGATCTCCATTACTAAAAAAGAAGAAGCATAGTGATCGAGGCGAGGGAATGTTCATTCCTGGGAAGTGTTGCGAATGCAAGGACTGGGGAAGTACGGGGGGCCACGCAGTAGCTGGGAGGCTTCGCGGGGTTCTTGGGATCAAATTGGAGTGAAAACGTGAACGAGAGGGAGGACGCAGTTCCTCCTCTTCAGGGGAGGGAAGAAAATAGGGATGAATGGAAGTGGAACGATCCTGCATCGCGGCGTTGTCGCTGCCAGGAAACCTAGGAAACGCAATAGGGGGGAAAGTGGATCTCGAAGGGGGCGGTAAAACGAAAAATGAAGTGTCAACCCGGCCCCGGATCAATTGGAAGGGGGGATGAGGTGGTTCCTTAGCATGGTACAAAAACCGGAAAATACAGAAAGGGACTTCTTCTGGGGAAGGGGGGGGAAAAACTGAATCAATCCCCGACAGAAGAATGGTTCGACCGAACCAAAGTACGGGGTCCGCAGGGGCAAGAACTGCGGGGTAGGGCTTCCGCGAGCAGAATTACAAGGCGATACTTCACGCCGCAATGACTCCGTTGCGGGGGCTGCGGGAAGGCATAGGTACATCACCTTCTCAGGGGGGTGTACGGATCGGGCGGCAGGGTTCGGAGCCTGTAACATGCCCGGCAACATGGTTTCCGCGCTGCCCTTGGCTGGTACCTAGGAACAGCTCAGTTGGTAATTTGTAGAATAAACTTATATTGTTAAGCAAAATCTGAAGGACTTAGGGAAACTGCCTCGCTCTGGGAAACCTGGAGGAAAAAGGAAAGGGGGTTAGTGAGAATGGCAGGACAGGGGGGTAAGACATAAATGCTGGGAAAGGTACAAAGCGTGACTGGTCCGTGGTGCAAGAAGGACTTCAGGGATTCTCAATACCATGGGGAATGACAAAGAATGCGAGCCAAGGAGAGCTCTTTCGGGGGGTCCCAAAGAAAGGGTCACCGCAAGGCAGGTTCTGCAACTCCGCTCTGCTACCGATAGGGAAGAGTTCGGGGGGTGCCTGGTCAGAGCTACGTTTTGAGGGAGAAGGATAACCAACACATAAGAAGGTCAAAAAGTGTAAAAGTTTCATCTGGAAATCACGAAGTCCCGGGCAAAACACAAAATCTGCGGGAGGGTGCTGGCAAGAGGAAAAAAAAGCTAAAGTCTTCGTAGGGAAGAACAGGGCAGATCCCTTGAGGAACTTGCGCGGAGCCTCCAGGAAGCGTGAGTAAACTAGAAAGGGGGGGGGTATAAAATCCCTTCTGTCTTTCAAAGCTACAGTGGCAAATAACGGCTCCGCAAAATTGCCACTTTCGGGGTTTGGACCCTCCAAGGAAAGTGACGTTGAAATAACGACCGCTATCCGCCCTCTAAAACGTGTTTCATTGAGGGTCCTCTAGCCCGAAGAGGGACTGTGCGTCAAAAAATAAGTCTAAAGCAATTCTTACTGACAATAATCGACGGGACTTGAGGCTAAAAATTTTGCAGGGACAAGAATGACGACTGTTACGCAAAAACGGGGGTGGATTGGCGATTGCCCGCGCTGTGGAAGGGGAAGGTGGACGCGGGCTGGAACAAATTTGATACGGAAAAAAAAATGTCATGTGCTCATCTCAGAGACACCCAATAACATCCGCGGGGAAAAAGGGCCATGGGACAGCCGGTTGTTTGCTGGGGGGCAGAACGTTTGAGAAGGGGGGGGTCTCCATGCCTCTGGAAAGGAACTACAGGAGAAAAAGACGACAAAATAGGGGACTCTCAAACGGTAGGAGAAGATAGATGAAATCTGGCAGGGGTTCTCCAAGGGGCAAAGGTAAGAGTCAGGGGAAAAACGAAATCACGAATCCTGGCCCCAAACCAAAAAAACCTGCTGCCCATGGTCCACCAGGTGAAGCGGGAAAAAAAGACAGTTTACCCTGGTGTTCCTGAATTAGAAGCCAAATATCCGCATCGCGCAAAGAACCAGGGGACCGCGGTACAGTCACAAGTCGAGAAACAGGCGGGCGAATCACAAGCAAACCCGCGTTCTCTGAAAAAAAAGAAAGCATTCGGTCAATAGACCCTTGCACAAGGGAGAAAGCGCGACCGATATTGGAAAGTCTAGCCGGCATGATGAGAGGTAAGATAAGCGACCAATGACTTGCGGAGGGGAGCCTCATCACCAATGGGAGAGCCAGGCTAGGGAAAGCAACAATGGGACGGGGGGGCGGCGGAACTGCCAGTGGGAAGCTTGACCCAAGGTGTCTGGGGGGCCCCAAGGGTCTCTTTGCCAGCGACGCCTTGGAAAACAAAACATTCTTCGAGAAGAAAGGGAAACGGAGGCAGGGAGGGCACCGCTGCAAGGCGACCAGAAGGAAAAGAAAATCATAAATTGCGGGTCCTGAGGTCCCGGCGCGGTCAACGTAGGGGGCTCCGTGCGGGACGGTGGAAAGTGCAGTTGGGCGCGCACAAAGGGAACCGCATGGGGCAAAGTGTAAGAGGGGGGTGACCTTTAATTGGGGGGCCGTCACCGGCAAATTAGATATTAACGGCCGAATCAGTCAGAAGAGACGGAGGGAAATCCCGAGCGGATAAAGACCCAGGATAGGGTTAAAAATGTCAATACAGCGTTTGGGGGGTGTTACCACCAGATTACGGGACAGCCTCGCATAGTTGGTTGGAAGCTTCAACAACGGGCACAAATTTGTGGTGTAGCATCCGGAAATTGCCTCACTGATATATGCACCACAAAAAAAAAGCCCGGGGACCGCCGTAGTCTCCAGGCGGTACGCGCAATTAACACCATAATGGTTTATCCATTGCAAAGATTTGTTAAAACTTGAAAACTTCGATTTAGGCATTAATATCCTTAATAAGACCCAAGAAACGAGACTGGTTAAGGCGAAGCATCCATAACTTCTTAAGAGGTTTAGACTTCAGCCCTGAGAGCCGCCACAACTTCCCAATCCTCCACAAAAGGGGAGAAGGGGGAGGGAAATCGGAGCTCGCTTACGTCAGTATTAGCGGCGGGGACTAGATCAGCATTGTTCAGATGGCAGGACTACGAAGGACCAATAGACCTAGTTCCAGGGCGAACGCGAAGGGTTGTCCGAGAATCCTTCCTCGGGCGAACAAAACTAACCGCCGAAGGCGACGGGTTCGGTTTGCTGGGTTTTTTTTTGGGGAAAATGAGATCGACCAGTCAGCCAACTCCAAAGGACTGGGTCTTGACGAGAACAAGGACCTGCCAATATACTCAGACTGTAGTGGGCACTATTTGGGTGTACAATCTAAAAGACGAGAGAGTAAGGATAGTTCAAAAATAACAAAAGGAGACATAAATCGGCCTCTAAAACGGAAGAAGACCCTCTGGAAAATTCAGGAAAGTGGGGAAAAAGATACCAATAGAAGGGCAAGAGCAGCGACCGGGGGCTGCTCCAGCATATTTCGAACTCCCTTGAACCATCCCGCATCTTCATCAATCGGGCTCAAAAACGGTCATGGCACGGACGCGTGGGAAATGAAGAGCACCTCCTCCATTCAACCGTAAGACGCTACGCGGAAGGGGACTCGCCTCGGAAAGCGGCAAAAATAACCAAGCGCCTAATTGGCCAGGACCATTTTGTGTAGGGGCGAGGACCCCGTGATAGCTAAGTAGACAACGCTGTCTCCAATCCAAGGCCGGGATAGAATAAAAAAGAGGCCGAGGGGGGCAAACAATCGCCGAACTGGGCTGTTGGGGCCGGGCTCCAGTAGAGCACCTTGGCTGTACTTATGGAAGTGTAGGAAAGCCACAGAGTCAGTCTCGGCCGAAGTTTACAAAAAAGAAAAAATGAACCAACACGAACGCATGCCGATGATAGTCACCCAGCCGGCAAAGCACCTTATCTGAGAAAAAAGAGAATGAGGAGGTGAAAAGACCCTAAAACTCCAGCACACGGTCTAAAGGCGCCCTAGACGAAGAGCGAAGGAAGCATAGCCATGTGGAAAAGAAAAAAAAGCAGCGTTTGTAACCTCACAAGCACGCAGGTAAAACCAGGGGGAGGTGGGAGCCTGTGTGTAAAATTATTTAGAGACAAAAAAATCCTTTGGAGGTGCAAGGATCAACAAGAGAAGGAGTCGTCCGACCTCTTCTAGCCTTTACTGGGAAGCAACCGGAGTAGGTCTGAAGGAGAAATGAAGTCGGGTCACTTAAGCTCAGGCGATAAGGGGGGTTCCTCTCAGTGTGAAGAGGTGGGGGCCAGTCCCTTCTTAGCAGCAGAGGGAAGTAGCCCAGAGGGAAGGGGGGGGACAAAAACACCTGTAAAAAAAGAAGAACCCAGGTTAAAAAGAAAAAAATCAAAAGGGGACGGGTTAAGGGGAGAAAAATAAAGGTCTATATGTATTGGAATGGACGGTACAAATAATACTCCCAGACTGTAGCGGTGAGGAAGAACGAGTTTCGAGACTACGGACTTCTGGATTTGAGTCAGGGAAAGATAGTGGCTCGGACTATCTGGAGCGGAAACGCTGTGAAAAAAGGAATTCGATGGTAGGCTTACTTACTCTGAATCTCGTCACAAACCATTGCCCCCAAATGTTGGATACTTGGGGTTTTCGGGTCGCTACAAAACGCTACAGGAAGAGGAGACTCCTGAGGGAAAAAAAGCAGCAGAGGATACAAAAACTTTTGACCTGAGAACGGGGAATTCTCTTTATTGAGAAGGGGAAAGTGTGGAGAAGATTACCAGTCGGGCTGCAGACCAGGTACGGCTCCTTACAACAAAAAGGGTCAGTTGACAAGCCCTATTATTGGGAAGGGGGTCCTAAAACTTCATTAGTGGGAGGAAAAACCTTTAACATTGGGGATCGAGGGGGGGCGAAAATTGACGATAAATCTAAATTCAGATGTGCTATGGAGGCGGGGGACGTAGAGGCGGGCTTCACAGTGAAAGGTACTTGTTCATCCGTGGAAGGAACGAGCGCGAGGAACGCGCAAAGCAACAAATCGTTATGTTAGTACTGAGAATGTGGTAAGGAATGGGGAAAAAGCTGGGACACGAAATGATTTTCAGAGGGGGGTTCGGGGGGTACAAGGCTGAAAGAACTCGACTGAAATCAAACTGCGCTAGGGTCCTGGTCTTGGGGGGCCGGGGAGGGGGAAAAAAACCATAACGAAGCAGGGCGCTCCAGACCAGAGTTTTACTCGGGGAAAAAGGGGAGGAAGGTGGAAGATTTCTCAAAAAAAAGGAGGGGGAGGTAGTATAATAAGGTCGTCCCGGTAAGGGGAAAGCAGGACACGAGAAATCTGGATGTCAAGTTGGAGAAGATAACGGGGGGGGGTCTGAAAAGAGATTCGGGCAGCCCGTGTTACTTTCATTGAAAGTGCTGATGGCTGCGCCAATAAAAACACGTGAACAATCACGGAGGAGCACCTTTAAGTGAAAGCCGCTTTACATCAAGTAGAAGAATAGCAGTCGAACTTGTCGCGGCGAAAAGCGGAACCTTTAATGGAGAACGGAACTGTCCGTGGACCACATGGAAGCCGCGAAGTCAGCAAGGAAAGGGAGCCGAGTCCATTAAAAGTCAGGGCATCGGAAATCAATAAAGAGCAGAAAGGACAAATCGGTCAAGGGGATGAAGCCTCTATGGCACGTTTATTAAAACGGGAAGGACGGCAAATTGCAGGAGCGTGGGAAAGTTTCGTCGCGACTGGTCGGGGAATACCCAATGTCGGCCATAAAATAACTGAACCAAAGGGGGGCTATGGGTGAAACCGGGTAGGAAGACTTGGGGGGATCAGGCAAGTATATTAAGATGGCGTAGCAAACGGGGGGTGGGTGGCACGTAAATCAAAGGGAAAGTGGGTTGAGGGTGGCAATGGTTGAACCGAAGGGGGGATAAGGGAAACTAAGCAATAAGGCCACTCATGGGAGTCAAAAATCGGGGTCCTCGAAACCAAAGGGTCGAGGAACTACATTACTAAGCAAAAACCGTTCCGATGAAGCGTCAGAAAGAGGGAAGATCGCTCCTCTTCGATTTCGGGAAGAAAGTTTTTTTCCGGGGACGGTCAAAGACAATAAAATTTAGGTCGTGTCGATTTCGCACGAAGATGAAAGTGGGGGTGGGTCTTGCCGCTTAGGGGAAAGGGGCCGGGTAAAACATCGAGACGGGAAGAGGGTGGAGGCTTTTAGAAGTGTAAAAAACAACATAGATGCCGGGGCATAGACAAACTTGGATAGGCCTTTAGCGGGCGAAACGGGGGGGGAGAAGGACTAAACATAAAAAGGCAAAAGAAGTCCAAGAAGAGGGAAAAAAGGAATTAATATCCCAGTGGGGTGGGTGGGGTGGGTATGAAAGAAAACGAAGAAACAAGTATGAAAAGGTCAACATTTGCCCTTAACACACTAACCTCCCCCTTACAAAAAGCAAGGTGGTAACGGGAGCCTAAAAAACGCGGGCGGGGGCGAGGCAAAAATGTATCAGCAGCACAAAAAATGAACCACAAAAAAAACACCCAAAAACGCCCCCCTCTAACGAAATGGCTTATTACAGAGGGCCTCCATATACGTTTCTTGTTTAGGGGGTTTAATTCCTGTGAACAAGGGGCTCCTGGGGGCCCGGGGAAAAAAAGTTTGGTCGGGAAAGGCGGTTGCCGGCAGATCAAAGAGAGGCGGTCTTCGTGCTATCTGGATGGGTGGTTGGTTGCCTCTGATCGGGGGGTCTTAGAAAAATGATGGGCGAAATCACTGCGCACCGGGAAACAATTAAAGATCGGGCGGCCAAAATTTAGAGGAAAAAAAAGAAAATTCCATGATGGGGCCGCTGCCAGGTGGGTGAGAGTTGACGGCGTGCGGTGCCCAATTTCTCGGTATGAAAGGAAAAATACGTTTACGAAAAAAAAAAATGGGCAAGGGGGGGGGGGAAGAGCTGTTTCTGTTAGGGGAAGGGAACAGGTAACGAGGAACTAAAGGAATGATGACAGGGAACAGGGGAGTTTCAGGGGGACGGTGGGAGGGCTGTGGGTCAAAACGATTAATACAGAAACATGGAAGAGGGAGTCGACGAATGGTCAGCACATCCTTGGGCTAAGAGATGAACAGACCCCTGAAGAGGAAGTGGTCTAGATCTTTCTGGGTGCGTTGCAATGGGAGGACTTTTCACAACGCCTTTGAGAAATTGAAAAAAGGTAGTGAGACGCAAAAAGAAATGGGAGTGGATAAATCCTGCCTCGAGGGGAGTTTGACCGGGGACAAATCGCCCGAATAGTGACAGTAGGCTAATCGTCGGGAGAAACTGGGGGGGCGACCAGAAAAGGCAAGTGGGGGAGGCTGGAGGAAAGGGGGGGGTTGACTAAACAAAAACCTAGGACAGGACCCGAACGTTCAAAAAGAAGGGAAGGGGACTGGATCAGCCATCTAAGGGAGAAGGACCAACTGGAAAGGAACGGCGGGCTAAGGGGCGGAAACCGAAAAGCGAAAGGGGCAAAGGGGAAAGACGCCATCGCAATGACGACTAATCCCAAAACCCATCCAAAAACCACACAAACCCAGACGTGACAGAGCCGGGTTCCATCACGACGGATCTGTGGAAAAAGGGAGTGGCGAAATGGGGGCAGGCGGACTCCGACGGTAGGTAAGGCCGAACGCCGACTGGGGGGAGGTAGGGTAAGGGAAAGCTCTGTTGGGGGGGTGACTTAGTGAACGTTGTCATGAGTCAAGACTTCGGGGAGGGGAAAACGTCAGTCTTGGGCAGGGGAAGCACTTTCCGTGGGGGCATGGCAAAAAGGACGAGCAAACTACGCTGGACAGTAAATAACTTTGCGGTCACGGGGGGCGCTCGACGCAAAGGAGCGCGCAAAAACGGTGTGAAAAGAAAGCAACAACTATGAGTAGGCCGCGGGCCTACATTCGGCGCCAAAAGAAAACGGTCCTTTAACTGGCACCTGGTAGGGAAATAAGGCAGCAAGACACAAAGAAAAAAATTCTTTCGGGCGGGATTAAGGGTCTCGACAGGGGGAAAACAACGTGGGGCAGACCGGCTATCCATCCTAAAAAGGGACTAACACTTGAACCGGAAGGGGTAAAATGGACAAAAGGCGACTCGCT
>Ga0179593_1370565_pt1 | contig 10878 bp, 9 predicted proteins | sample CZODoug2_1_08_16_FD_185931 | JGI IMG/M metagenome (GOLD analysis project Ga0179593, IMG submission 185931) | Vadose zone soil fungal communities from Angelo Coast Range Reserve, California, USA - CZODoug2_1_08_16fungal (PacBio error correction) | ecosystem: Environmental > Terrestrial > Soil >...
AGGGGGCCGCGTACGGGTCGGACGCAGTGGGGGGGTTAAAACAAATAGCGTCCACCAAGCTAAATGAAACAGGTCAATCCATAGCGCTTCATCAGTAACTGTCAGTGAGTAACATGCTCAATTGCTCTAACTGTAAAAGAGCACTGAAAGGCTCGTGATCCGGCAGGGATTCCTAAAAGGGTGACCTGACGAACAAGAAAAAAAGATCTCTGTGGCAGAATGCGGGGAGGGTCCCAAAGGAAGTCAGTGAGTGGAAAAAGCGGTTGAACGACAAGGGTGAGAAAGACTTCCAGAGGGGGGAAAAGGGATAAAAAAGGTAAAGGTATTGTGATCTGCGTGAAGGATGCCATGAAAAAGATGAAAACTGGGCGGACGAACTAAGTCGGAAAACGAGGCAGGTAGTATATCGAAGGAATCTGGTCTCGAGGGGGGGGGATCAGTAAAGTCGCAGCCATTGCAAGGGAACGAGAAGGGGGCAAAGAAGGCACAAGCTCAAGCCCGGATGCTTAGCAAACCGCTTAAGTATAAAGAAAAACGCAGAAACAAGGCAGCGGTTTTGGAATCAAAAATGACGACCGACCTACAACACACCGTCATTATTGGGAGGAAAGTAGTCGCAGAACAAAGAATTCGGAGAAAAGGATGACTCTCTGATATAAGAACGGCCGACATTGAGGAAAAGTACTCCAATTCACGGCGACGGAACAAAGGCAAAATAGCAACTTATCTTTATTCGGGTCATGTGAAAGCAGAGGGGAAACAAAAAACAATCCTGCAACGCGACGATGTCGCCGGATAATAAAAAGGAAACTAGTCAAGAAGGAAGGCGGAATACAATTGAATTCACCATTCAAGGAACCCATCGAGTCAAAGACAGAAGCGAAAAAGAGGTCTTTTAACTAAGACTGGCAGCATCGTTAAGCAGCAGAACTTCAAAAGGGCCTTAAAAAGGAATGGAAAAAATGGGAGAGCCGTAAAGTTGCGAGAAGGGCCTGGAATTGTACCAAAAGAAGGAGGCGAGTGACTGCCTTACAATTCTGCGGGGAACATCTCTCACAGAGAATGGGACAATGGAAAAAAAGCAAAGACTAGAAGAAAAAAAAAAAGCGATACTATACGGGAGAGGAAGAATTTGTTTAGGAGAGAATAGTAGACCCTAATTTGATAACTAGCTGGTGAAATAACAACTCGTGCAAATGGCCTCACCGGGAACTCCGGGAGGTCAATCCGGAACGCCTAACTAAGAAGTAGGGCAGGGTTTTTGGTGGGTCGGAGATTGACCGGCAGCCAAGCTTGAGGGGTTACACTCTCTACAAAGATCAGAGAGCGATGCAATCTAGGAGGTACCCAAGTTAGGCTATTCCGTAGAGTATGCAAGGAAAAACACGAGGATCTGGAGGGATGGAAGTGGATAGAAGTAGAATGCGTGGGTTTAGGGGGAAGAAAGAAAAAGGGCGAAAAGTTTCAAAGGAGAAAAACGGAGGGAAAACGATCAATCATATGGTAGTACAATCGCTCCCGGAATAGTGTAACCCGATCTGCGAGAGGAGGGCCTCAAAATAAAAAGAACTCGACACACCTAGAAGGACCTGGAGAGAACACGATCAAAAACAAAGGAGATCCACGATCACTCCTCCGAGCGCCGGACAAAAAAATCTCGCTGATAGTCGACTGCTTGGAAAGATGAAGGAGTACATAGCACAAGCTCAAAAAAATGCTTAACAGAAGAAAGAGTCATGGAGGACTGTACCAATGATAAAGGCCGCAAAAAGACTTCCCTGAGGGAAGGAAATGTCACAGTCTGTTAAAATAAGGGGGAGAACCGGCGACACGCTTCACGACTATGAAAGTAATCAGAATTTCTAGTTCAGAAAGAAACAGAGAATTGCAGGGGAAGAACGGTTTGTAAAACAAGGACGAAAGTCTAATACTGAGGAAAAAGGAGGTGTCTGTTGAGACTATACCGGGTCATTAACGGAGGAAAAAAGGAACTATTCTTAGTAATAAGAAGCATAGAAAAACGCAAGACGTGTAGGAACACGAGAGGGAGCATGGGTGAGCGATTTTGGCAAAGGGAGAAAAAAAAGGATTAACCTGGTCCAAGATATCTATGAGAACCACGACAGTACGCCGCAATCGTCTTCACATGAGGAATTCTCGGTTGAGGTCCGCGCGTTCTCAAACGGTCAAAAGAAACCGAGAAAGGACTGCTTTTTGTGTAAAACTGGTGGTTTCAAAACGGAAGGGGAGCGGGGCGATTTTCGACCAACTGTAGGAAAAAAATGTAACTCACAGTACCATCCTGGAACGATCGCATCCAAACGATGTCTTAATACTTTGAGTCCGAGTTTAAGGGGGTGTGAGACGGGCACATTGATGAGAAAGGTTTATTTTTTCCATCAGACATGGGGATAAAAAGTAGGCAAAAGGTGACAAATCAGAAAGTGAATTTTCTTCTACTTCTGAAACAAAGCGGGGTGTTTGAAATCCGCGTGAAGTGGTCGTCGCCGAGACTGGAAGGCGACAAAGCACAACACCTGAGCCAAGCCGCGAGTAGATCGTGCTTGAAGAAGGAGGTCAGGGCGTTGCCGTCGGGCGTTGCTCTCAAGTCACGCAAGGAGCCTGCAAAACTAGTGAAAAACGAAAGAGTCTAGATGGGGGGGGGGAGCACAAGGCAAGAAGCAAAAAAGCTAAAACTGTTCAGAAAAAAAAAGAGGAAGGCACATATAGGCTAGAAAGCGAAGGTTATTAAAGCGCAGGGGAGTAGAATTTCGCGAGAGACAAACGAAGGAGGAAAACTCAAAGTCCGGCGCGGAAATGGATACCAGAAAAAAAAAAAAAAAAAAAAAAAAAAAAAAAAAAAAAAAAAAAAAAAAAAAAAAAAAAAAAAAAAAAAAAAGAAAAAGTTTTTGGGTGGGGAAACCAAAAAAAAAAAAAAAAAAAAAAAAAAAAAAAAAAAGGAAAAAAAAAAGAAGAAAAAAAAAAAAAAAAAAAAAAAAAAAAAAAAAAAAAAACTTTCAAACTGCACCTGGTAGAAGGCCGGTGGCAATACAACCTGATGCCAGAAGAAAAGGCGCGGTCCGACCCGCGCGGAGTCCGCACCTCCTGGGAAGGAGGCAGGCGCCCGTTTTCGAAGCGAGGCAAGAATCAAAGTGAAGGAAGGGGCAGCCATCGCCGCGATTGCTAGGGGAAAAGGTTCTCGTGGGGCGCTCAGCGATTGGTGAAGAGGCAAAGGAAGCAAAAATCGGGCTCGCTCAGTAAAAGGGGAACGCTACATGGACGAACAAAGAGACGTGCAGGAATACGACAACAACAACAACGGAGGAGAAGGAGGTCCTTGACGTTCAACTGAGCTCGCGCGTTCCTGAACGTCAAGAAGAAAGAGAGGGAAAACAGAATGAGACGAGCGTTGACGAGGGCAATAGAACGCGAAGCAACTGAAAGAAAAAAATATCACGGCAGAGAAGTGGAAGATTCGAGCAAGGTGCGAAGCTGGAGCGCGAGGAAAAGAAGAAGAAGTGGGGGACAGGCTGATGAGAAACTGAGGGGAGCGGCGCCTCGAGGCGAAAAGAAGTATTGGAAAAGGAGGATATCACCTGAAGACATCAGCCGTCGAAATAGGGAATCAGGGGCCTCTCAGGAATTTGGTTCGGAAATCTGGTGGACTTTGTCGCGAAGCGAGACTAAAAGGAGATAATGTAGGAAAAGCCAAAAATAGAAGGCACCGAGGACGGTAAAAAAAAGTCCGCGCATGATGGGGAGGTCGCCTTGTCGGAGCACTCGCGGATTTATAGTATCAAAAACGCAGCAGGCGGGGAGAAGGAGAATGGGGGAAAAAAACTAAATCGTAACGAACCGATGAGGGGAGGGAGGGCCAGTTCGCTCAGTCGCTCGTAGGAGGGGCGCTTCACCGCATAGTTCTTAGGGAGGGAAGGAACCATAAAAGCGCCTTGGCACAAAAACAACCCCTGGGTGTTGAAAAAAATCGGTGTAGAGAGAAAGATTGAATTTCTTTCATCTCCTTAACTCAGACCGGGGGAGTGGGATAGAGGAATACCTAAAAACCTCTGAAAAATAAACAAGAGGACGGAGAGAGGAACTTCACCAGGGGAAACAAAACCAGTGTTATCTCGTTCTGGAGAGGGTTCGCGAACCTCGGCGGGGCAAGGGAAAAAATCGAAACGACCCCATTCGAAAATCGAGAAAATATCGCAGAACCAGGGTTTCCCAAAAATCGTAGAATTAGGATCGCTTGTAAAAACAGAGGAGGAGAAGATTTTCAAATGCCCCAAAGAAAGGGCGTAAGTGGGAAAAAATACAATTATCTTAAAAAACTAGGTGGGTCGTTCGAGTATAGCGGGGGGTTACAACAAGTTTACTTCCGGAAACCAGTAAAAAAAAAAGTCTAGAAACAAGGGGATCGGAGGGGCAAAAAGGGAATGCGTTTGGAGGAATCTGCACAAGCGAGGAAAAGAACGAGGGGAATCTGAGAAAAAAGCATTCCTGGCGGTATAGTCTACCAACAAGAGGCAAAAAGTTCAAGGCCATGAGGATACGAGGAATCCTGCTCGTTGTAAAAAAAGGGGGGCGGAAAATGGGGGGATGAGTAACTATCGACAAGGAGCGACAGTCAGGGAAAGAAGGCAAGGTGGAAGGGGGGCAGAGCAGGGAAGACAGAAAAAGGGAAATAGGGGGGACCCTTTTTTAGAACCAGGAATTACCGGGAGGAAATGTAGCATTGGTACAGGACTCAATCTAAGACCTGACGAAGGTGAGAGGGTAGGTAGAAGCTGAAGAAACTTCATAGGCCTCAATAATCTCAAAGGGATGAAAGTTCTTCGCGCTCGTGATTAAGAGGGGATAGAAATCGGGAGCTTGTGACAAAGAGGAAATGGTCGAATTGGAAAGGAAGAAATGCGAGGGCTGCATGCAACTCGTCGAGCAATGGGCGTTGTCCCTATGGGGGAGGTAGAGGACCAAATATATACGATAGATACGTTGGAGAACTTTTTAAGGTCGGAGAGGGAACGGTCCCGCAATAACCTTCACAGGCATTAGACCTGAGAAGCAAATTACTGTACCTTCGCAGCCATGCAGCAGAGGAGAGGAGCAATCGGCAGAAGAAAAAGACTAACAGCAAAGAAACCATTTTTGAAAAAAGATAAGAACATACGCTAAGCGCAGCTTGGAAAGGGTCAATCGGACAGAGATTTTTGTTGACGGCAAAAGATCGAACTGGTCCATATGTCTTAGTCGGGAGAGAAGGGAGGTAAAAAGGAGCTGATAAGAGCGGTATCGGAAAAGGGAAACATGAGTGATAAAGAGTCCACTGGCCATTGGGGAGACTAATCACGGGCCCAACCCTGTATCCATCGGTAGAGGCTCATCGATACTGAATATCTTTGGAGGATTGGGAATCGAGGGTACAAATCATAAAAAGGTCAGAAGCGAATAGTAAAATGAAAAAAAATTAATGATTACAGGTTAGGTCCACCGCAAAGGCACTTAACGCAAATCATGGAATCGGAAAGAAAGAGAAAATTATGCGCCGTTCCAGAGTGGTGAAACGGATTGGGGGGAAGGCCGAAGATTAAGGAAACCAAGTCTTCGTCAATCGACCGCCGAACTAGGGCATGGAAAGGGGGGGACTGTGATTTAATGAAAAAAAAGGGGGGGGGTACGGACGAAAGAATGGATTGTTGCGGACTGGTTTCCGAGACATCGGGGAAAGGGACAGAGGGGGGGGCAAGGGTCCAATCGCGGACACCTGCTAAACCTACATAAAAAGGCATATCGATAACTACATGGCAGTTGGGTACGGGGATCGTCGAATTGGAGAAGAGCAAAGGAACCGATTCAAATATCTCGAGCGAATAGAAGAAAGAGAACTAGACCGAATGGCATTCTTGCGAGAAACTACTTGACGGATACGGTAAGGATTGGTAGTTTTGGCGATTGATTCCGTACATGGGTGGGGGAAAAAAACAAAGGTCGTTCTCGAAATGTTCCGGTGTTTTGGGGGGAAGAATACTTCAAACGTGGCTAAGGACTTCAAATTATTGAAAAGACCTTGACCATTGACCTTGGTTAGAGCTGGGAAAGGGAATGAGGGGAGGACGAACCATAGAGGGAAGCGAGAAGAGATCGTCTTCCATAGGGAAAAGAGCGGTTGCTAAGGAATGGATGGTGCAGAGCATTAACAAGAGGGAAAAGTCATCGGGCAACGAAGCACCTAAATAAGGTATGTCGTGCACAGAGCGAAGTGGGAAAATCGGCGTAAACCAGGGTTTACCCGAATCGCTTGGGAAAATACCTTTCCGGCCTGTTGACATAATCTGGGCGAATTTCCTAAGGCTCACGCCTTAGGGAATAGAGACGGATCAACGATCCTGGTGATAGAAGTAGATCTGAAGGAATCAGAAGGGAAACTAAAACTAAGATGAACTTGAATAAGATACGTTGTCATTCTCTTCGCCAGGGGAGGGGGAAAAAAACCAGGGAGGACGAAATGGGACCTTGAAGCAAATAGATATGGGTGAGGAGAGTTTACACGAAGTGGCTCGGCGAGAGTTGAAGTCAAAGTCGACCCTGCCACTGTGCAGCACGGTCAAAGTAAATAAAGAGGGGTCGGAGGAACACTTGTCGAAAATTTAGACGAGCAATCATTATTCAGGATAAGTCGTGGATGGCGGAAAAAAGGGCGGGACTTCGAAAGGATCAGAACAGAACTTTTTCGAGGGCACTCCAAAAAAAAAACCACAAGAGGAAACTACAGCTTTGCGGTGCTCAGGACAAGGGGAAGAAACTAAATACTGAATGTGCTCAACGTACCTGAAAGAGGGGGTCCGCGATGTATCCCTTGCAAACAAATCTCCTCGAAATCCACGATGGTAATTCAAAAAAAAGAGCACGCGTAGTCTAAAAGGGTCCGTGAGCAATTGGGGAAAAACGCGGAAAGCGTATTCCCTTGCTTAGAGAAAGTGAAAGGTTCTTCTTTGAAACACTTCTTCTATCAACACCAACAAAAGATATTAGAAAAAGGAAAGATATCAGAGGAAAAAGGAAACAGTAAGATGAGAATGAGAAACAAGGGGACGCCGTCAGGGGGGAAATTGCCGCCGGAAAAGGTTCTTCATACAGGAAATCGCCCGGGATGACTTGTAGAACGGGCCGCAAAGGGGGTTCGGGGTCACATACTGCAACTCAATAAAAACTTGGAGAGGTAAATCTTCGAAAGCATTCGGGAGGAAGAAGGGCACGCCAAGAAGTTCGGTACGAGGTGGGGTAATTTCTCGCGAGAAGCTAAGAACCTCTCAGAGGCTGGAAAAAAGTTTGGTCATTACAGGCTTACAACTGGTGTTAAAAGAAGCAAGAGGAGAAGTGAACATTAAGGGGTCAACCACTTGAAAGAAGGCGGAAAGTCCCTATCCATATGTATTTAGATTATGGCAAAGACACTGCTGGGCAGTAGAAATTGGTTGAAATGGAAGCCATCCTAAATAAAGACAATGCCGTAGTACGGCTAAAGCGCGCCATATGTGTACGGCACCGTGAAACGTCCCCCCGGTTGGGCAGCCAAGTCTCAGAGAAGGTTGAAAGACGAGGCAATACGCGCTTCTTCATTAGATTCGTGCGTATGTATCAATGGGATAGAGAATCGAGAAACGGTGAAAACGGATAAGGAAGTTCCACGAAAAGAGGCGTTGGATGAAAAGGAAAGACCTCTACAAGAGCAATTCAAAAGAATGCAGGGCGAGGGACAAGGGCCTCCTTATTGACAAGGATGTTTCGAATAAAGGGAAATGCCGCCTAGGAAGACATTAAGCTACATCGTCTGTAGGGGGATAAGGAAAGATGCAAGTCCAGATTGGAAGAAAACTTTAAAGAAAGAAGCGTAACCAGAAGGCTTCGTCACGAATTAAAGGGAGTCGTCTCTGGGGGGGCTGCTGGGAGTCGCCAAAGGGGTCATGGAAAAGGCGAGATGCCACCAGTGCAACCTTAAGAAGGTGCGCAATAATTGAAGGCTCTCGAAACTATGGGTGGCTACAACAAAAACATGCCATCGGGCCAGGGCAGAGTTTTTTCAAGAAAACAGACTCCCCTACGCACACCCAGACGCCCTTCATTAAGGGATCTACAGAAGGGAATAAACCATAATGAAGGAAGGATCGGGAGAAGGAGAGGACTCCGATATGGAAGTAATCTTCCGTATTGGAAATCAAGAAAATTGAGACGCTACGGAAAACCCTTAAAATTCCAACGGCGTTAAAAACGCTATTACGATCGTTTGAGGAAAGTCTCAGGTTTCCGAGTGGGAAAACATTCCCTAAGGAAGCGAAGAAAACAAAGGGGCAGAACCTCGTCAAGCAAGGGGAATTATAAGAAACTGAAGTCATTAAAAAGACAAAATCTCACCGGCCAGCGGCCGGGATTTATTTTTACGAAAAGGAAGGTAACATGGACATCGGGAAAAGAATGACAAGCCTGGCAAAACAAGGGGGTGAAAACGCGCCAAAAGCGTGGAAGGCTCAGAATGGGGAGAGTTCGGGAACGATCACAATTGGCAACGCAATGTCTTGAAGGTGGAAAGAAAACGAATCTTAATAGTCAATTCCGGGTAAGAATGCGATGGGGAACCTGTCAACACACACCGAGGGGACAGACGAGAAATGACTTACATAAAATCAGTCATTATCGAGGAGAAAGTATAAGCATGTAGTGAACAGGGGTGGCGAGACTACTAAAACCAGGGGTTCTAACGAGGGGGGTAGAAATAGCTTAAAGCAACGTAAACCGGGGATCAAGCATATGGTCAAAGGGGAAGAAAGCAGCTGACCGCATACGAAGACAAGTGGACATTTCAAAGGGGGGACCCGGAAAAAGCCTACGAGCTAGGAAAAAAGTGTACCTAGATAAAGATGAGAGTGACGCGATAACATCTTTCTGTGGAAATCTGTAACAAGAAATGTTGGGAAAGGGTCGTTCCGTGATAGGAGATCTAATTCTTCGGCAAAAGCCACGCAGAGGATCTGTTCGAAGGGAAGTGGAAATTGCAGGATACGGAGAATGAAGTGAAAGGCGAGTTTCGTGAAGGAGGAAAGGGTGTCCAACATGTTTTAAATGGGACTTGAAATATCATTCGAAAACTCGGGTCATCAATAAATCAACAAAAACGAAAGGAAGATAATCGGATGGCCAGTACCGCGCAAGGATACGAAGGGCACCCTAATCAACCTTTATCAGCTCAAGATACCGACTCACAACTCCAGAGATCGATCCCGATAAATAAATAAACATCAATCGAGAGGAGGAGTCGAACTATGGGCGTGAAGGATGACTCTTAGAAAGAAAAAAGCGCAACCGGGCACTTACCCTCCTGCCGTAAGGGGAGAGTAACTGAGAACGCAGGGGAAAAACTGGAAGTCCAGCTCGAAAGGGAGCCATCTGGGAACAAGGTGGGTGTAAAAACCTGAAGCACTCGAAAAAGGTCTACTAAGCAAGGGGAGGGGTAAGGGGGAGTGTCGAAAGAGTACCTCCACAAACTAGATGGAATATTTCTTGAATGGGTGACAACGAGACATGAGACTCTGTACGACTGGCCTACGAGGGCTCCCGGTGGGAGAGATAATTCAAGATGCTTGAGGAAAACGGGAAGGAATGAAGAAGGGGGATGAGGCAGAGCAAAAACGCACAAACAAGTTCGCAAGAGCATGTTGGGGTTAGGCATTTGAAAATGAAAAATGAAGAAAAGGAATCTAGACGACCCGCGACGGAAAAAACGTCAAGCGAGCGACGAAAACATTCGCCAGCTTCACAAAGAGGGCCAGCACTTATCAAGACGTTCACAAAAAAGAAGCCAGGAGACAGGACGCGTGTGGGAAAAGGAGACATGGACTTTAGGAGGCAGGGGGAGATAGCATGGGTAGATTTTCGACCACGTGCCGAGAAAAAAGGGGTCCGGACCTACCCTCCGAAAGAAGATTCTCTAACAACGAGGATGGTATACTGTGTGGAGCGGAACGGCAGAAGAAGGGGGGGGAGTCGCCCTGCGTGAGAGGTAATACTGTGTCCATTAATGATTAGGGATCACCGAGTACTGAAGGGCAACTCAGATAAAAGGTTAAGATTGGCGTCTACCTAAAAAAAAAAAAAAAGAAAAAAGAAAAAAATAATTTCAACCAACGCGGGGTGGGGAAAAGAGGAGGTAAATTTGTCTTCACGCGCGAACAATAGGGCAGTTAGCCGGAGAAAAAAAAAAAAAAATATCAGCCAAGAGAAGAAAGAGAAAGGGCGACTCCTCATCGCAAGCCGTAGTTGCTTTGTCTAGCAATAAATTCACTAACAGGCAACCTGCCGCCAAGGCTGTACATAACATCGAGAGGGCGCGCAAGGCGAAATCCAGACAAAGAGCGGTGACGTTGAAGAGGTGCCTGTCAGGCGTCAGGGCTCGAATCTAGTAAAGGAAGTCGGGCCGAGCCGGAGAGAGAGTCGAGAAAACCGCGGCCAACGATTTGAGAAAACGCAATTCCTTCCGAGATAAGAAGTTGAGAAGAGCGAGGCAGCCTGTTTCTCCGGTGGGCCAAATAAAAAAAAATGAATGAAGGAATTAAGAAGGTCCGCCGCTTCCCGCTATGTCTCAGGGCAAGAAGGGACAACTGATGTCCAGGACCTTTTCGAAAGGGAGGAGAAAGAATACACAGGAACGAAAAGAGAAAAAGAAACAATCGCCGGGGAGAGGTACGCTTTGAGAAGTGAATAGGAAAGAGGGGTGCGACGCGGGAAGGAGGGGGTGAATCGAAGAGATGCTCGATCTGGGGGGGGGACCTCTCCCTCATATAAGTCAGGAACCGCGACGGATTCTAGCAAGAACGTGACCAG
>Ga0179593_1399105_pt1 | contig 10878 bp, 10 predicted proteins | sample CZODoug2_1_08_16_FD_185931 | JGI IMG/M metagenome (GOLD analysis project Ga0179593, IMG submission 185931) | Vadose zone soil fungal communities from Angelo Coast Range Reserve, California, USA - CZODoug2_1_08_16fungal (PacBio error correction) | ecosystem: Environmental > Terrestrial > Soil >...
GCAGGGGACACTGGACCGTTCTTCTGGGTGGGGAAAAGGGCCACACGTTACCCCCTGATTCAGACGAAAGGGGCCTTAATGAGCCGCCCGGCATGAGTGTGAAGAAACTGATGAAACTTCACAGGCTGTGGAGAGGGGTTTCCCCCTGTTCACACCGGGGGTGACCTTTAGGGGCCTTTCACGGGGCGCAGTCTAAGATTGGGTTTTTTTCCAGTTCAGGGTGTATTAACGGGATAAGAGGAGAAGAAAGATGTGGGAGCAGATGTCACAAAAGATCGTTTCAGGATTCAAACAACAAAACCAACAGAAACGGTGGATTAAAAAAAAGCACCCTTGGGGGAAAGTAGATTTTGTCTGAATGGGGAGTAGAAGGAATTGGATGCAGACCAGGAAAAAGGAGCTGCCGAAGGCACTGGACGATCAAGGGAAAAAACAGAGGACATAACGATCGCATGCCGTTGTGGAAGGCAAAACGTTTTGCCGTAAAAGGGGAAGTCGAAATGGTAAAAGGGGGCGCTTTCACGGGTAACACACACAGACCTAGGATTCTTTCTACGCCCGCAAGCGGCAACAGGACGGACAGGGGGGGGGGGCGGACGTTGGAAACATCAAATCGCTGAGGGAGCAGCGGAAAGGAAGAAAACAAACATGAGAAAATGAGGGACGGAAAAATGAATAGAAGGTCACCAGAAAACGCCAAGAAATTTGGGAGTAAAAGAAAAACTGGGGGTCCTAAAGGGTTTCAGAGACCTATACATCGAGGGTCATCGGGGCAGGGGAGAAGAAACCAAGGGGGGTGTTGCGTACCAAGGGGAGATAAACGAAGGCCGCCGCGGCGGCCTGGCGAAGAAAAAGCACGGTGACCGGGAGAGAATGCCGGAAGGGCCGGGGGGAAAGGGGTCCATCGTAAGGCGGAAACCGAAAACTGAGAAAAAAAAGAAAAAAAGGGATGGCACCCGCGCAACCAAGGGGTAGAAAAGGGCTCAGGTGCCTAAACATGGTTGAACCGTGGGGGGGAAAGTCAGAGGAATGCGGTCCGAAGGATTGATACGACAAAACTGTGGGAAATAAGAAAAGGGGGAGGGATTCGCACGGATGTTGGCAACACCGGGAGCCTACAGAACCTCAGGGCGGGATGTTCAAAAAGAGAATCAAAGAGTAATAAAAAAGCAACAAAAGAGCCAGGGCTCAGTGAGAGCCAGAGACAAAAGATTCAACAAAGTAGAGGGGGGAGGGCAAAAAAGACCGACTTGATTATCAACGCGAGAAGGGTGTGAAGAAGTGCCATAGAAAAAAGGCATAAGACTCGGCAGGTGGGTCCCCTTTTAAGATAGAAAAAATTATAAACTGAATTCAGAAAAAGAAAGTCGGCAACAGCGCTTGCTACTAGTCTCGTTGGGGAAGGGCCTCGACCTCTCAAAGGGAACTACAACAGTCAACCGGAGAAACTTGGGAGAACAAACTGGCGTGGCTTCTAGAACTGCTACATCTCTAATTGTCCAGGAGAGACGACCTTAGTCACAAGATTGAGAAGATCACACCGTCTTTCAACCAGATCTCTCTCCCGGGACTGGGAAAACGCAAAAAGGCTGCGTCCTAACTACCAAACAAGCATCCAACTCCCCCCAAAAGGACAGGGGTTGAGGCTTGGCCACACAAGAGTGCACAGAACGTAACTACCGGGGAGAAAGGTGGGTCGTACCGGTTTAGGACAAAAGACCGGCACTTATCAAAATGATCGGAAAGGAAGAAAGACGGAGGCCGAAGACACGGAATAACCAATTCAGGCGGAAAGGGGGGGGGGGGGGGTGGTTGGGGGTTGTGGGGCTGTGTAACAGCAACAGAATTACGTCCGGCAGGGGCTAATGAACAACGGAAGTCCTTATTTTAACTCAGAAGCTGGTCGAAACAACCTGGGGAAAAGGGACTCTACATTCCAATACAAGCTCCCGAACCTGAGAACTTATCGACACAAAGCCGGAGTGGGACCGGGCAATATCCAACACCACCTCGGTTTACCCTAGAACAGGAAATTGAAAAGCCCAAAAATTCAACAAAACACCCAGGGGGTGTGACCCGCACCACCCAAAAAAAAACCCCAAAACAAACAAAACCGCCCACCGACAAAACCCATAAAGCGAAATCAATGAACTCACTCAAAATCGAAAAAATATTGGGTAGGGTTTCGTTATTGACCCAGTAAATATTCCGAAACAAAAACCTGCTCCCAGATTCAGGGTTGCACTTGAGGATGGCTCACTTTGAATATCCCAACCTTTTTAAAACTGAACACAAAACCAAGGAAACCCCACAAACCGATTTTTGTCCACGGGGTCCTCGAATACTAAAAGTCAGAATTTTGCGAGTGAGGAAAAGAAACGGCGGACGCGCCTTTTAGTGGCCCCAAGGGAGGGAAAAAAAACTCGGGGGGGGGCAAACCCCCCCCAACAGGAGAAGATCCTCCTCCAAGCCAGAGGCGGGGGCCGCCAAGGGTGTTTCGCGCGGGCTTCCGTGCCAAATCAGAAGCGGTTTGGGTGACAACACATGGCACTAGACTGATCCCAAAGATGGCGCACTCGCAGAAAGGAGGGGGTGGGGGCGAAGCGGCTTCTCAGTGAGTTCCGGCGCGCAGTTGACAGGTGTCGGGAAAGGTGCTCCGAGTTCCTATCGTCGACAGCCATGATCTTATCCCTGGGGACAACACGGACCGGCCGCCTCCCAGAGCCGGACGCACGGGCACCTGACGGCTTGTGGGGGGGTTCGCAGAAGGCGACCATTGGCGTCGGCCGCTTAAAATTTTTCCATCCATTAAAAAAAAAAAGTATGAGATTCGCAATAGAATCGACCCATGAAAAGTTTGAAAGGAAATGGAGTGGCTAACCACCAAAGCCCCAGAGAAAAGACGGGTATCCGCAGAAGTGGGATGCAGATCGGCGTGGAGATCCTTCTAACTGCTGGGTCCAAACTAGAGTTACAATCATGGACTTAAAATTCAAAATAGAACGGAAAATACTCAGCACTTCCAGGAATATGGGAATGGATATTCGAGGAGTGTGAACTTGTGCAACCAAAAAGAAAGTTTGACTAGCCGAAAGAGAAATGTATTCCAGCCTTGGTGAGCATGTCTCTTTCTCGAGATTTCCGTCGTACTTGGCTTCATAAGAGGGAGACCGGTCTTTTCTTGGATACATAGAGATCGATCGGACGATCGAGAGAGAAGTGGAGAAAACCTGGTGTGGTAAGGGAGGGGACTGTCACAACCAATTTCCGACAGGCAGATTCATTCAAACCCCCTGTCCCCTGTCCCGATGGGGGGCGCTGTTTTCTGCTTTACGTCCCCCCTCCAGCCCCCAATCATCAAAATCTTGATGGGCGGGCCCAGGAGTGACTTCGCTGGGTTCTCTTAAAAAGTGTTAAAAAGGCCTTCCGGACTGTCGCGGTGGGGCCGCGGGCCAGTGGGGGGTTTCCATCCCCCGCCCCACAATCGGTCGGGTGGGGGGGGGGTGGGGGGCTCCAAACAAAAAAACAAAAAAAAAAAAAAAAAAAAAAAAAAAGAACACCCACGGAGGATTTTAGGCTTTTTCCGTAAGTATGGTGAAAGGAGTGCGAGAAGGGCGGCGGATGAATAGGGGAAATAGAAGAGTTAAAGGTTGCAGGCGGAAAGCCCTATCGGCTTCGGTCGACTGAATTTTGTACGATCTCGAAGATTAGGGCTTCATTCTGGGGGAGCAAACGTGGAATTTTTTGAGAGACTAACAAGGTCGCGGGATAGAACTGGTCAGAGGGCTCAGAGATGAAACCTTCCCGTTTGGTAGGCATTTTCATAAAGGGAAGAGGTCTTGTACCAAGAGGGAGTCAGTAGGTAAAAACCCACTCAGGGGCGAAGAGGCTAAGGTTTGGGGCGAGTCCTGTTACAGAGGCAGCGCGAAAAGGGTGGTTGGCAAAAGGTGAACAGCGGCGGGTATTAGAACGGTCGTTCCACATCTGGGCATCCCAGGGATGGGGTCCCCGGCACGGTATAAGAAGCTTGGCGAGCAACTGAGAAAATCAAAAGCGGTCGGAAGGGCGCAAAGGTGGGACGTTGCGGGGAACTGGAACATGGGACAGCGGGTAAGCTCGGAAATGCATCAACGAAGTCAGTCTCGTCTGCGGGAGCAGGGGAAAAGTAGAAAAAGGAGGGAGTCAGGGAAGAGCGTGGCTGAACACAAAACTCAAAGGGGAAAAAGATTGCTCCGTCACGCAACAAAAGTAAGAAAACCCTGGCGGTCGTTTTGGGTGACAAAAGAACTGGGACGACTGACTAAGGAGCGGCTCGATAGGTGGCCGGGGCAGGGGAGTGCTGTTCTCCAAGGGGTGACATCGGGGAGGAAGACCTACTAGTAGTGGTTTTAGCGGGAGAAGGAAAAACGGAAAAAAAGCCACTAATGAAAGGACAACTGGTCGACGGGACGCACACAATTTTTGAAAGGACTGGGGGCGAGGGGGGACGAAACCAGTCCAGGAGGCAAGCACGGGTGGGAAGATAAACGCCACGAAACAGGAAGGACCAGGAGGGTAAAACTCAAGTGCAGAGAACGGATGCGCGGGCAAAAGTGCCGAGAAAAACGGGGGGGGGGGACGGGGGGGGGGGGCGGGGGTGGAGGGGGGAAAGGGGGCGGGACCATGGTTACGTGAACAAAAAAAGGGGGGAACGGGGAACTAAATCCGAGAACCAGGCTCACCAGAATCGGGAAGAGTGGGGGCTGAAAGAGTCAGGGGGAATGGGAAAAACGCGTGGCAAGACCAGGGTTGAGGGTAGGGCGCCTTTGTATCGCAGAAAAAAAACAAAACCCACGAACACCGCCAGTCCAAAAGGGGGGTGCCGGCAGATAAAGAGCCCGCAGCGAAGAAAAAAACCGCCAAAAAGGCAAACTAAACAAGGATGGGAGGGGTACGGGGGAGAAGGAAAAAAATGATACCACGACCGGTTCAAGCAAGACCTCATCCCCAAGGTAGACGGCAACAAACCGGGCACAAAAACGGCCCTCCAAGGGCCTGCAAAAACGGAGTTTTCTTGGCTGATGGTTCCCAAGTACGGACGGCGTGAAAAGGAAACGGATACGGTATAAGGGACTCCAAAAAAAAAGAGAAAACGGAAGGAAACTTGGAGGAAATCTCCGTCCAAACACAGCAACAAAATGAAGAGGGAACCAAAAAAGAAGTGCCCATCGGCGCCCTAAAAGGCAGTTCCGTCCATAGATCGGCTGAAAAAATTAGCCCGACAAAGGGAGTCAGAGAAGGGAAACCAACAGCAAGCCCACATCCCATACCAGCCATCCAAACAAAGTACGAACGCCAAGTCAAACTCGTTGAACAAAACAGGGAACACAAAAAAAAAACAAACGAAAAGAAAACGAGGAGATGGAACGAAACTGGAGATGTGAGAACTTGAAAACGGAACGTGAAAACAAGGGAGGTCGTTACAAGGTGGAGCTAAGGGCCTACGGCTCCGGCAACCAAAAAACTGAGAACGAACGGACCTCTAGAACGGATGAATAACAGCAGTACGAGTCACCCGCAAAACCACGCAGTTTAAAAGAAACGGGGGGTGTGGGGTGGGTGGGTTGGGGGGGGGAAACCCCACCAAAACCCAAACCAACCCAGGAAGGGGGCTTTCGGCGGACGTCCGGGGCAAACGGGCAGCACAAAAGGGGGGGCTTACAAGGTCCCAGAGAGGACCATGTGGACGGGGCACGGAAAAATTGCCGGAAGCAACCGGAGCAGGAGACAATAACTCTTCAAACGAACTGGACGGCGGCCCTAATCACGGGGAATCTCTGGACATTCAAGACCTGAAGAAATAGGGGTCGACACATGTAAGAACTTCAACAAATTTCCCCCAGAAACAAAAAACCACCCACAAACCCCCACAAAACAAAACCCCCCCCACCACCTCGTGAAGAATCCTAGAGTCCAGGTTACATAGGGGGGGCTCCGAATGTTTCCCTTCGACTGGCCGGAAAGTGGTCGGGTTGTGAAGGAGAACTTGCAAAAAAAAAGCTTCCAAAACTTCAGGACCAGTCCCAGTGAAAGGGGAAAATTCACTAGCAAAAAGTGCTTCCGAGCAAACTCAACGAGGGGGTAGACAATCCTTAACTCACTCCGGGAGGGTTACCGGGGCGGGGCAACGATTATAAAAGAAAGAACATAAAAAAAACAAAGGCGACAGGTTTCAAAAGGGGACCACCAAAAACTCAGGAAAACAAAGTCATGCCAAACGAAGGCCCTGGTTCCTAACAAGAACCTGGGAAGACTCAGAAACCGCCAACGTGCAAAATTAAAGGGCGTGCGTCTTAATCCAACGCATGGAGGGCGCAGGAAAACACCATGCAGGGAGAGATGAAAATTCGGAGGTTCAAAAATGAGGGTTGGTGGTCAAAGAGGCCGGTTAATGCGTGCAAGTGAGAGGGCAGATGACGTCACGCTATTAGTGTTCAAACACAAGAGTAAAGAGGAAAAAATCGATAGGGAACGAGGAATAAAAAAAAAGGCAGCCATCACCATTTACAAAATTGTATGAACAACATGCTTTTTCAAGAAAAGGGGGGAATCATGGGGGGCCTAACGATGTGGGGGGAAGACACGAATGAAAAAAAATCAACAGCCACCTTGGTCCGATGGCTCCGAAAACCGTTGGTAGCGGAAAAAAGGAAGACGTCCACGGTGCGTTAAGAAAAAATGAGAAGGAGGAGTTAACCACATGGGAGACCAGGGAAACATTGGCCTGAAGGACGCGAGTGGGGGAAACGGGAGGCCAAAAAAGGCATGGCCTAACTGCAGACAAAAAGAGGCCGTCGGATGGCAAGGGACCTCCGAAGGGCTGCCCCGAGGTAAAGCAAACGGACCGTGGAAGAAGGACCAGGCAGGTACGGACCATCAAGACACCAGGAGGGGGGTTCTCCCGAACCAGTGGACCGGACCTAGCGCCTGCAAGAAAAACCACGAGAAAAAACCCACTTTCTTAAGCTAGGGCTCAAACAGTAAGACAAAGGCAGGAAACAAAGCGAAGACCCTTGAGGGAGAATGGAAAAAAGGACGCATGTAACTACGGGTCCAGAGGGACCAGTGGGCCCAAAAATAAAAACCGACCGGACCCAGCCCCTATCGAGCAAAAACACCTAATGAGGCCGGGGGGGCTAAGTTACCACCTCGGGGGAAAAGTCTACTTAACCAGTTGGGAGGGTCCGTAGCAACGGGGAGAAAATGTCATTAGCACGTACCGCCCGTATGCCACATTTACGAGCGGGGGAAGGACAGAGTGATAGCAGAATCACGGAGAAAGTGCCGTGTCCGGGCCGGCACAAAAAACGACACTAGTGCGGGGAGTGGAATAGATAGGCCGCATGGGTCAGCCGCCGATGAAGGGGAGGCAGAAGAAGGCCGCAACAGCAAGAGCGTGTTATACCAGAAACGAAGAACCGGGGCAAGGTGAACTTGCACCAGTACGTAGTAAAAGTTAGGATAAACTGAATGTGATGGGAAAAAAGGCCGGTGAGAGGTCTAATAGATCGGCGGGCGGTTTGGAGTGGCTTGCTCGTTGGGTAACCCTTACGAGGCACAGCGTGGCGCCACAGGAAGATCGGAAGGGGGGGGCAAAAAAGGGGAAAACCTGTGACTTCTTCGCCGACAGCAGGGAGTAGGCAGAACGATTTCACAGCGAGAGGTCGTAACCAACCTGTGATCAAAAAGCGGTAAAAAGGGCTATTAGGTTAGGCGTTGTTAGAAGGTATCTAAAGAAGAATGCCCAACGGCGCAACCCGAAGTTCCGGTGTCACATGTCACGGAAGAAGCTAATTACACAATCAAAAAAAAAAAACTATGATAGAAACAGAGGCCACCAGGGGGGACTTGGGGGGGGGCGTGACCAGGTAAGTCCGGAGCTTGGAAAGGAAATTTCATTTTGGGAGACCGGTAGTTCATGGGCAGCACAGGCGCTTAGCTCGGTGTTCTACTAATCCTAACTGTTTGGGGGGAGGAAGGGGGAGTAACATCAGCGGATGGAAAGACGCGACTAGACAACAAAAAAACGGGGGGAAACAGGTGAACGGGGAAGCCGATAGGAAGGACCGCTTCCACCTCCCCCCCCAAGGGTGGGAATTGACCGATGGACAACGGCGGAAAAGGGGGGTTGTTTTTTGGTTTTTTTTCTTTGCAAACCCCCCAAACAAGGAAGACCAAAAAAAAAAAAAAAGTCAGAGTCATGGGGGGTTGGGTTGGGGGTGTTCAAGTAGAGGCGTCCTGCACCGGGGTTTGCCGTACGGGGCAAGAGCCGAAGGCACCGCCCCGGGGAGGTCGGGGGGGCGACGGCACGCCGCCGTGCGATATTATGGAAGGAAAGACGTCTAAAAATGTTCTTCGAACGTGAGAAAGAAAAAACCCATGGGAGGAATAAAAAAAAAGAAATGCTTGGCCCCCAGTCCAAGTCAGTTCTAAACTAGCGTTCGGAAACCAGGTAACACGGCATTGAAGAATTCCTTCCGCTGGGATTTCAGGGGGAAGACTACATGGGGGGTGAGTCGCCGCGGGGAACTGGGAAAAAACACCGTCCACAACTAACGGAGACCTCCAAGACTCTAAAAAACAGCTAACCGTGACGGGATCATCGAGGTTAAACAACCCCACGACAGAAATGCGCACAGTGCGCGGAAAGCCAGAAGCCCCACAGCAGGACTCTGAAAACGCTCAGGTGTAAAACGGCAGGGAAGAATCCCTGGTAGAGAGCAACGCAGTCGTGATGGGAAGCCTTAACGCGACCCACTCTGAGACCCGGTCCGGTACCAAGACGGAAAGGCTGGAGAGAAGGAGTTTCAGTGAGACCTGACATTCCCCATCTTTTGTTGTTTTTGTTTGGTTTTTTTTTTGTTGCCGCGTCCCGCACCCGGCAAGAACCCCGCCTGGGTGCAAGACCGCCTAAAAATTCGAAGGACTGCCACCTCGGAACAGTCCTTTATAAAGGGAACAAAAAAGGGAAGAAGAGAAAGGGAGAGGGGAGAATAAAAGAGAAACAAAAAAAGGGGGCAGATTTGCCCGTGGCGCCAAGGGCGGAAGAGAGAAATCGGGGGTCCCCTGGGTCTGGAATCGGTCACAAGATCGGGGGTCCGCGCGGGAGGGGACGGGGGACCGACCGGAGCAGCTGGAGAAGTCAGGGTTGCACCCGATCACCCGCTCCCGGATAACGAGGGCCAATCCTGGCGACACATGGAAAAGACATCATCAGCACTGCTAAGGGCGAAGGCTCGGGGACCGAAGAAAAGGCAAATGAGAACACCGCGGGGACGTAACCCCTGAGAGACTGCAGAAAAAAGAGACTAAAAAACAGGGGGAACACAGACAAGAACGGCGTCGGTCATGAAAAAAACCATCGCCGAAGTCGGACTAAAATGTACACGTGGCGAGTCACAAAATGCGGGGGAACTTCCCCTGGTGCACTCAGAATGAGCCCGCCCTCCCGAACCGTAGCGAGGACCCGCGGGATCATGAAGGACATGTTGAAAACCAAAATTAGAAAAAAACAACCCCAACCGAAAAACAAAAAAAACCAAAAAACCACCCCCCCAAAACCTCTGCCCAAAACCCCATAATCGAACTGACCCCTTCCTAGGAGGCCGACTCTCTTTCCTCACGGAACTTATCGGTTCAACTCCCGAAGGCAACCAGACAGAATGCATCTGGGGTGGGTTGTCTACCGGAGAAGAATTTTTAGATGGGGGCCAGGGAATATTCCCGGTTACTCAGACAAACCAAGCTGCCACAACCTAGGGGTCGGGTTAAGTAATATGCCACCAGGTTTGGTGGGCGCTTACGCCCGAAACGTCCCCCATGGCATAAAAGAGCGGAGATAGGAGCTCGAAAATTACTCAAGGGGCACAAAGAGGGGACCGATGGTACTCTTTAAAGACACCTTCAAGACAACGTCCTAGAACGTAAGATAAACAAGGGTGCTTTAGAAAAGTTCTGAGTCGTGGACAATCAATTGCTTTTTTATGGTGCCCAGAGAAGAGCACCGCGAGGAATCTAAAGATTTTCGATACTGAACGCCGATGAATCGTTTGTTGATATTTGTCCAGAAAGGTCTGGCTTTATATAGGAAGGGTAGAAAAAAAAATCGGAAGATGTGGGGTCCCGACGCTGAGGTCTGGGTCGTAGTCCCCTGTCACGGCGAGAGCGCGCCTCTCCAGGTTGGGTCGCCTTCCACTTTCCAGTGGTGCGGACAAATCTGGAACCGAGTCCGGCGGACCATCTTTAGGGGGATGTAATTATCTCTTTGCAGAAGCCGGGGGCTTACCTGTTGAACAGCACCCTTCTGGTGTTGCTTTGTAAACAACTGTGGGGTGCTTACAAACAGGACCCCGTTGGGTTCACAGAAGCGGAAACCGGCTCAGGCCGAGTTCCCCTCGCTCATCGCGCCGGCGGCACCGGTCCCAAAAGCAAGGAGATCGAAAAGACTTGCATTGTCGACCTCGTCGTACGGGTTGCAACACCACCCTCCCTTTCGGGCTTACGAGCCTCCACGAACCTGGCTAACACGTTGCGCTGTCTGATAGGGCACGCCATAAGTACACGCATGCGTGGCAGAAAGCTGACAGAGGATTTCGGACTCAACTTAAAACGGCCTGCTCAGACTTTCCCCCAGACGTACGGTAGTTGGTTAACGGCAAACACCAGGTGCGTGGCGGCAGTGAGAAGCCTTAGGAAGAGGTGGCCAGTAGGGGTGGTTCTGGAGGCGGCCATAAGGCCGACGGCGAAAATCGTTTAAAAGGGGGTCTTGCGTCGGGGGGTGCGCCTTCGCGGGCATTCCTGTGGACTGCCTTTCTAGGGAAAAAATTTTTTTGATCCCGG
>Ga0179593_1400483_pt1 | contig 10878 bp, 10 predicted proteins | sample CZODoug2_1_08_16_FD_185931 | JGI IMG/M metagenome (GOLD analysis project Ga0179593, IMG submission 185931) | Vadose zone soil fungal communities from Angelo Coast Range Reserve, California, USA - CZODoug2_1_08_16fungal (PacBio error correction) | ecosystem: Environmental > Terrestrial > Soil >...
CAAAGCCGGAAAAAAAGCGAAAAGCCGAATTGGAAGGAAAAGTTGGCTAGAGGGGTGCCAGAAACAGGAAAAAAATCGCCAGCAGAAATCGATGCAGAAGGGCACGAAAAAGGGGGAAAAAGTGCTCCGAAAGCTGAGCAGCAACTAAATGCTGTATAGAAAGGACCGAAGCCGACGACCCAAGAAAGCCTCCTGGTTATGAGGAAATGACCTGTTGAACCTAGGGGGGGAGGGGGAAGGCAGGAAGAAGGGTCAACGTGGGGGGGTTATTAACCGAGAGGGGAGGGGAGGCGTGTCTTCCCCAATCCAGAGGAAAGAAAAAGGGGGGAGATCAGACAAGAAAAAAAATTTAAGGGTTCAGCGGGGAGATGAATTGCCACTTAGAATCTGGAAGACACTCTTTTTGAACCGCTTTTGGTGTCAAACGCTACAAAACAAAAACGACGATAAACAGGAGAGAGGGGTAACTTGAAGCTACTTCAGTCCGAATCCCGCATGAGGCAGAGCCAGGGACCGGGGGAAAATCCTTGGGGGAAAAATGTCACCACCCAAGGAAAAAAAGTTCGCGAGGCCCACCGGGTCGCAAACCCGAATTCCACGAGTGACCCATCACTAAAGTGGGAGTGCGAAAAGAAGTTGAAGAGAACAGATTTAACAAGGAAATAACCAGAAGGGGGGGGCGGGGGAGTATGACAGGAAAAGCGAGAGGAAAATGCGCCATGGAAAAAAAAATGGGCACTCATGAAAAAAAGGCCTTCTAGGATGCCCCAGAGCGGCCATTTCAAACCGCGTTGGAGAAGAGGGAGGTCTCAAGCTCGATGGGGAAACTTAGACCCCCTGAGGCGGGAGTGGGGGGGGGGGAAGTAGAGGAAGCACACATATTTCCAGCCAGCGTAACTGAGAGGGGGGGAACAAAAACCCTGCGGATAGGAATATGGAGAAAGCCTGGAGATCGCACTTGGGTAGGAGACATTCAAACACGGCAATCCGAGCCCCTGCAAAGCGGGAGACAAAAACGCCTGACGCTCGGAAAGAAAACCTTTACAATGTGTCCGGGATTGAAGAAAAGTCTTAATACAAACAGGGAAGACTGAAGTTCGTATGGGGCGTTTGCGGAAAGGGGCCACGCCGTGACGGGGAAGCCTGATGGGGGGGAAAAGATTGCTTGGGGACAAGGAAAGAGGGCACTCAAACGGACTGTGGTGGGGGTTTCAAACCCACACAAAGAAGGGGAAGGTAAACTGTCATCGGCGGGGGAGTAGGGGTCACCGATGGGAAGAAAGCTCCGGTGAAGAAGGGGGGGTAAAAAGTCCCGGGTACAATTGAGGCAGAAGTAGACGACAATAGGGAAGTAAAACCGACATATTCAAGGTTTGAGGCCCTAAGGGGACCAACCAAAGGAAACGGATAAAAGAAAAACCGCAATCGCTGGCTGAAAGGGAGTTGAAAGAAGGGCAGGGGCCGGGGCACAGTCTAAAAGTGTAAAAACCTCGTCCCTCAAAACGTCGCACAAAAACGGGAAGGAGCGCCGCAGATGAACAAAGCCTCGTCCCTTAGAGTGCCAGGGGATATGGGGATCGCCGCAACCTGCTCCGTTAAAACGTATGCCAGAAGACAAAAAGAAACCGTAGGTAGTTCGATTGGTGAGGGAAAGGTGGGAAAAGCGAGGAAGACCTGGGGACCCCAAACCACTGGGAAAAGCCAACGATAGGCTTCTGAGGCAAAGTCAATCAACAAAAAAACGTGGGAGGGAAAAAAGGAAGGGTCAGGGGAGGGACAAAAGCGAGAAGTAGCTGAAAGGGGGCGATTTTCGAGATCTTAAAAGGCATACATACTCCCCCTCAGTCTCATATTGGCGAAGGGATGGGACTCGCCCTATCGACTTGACTGCTGGGACGAAAGGGCCCCGAAAAAAAAGGGGACTAGAACGGAGTTTTCCGCCCTTTTCATAACACTCGGGGAAGGCAGCGCCTGGGGGGGACCACTGAATCCCCTGAACACAGAGGGGGGAAGTTCCTGGGTAGCAAGACGGGAAACTGGGTCAATCAAAACTCTCAGAAGGAATCCCATGCCAGCGGAGTCTTGGTGGGGGACACCAGAGATAAACTTTCGCAAGCAAGGAAAGGGGGGGGTGAATCGGGGAAAAAAAAAACGTAGGTAAAACAGTGGTTTGAAACTAAAAAGGAATCAGACCCATCAAAAAAAATACTCCGGAGGATACGAGCACCCAGGGCCAGTCCAAGTGAATCCGAAAAAAACGCAAGCGCAAAGGATAGGCGTAGGTCTCTCAGAGAAAAAAGACACGAAAGAAACTCTTAAAACTTGGGAGGTATCCCGGAAGGGCAGTCAAGGTAAAATCAGGTCGCCACGGAAAATCGGTGGGGAAGAAAAATCTTCCGGCCACAACCCTAGACATCACTTAAGCAGCGCCTGCGGGCCGGTCCATCAAAAGACGGAAAAAAAAAGGGAAACTACTCAGAAACACTTCAGGAGGTCACAACCGAACAACTCGCCCAACTCAATGAGAAGATATCTTTGTGAAGGGCCGCCCAAGAGAGACTAAAAGGAGATCCGACCCCTCCCCTCCTGTGGGCGTGGGATGCAAGATCGGTTTCGGACTGTTGACAACCCGAGGGTGGTTGAAGACCGCTATGCAAAAAACGCAGCTAAAGGAGACAACAACTAAACAAAAAAATGGTTTCCTATAGGGCCGAGAAAAGATATCTAATTACCTTGACCTACCTCCAGACCAAAGGGGAGTCATCTCTGTCCAAAGCGTAAGTGGGGGTGGGAAGCTTGATGCCGCTGTGACACGAGGGCCCGTGAGACAGGAGGTGGAAGATGAAGGGCAAAGAGTTCTGATCTCAGAAAGCGACCATTAAAGTTGGGATTGACGGTAGATCAGGTCCTAGGGACGGACCGTTGGAAGGGTGGGGGTTCATTCGAAAGAGGAATTAGGCAAGAAAAATAAAATAAAACTCCAATGATTGGCACAAATTCGGGACAAAAGCGAAATGGAATGAACCGCCCACTTCCCCGGAACAAGAGGAAAAACAACTCATCAAGGAACTGAGGAAAACACTGTAATCCAAAAAGCGGGGGTAGCAAATAAGCCGCCAGAATGGGCGAGGAAACTGCAGAGGCCCACACCATAGGGTGGGAGTAATGGACAAAAAAACACCAAGAAACCTAAGATACGCGATAAAGCCCCGAAAAACGCCCTCGTATGGAAAAGTCCTAATAGTCAATCTCGTTGGCGAGTAGGGCGAGGTAAGACCAAAAAAAGAAGGCTATGGAAGGTCAAAACACCGAGCCTTGCAGAAAATCATACCATTACCCCCGAGGGCTTGATGGAAACAACCTTCCGCCGCACGAATGATGTACTAAGAGGACCGCGGTAAAATCAAGAAAGGGGGACTCAAATAAAAAAACCAGCTTTTGGGCGAAGGGGGGGAGGGGAGGAAAAAGGTTTTGGAAGGGTATTTACAGGCCCGATCAACGATCGCAGCACTCCGCCAATGATCGGGGGGCAGGCGGAGTGACAGGTGTCAGCGGCAGAAGCGACAGAAAAAAAAACTCAAAGTGTTTCTCAGAGGGTGCGTCTCAAGGAACGTGAAGAAAGTATGTGGGGGGAAAGGGCCGAGCAACAAACTTATAGCACTCAACAACAAAAAACAGGGAAAAAGCTTCAAAAGGAAAGGGAAGATATCCACTGAATACTCAAAATTCCCAACCATCGTCGAAAAGAAAACCAAGCTTAAAGTGCAATGAGAGGGCGAAAAAAAAAGAGTCTCATTCAGAAACCGGGGCAGACGGCCCAGGAATCATGGTGCCGCGGGTCTTGCTATTGCATCGATGCCCGCGAAAATAAAACTCAACCAAGGTTTTGGGTTCGTACAAACCACAAGTGGTCGCCCCGTTTGATGGGACCGAGGGGGGAATCCCCAACCATGAATCAGTGCACAGGCGGTGGACAGGTCGGGGGAGGGGTAATGTCGATGGGAAGTGCCTTGAGAAAGCAGGGGGAGTATGAGGAAAAAGGAGATGTGCGGGAGCGGGAGGGCAAGACATAACTGGTACACCGTTCACGAGGGAGCCTTAAGAACTCTCGGGCTCCGTCCAGGGTCGTTGAAAAGGGAAGAAAATCGATGTTGCCTGTTTGCGCGCCAATATGGTCTGGAGAGTGGCTTACAGGGGGATGCGTAAAACACTCAGTCAAAAATAACAGTGCTCACCAGTTCCAAAACACGGAGGGGTGGGACTGGTTGTGGTCTCGGCCTAAAAAAGGGGGGGACCGGTCAGCAAAAGATTGGTGTAAACGCTGGTGGCAGATAACTTGTGTGTGGAATCACGCCACGGCGAGTTTTGGGTCATGTTCGGGGATCTTCCGCAACAGAGTACAGAGGAATGCTCGCCGAACACGCCAAGCCGGGGCGGAACTGAAAACTCAGACCAAAGAGAACGCAGGCATCGGCCCTCGGGGGCCTCAGTCGAAGAGAGACGACAATCATAATAACTTGCCCCGGACGGTCCCCCACCGACGAAAAAGAAGCCGTGGGACTTCAAACGAAAAGGGAGCAAAACCACACCTTGGAACCGTAAGAGGGAAGGTCTGGGGGGGTGGCCTCAGTGACACCGGAAAGTTGGGTGGGGCCCGTGGTCATCCCCGCATTTCAGAGGGGGGGGGAAAAAAAACACCCATCCACGCCACACCGGAAAAGGGAATCCAGGCCAATTAAAGGGGCACAAATTGAGTGAATTCTGAAAACATAAGAGTCTTCAAAAGGGGGAACGTGCGTGGCGGGACGGCGTGAAAAAAGGAAAAAAGGAAAAAGGTGTAGCTTTTGGCGGGGGCGTTGGAACTCGCGGCCGACCGTCATGGGTTGGTCGGGGGCATGAAGGGTGGGTACAAAGGAAGGCTTGAATTGTGTCAAAAGAGGAAGTCACAAAAAAAGAACATTAAAGACGCCTCACATCTCCGGGTCGAAGGTCTTAGGGGACAACTACGAAGCAGATCTTGGGAGGGCGTAAAAAAACGGGTGGGGCAAAGGAAATGGAAGCACCTGGGGAATAGGAAAAACGGAGCGATCCCGCAGAGGGGAAGGTCAGGGTAGCAAGCGCATACCTCTGGGAAACGCAGTTCCCCACACACAAGCAAGGACGAGTAATCACCGGCAAGACTACCTATTTTATCAGGGGGGAGAGTCCGTTTGAGCACATGCGGGCGACAGAAAAAGACAACAGGAGAAAAAAAAAACCATCAGAGAGATCGTGAGGGAAAACCGCCACGGCGTCGGGAAAGTGAAACACTCATTGACAGAATAAACCTTTCTGAAAAGGGGGGACCAATTTGCGCCCCCTCGACAGCAGCAGCAATAATGGGAAGAAAGGACCACTACCTAAAGGGAACTGCGGAGGGGAAGAGACCCCAATAGAAGACGAACCAAAGGGCAGGGTCAGCCTCGAGGACTAAAAAAGAAGGGGCGAAGGAAAAAAAAAAATTGTTGAACGGGCCGAGAAAGAAAAAAAAAAAGACGCCTGACTGGGTTACCATTGGAAAAAACATCCACGAAAAATCAAGCCCTCAACCTCGGGCGCTGGAACATTGGGGGGGGAAAAAAAAACCGGGAAGAAGATCCTCAAAAAGGACAACTAAAGGATAGAGACGAAACTGGGGAATCACATGGAGTTTTCGTCAAAAAGAAAAAAAGAAGGGCGGGCGAGCAACTGGGGACTCGGCTGGGCTGGTCAAGGAAGAAGCGGCAAAGACTACAAAAGGGACAAATCTGTCAAAACATCGGAAAACCGAGAATTTCTATCTCTGGGGGGAACGCGGGGAGGCCGCCGAGCATGAAGCGAAGTGGCAATAAATCAAGAGGTCGAGAGCGCAAGGGGGAAACGAGAAGGAAGACGACGAGCAGTCATGAACGGATAACTACCCTCTATTTGGAATAAGTTGTGGGTGGGGGGCCGGGGGTTGTGAACCCAAAAGGTCAAACAAAAAGTCAAAAGGGGGAAGGCGTAGGGAAAAGGGAAAGGTGGCAAGAACCTTTTTCCCGTAAGACTTCCTAAGCGGGGGAAAAATGCAAGTACGCCCCCCTAGGAAACCGTACTGAAGGGGGGAAGGATTCGGAAAAGGAAAAAAGTCCCTTTTAACGAGGAAAAACAGATGAGATCAAACAGGAGGGGAGACTAAAGGCCATGAAACGAGCCGGGCAGGTGTGGGAATATAGAGGGAAGGAAGTCGTATCAAAAGCATAAGATCTAAACTATCCTCAGAGCACGGTGAACGAGGGGAAAAGTGCGGAAACCTGGAAACGCACCGTTTGAACGGAATCAGAAATCCGGCGCATTGATACAGGAGGGGGGGGCCTCGAGATCAATCAAATGCAACAGAATCCAGAACAGAGAGGACCAGGGGAAAGGTAAATGACACCAAAAAAAAGCTTGACATCAACTGCTCGTCTCGACGGGTATGGAAACTAAGCCAAAAACCATAGATGTCACGAAAGGAAAGTCGGGATTGACAGGAAGACTGAACCGCTGGGCAAAACCGGGAACTGGGGAAAGTCTTACGGACGGGTGGGGAAAAAAACCCGTGGCCCCTCAACTTTGGGGAAGGGGGGTGAAATCAACAAGGCGTTTCAGACATGGGGGAAGGCCAGAAAAGAGGCATGGGAAAAAAGGGAAAGCACGACGGACGTGATGCGGCCGTGCCGGTGTCAACCGTGAAAGAAAGCAAGGAGGGGGGAAAGGAAAGGGTCACTTCCCAACGACAAGGTTAAAAAAAAAACTCCGGGGGGGGGTTTCGGGAGCACGAAGGAGGAAAATCGAAGAGGGAAGCGAAAAAAACGTTCCGAGGCCGAAAAAACGTGTTACCGGAGGAACAATGGAAAAGAGGCGCAACAGTCAATGTGATCAACAAAAAGGATGTCCTGTGTACGACCCGTCGGGGAAGGGGCCCTCAGCGAAAGAAAGCAGAATGGTCCGGAGTGTATGGTGAATCGAGAGCACGGGGAAAACCGACCGCCCGCCGGCCACTCCTGAATGCCTCAACTGAAGGAAAAGAGGCGAGGGTTGCTCGGCTCAGGAAGAAAAGGCAGTGAAAAAAAAGGGAAAACATTTTTTGCAAATCAACGCAACAGAGCACTTAGCCCTTGTGAGACCTAACTCTCAACAAAAAAAAAAAAAGTAGAAATATATATAAGAAAGGACCCGGCAGCCGGCGAAAAAAGCGGGCGGTCTGTCACAGACGCGGGGCTTTCGACATCTCTAAAAACCCTGAGAAAGAAATCACTCATGGGAAAAAAAGGAGCTGAGCGGGGGGAGGCGCGCCTATATCGCAAGTCCGTTGATCCTCGAATGAGCAAACCTCACAAGGGAAATAAGGTCGCGGGGGGTGAGGACGTCCAAAGGTGGGTTAGAAAAAAAATTGGGGGACAGTAGTTTTGAAAAGGTGGGGTTCGTCACCGATGAGGGGGGGGAAAAAGAAGGCCGGGAAGGGAAGAACCAAGAAATCCAGCAAAAAAGAGAGCATCCAGACCAGGGGGAACAAACCGTGGGGGGAAAAGGGGGAAAATTTAACACTTGAAGGACCCACTCATAAGGTTTGGTACCCTCAGGTGCAAGAGAAACAAAAAACAAACCGATCAAATTAAACTCTTCTGGATCCCGTCCGTGACAGTTGCTATCGTTTCCAAATCAACCGCGTCCAAAAGGGGTGAGGTCAAAAGAACCGTGGGGTTTGGATGGTCACCACAAGGGGGAAAAAAAAAAATTACGAAGGGGAGAAAGGTAGAGTACAGAAAAAAAACAAAGCGGAAAAAAGGTGCAACAACGGAAAAATCAAGGTTCTTCCAAACGCAGCACAAAGAAGGGGGGATCTAAAGAGAGGTTTGGTTGGTAGAAAGGACCATATCACACACGAACGGGTGGTGGTGGGCAGGGAGGGGGATCTAGGCCTAGCGAAAAAAAAAAAAAAAAAAAAAGTTCTACCTGGTCAGCGCGTCTGGAGTGTCATGAATACCGTGTGGCCAAACTATTAGGAGGAGGGAGAGGAAAAGCGGGGCATGCCCTTGGGCGGGGATCGAGTGTTCAGCGCGGGATGGGCTTTGTCAAGACCGAGGGGCGGACTGGAAAGAAAAGGTCAGGTACCAGAACGGGGAGAGTGGTGACACACCAGAATAGTCGGAAAACGTGCCCCTCGTTTGCCCGCCTGGGGGGGGGTGAAAAAGGAGTAAATCTAAAAGCCTGAAAACCACGCCAAATGTCAAAATCATTGAAGCCCGTGCTCAGATGACCAAGGGGCTCTACAACCTGTTAAAAGGAGGGACAATCACCCATGGCGGCGGACGGGGCGTGAATATGGCACCAGGGGGGCAATATATTAAAAAAAATAGTGCAGTTGACGGCCTTAGAGGTTGGGATACGCGCAGGGGCGGGGAGAAAAAAAGGACTGTCTGTACGAAAGAAGAAAAAAAAAGGAAAGGAGGGCCTAGGTCACATTTCCTCCCCTAAGAAAACAAAAGCTACTGGGGGGGAAAGGGGGGGGGGGGGGGGGGGGACCCAAAACCTAACAACCACTATGGAGTAATTAAATAATCGGGGCACCACATAAGCGCGGGACTAGGAGAAAAAAAAAATGAATGATGAATTCACATCTGAATGCAATGAGAAGAACAAATAAAAAAAAAAAAAAAAAAGGGGGGAAGACTGAAAGTCACATTCTCTTACTTCAGACACAGTATTCATTCGGAATATAACCAAAACAAGAATCGGCTGTCGGGGAACGGGCAGGTTTGGCCTGGGTTGGACGCTGGAAAAGGGGGAACCTTTTGAGAAAGAAATCACGGGGAAACGTCCCAGAAGCCAAAACAGTTCGCCCGGCATGGACGGGACAAAGAAGAACAGCCGCAGGGGATTCGAAGGTAAGATGAGATCGGCCAACTGCTTCAAAGCGCAAGCGAAAAAAAACGCCGGCAGGAGCGCGGTTAAAAATGTGGGAAGAAAACGAATGGTGGAAAACAAAACCGCAAACCTCTCCAAGCAATCAACACATGGAAAAATTTGCTAACGGGAGACTTGATCCCGAACGGGGGAAGCCTGGGGGTGGGGGATCCGAACCCGGTGGCGAGGGGGGAAGGGAATCCGGGCATGAAGTGGTTTTTTTTTACACACCTAAGAACAAAGTAAGAGTCCTGGGGCTGAGAGGGGAGACATTTGGCAAGGAAAAAAAAAAAAAAGGAGTTGCCTGCTTGTTGCGGGTGAGGAAACTCCAATGCGGAAAAGAAAAGTGGGTCTGGCCCTGTATGAGTACAATCAAAAAAAAGAGAGCAGTGTTGCTGGGGGGGAGCACAGCTACTTCTGGGGGGCAGGCACTTTTGGATGCGCAAAAAGGGCATCAAGTGGCTGAAAAAGGGCTAACTGACAACAATAAAAAAGAAGAAAACTGGGGGACGGCGGTTTATGCCGGAAAAAAACTGCTGAAGGTTCGATCGTAAGCTAGGGCGAAGAGTAACACCTGAAACACGGACCCTTACCAATCGATCAGGGCGAGCCTCAAAAATTCGGCCCAGGTACGAAGGGTTCTGAAAAAAAAAAGCATAAGGAGCAAAGGAGTAAACCCAGCGCGCAGCAGAAACTCGACCAAGTGAGGAGCTCTAGGGAAAAGTGGACCGGATGTGATGAGCGACTCAAAAAAAGCCGGGGGGGAAGGGGAAAACCTCGGCGCAAAGAAAGGAAAAAAAAAATACATCGAAAAAGAGCGGGGAAAGAACAGAACAACGCCAACGAAAGGATGTCCCCGCGACAACTCCACTGCCAAAAAAAAAAAATAAAAAAACCGGTAGCCAAATAAAAAATCACCGAAAAAACGGCCAGCCTGGGCGGATGCAGAAGACCACAGCAGGGAAGGGAAAAAGGGGGTTACGGGGCCCAAAGGAGACACTTTACAAAACAAAACGTTCACCAGAAGCGGCCGAAGCCGAGACATCACAACAAACCTCCGCATACCAACCAGTGAAAAAAAAAGAGGAATTGCCAGGGAAAACTAGGAAAGCAGGGGAAGGCGGATTATGAATAGAGTTCTGTGAACCTGAGGATACTCAGGAATATAAGCATGGTGCCATCTGAATGGCGGATGAAAAATCTTTTGACCGGCCATTTCGCCGAAGGGGGGAAAAAGGAAGGGAAAGCAACTCCAAGGGTGGGGGGGGGGGGAAAGAGAAACTCCTTCGAAAGGGTGAGCACGCATCCAGGGGCGCAGAAGAGGCTAAAAGTCGCGCCCGGTCTGGGACACCAAAAAAAAACTGAAAAACCACGGCCCTTGATCAACGGTTAGGTCATCAATCACAGACAGAAATTCAGACAAATAGCCGCCCATTGGAAGGGGGGGAAAAAAACGTAAGATGAAAAACATCTCGATAAATCCACCCTCCATGAAAAAGACAACGGAATATGATCATCCTGAAGGGAATGAGGGGCCTAAGACGGTAAAAAAAGGTGGGCGGTAGTTCTAATTAAACCATGAGAAGCACGTACTCGATGAAAAGGTAACGACTTAAAAAATCAAAAGGATACAAGAAAAAAAGACCCATGATCATGAATCTCTCGAGCACGAAAATTGAAAGGGGAGCGCGAGTTCAATGCACCACTCAAGTGGGGATTGAGGAAAGAATACCTAGGGGTTGATAGGAAGCGGAAGCTGGACACGATCATCACAGGCTCTTTTAGCGCAGGGAAGGAGCCCTTAGAGAGAAAAAGACGCCGTAAATCGCAATGCGCGATTGGAAATTCCTTACCGCCTTGGAAAAGTAAAAAACGCATGATGAAGGGGAGGGGTGAAAAAGGGGAAGATTTTTGAAGGAAAATGGAAGGAAT
>Ga0179593_1445494_pt1 | contig 10878 bp, 11 predicted proteins | sample CZODoug2_1_08_16_FD_185931 | JGI IMG/M metagenome (GOLD analysis project Ga0179593, IMG submission 185931) | Vadose zone soil fungal communities from Angelo Coast Range Reserve, California, USA - CZODoug2_1_08_16fungal (PacBio error correction) | ecosystem: Environmental > Terrestrial > Soil >...
CCGTCGGGGGAAGGAAATCAGTCGCCCAAGCGACCCGTCACACGGGAAAAAGTGGGGTCAAAAGGGAAAACAGCTAGAAATTTCCTAATTTCCAAAGAGAAGGGACGAAAAGGGAAAGGGGTGATCTTGGGCGAGCTCTTTCCATCTAACGGGAAGAAATACTTCGGAAAACTGAAATAGCTGGACCTGACCGACGCTCCATGGGCGCGTCCGCTGTCAAAAGAGGGGTGAGGCCCAGAACGAATCTGTGTTCCTCATTCGTGGAAGAAAAAAGATAACAGCAGCCGGTATGAACTCATTCCGCCAAGCTAAAAGTACTAAAAAATGACTCGAGGCTGCGGAAGCAGAACAACCGTACTTCTAAAAATGTGACAGTGCATACAAAGACCGCGTCGCTAGAAAGGGGCAGTGGAATAGAACGGACTTGAGAGTGCGGAGAGGGGACGGACCCTTTTTACGAGAAGTGAGCCCTCCGTCGAAGAGCCGTTTTTCAAACTTTGTGCGTAGAGGAAAGAGGAAGGGGAAGAGGGGACTGAACAAGGGGAAATCGGGTTTCACTATAAAACAGCAAAGGGTTCAGAAGTTGGGGGAACTAACTATTTGTGGCGGGATGGTTACACGTAAAAGCTGGAGGAGGGCGATTGGTTGATTATCAAATGACCAAAAAACAGGCCAAGGTGGGGGGAGAGGGGGGGTTCCAGCCAGAGCTCGACTTTACAGACGAAAAATCAAAGGGGAGGAATTAATGAGAAGGAGGTGAATGAAAGGGCCACATTGATAAGGAAAAGGGGAAGTGATTTACCTTCCTATTTCGCAGACGGCGGATTGTGGGGGGTGGTCCTAGAGAGGAGAAAAACGGTTTCCGCAACTAACCACAAGAGGGGAAGTGGGAAAACGTCAGATTCCAATTTCGTCTAACCGCTCCAAAGAAAGGTTTGCGCACCCGCTTGAGGGGACCTTCTGCCTTTTGGAAACCACCTAGAGAGGGACACACGGTAGCGATCTGTAGGTCAACAAAAAAGGGAAAGGGCGAGGAGATTGTCGCACTGCACGTACCTCGAAAAGGGAAAGGGGCAGGGGCACGACCTTGATCGAAAATAAAAACTGGGTACAAGTCCAGACCGACAGCACTTAATCGGCAGAGAAAGGAGATGCAAAGGACTGACACTGGGTTCAAACAAAAGGAAAGCTGCGAGGGCCTGGCTAAAAGAGGAAAGGCGTACACCCTTACCTGCGGGTAGGGGTTTAACCGAACAGGGGGAAAGAAAGGGGGGAGAAGAACAAAAAATCTAAAAAGCTGCCATGCCAGGTGGACAACGCGAAAGGGCAACGTCTCAATATCCGGGCGGGGGGGGGGACGTCACCCACTTAACAAAAAACCGGAAAGGAATTGGCCTGGTCATCGGCATAACTACGAGGGGGTAAGGGGGGGCTGGACTGTAACCAAGCGCATTTGAATGTTTCCATGAGCAAAGCGTGGGGGGGGAAACGGGGTTTCCTGAGAGGGGCTGGGGGGGGGGGAGGGTCTGCTTTCCAAAAATAGTGAGTTGATCTCTCTCAAACAGGGAGTTATAAAAATAGATCACTCCTTCAAATGGGAGGGAAATCACAGAAGACTCCAAAAAAACGTGGAGACAGAAAAAACAAAAGGGGGCCAACAAGCGCCATCACCACCTGTGGGCACACAAATGGCAAGTGGATGAATCGGGGGGCCATGGGGGGGGAAAAGAGGTGGAGGAAAGTGTTGATCAACGCAGAAGTGGGTGACGTGGTCTCTTGCGATTCGAGGGGAACGAGTGCACAAGCCCAGCTTTGTGTAAGGAAAAGGGGGTAGACTTCCCTTTGAGGGAGGGAGGGAGGGGTTTAAAAACACAAGTCGGGGGAAGTCTTCGATAGAAAACATCAGGCGCAGAAACCTGTTGGAAAAAAAGTTGGGCACAGTAAAAGGGGTGGTCCCTAGGCGGGAGGGGGAAACGCTTAAGGGAGGTCGCGTCGGGAGGGGAGTGTTCTATCACCAGGAAAAAAATGAGGCGCTGTGGATGGGGTAACTAAACTGGGCGATGAGAATCCGAAAGTTTCGCTCGGGCGTGAAAACATATAGATCGCCTGGTGGGACTCGAAGCATGCGCAGGGCCGGGAACGGGTGAGATCTCTTCGAATGGGAAGGGGGAAGGACATCTGGCGTTCAGCAAGGAGAGGGGGAAGAAGACGTTCCAGGCATTGAACTGCAAAAAGCCGCCTAAAAACGAAGAGGCCAGACTCACAATAGGAGTCCTTTCCATATGAGACCGGGAGGAAGGGGTGAAGGGGACTTGGGTCTGCCTAAAAGAAGGGGACTTCGCAAAAGAACTGCCCAGCCGCGCCCTTTTCCAAAAAAGGGAGCAGGGGTTGCGAGGGGGGAAGTTAAACATTGTGTCAGAGAAAAGCGCAAGACTTGGCCGTGACAGGGGAAGAACCCAGGAAATGCAGGGAATGAATTCGTCGAACGAGGGGAATCCGGTGACGATAGACGGACAGAAACTTCATGAGGGCAAGGAAAGTCATACGAAAACGCTAGGTGGGAATAAAGAGGGTACCAGGAGGGCTCGAGGTGTAAGTAGTGCCTGCCCATCAATCCAAAAGGGACTAGTATCTGAAACACACTCTCGCGAGGACGGGTGATGCAAGCTAAACTTGAAGGGGAGAAAGAAATGCAGCACTTCGTTATAGACCAGGAGGACGTGGGGTAGGCTTGGCCATGGTCGCGGAACAAAGGGCTCTGCGCGCAAAAGGGGGGGGATGGGTCGTTGGTCCGTAACCGATCTACGAAAAGGGCAAAGGGGGATGAGAAAAGGGCGGGGACAAGGCCGGGCCAGCGGTCATGCCATACGTAGGGGGGTTTCCACGCGAGAAGCCGCCGGGTGAGCCTGGCACAAGGGGGGAAAGAAAGATCCAAGAACGTAACGTTGAACGCTTTCCGAGTATGGGGAAAAAAAAGGGTCAGTAGAGGTGAAATGGCAGAAGGCGTCTGGGAGTCGACTATAAAAAAAAAAAAAAAAAACGGGAGGGGGTGCCGTTCTGAGGTTACTCATAGAGACTACAACAAAAAAAAGGAGGAGAGGATTCCGAAAAACGGCAACGAAATACGGTGTAAAAATGCCACGAAGGAATCATGGCCATTTCAAGAAACCTCTACGGACAAGGGGGGACGACATGGACAATCCAAAAAAGCACCGGGGGGGTTAACAAGGGGAAATGATAAAACGAGTACCGGGCCACCAGGAGACAGTCGAAAAAGAAAAGGGCTGGGGCCAGCCGGCGAAAAGAGGCCGTGCCGCCGCTTTTCAAGCTTATCCCGAATAAAGAGGGGAAAAAACGTAAGGAGCGGTGAGGAATATCCAGCCCTGGCTGCGCAGTCCAAAGCATGATCCGGAATGTCCACGCTAAAAAGCAAAAATGAAGGAACTATAATAAGAAAAACGTCTTGACACGAAATGTACAGCAAAACAGAGTCGGCGAAATGAAGGTATATGGAGGGGAAAACTTGGGACGTACCTACTAAAAGCCGGATCAAACACGCAAGTTTATCACCGAGAGGGGGGAAGGATGAATCGGGAAGCGGAACCGTTTTCCTGAACAGGCATCAAAAGATAGGAAGCTGAAGGGGGAGAAGTGAGGTAGGAAGTGTAGAGGTCCGTTCAAGGGAAGGCGTCTTCGTGTTGTTGAAGGGAAAAAAGGTTCCGGATCCCCGTAGACGCATGTAGGAAGAAATTAGGCACGGATATCGGACTCGAGCAGCAGTAAGTCGGTGGGGGGGGATTGAAAAACGTTGAAGCGGAAAAAAAATGCGCCAGAGAAATTGGGATTGCCAAGGGATGAGCTATGGAACTTGACGAAAGGGGTTGGCCGAGATGGCATACGGGGTTTAATGAATAAAACGAAGAGCTCGGAACCTGGGTGCGCTTCAGAATGATCTATGGGAAAAAAGTCCGACTAAGTTTCACTGAAAAGGCAAAAAGGACAGCTTAGTGGTCCATTTGAAAAAAACCTCTTTAGGGGGCAAAATGGGTGAGAGCGGAAATCTGGCGTCCACGCCTCCGATTAAATTCTATGGGGGTAGGGAAGCCTGGCAGGAACTCACGGGCATAAGGACATCTGGGAGGACCAACATTCCATCCTGGTGAGATAAAAACTCCATCCCCACATCAGGCGGGACTCAGCTCGATGCCGCAAGGATGGTGCAAACTTGGGTGTCAAACAACTGGTTCCAGGGGGGAGGTTGGGATAGGGCTATCTAATAGAGACCACCCGGACGGTTTGATGGGGAGGGGAAAGAAGAAGCAGAAAAAGAAAGAGAGGCAGCGAACAAAAAGAACAGGCCCTGGGCAAGAGGGACACTCACAATGGAATATCAATAATCAAGAGGGGGTGGACGTCAGCAAAACGCTCCTCAGGAGATACCACGCCTCCAACTCTGTCAGGAAACGGAGGGAAGTTCATCACAGATTTTGCGGGGCAGGGGAAAGAGTACCAAATACTTGAGGAAAGAAAAAAACAATTGGATTCCGAATCAAGCGTGGTGCGCTGCTGAGTCCTGGAATATGTGCAGGGAGGGTGGATATCGAGAAAACAGAGAAAGAGAGTTGTTTCAAAAAGGCACCCTCGAGGAAGAAGAAAAAGCAGGCAAAAGGAACAGCAAAAAACCCGCAATTGAAACAGCCAATCTGAAATTGTAATCCCAGGTGTCACACAAGAGAGGGGCAGGGAAGGTGATGATAAATTCTCATTCAATATTGGAGGAGGGGTGAAAACAAACCTATAGTTAGGGTGACGAAGCCTTCTTGCGATGAAAGGCATGTTGATAGGGGGCGAAAGGGCATTGAAGCTTTTTTGAGAGGAAAAAAAAAGGAAGGGGAGGGAGAAGAAAATCTCGGGCTTCTTCTTGCAAAAAAGGAAAAAAGGGGGTGAATTCGATACAGAGACACAAGAATAAACTCATTGTTGGGTTGAAAACATGTTCATTTGGGGCAGGGAAATGAGGCAGAGACCAGTTCACTAGATCCGGACCTAACATGTGGACAGGCGGAAGTGGCGATCACCGAAAGGGCCTCGGAAACTGCGGATTTTTCCACGTAAAAAGACAAACTCCAGAGAACAGCAAAGTAGGGACTAGGCGAGGAAATGACTTCTCAAAATCCGCTTCTGGGGGTTGCAAATGAACTACGTGAGGTGAAACGAAACTAGGCTAAATGAGGGGGAAAAAAGGATCGGGGAACCTTACCCCAAAAAAGGCTTGCAGTCGTTTTCGGAGCGAAAGCACGTTACAAAGAGCCGTCTGTTCAGAAACCGACGGAGCTAGCAAGGAAGGGAAGGAAAGGACCAAAATTAAAAACCTTTCGCAGTTGAAGGATTCGAATCGGGGGGGGGGGGGAAAAGGAAAAACGACAGACTAATTGCGAGTCGAGCAGAAAAGGAAAAAAACGCGAGCGAACTCTAGTTTCAAGAAAGAAGCTGGGGGGGCGACGGGGGGGGAGGAGCGGGAAATCTCGAAAAATCTCCTGACTTGGGGTCACTTGAAAGGAAAGGAGCAACATAGTTCAGGGGGGAAGAATCGACACTGCAAAGGGCGAGGAAAAGTGTGAAGGTATGCCGCGAAGTCAGAAAGAAAAAAGGAACCTTCCCGATCAAAGACAGAAAAAAGATATATAACTGCCAAGAAAAAAAGAGAGTAGGAGTAAAAAGACAGAACGCCAGGAGTAGCCATCGAAAACTAAAGGACTGTTCGGTCAAAGGAGGGGAATGCAAAGGGAACTGACGAAGCGGCGGGGGATCGAAGAAAAAAAACGTTGAGCCTTCTATTCCTGTATCAGGGGTATATGCAAAATGGGGGGGGGAAAGGAGGATAAATCAGGATCGGCGCACCAAGGGATCGTTGGGAGACAGAAAACGAATCTCACCACCCAGAAATGAGGGGGGAAAAAAAAGAGGAAAGCGCGCATTAAGAAGGGGACAGAAAGAGTCTTTGGGTCGGCGAGAAAAAGGCTAGGGGGGGAGACCCGTGAGCCTGGAACCGAGTCCAGAAAAAAATGACGGTGTCCGAGAGGGGAAAAAAGCGGCAAAAAAGTGCCGTGAGGTGTAAAGTAAGTGACGGAAAGGACCCTCTGCGGCGACTGGGGAAAGAAAAAAACCGACGCGTTCGTAAGCAGTTACCTCGAAGAAAAAAAACAACAAAGGAGGTGGGGTGAGACAAAAAGAAGTGAAAAAAAGACACGCTCAACGAGGAAAAAACGTAATCCATTCCAATGAAAAGATAAGGGCAGCGACCCAATCCTCGAAGGGGAGAAACAGGGGGACAAAAGTTTAGGAAGGGCGGGACGTGAACAGCTCGGAGCAGGTGCTCGCGAAAACGGGGCTAAACTCCTGAAAGAAAGGGCCCCGCAAAAAAAAACAGTAAATTGGGTAAAAGTAATAATTCGTGGGGGGGAAAGAGGAGACCTAGGGTAAGCAAAAGTCAAAAGTGGCGGGAGAATCCGCGAAATACAACCAAGACTTAAAAAGGAAATGCATCTAATTCTACGGAGGGACTGGACGAGAAAGGAAGGACTTCTTCACGTCCATCACATCTGAGCGGGGGGAAGAACAAGCGACGCGAGCGTTCGATGGTAATAGATAGAAGGGGGATGGGGGAGTCCAATCCCTGGGTTTAACGTACCCTAGAGAAAAATAAAGGGGTGGTGGGGACTAGGAAAAAAGAAATAGACTTTGGTGCGGAAGGGTGAGAAAAAAGGGATTCACTTCTTATGGGGAAAGACGCCGGCGAAGCGCCACGGGAAAATTCACTATAAGGAAAGCTGCAGGCTAAGTCTTAGGAACGAAAATTGAAAAAGGGGCCGGTCGGAAAAGCGGCGTCGCGAGGTGGGGGTGGAAAGGTGCCCAGGTTCAGACCGTCTCATTAGGAAAAGGACGCGAGTTACCAAAGTCCAGTTCGGAGGCGAGGGGGATTGACTCGAAAGACAATTGAGGCGGTAGGGGACAGAAGCAACACCTAAACGAGGGAAGGAGGTAGTGCTCCGGCTTCGAAAGTGAACGACGGCGGCTGGTGGGAAGATAGGACATAATTGCAAAGCAGGACGAACTAAAAGCCGGTTGGCAAAAAAAAAAAAGGCCAAGGAGTCGGAGCCCAAAGAATCTAGAAAAAAAGCGGGGAGGCAGCAAACCGCTGCAGGCAGATTTGGAACGAACGGGAGGGCAAAGGTGCGCAGGCAAAGCTTCATCTGGGGGTACAGCCGCCCGCTGGAAAGGCGATGGAGGGGGAAGGAGCTAAGGGGGGCATAAGAGTAAAAGAAGAATCAAGGTTCCTGGGAAAGCGCAAAGAATTGTCCGTAACAAACAGGAACGTAGCGCAAAGTATGCCAAGCAAAGACGGCACGCGTATTATTGACTGGAAAAAGTGGTCGCGTAGAGGGAAAGTTAGACACCTTACAGGAGGGGTGATTGGCGTGGGAACAAAAAAAACCCCGGTGGAAGAAATGATAAACGAAAGGAACAGATGCAAGGGTGGCATCGAGGGAAAATAATCGGAAAAAGGCGGGTCGTACACCTGGACCCACTCCTCGGATTGGAGAAAAAAAACGAAAAAAATTTCCTGGTCGTTAAAGAAAAGTCCCATTTGGGGGGAAAGTTGTGCTGAAGGTACACAGGGAAAAAATTTAGGGGTGCATTGGAAGAAAAGGGGAGAGGTGGGGAGGGATCCTGGGATCTATGGGGGGGGGGTTGCCTGGACCAAAGAAAAGGGCGATCTCTCAAAAAAAAAAAAACTGGTCTATAAAAATTATGGGAAAATTTGAACTGCTTCACAGGAGTTCGGAAGAAGCCGCAAATAAGAACATATTCCGAAAATCAGGGACCAAGGAATAAGGCCATGGAAAAAGGGAGGAAGAAGTGTGCTTCAAAAAAACGTCACACAAATCCGCGAAAATGTATGAAAGAGAAAGCCATTATGGGAGGAGAACAAGAATGGTGGGAGGGACCCACTACTGATGCGGGGAAATGGGTACGTTATTTCTCATACCGCATGGGCAGCGTGGTCTTGGAATAGATTGCTTCAAACCGGGTGGGGCGGGTCTTGTCAGAAAAAACAAGGGGGGGTTCACGGTGAATAGTCTCGAGGAAGAAGTCCAGAGCAGGAAAGCAGGGACCAAGGCAGTGCAGCTTTGCGGCGGTGGTTGACCAGATGGCACGTCAGGGTGGGAAAAGTGCTCAGTTTCAGGGATCAACAAAACGGGCCTGCGGGTAAAGTCGGTACGTGCAAAGTGAGAAAAAAGAAAAAACGCCATTTTCAATCGAGGACAGGGGGGGGGGGGGGGGGGCGCAGGGGGGGAAAGAAATTCATCACAAGGTGAAAAAAATTCGGGGTGGGTCAAAGGCACCGGGCCGGGCAGCGGATAGCAAACGACGTTTGGGGAAGGGGGGTTGGGCTCAGGGAGGGCATCTGTCAGCTGCAGCAAGAGAGGGGAGGGAGAGTTGTAAGGAGAAAGTATGGACTAGAAGCACAAGAACCGGGTCAACTAGCCGGCAAAGCAATTAAATTGGCTCATGCGTTCTAATGGAGGAAGTTGGGGATTACTTCGAAAATCGGAAAGAACGAGCCATTGCGCTGAGGAGTCAAGAGCAGAAAAAGAAAAGACGCGCCCTTCAAAATCATGGAAAGGGTGCGAAGTTTTCAGAAGGTAGGACCAATGGGCAGAAACAGAGGCCGACGCGCTTGGGAAGGAAGGAAAGAAACACGACAGTTGAGTTCAAATATGAAAGGCGACGTCGTATAAATCCGGTCCGGAAGGAGGAGGTAAGAAAGGAGAAGCCTGAATCCGTCCGCAAAACTGGGGGGGGATAAACTGAGAGGAGAAAAAAAAAAAGAGGGCTCGTAGGGTAAACGTGAAAAGAGTGGACCGCTATCCATAGTCCTGGATAGGAAAAAAGAGGCGAAGCGGGGGAAAAGGGTTCACTGCTTAAAAGAGGAACATTGACGTTAAAGAAAAAATAAGCGCGAATCCGTTATAGCCGTCGAGGGTAAGGTTTGGAAGAGGGGACCGGTCGCAGCATGCATCAGAAAAAAGGGAGTGGAAGCGTGAAAAGGAACGCTCCTGCTTCTCGCAAAAAAAAAGTCTTCGGGAGGGGAAAAAACGGAAAGCCTGGAGAGTCCGCCAGATGTTGATGGGTATGCGCCGCCTGCCTGGAAAAACGTGAAAAAGCTAAAAAAGGAAATCAAGGGGAACTGTGCGCAAGGTAGTATTGGGGGAATTTGGCCATTTGTAAAGTAGAAAAGTGGGCGGACGGGTCGTCAGCGGCGGAATGACAGCGGACTTTTTCAATTCGGTCTAGGAGAAATCGAGAAAAACAACAAGGCGAGGAGGAAGAGGAGTACCTGCGAAGGTGCAAAAAGAAGGTCGTTGTAAGAGAAGGTGAAAAAAGAAAGCGGACACAGTCAAAAGGCCAGGTACAGGGAAATACAGTGGATCCTCGCGGGGCACAGGGGGTGAACAAGTGGAAAAAGAAAAGTCGAGGACGCGGGAAAACAGAAAAAAACGCAAGGAACTCTCTGTCGAAGAACAGAGCGGGATGACGGACCTCTGGCCGGGTGCTGGGGCAGGAGGGTAAAGGGGAAAGACGGGTTGCCTGGGAAAACAGGAAGCCTGAGCGTGTTGGAACCAACGATCCCAATGAAAACCGCAAGGGAAACCTACATGGCCAGCGAGAGTACAAAAAAAAATCGAAGGGGGCGGAAGAGGGGCAGCTATGAGGAAGTACTTCTTCACGAAGTAACAGCATCTAAGTGGGGTACGAAACGTTGTGGGACGAGGGAAAAGAGAAGAGGAGATTTCTGGTCATGTCGACAGAAAAAGACTGGGGGATCGCGCCTGTTTATCACCTAAGGGGGACGAGAGGAAGGAAGAATTTCTGAAGAAAACGCGGAGAGAACCAGATTACAAGAGGCTTCAGGAAAAAAAACCTGGGGGTGCGGGGTGGGGGACGGGTAAAACGGAGTGTGGTTTTCGGGATTCCAAGGGTACGAATCTGACCCGTCGAAAAAGCAATGTATGGAAGGGTCGAAAGTGCAGCTGGGAATCGGCAGGGTTTGGGAGGAGGAGGAAGTTCCAGGAAAGGGAAGCAAGGAAAACCAAAAACAAAGGAGAAGAAGAATTTAGATCGGAGATTGAGGAAGCGTCTTTCCGAGATGAAAAGTAGAAGAAGGACCGACAAAGAACTCTTCCTGTTCGCAACGTAGAGGACATTCTTCTGGGGGCAAAGATAGAAGTAGTGCACCCTCTCGAACGGCGGAAGGTGGAAAAACCAGGAGAGTCTTGACAAAGGTTGGGGAAAAGGGGGAAGACATCTTGAAAACTATCCTGAAAATGGCTGATGTCTTATTGGTCAAGTAACTTGGCACAGAGGAGGTACCGAGGCCCTGAAAATGAGAAAAGAGCAAGCCCAAGATAACCTTACATCATCGAATGGGGAAGCAACTCCAGCTCTAAAACAAAAAGTAATTTTATTCATGAAAAAGGAAGGTATCGGGAAAACTTGGAAAGCCATCGGGGGTTGAGGGGGGCGTACCAAAGAAGTAAGTCCCCGACCAGAGGGAAAATAGTACCTCCATTCTCGACAAAGTGAAGCAAGAAGGGCAAAAATCACTAAATCACGCCAGGAAGCCGCTTTTTTAGGAACACCGCCACCACTAAAAGGGCAACAGCTCCAACGAGGGAGCCATGAAAGATTTAACACGGTCAGTGTGGGTGAGAAAAGAGGAACGTAACCAAGAGACTCTGCATGTCATGGCAAAAGGGGGGTCCGGCGGTTAGGAAGGAGGCTTTGGCCTGCTTTCCGAAGGGTGAGCGTTGG
>Ga0179593_1473630_pt1 | contig 10878 bp, 15 predicted proteins | sample CZODoug2_1_08_16_FD_185931 | JGI IMG/M metagenome (GOLD analysis project Ga0179593, IMG submission 185931) | Vadose zone soil fungal communities from Angelo Coast Range Reserve, California, USA - CZODoug2_1_08_16fungal (PacBio error correction) | ecosystem: Environmental > Terrestrial > Soil >...
AAAGGAAGGAAGAAGGAGGTCGGGAGGGATCTGCTGGCGAGAGGAAGGTAAGGGAAGGACGGAAAGGAAGGTTCTCCGACCGTAAGAGGTGAAGAAAAGAGGAAGGAAAAGGGTCAAGGGGACGGGTCCTCGCAAATTTTTAACTGGCCAGAAAAATGCGAGAGAGCAAAAATCATACCGTATATCATACTATGTTGAATTTTTCCTGAAAAGGGGCAATCGCCCAGCCAAAAGAAGGATAGTCTCTGCCGAAATTATCATCAGTGGGAGAGCCTCAAGATGGTCGGGGGGTCGAATCCAACTCGGGCGCGCCACTGTCTGAGGTCCGAGGAATTTTCTAGGGGCAAAAGTGTGCGCAAAAAGGTTGTCCTGGGCAGGCAGTGAACCGCCTCTGAGACAAAGGGCATGTGGAACTGCAGGGGGGTCGCCTACAGCTGCTGGAAGGGTCCCCAAAGAAGGGTGGGAACAAAAAAGTTGGGATGACCATCAATCGTTTCCCTATTGGGTGTGGGAAAAAGAGAAGGCCTCTAGGTCTTGAGAGGCGGGAGACAAGAAAAGGAGAGTGGGCCAGTTGCATCCGACGCAATTCAACCAGGGGAAATTTCGTATCAGTAAAAAGCCTACCCCTTCCAACTAAAAACGGTATATACAGGGCTCGGGTAACGGGGCCAATGACTTAAGTCTCTCGGGGGTCAAATGCAAAAACCTCAAAAGCGGGGAACCAAAAAAACTAAAGAAGGGACTTCCACGATAAGGTTGAACATCGAGGAGAAAAAGGGGGAACCTTTGTCCTCACCTGTACCTAACGAGGTGCACTGGGTTTGAAACGTTTGCGAGGGAGTAGCACGCAGGGTCCGACGGAACGGCTGAAAGAGGAGGGGGGGGTAGGAAACACGTTAACACCTTTACCGGTGAAAAGGGAAGGGGGGGGTCCGGGGGCATCGCCTCATGTGCTTGAACGTTCCAACGGAAAGCCTGAAAGCCTCCGGGGACCACCGTGAAAAAGGTGGAACTGCGTACTGGGGGTCGGAGACAAGAAAATACAGCTATAACCATAAGTCATCAGAAGAAGGAGGGAGCCTTGGGCTATGCCTCGGGGCGATAGGGGAAAAAAGGTGTTTAAAGTATAGAGGAAAATGAGAAAGAGCGTCCCATGAACACTTATTTTCGCTAGTGCGCGCTTCGCGGGCAAGGGGGGAACCTGAAGCCAGAAGTACGGTATATGGGGAACTCTGACTAGAAAGTCCCTTGATGTCAAGCGCTGCACTTCTCGACGGCGTGTCGTGGACCTTAAGGGGGGAGGGAGGGGAAAAGGAACTCTTATCGCTGACACTGAGTTTCCATCCTTGTATTCGGGGAACGGGAACGAGGGGGGGAAGTTCAAAATTACTTTTTGGGGAGACGGTTCAACCACTGAAAGGGGGAGGGGAGAGAGGGTGGCTGGAGGGGAGCGCAGCGAAAACAATCGTCAGGCGCAAGCGAAAGAGGGGGGGAGACGTGAAACCGCCTTCATTGGCTGAGAAAGGGGGGTTTCCGTGGAAGGGGGGGTTCAGGGCGAGCGGGGACGCTGGCTGTGGGGGGCTTGAAAGTTCCTGATCCCATATCTCAAAAAAAAAAAAGGGAGAGAGGAAAAGATATATCTATGTAGAGAAAAGGTCACCCCAGCAAGAGCGAAGAGGAAATCAAAGAGGCAATTAAGGCGTCTGCCCAGTGAAAGATGATGGATCGGTATTTCATGAAAACGGGGAAATCGAGGGGGGACAGCCACAATCTAATACTGAAAGTGGGGGGGGTGACCGCGCTAAAAAAAAACGGGAAACCAAAGGTCCGCGCAAAACGTGACCAGCCAGGGAATAAAAAATCCGGTGCTAAGCCAAGGAAGGAACCAACCGCCGAGAACGGCATCGAGAACAAGGGCAGAGGGAAGAAGAGCTGACGACCTAATTCTTTCCGGTCAGCGCCTCTGGAAAAGAAGGCGATCCCGATTATATGGAAGAAAATGGAGGGATAGGGTTATAAGTCATTGGAACAACGACAGGGGAAAAGCTCCGAGTGCGTTAGGGAGAGATGAAAAAGCAAAAAGACAGTCGTTATTAGGCTGACCTGGGGGGGATGGGGTGTCTTTGCAAAAAAGAACGGAAAAGTACACAGGGGGGACTACGCAGGGGAAATGCGGAGGGAACTGCGGTACCTCGCTGTTGAACGTCAAGACAGGGGGAAAAAAAAAACTATGGGGAAAAAAGGGGCACAAAATAACGTTTGGTGCTCTCCCCGAATCACGTCACATCAGGGGGAGGGGGAGGCCAAAATCAAACGCAAAAGACAAATGGGGAAGCCTAGGAGTACAAGGTTAAGGAACCAGTCTTTTCCATGTGGCGAGGAGAGGAGGATGCGTAACCAAACTTATCTTGGTAAAAGGGAAAGAAAAGATCGCTGGGGCCTGGTGCGAAAAAAAAAAAAAAAAAGACAACGCTGAGGTAGTTTCTCCTGCGATAAAGAGGGGCAGCCTCTCCGTTGTCGTATGCGAGGTAGGCTGGTCTACGAGAGGAGGGACAGGAGACGAATTCCTAGATGGAAAGGGGTGGTCAGAAAAACCGGTCTCTAAGTCGAACTAAAGGAGGTTTACTCCGAAGCGGGGTGCGGCAGACAGAGGGAGAGAGGGGAAAAAAGCGTAGACAAAGTTGGGGCATCAAATTGAATGGTTTTTCATTGCCCAGAGCACACAAAGGAAAGGACATGGGGGGAAAGAAAGGGGAGAAAGGGGGCGGGTTACCGGCCTGCCTCGGACAGGCATAAGAAAGTTGCCCCCTAAAGAAGCGGAAAAAGCGGCGGACCAGGAGGGATAAAAAACCCCCGACAGCCGGGGGAGGGGAAGGAAAGTAGAGATGGCTACTGGCTCGCAGGCCAGAGTGAGAGGGGGACGGAGGAACTTCAAGCAGACAAAGTATTAAGGCCAAAAGGAATTAGAACGGGCAGGCTTTCAACCCTTGGGGGACCGGATGGAAATGGAGTAGGTCAGCGTTCTGTCAGCATTGCAACGTATCAACGGACTGAATCGAAAAGAGGGAAGTTAAAGGAAGGGGTCCAGATCGTACAGATCTCGACGCTTTGGAAATTTACAGGAGATCAGGAAAAACCCAAAACAACGGAGGAGGAAAAGAGAGGATAAAAGGGAAGAAAAAGCGTCGAGGCTGTAAGGGGTAGGCGGGGAAAAAGAACTGTATTGAAAGGGCTGAATGACAGAGCCAAGAACCGAAAGATCGAAAAAACTGGGGGGCAAGGAAATCGTCCCGGGTTGGAAAAAAAAAGAGGAGGGAATGCCGGCTACCGCGAATGAGAAGGATAAGGGGGGGTCCAGTGCCCAGAAAAAATAATGGAGGAAAGGACCTGCGCGCCGTAGAAGAAGCGTGCTAATTGAAGGGGGTCGTCCGAAGAGAAAATAAGTGTAGGCAGAGGGGGTCCTGCGTCCTTTGCTAGGAAACTTGATGCCGGAGAGCAGGACCTCCGGAACTCGGGTCCCCAATTTACTGGAAAAAAGGGGTTAAAGGAAAGGCGTTCCGGGGCAAAAACACCACTCCTTGTATTCCTGGGGACCTCGGGGTGAGGAGGCAGAAGGGGAACAAGAGTCGTAAAGCGAGGAGAGGGTTGCGATCTTTACCGTTTTCAAAGGAGCGACCCATTCGCGCGGAGACCCAGAAGGAACCTTCACAACTACACCACTAGAATACAGGGGAGGAGGGGAAATGACTCTCTCACTTCTAACTCAGGGAGGAGCCTTAGTCACCAGCCCCATCCGAAAAAAAAAGGGAAGGGGAGGGTCCACGTCCTTGTTGGGACGAAGAAAAACAGGAGGCCGCCTGTTACGAATTCGGTAGCCGATGAGTGGATTGTAGGGGAAAAAGGGGGGGAAGTTTAGTATTCAACCGTTCCGAAGAATTCGTTAAAGGAAGATCGTTTGATGGAGCCACACCCCGTGAAAAAAAAAAAGTGGGGAGGGGGGAGGGGGCGACAAGCGACTGCTCAATGTGACGTTCCCAACAACTCTGGAAAGAAAGAGCCGCAGGTGCCAAATCTTGCGTAGTTACAAAGAAGCAAGTTAGGGCAAATACCCCAGAAAGAAGAAAGAAATAAGAGGTGGGGGACTTGGGCTAAGGGACCTCCTCGCCAGCAGGGAGGGGTAGCGAGGGTACCCCCTTCCTGAAGAACGGTAAGGGAGATAGGTACGTCGCACGTATTTCGCTATATGAGGCGCTTCGAATGGGGAGTAATACGTGGGTACCTACGCCATACTAGCGAGGGGAGAGGGACTAGTACATCCTTGATGAATAGCGCGCACGTAGCCCGTTCTTGCGTCCGGAACGGAAATTGGGGGGAAAAAGGGTAGCAAAGCGGATAGCGTTATGATCCAAAGGCAAGGGGGGTACGATCTCTGTCTCAAGTTCGGAAGGGTTCCGGCGCCGGGCCCACCTTGGGGAGGCATTTGTTTTATTTCTGGATTTTTTCTTGACTGGGGGAAAAAGTCAAAAAAAAGAAATCTTTAAGGCTCCTGAAGACCGCGCAAGCCTCTTGGACAAGGCTTGTGCTCGATTAAACGAAATAAAGTTTTTTTCCTGAAATCTTTTTTAAGCGGCTGAAAAAATGGGGGCGGGGAGTGGAGGGACGGATCATATCGAGCAAAACAACACCACGGGAGATGTATAAGCAGGAAAAAGGGGAAAAAACCAAAACATCCATTCGAACATCGCCTCTAACAACGCCCGTAAACAAAACTGTAAAAAGAATGGACGGTTGCAAAAAAAAAAAAAAAAAAAAAAAAAAGACGCCCAGCTGTTACGGGGATTCATTATGCCACATTTGCGTATCTTCTAGGGGAAGAAAAGCTAGGGGAAAATCAAAAGAAACCCTCAAGTGGAAGGCGAGACTCGTTTTACTGGGAAAATAGCAAGCTGAAGCTCGAATGACAAGGAATGGAGGTAAATCTAACGCTTCTAAATGACTACTAACAGAAAAGGGGGGACGGGAAAAGAACTCAGACTTTTCTCAAAGTAGGAAAATCAAGGACTATCCTAGTAAGAGGGGAAGGGGAATATAAAGGGCTTTCTTCGGCGCCCTTTAGGTCTTGAAAATGAAAGCCGAGAGTTATCTAGCAGAATAGAAACGGGAAGATACTTTCGCGACATTCGTGGAACTCGAAAAAGGAAAATGAGGAGAGGAATGAGCAAGGGCCACCGTTATTAATGACTACTGGGGGGGCTGGTTTTTGGCTTTGGGAAGAAGTCCGCCGCAGAGAAACGACTAAAATCTTTGGCAACCTTACTGGGGATGCGTACAGCGTTGTAAGTCAATACATTTAGAGAAGTCAAAAGACGAAAAGTTCAATTGGACAAAGGATGTAACCGGTGGGGGCGAAAAAGAAAAATAGCAATCCTCCCCGTTCTTAAAGGGGGTCTGGAGAAGAGGAACCAAGAAAGGAGGGGTACTCTCCCGTCTAAGGTTAACGGTAGGAATTTTGTTCGCAGATTTCTAGGGGGAAGAAGGGAACTGCGGACCGCAAAAGTCGCAGGGGGGGTCCTGCATTAACGGGGGAGTTTCGGCATGCGAGAACTCATGAGGAAAGCCAGTCTCTCCGTTGTCTGTCGGTGTTATGAAAAAGGGGTACGGACTCGGGGAAACGGTCGCGGCCAATGGTCGAAGGAAAAAAGGGTGGAGAGGCTCGAATCTGGTGGGGAAAAAACGCTGTTGGGACCGGAGCAGGCCAGCGTAAAAGAAAAAGCTAGTTCAAAGTGGGGTTAAGGGGGGGGGGGGGGAAATTTACCAAGCCTCTGTTACTGATAAACAAGCATGTAGGGTACCTGGGGGGGGGGGAGTATAAAGAGGGTTCAAGTCATAATGGCCACCCGCGCAAGGGGAATATCAGAGGGAAAAAGAGTCATAAAGTATTTTCTCTCCTATTGATTACTAACCAAAGGACTGGGATAAAGATAAAGATTATCTATCTGGCGGCAGGACCCTCAAGGGTTGAGCAAAAGGTAGGACCTTCAAATATTATTACTCTATGTATGGCGGAGAGAGAGGCGTCCAGTTGTAACCCTTGGCGGGGACAGGACAAGTTTGGTCTGAGCATCATCGGTCTTGCTAATCGGGGCAACGGGAAGGACAGAAACTGGAAAGTCTCCGAGCAATCGTACAGAGTGACGATGGTATTGGGATCGGAAAAAAAAAACGTCGTATTAGTACAATAGAGAGATAAGGAACTTACTACAAGAGAGGAATAAACAGGATAGCGAGAGGTCGCATTTAAGAATGAAGATTCCGTGTGTCTCCTGGGGGAAGCGAAAAGAAAAACAGGGGAATCCTTTAGCTCCAAGGGTTGGAACTTGCCAGAATGAAAAGCGCCCGAATCATATAGAAAGTAATTGTGATTTGTTCCGCCGGGGACCACTCCATAATTGATGAAAGGTCCGAAGGGGAAGGAGGGAGAGAGCGAAGATCCGCTCTAAGTTTAGGGGTCGAATCATCATAATTAATTGGGAAAAGGGGGAAATTAAGGGCGTGGCACCTTGATAGCACTGTTGGGCAAGGGAGGAAACGAAGGAGGGGCGAGGGAAAAAGTACTGCATGCGTTGTCGGTAAATAGAAAGAATCCTTTGGGGTGACACATAACTTGGGGACCTCGGGTTTCAAAGGGGGGGGGAACAAGGAAACCGATAGGAGCGGAAAGAGGAAGTTCGAATAATTAAGGGAACGGGGGAGCTCGGGAAAGAACGGCGCCAGTTTGCCCCTTTCTAGAATCGAAACGAAAAGCACAACGAAAAGGGAGAAAGGGCCGACGGGAACGCCTCAAAGGACGGCTCTCGATGCGTAAACAAGATAAAAGGACAGGCCCAAGAAATATTTGTATTTTCCTGACACGATCATGTTTTACTAGGAAAGAGAAGAAATTGACCCAGAGACCTGGGTAGCCTCGAGGATGCAACGAATCTTGGTATGGGTCGGTTGAGGTAGCAAAAGAAGAGAAAGGGCTTTCTCTTCAGTCTGGGATATGAGCAAAATTAACAAAAGGGGGGTGGCAGGGGGGCAACTGTGTCGCGGTCCGGGATCGCTCAGGGGAGGACGGAAAAAAACCAAAGCTCGAAAAGCATTAAAGCCGCAAGGTTGCCAAAAGAGTTGCTTAGGGGTTTCCCAATCGGCGTACGGGAAGGAACGGAAAAAGGACAAAAGTAAAAGCGATAACAGTCAAGGGTGGGAAATGGGTCATTGCCTGTCCTATACCGAGCTCGAGAAAGATGTAGCGAGGAAGGAAAGTAAAGAGAAAATTTCTAAGATCACCCTTGGCCACTTGAGGGGGAAAAAGGAGAGAGGGGGGATGGCATTTGGTGCAAGAGAATTTGCTGACCGAAGCCAAGGTCCGTCCGAGAAAAGCTGAAGAGGACGGGGTCATTTCCAACGCCACGTCTAGAGGAGGGAGGGAGGGAAAGGAATTGTCGGTCTTTATCACGCCTGAAGCTTTACCTGAGGGGGGGCCTTGGTGAGATGGGATCAGGGAAGGAAAAGGCGTTCAGCCATGTCACGAAAACTGGAGGAGTTGGGGGAGAGAATTTGGGGGGGAGAGGAATGAGGACGTCGTCAGGCTCCGGGAAGACTCGAAAAATAGGTGTAAACGCCGAGGCATAAACCCTTCATTGGAATGAGACGGGGTTCCTGGCTTGGGGGGTTCGGGCGAGAGAAGGGTGGGGGGGGACATTTCTGGATATCTCTCTCAACAAAAAACTTAGATTATTGAAAAAAAAAGGGGCTTGTTCAGGGGGGAAACCAAAGGAAAAGGAGAAAGGAGCAGATACAACTATGGAAAAAAACTCAGGCAATTGCAAAGACGAAAAGAGACGCGGGAGGAGAAGGACGAGTTTGCGTCTCGAAGGGAAGGAAGCGGCCAATAAGAAGGAAAAGGGAAAGAAGAGTGGGTATTTTCCCGATACAACAGGCCGGGACGATCGTGAGACAAGAAGGAAAATTAAAAGAGAAGGAAGATCCCTCTGATGAATCCCTACGCCAAGGGTCATCCCAGAAGGGGAGAAAGAGAGGGAAGTACAAAGGGGATTCTGTCAGTTATAAAAGTCTAAAGAAAAGGTAGGGAGTCGTTCCTCCCTTCTGACTTTGCCCCAATGAAGGAAAAAAACCTGCTAGGAGAAGGGGGAAGGGGGAATGAGAAATTTTATAGAAATGCATGCAACCATAAGAGGGAGAGGAAAGAGCGTTAGGAGATGCATTAATCAATCTAAAAAGAATCTGCGGAAAAAGGGGGTATAGATTAAAATGGTTTTTCTTTGCCGGGAAAGGAGAAATACAGCGTTGCACCTGCGAAGGCTTTTACTGCAGGAACCTATCGGTGGAAAGAATTGAGATGGAAGAGGGAAAAAGGGGAAGTGGGCACCAAATAAAGGGACAGGGTGGGTGGGTCAGATGCCAGTCAAGCCTGCACTTCGACCTGCTGGGCAACTAAAACGAACCGCAAAAAATTCGTGAAGAAGAGTCAAGAAAGGTTACCTCTTACACGAGGGTCCATGTTGTCGCAGATGTGGAGGATAAATGAAGAAAAGAAAAAAAAAAGAGTTGAGGTCCTGTGCCTCAGGCACGAGAGTATTTTCGGGGGGCGGGAGGGAGGCGAGGCACGATCCAGAAAAAGAACGTGGTTCTTCGTTGTGGGCCGTGTAGGCCTTGGTCGACTTAGAACGGACGTAAAATTCACCCGTTAGACAGATCGGAACTAAAATATGGGAAGCTCCAGCGTAGGGGGACCCTTCTAACGCAAGAGGGAAAAAGCGATCAAAGTTTGGATGAGGGGGGAAAAAAAGGCCGAGAACGGGTACGGCGAAAGCAGGCAGTACCTGGGGGGAAGAAAGACGGAAAGGAAGGAAGAAAAACCTTGAAGCAAGTTTGCCCAGAAAAGAAGGCGAAGAGGAGCAGGCCAGTCGAACCCCGACCAGTAGCTCCGGATTCTAATCTCGAAAAGAAGGAAGAGTGGCGAGGAAAAACCCGACCAAAAAGGGTTATCGGGAAACGAGGAAAAATTAGGAAGGAGGTATCGCGGCGCTCGCAACAAGTCAAGAACTAGGGGACATTTCCAGGGGGGGGAGGAGAGGGAAGGTCGAAAGGGAGGGGAAGCTCATTTTATTGAAGCAGGCATGAAACGGAGAGCACACGGCTTGTCAGAAGGAAAGAAAGATCTTACACTTCTCGACGATTTTCTTAGGGGGGGGGGAAAAAGGTTGAACTCTCTAAAAAAAAAAAACGGGGGAGTATGAACATAGGAGAGCAGGGAAAGGAAGAAAAGCGTCGAGAAAAAAGAAAAGGGAAGGAAAAAAAGACGGATTCATGCCGTTTTCTCGAGGGTGGGCCAAAAAGGAGGAAATAAAATAGATCGGCAAAATGAACGTGTCCCCCAGCAGGGGAACTGGACCCGACCGAGGTAAATACCGGAATATGTTGATTATGGACTCCGTTTTGCCCAAAAAAAAGAGGGAGGGGGGGGAAGAGAACAAATACTCATATAGCATTAGACGCAACGGAGATAAGGGGGAGGGCGAAGAGCCCTTAATTGTCTGGTTTCCGCTTCCTTTGCTGGTCACGGGGGGGGGGAAGAGGAAGGCCTTTAAAAAAATTCGGAGCCGGCTTTTGAAAAAGCCATGAAAGGGGCGCGGCCAAGCTTGCCGGGGAAAACAAAGGCAAAGAGGGGGGACAAGGTGCCTAGAAGCTGGGGGTTCCTCTTTCGCTGGCCTGGAAAAAAGAAGGAAGGAGGTCGAGCGGGACGGGGTGCAGCTCGAGAAATTATTGCCGCGCCAAAGGGAAATGCACGGAAAAAAAAAGAAAGACGAAAAAATCAAAACTAAACCAAGAAGAGGCTCGTGGGCCGAGGCTCTAAGGAAAAGTCACCTGCGAAAAATCCTCAAGAGAACAGGCCAGCGAAACTATGGGGGAAGGGGGGGTTAAAAATATCAGTGTTTACATAAATCTGGAGGAAGGGGAAAAATCCGAATGTACCGATCCTAAAGGAGTGAAACGAAGCGGAGTTTGAGGGTGGGGGGGGAAAGTAAGCAAGGGTCCCTACGGAAGTTGAAGGCTTGACGCTGAGGGTATGAAAAAAGTTACCGGAAATGGCAGGTGTCGCGGTCGGAAAGGTAACTTTAGGGAAAGGGAAAACCATAGGGGGAGAGGGGGTCCCGAGTGGAAAGAAGGGCATGTTGAAAAACTCTTTCGTAGGCCGTTGCAAATGAAAAGGGAAGCCTGAGAACCTAAAGCGATAAACCATATAATCATAAAACGAGGTGGTCCGCCTGGGGACGGAAGAGAACCGGGGAGCGGGGGAGGTCGCGTATAGAGTTGACAATGATTCACGGGAGAAAAGGGGAAGAGCGAAACGCAGTGTACGCTCGATAGAACGGCGCTGATTCGAGGTTGGAGGGAGAAAAAGGGGCGGACGGGAAAGGACTGAAGGGGATGGGGGCTACCTCGAACTTGGGTACGCGTACTTTCTTTCCACTGAACGGGCATCTCGCGTTCGGGGGAAGTTAACGTACAGGGGAGAGGTCGGTGCAAAGGGGGGGATGTGGGGATATGGATAGATTTGAGGTCCAAGGGGGACGAAAAGTCGAGGGGGGGGGGAAAAGATTTTGACTTCCCCAAGGGTTTCTCGCCTTTCAAGTCCCCCGAGGGAGGGGGAAAAGTTGAAGGAAAAAAAAAAGGGTGGTAAGGGGAGTCGGCGTCGGGTGCAGGAGAGAAAAGCGCAAAGGGGGCGGAACCGATGCAATTGAGGACATTTTTTTGGTAACAAGATTTGGTGGAGAGGGTTGAGATGGGGCTTTTGACTTTCCGGAAGCCATA
>Ga0179593_1271215_pt1 | contig 10877 bp, 9 predicted proteins | sample CZODoug2_1_08_16_FD_185931 | JGI IMG/M metagenome (GOLD analysis project Ga0179593, IMG submission 185931) | Vadose zone soil fungal communities from Angelo Coast Range Reserve, California, USA - CZODoug2_1_08_16fungal (PacBio error correction) | ecosystem: Environmental > Terrestrial > Soil >...
CGTCCGCGCGTAATAAAGTCTAGACTGAACCTCGCAGAACAAACCTGGCAAAGACCCCCCAGCCTTGTCTCTCATTCAGGAAGGGATGGAGGGTACAAAAAGAAAAAGGAAGAAGAGGGCGGCGTTACAAGGGAACACGCTGACCAGAAAAAAATGTCACGGATGGACGAGCGTTAAGAAGATAGGTCATAGACAAAAAAAACAAAATTAAGGGGGGAAGGAGGGGAGAAAACTATATCTAAATACTGGGTCTGAACAGAACATCAGAGAAAGGGAAGCCTGGGGGAGTTGGGAAAGGAACTTCGGGTTGGTTACCTCGTACGCGTACGTATAGTTAGGGAGGGAGGGATGTTGTAAAGAAAAAAATCTCTGAAAAATGAATATCGACCAAGTTGGGAAGAAAAGGAGGGTAAAATTGGGAGTCATCAGATCGAGTGTTTTGGTACAGGAGAAGTCTGCGTCGGTGAGTATCACGAACCCTCAGAAATTTTTGGAGAGAGCAAGCAAGTGACCGTACAGGGAAAAGAAATGAGGTGTTCGCTTTTTTCTCTTAAAGAGAAGGTGGGGGAAAAAGTTTGGGGGGGAGTCGAATAATTTAAGACAGGACGGCTCAGTTCGTTCTCCCTTTCGGGGGGGGCTTACGGGAAAAATTGGAATTTATATAGAAAAGGGTTGCACGTTTTATTTCGGGAAAAAGGGGGGAAAAGGGGGGAACTTCGTAAGAAGCAGGAGAACCGGTCAAGAAAACAGAAGGGGGGGCGGGACCGGGATTATTTGAATTGGGTTGGGAAAAAGCTTTTCGGGAAAAAACAAAAGAGCGCGGGGAAAACTGAACAAATAAAAAATTGTGCTCGGGCGTTAACAGCCGGAACGAGCACATGACGGGCCGAGGTCGAGGACAAGACCTCTTTCCAAAAGAGGCTCAGGATAGTAGACGGATTTTCAGATCAAGCGAAGGCTATCTAAGATTGAAAAAAAGGAAAAGATGCGCCGAGCGTCGACGAACTTCCGGCGAAAGAGGAACTTCGACCCAAACAAAAGAGGCAAAAACTTGAGGATATACTATTCCTATCTGGGAGAAGAGAGGAATAGGCATTGAAGAGCGGGGCACACGACACCATGTTAAGAACGGCCCCTCGTTGGGGCAGGTGCCGCCAAAACAGAGAAAACAAAGGGGAGTACTAAAGTGAAGGACTCAATAGTTTGGTAGAGACCCCATACATGAAGAAAAAAAAAATAAGACCCCGAACGTGGGGGCGAAATACGTTGGCAGTGCAAGCCGCCCCACGTTTCATACTGTCAAGAAAGAAAAGAATAAAAAATGCGATACTCAGAAAGGAGGGAGTCCCTTGCTGAACGCAAGGGGAAGGGGAGGGAAGGGGGCCCTTGAACAGGATAATCGTCTCTAAAGGGTGGTGATGTTAATGAATACAATTTAGGGAAGTCTTCGCCAAAAGCGGAGGTTTCGAGGGACTTAATAAGTTGGGGTCGGGAGGGGGGTGCGGAAAACGCGCCCCGTCAGGGAATGAAACCTCTCAAGTTGGGGGGAATGGGAGGGAATTGAATTTCAGAGGTGGAAAAAGAAAAGCCCGGTGCTTCGGAAAGAAAAAAAGGAATGAATTCTTATCCTTAAAGAAGAGATTGGACGTCCTCGACGCCGCCCCGCGCAAGAAGCTGACGTTTGCAGCCGACGTAAGATAAAAGGACATTTTTGGGGGTGAGGGGGTGGGTCACGCCTACTTTGGCGGAAGTGGGGGGCCGTGTCGAAGGGGTCGAAAGGAAACAATAGACCGGCCTCCGGAGATGGGGAGGATCAACTGAGGGGGATGGTCCTTATACGGTTAGGGAGGGGGTCTGGGAAAGTCGATGCCATGTTGCGGAGATCCAAAGCCGGCGCCTGGCGGCTGGCTTTGGGCTGGAGATACAGCGAGCCTCTGAGGGGAACTACATATAGAGAGGACGGGGGGGGAACGAAACAATTGCAGCCAAATCGTACGGTACAGCATCTCCCAACACAACAGGGAAAGAGATATGAGAAGAGGGCACCGGAATTTTGTTCTTAAAAGAAAAATTTTTGGGGAGGATCACCTAACAGGTGAGGGGGGAGGGGGAAAGAACGGGGATGCTGGAGCAATGCCGACGCCCGTACACGAGGCGGGCGAACCGAGAGGGGGATCTCCTAAGGGAAAGTCCATCAGCAATAGTAAAAGACTATCCGACAATCAAAGAGGGAGAAAAAAAGAAAAAGAGAGAATCCCGTTAGGGACCTGCGACAAGTCGGCCAACGTCCAGTCCAACCTCGTAAATCTGTGGTACACAAGTCACCAAAAGGACTGCTGGGGGTCCCTCAAGGAATTAAGATCAAAAGGGAAAAAGGACTTTTTTATTGACGGCAGGCTTAACACTATTCGCAAAACACGTGAATTCTGGGCCTCTGCTACGAGTAAATATTTTGTAGGGGAAAACAAAGAAACTAAAACTGTAATCGTGGCAAAGCCTTGTGGGGGGTTTTGGGGGGGGGGGGGGGGGGGGGGGGAGACCGTCCAAAATCCAAGTGCGCATCAAATTCGGAGTTCAGGCTTGATGTGTCGTCAGAGAGTGCGAAAAAGAAAAAAAAGGACACGGTTTAAGGGGGAAGAGAACACATTGACCTCGGGGCGAGAGAAAACGAAAAAAATTGGATTAATTCAATTGCCAAAGTAAATAAACCTCCACAACACGATAAGGGGGGGGGGGGGGCAGAGCCAGTTTAAAAAAAGAGTAAGAAAGAAAAATGCAGGAAAACAAAGACATCACCGGCGCGACAGGATGAGATGCATGCCAAGGGCGGCCAAAAAGTCCAATCAAAAAAGATAAGGAGGCTCCACAACGGGGAGGGGTACTCTCTTCTGTCTTCGAAGAGGGGGAAAAAAAGATGGAGAAACCTCGTCAGCCAAGGTGTTCGTGAGGAACTACACGCCCCCGGTAAGGCTTCGCATTTCCCACCTGTGGGGTGTAGAGCAGAACTGGAAGTAGATGGAGAGACTCTGCAAAAAGAAAGGGGGAGCGATTATATCTACCCTTGCAGAAATGAGGGAAGAGGAAGGGGAGGCCCGTAGGCCCCGGAAGCGACGCTCAGATAGCCTCCAACACCGAGGCGATCAAGAACAGATAACAAAGCTCCTGGAAAGACGGGAGAAATCATCACAAGACGGAGAGAAAACGGAAAGAACGGGGAGAAAAGGCTTGACGAAGCATAGGTTCATCCCTCATATCAAGTTGAAAAAAAAGGAAGGGGCGAAAAAAGAAACTGATGGAGGGCGCCGGGAGAATTGACAATCAGTACCAAACGCCGAAAAACCGGCCTTTTCGCTCCCTTTTATAAAGAGACTAACATTGGAACATTAACAAAAATCAAAAAAAACCGCCTCCTATACAAAAATTACGCCTCCCCAAAAAGGGGAAACGAACAGGCTGGCCGCCTTCCGCTAATTATCCCGAGAGCTCTTGGAGGCCAAAACGGCACGTCCGAATCGCCACCTCGACCAAAAAAAAAAAGGGAGCGAAGATGAAGGGAAGAAGAAAAGCGAAAAAAGAAAAACGAGTTCTGCTGTTAGTAAAGATTCAAAGACCTCTCGGCTAGAAAGAGAAAGTGTCTGCTACCCTCCAAGGCCACCCGGCCAGAAACCAGCCGGGCGCTCTGCAAGAGGGACAACCGAAAAAGGATAAAATCCTCACTAGAAAAGGGAAGAGACGGATGGCAATGAAAAAAAACAGACATGAATGTCTCAAGATTGTACCATCGATGGGGAACTGGATCTAGAGAAAAAAAAAAAAGGGGTGAGGAAAGAGAGAGATACGAATCTACACAGCGATGCGCAATGGAGTGTTTCTGGGGAAAGAAGCCGCTGAAGAGGGATATCCGTGGAAATGGAAGTTGAGGGGTCTGTTTGAAAAAAGTCGCTACCAATGCAGATGCCAACAGGGGGACAAGGAAAAAGGACCAGGGGAGTAACTTGGGGTGAGAATCTTAGGTAAAACTAGGTCGAAGGCGTTGGAGAAAAAAGAGTAGATTTGTGGGGGAGAGCAATCCATGAAAGAAGGGAGACAATGATAGGCATTGGTGAGAGGGGGGAGGGGAGGGGGAAGACGGTACTGGCCCAGGGGAAAGGGGGATACCGATGAATGAAGAGAAGACAGCAATGTTAGGACAACACCATGTTCGAGGTAGGGGGGGCTTCAGGAGGGAAGGCGAGGTGGTGGAACGGTGAATCGACTGTTCAAATTGAAAAGTCCGCCGAGGATAACAGGCCAGCAATTATTACTTATTGAGGGGAGGGAAGAAAGGGATGTCGATGCCGGAGAATGAAGAAAATCTGCCATTTTCTTGCGGAGGGAAAAAATCCTGGTCCGGGTCAAAAAAGAAGCTGAAAAGGAAGAGATCGAAGCCCCCCACGCACAGGCTAGTAACGGGTGGTGCGAGAAAAGGACCGGACTTGCGAACTCCGTCGCGCGAAAGACGAGGTGAGAGGGCTAGCTTACTTCGGAAAGAGGAAAGAGAGGTGAGATACCCAAGAAGGGACTTAACTGGAGAAAGAGGGAAGAAGGGGGCTCAGCGAGCGGGCGCCTTGAAGGCCGAGGACAACATGAAACCTGCGAAAAACCCAGTGCCAGAGACAGGCTGGAGTTAAAAAAAAGAGAGAACCACTTGGAGGGACGAGGTCTTGAAAAATAAAGGGGTGGGCTCTCACTATTCAATCAAAGGGAAAAGGTAAAAACAAAAAATTTGGCGTCAGAAAGCGTGGCATGGCAAGAGGCCGGCCCGGGAGGAGCACACGGCAAAAGTCATCCAAAAGGGAAGAGAATGATTGGGTGCTGAAGGCGAAAAATGTTGGGATTTGGAAGAAAAACGGGGAAGGGGTCAAAAAAGAGAAAAGTAGGAAGGGGGGGAATTAGTTTGGGTTTGGGAAAGTGTTCATTAAGCAGTGTCGGAGACTGCGCAAAAGAGGAAAATGGTTGCGTAAAAGTTTGGTTCGCAATACCAGAGGGAGACTAAAAGGAAAGAGGAAGAAGATGAAGTTTCGAAAATTGGTAATGAAGGGCGCGCACGATTCCACTAAGGCACGTTCTTCGTAAAAAAAAAATATGAGACCCGTGAGCAAAAAGAAAAGGGATGAGAAGAGAACGCCTTTACCCTTACAACTAGGTAAGAGAAAAAATGGGGGCACCGTGAAAGAGAACCAGTCGCGGCAAGACAGTTATGTTAAGAAAGCTTTCGCGGGCCTAGACGTGATCACTAAGTGTAGACCACTTCGGGAGTAAAAAAAATAAAATGGACCAAGGATGGTGCGGAAGCTGGGTCGGATCACGATCTTGAGGAGATGCGTCTCATAGGGCGTATATCAAACAAGAAAAAAGCGCTGCTCTAAAAGAAAGGAACGGGAGCAGGGTGAGTTGGGAGAAACTCCCAGACGGGGCGCCGAACCCACGCGCTTCGAGGGTTGCAAGCAAAACAATAAATGCAGGCCGCGTTTCGCATGAGAGAGAGAAAAACAACCACGGATGACAAAAAAGAGATTGGACGGGGGAAAAAGTCATTCAGAAGGGGAGCGAAAAAAAGGGTTTGGGAGGGAAAAAAAAAGATCAGGGCGTGCAATGTCGCGCGAGCAGGGCTTCGCCAACCCCAGAGCCATAGACCGAATGATCTTCCATCAAGAGAATCCAGCCGCAATATCGAAAGCGAAAAGACCAACCAAGGGAAAGACCTAAAAATCACCTTCTCAAGAATCTGGGGATGCCCGAACAAGGCGTATACAATCGTCCAAAGCGGTAACAAATAAAGTTTAGTTGAACTCGACGCTCGAAAAGAACGCACTCCTGCAGGGAAAGGAAGGGACTCTTCTTAAATTTTTGGGGGAAAGGAGGAAGAAGGTCCGACACTTGATGAGGGCCCTGGGGGGAAAAGAAAATCGATGAATACGCGTACTACCCTTCATACGGTGGGTAGTGAGAGCCCGTAAGGGGAATCACGTTAGAACATGGACGCTCAAAAAAGTAGAGGACCTAAATTTTCAGGAAAGATTGAAATTCCTGGAATTGGAAGAGGGGAGAGAAGTGTTCTCAGCAGAAGCTTGGTGACGAAACAATTATCACGTCCGCAAAAACAAGGTCAACGCTTGGGGGGGGGAGAAAATCCGAAAAAGGGTGAAAAGGGAAAAAAAAAAGGCTACCAACCAAACGAACCAAAGAAGAGGGAAGGGGGGGGAAATCACGTCCATCGGGGAAAATGCTGGACGCCCACATCACCGAGCACACGAGCGACGCGGATGAGGCACTGCAGGGAAGTATGCCAGGGGGCCCCTCAAAAGTGGAACAAAGAGACTATTTTGAGAAAAAACTCGCACCACGTTCTGTTTTAACGAGGAGGGGGGGAAATCATGACACAAACGTGAAGAACTGCGACTGGACGATGTCTGCCGAGCCCCAGCCAGTTCAGGAGGGCCGTTCTCAGGTGGACCCACCGGGGGGGGGACAGGATCGGGACCGCTTCAGTCAGGAAGGAGAGGGGAAAGGCAACCGGAAAGGAATCGAAAAAGAGACAGTGTACTGGGTCCGACGATTCCGGGAGAACGTCTATAGCTCGAAAACCTCTGAGATACCGGACCGCGGCCTGAGAAGCTTGAACGAGCAGAAGGAGATGCAAAAAAAAAAAGGGAGAAAGGCACGATAAGAAGATTTAATAGAAGAAAAGGCCATCGGGGAATAGCACACTACACTGAAGACCCGTGTTATCGCCCGCAGCATGCGATTGGAATGCATCGACAGAATTTTGGGCGGCATAAAAAAGAAAATGACAATAAAAAAGAAAACGGCCTGGGTGAGAGGTAACTAGGACCTGCTACGAAACATTTAAAAAGTTGAAGGAGAAAAGAAGAAAGACCTAAGACCGGCAAGCACAACGCAACGCCACCGCGAAGGGGCGAACAGAGACCGTCCTTGCCGATACATCCTATCCCGACGGCGTCTAGAACTTGGAAAAGGAGCCAAGGGAGACTCCCCGCTCCAAAAAAAAAAAAGGAAGAAAAAGTGTCCTAAAGACAGGGACCTGGGAGGGACGCACCAAGAAAAAAAGGGATTCTTCTGGGGATCCAAACGCCGAGACCTAAGTCAAATTCCTAAAAAAATACCGCAAGGAACCGTCCACCGACCCTAAGGGATTCAAAAAGAAAAAAGGGAAAGAGATAGAATTTTTCTACGGAGTGAGTGAAAAACAATGACTAAAAAGAAGAAAAGGAGAGAAGGATACTATAACACGGGGCCGGCTGAAAAACGAAAAACAGTTCGAAGAGACATGATGATCTCGGGAGCTCTCTCCACAAAAAAAAAGTCGTGGAGGGGAGGACCCTCAGAAGAGAGAAAAAAAGAAAAGAGGGAGGAAGTGAAAGCAAAAGGGACTGATGTTTTTCGTTGGACCCGGCTGGGTTGGACCATCAAGGAAAAGGCGCACGTATCCTTTAGGAGGGGAGGGAGAGGGGTCACGCAAAAAGAGACGAAAAAATTGCATAGCGACCGATGGTTGGCAAAGAAAGGCCGGAGAGTTGAACTGGGAGGAAGATCAGTCGGGTAGAAATGGATTGAGCGGAGGTCAGACTCGCGTCGTTGTAGCAGACGCCGGGGGAGATTGGTCCGCAATCAGAAATAGGGCGTACAAAGAGTTTTGGTCGAGTGCGCGGGGAGAAGGAGGGAAGACAAACGTGGGGGAAAAGGGGAGGGAAAGATAATGAAGTAGCGGAAGGCTTCACTGGTTCGGACTCCCTTTCACGGGGAGGGATCATTTCCGGTCCGGGGGGATGAGAGAGGGGGGAACGGGATGGTAATGTTGAGTCGCCGGAACCACCGGCACGCCCGGTTTGGGCGGGCAGGTTCTGAGTTGAAACGTTATTGAATTGATGTATGAAGAAGTCTGTCGATGCGCGCCCTTAAAAAAAGAGAAATTGCTTGGTCTTGGGGGGGGCTGTTCGGGGGAAATTAAAATTAAGTGAGAAAGACTCACGAGTGGGGAACCGATATCCTTCCACTTCTTCTCGATGTATACGACGTGGAACTGATATAGATGAGACAATTGAGAAAAGAGCTGGCGGGAGACTCCGGACTCGCCGTATCGCGATGGTTTGGGCTATCCTGCGGGAAGACTGAGAGTGAAAGCGGGGGAAGAGTAACGGCGATCCCCAGTCTTCCTGGGGCCTCGAAACGGATGGCGCACGCGGGACCTCCTGGGAATCGGAGGAGAAACAACAACGAAAGGGAGAACGGCGAATAGAATGGAGGGGCGGTTGCTCCATCATCTAGGGAAAGGGATGAGAGGGAGGCCGCCAGGTTTGTGTAAGCGCAAACGCAGTAACCAAAAATGACTCCCAAAAAAACGATAAGGTGTGGCATTGGCGTCCGCCGTTTCCAATCCTTAAAAAAACATAGAATCCTAGGGAACGGAAAAGAGGGGGGAAGGCTTCCTGCGAAAAAGGGGAAAGGGGGAGAGAGGAGGATGGACAGCTACCATTCGCAGTTGGCGTCGTTGGAGCCGTCAACGTTTAGGACGGGAGAGGAAAAAAAAACGAAAAGGTTGTGAGGAGGGAGAAAGAGTTGGTTTCGCGCAAGCACAAGAAAGTAAACAGTCTCCTCGGGTTCAAGGAAGAAAAGGAAAGTGTAAAAATTGGGGGGAGGTAATGGTGGGGCGCGCGGAACGATTCCAAAAGGGCGGGTCAAAACAGAAACCACTATGAAAAAGGGAAAGAAAAACTCAGTTGCGTCTCCCGGCGGAAATCCGAACCCTTACTCAGAGGGGAACGTACATAAAGAAAGCGGTCGGTTGCAACGTCGCGGCAAAAAGATTAATTGGGGCCACGTCTTGGTGGAGTGGGCAAAGAAGACTTTTGGGAAAAGAACAACGTTCTCCTTTCTTGATACAGAGAGCAGAAGCCGAGAAAAAGGGTGACAGAAACACGCGGCTTGGTGGAAGACGCTTCGGAGGCTCAGGATGCAGAGATCAACGGTATACTCCTCGGAGTCTCTGGGGAGTGTAGAGACACGGAAAACTCACACTCAAATCACCAAGACTGACGAAAGCATCAACACTTTTAGGGGGCAGCACAACCAAAACGGACCGAACAGAAAAACAACAACAATAGGGAGAAAAAGAAGGTGAGAGCGCCGAATTTGGATTCAAAATTTGGGGAGGACACCCCTAATCTCAGTCAGGGGAAGAGGCAGAAAGGGAGAGGTCTCGCGCCACCGACCCGAGTTACCGTGGACTACAAGGAACAACAGGCAAGATAGGACTGAAAAGAACTCGTTTATCCTCAAACATTCCATCGGGAGGAGAAGGTTCGCGCACGAAGGAGACGACAAGGCGTGACAAAGAGTCCCCTCGAAAGGGAAAAAAAACATGAATTCACTCGACTAAAGAGGAAAAACCTGCACCGACTTTCTTTAAGAATCGTCGAGGTCCCCGGTGCTTTGAAAAACTACCTTGTAGGGTCTGGGAAAGGGATAAAAAGGACCCAAAAGGTGGCGAGAAGCACCGGGAGGGGGGGGGGGCGGTATTTCCCGCGCTCTTCCCCATTAAGCCAATGGAAGTAACAGTTAAAGGACGGGAGGTCCTGGATGCAGGAAAGGGGGAGCGAGGAAGCGAAAAAAATTATTCAGGCCGAAACCATTTCAGCTGTGGCACGTCCAGCAGTTGATTAATAACCAATGCTAAAAAAAAAATGAAGAAAAAAAGTCGAAGGGGGGAACCGGGAAACGGTGAAAAAGTTCATCTCGATCAATAGAAAATCAAAGAATCACATACACAGGCAAAGGGGGGAAGGAACGAGATGCAAGAAAGTATTGCAAGGCCCGGGAAACAACCGATCTAATTCTCTAAAAACGTTAGTGTGTACAAGAGGGGGGGCTTCGCATATTGTCCTACACAAAAGGAGGGGGGTCTAAGACCGAGGGTCAGCAAGTGGGGAAACCAGATGGAGAAACAAACAGGGAACTTCGAGGGCCGTGAGGCAAATTTTGTCGGATCTCCCAACTCAATGCGAGGAAAAAGAGACTGTCACATCTCCTCAATATTTTGAACAAGAAGAGGTGCGGAATCGCCGTCCGAACTCCTAAATGAATCGGCTAAACCCCTCGGCTATCCTGAGAAGGAGTCTCAAAAAATCTGGAGAAAAGTAGAGCGGGAGTCGACAAAAAGACGTCTAAGAGAAAGAAAAGAAAAATAAAGGAAAAGAGGACGGCAAGAGACCATCAAAGAAAAGAAAAAGTATAACCTACGTCAAGCAACTGGCGGATTGACTTAGGCAAGCATCGAACCTTGCGGATAAACATAATTCAATAACGAACAAAGAAACAGACCGCAAACCGGGCTGGGGCAGGAGAAAGTGATGAAAAAGGAGGAAGAACAGGGAAAACAGTTCAAAATCACCCTGAAAAAAGAATAAGAACTAGACCTTCAAGCCCTTAAAAAGAAAAGAAGAGGGAAAAAAGGACTTAATCGCTACTTCATTATCCGCAAAACGCCGCGATCTTCACCTGGTCAAAACGTCCAACCGAGCGCCCACCTCGAAAAAGGAAAGAGGAGTGCGCCGAAAGAGAAGGGAAGGGGGGAGAGAAAAAAAAGAGCCCACGTAGGGGAGAGTTAGTCTCCAACTACGGGTCCGAGAAAAGCTAAGGGAGAAGTAAAACCGAAATGATTGCTACCAAGTTACCACACGTCCGGGAGCCGGTCGCTTGCATCAAGATGTCGGAAAGAAGAAAAGCCTCAACGGATACGTCTAAGGAAAGGTAAAACACCTGCAGCGGAAAACGAAACATCATTACAATTCAAAGGGGGGAAGGCATAGGGGGGAAAG
>Ga0179593_1280524_pt1 | contig 10877 bp, 21 predicted proteins | sample CZODoug2_1_08_16_FD_185931 | JGI IMG/M metagenome (GOLD analysis project Ga0179593, IMG submission 185931) | Vadose zone soil fungal communities from Angelo Coast Range Reserve, California, USA - CZODoug2_1_08_16fungal (PacBio error correction) | ecosystem: Environmental > Terrestrial > Soil >...
CCGGACAATCGGCTGTGTATAAACGATAGCGGGGGATCTCTAAGGGGGCCAGGAAAATGTTCTGATGGCCGGATTCAAGAAGAGTACAAAGGCTATGACCTCATCTCGGGGGGGGGGAGGTTAACGAGAAATGAGGGAACCACGGGGGCTATTTATCGTGACGATATAGCTCGGAAAGAAGAAGACAAAAAAAGGGTCTGCACTTCAGGAGGAGGTTGGGATGCGCGCACAGTTTGTACACCGAGTGGGGGGATACGGAGGCTGAAACGAGAACTCTGCCTTGGATGGACGACGTATAGAGGGCTGGATCGAGAGGATTTTGTCGGATAGGAGGCGAAAAAAGTGACCTGAAAGGATCACGCTTTGGATCTAACGGGACTTAGTAAGGGTATCTTGCACGAAAGGCACGTTCTTCCAACAATTAGGGGGGGAAGCCAAGCATCGATTGGGGGATACAGCCGGAGGTTTGGGACGGGGCCTCCAGACGTCAATTAGGAAAAAGCGATCAAGAAGAAACTTTCTTCTAGCACGATCTGTGACGGGAAATTGTGGGCGTGGGCGCCGAAGGAAGGAAACAGAGGGGGATCCAGAAGCGGGGGGGGTCTTGCCTCTGCAACTATGCGGGGGCGAAGACCCCAAGCAGGTCATGAAGAACCGCACTGGAAGTCTGGTTGGTTTAACGGGGGAGGGATTGGAAAAAAATCATTGTTGGGGGTCCAAAAGCTTGACGGTGTCTTCGGCGGCTGAGGAACAAGGAATGGGGGGCGAAAGGGCGGGCCAAAGACCAAGGGACACTTTGGGAGAAATCAGTAGCGGAGGAAAATAGGGCATAGCCCGGACCAGAGCAGACAATCTGTTACCACGAAACCTCAGTTTGGGTCGAAAGGACTCCGGGGTCGGGGGGGGGTACAGTCTAATGAGGAGGGGGAAAACCCAGCAAGGACATCGGATTCTGGTACGACCGGGAAGTTGGAAACGGACTTCAGCGGGGGCTCTAACAAAGGGCCTTTCAAGGGCTTACTAGACAACTGGCGGACAGCGGGGGGTGGGGGGGGACTGTAATCGACCTGAATGAGAACGTTGTTCTGGAATTATACGCCCGAAGGCAGATCAACAGAGGGGGTTATTCGGGCTGGGCAAGGGGCGGGCTATCGTCAGGGGAGAAGGGACAACAGAACGATTACCAAGGAGACGAGAGAGCAGGCACATCCTGCGATATGAAACAACAATTATGAAAAAATAATGCCTGGGAGTGAGGGGAAGGCAAATACTCGGGGTGTAAGAATTTGGGGGGGCGGTTGGACCTCCGCTGCGTCTTGAGGGAACGACGGTTCACAAACCGGGGAGTTCTACGTAAGAACTGGGTCCACGGAGATGTCTAAAAGACATGGAAACGGGAATACTCTCTTCGACGCGCTTAGTTCGTCAATCGCAAATCTGGGAGAACGTGGAATCGTATGGTGCGGTTTTCGCTTCGATTCAATGAGTATGGCAGCTACGCGATAGGTCATAAAAAGGAAAAAAAGAGAGGAGGAAGAAAAAACAAGAGGATCGGGGTATGCGAGCAGAAAAGGGGCCCAGGCGGTACCGTTGTCGGACGGGTGGGGTTTACTCAGTCGAGCTCAGAGAAAGGGACGAGGTCACTGGCCGGGCAGATGGGGGCATCTGGGCAGCTGGTCAAAAGTCAAGATGGTCAGGGAGGGGAGCTAGACCAAAGGCGTAGGCTGCCCATCATCACGGATCCAACCTCGTCATTTCGAGTTTGCAACTCTGCTCTTCTGCGAGAAGGGGAGGCAAGTTAAGGAGGACTGATCCTTCGCAGGAACGGAACAGCGACAAATGGGCTAAACTCGACAAACACCACCTAAACTACACCGGAAAAAAGACGGCACCAACGCGTATCGCATCAGTCAGCTGACCCGTGGAGGAGGTGGTGCCGAAACTATGCCAAGAAAGTGAAGCTGGGGGAAACAAAGATTCGCGGGGTGTCGCCGGCCGTAGAGGCGCCGGTGCAGAAGACGGAGAAAAAAATGAAACAGACCGGTTGGGAGGGGCCAGTAGTGAGGATAGACTGTGTCGGGGAAAGGGGCGTATTCAAAGGGCCTAGGGATTTCGACAGAGTAATCTCAGACCCAAAGACAGGGGGGCAACGTCTTTCCCGAAGCGCTGAAAAAAAAGTTGTGAAGGGCAAACCAATCTCAGAAGACGCGCGTGAAGAGCTCGGGATCTAGGGCAAACTCAATTTACACCTAAGAGGAGGGCTGGCAGGAAGATCGGAATCTGAAATCCCTGATCGGTTTAGAGTCGGGACAAAAAAAGGGGCCAAATCGTTATCCTGATCACACCTCAAAAGCGCTTCGCAAGGCGTAGTTAGTTGGGGGCGCCGATCTGGGGGCTTCAAATCCTTTAAGCGCTTTTGTAACCCTAATAGATTAGAGGGTCCGTCTCAGGAAGCGTCACACCAAAAAATGTTTTTACGAGAAATGACCCGGGGAAGGGAAAACGGCGCGCAGGCTATTTCGGCTCGCTCTCAACAGGTTTCCAATGCCTCCTTATGGTACTGCCACACCCCGGTCAATTCATTGGCCCGGAGGCAAGAAGTGGGGGTGGGTGAAAATATAAGATTAGCGCTACTTCTGCGGAGGTGATCGTGCACTTGGGGAGAAGGGGTATCTGAGGGGGTGGAGCGCTGGGGGGCACGCCAGAGCAACGCAAGATCTGAAAATGAACGGAAAGGGGGAAAAAAAGGGAATGGGGGAATATGGTCGCTGCGTTGGTCGGCCAGTTCTCATGGTGGCATATTGCAACATAGGTCGAAAAGTCAACGAGAGCGCTGGAAAAGGATCAAGATCCCCCAGATGGTCGATGTCACTCGCGACAATTGGGCCAGTCGGTTAAGGAAAGAGAAAGGTGCTGGAGGCGCATGGGCCAAATCGAAGGAGGTTCAAGAAAGGGGTTAGGGAGATCGACCCTCTAGACCTAGGGGGGGCTAAGGGGGACATGCACCCTCACTCGAAGCGGAAGGAAAACCGCATAAGAAATAGAACAAGGGTCCCGACAAATCGTGGGTCTCAGCTTCGCCCAGGATATGAAACAATGCTGGGGACTTGGTAGGGGGACGCATCACACGGATCGAACAGATGGCGTTCTCCCCGACGGGGGAGCTGGCAGTTCGATCTAAGGCGCGCGTTTACTCCAAGGAAAAAGGAATGAGGGGTGAGTACAGTAAGATCCGAAGGTCATCCCTGTCACCGGAGGGAGGCATCGTTCACGGCATAAAGGTGAGGAAAGTTTTGGAGGAGGGGGTCTGGATCAATGCTTCCTAATCACAATGGGGGGGGGGCGGGAGCTTGAAAATTCTCTGTGTTCTAATTCCGGTCACCTCGAGCCAGAAGTAAAGACTGGTGGGTGAGAAGGTGGGGCCGCTGCGTAGACAGAACGCGAAAGATCCTCTGCTGTTGACAGCGAACCCCCAGAGAGAAAACAGTTCTAACGGATGAAGGGGTGGAAGGAAGGTGCTCGTTCGGGAGTGAGGTGGGTGCTGTACTGATGCATAAGGGGAGTCTGACGAGGGGGGCATGAACCAAAGGGAGGATGAAGAAATAGAGAATAAAATGAGACAAAGGCCAAGGGGATGGAGGCCTGCAGGAATAAAGGGAATCAGTACTCAGAAGCGGGGGGAATAGATAACTGTTGGGGGCTAAGGGGGAGAGTACGCCTTGGGGGTAGGGCGGTAAAAAAAAAATACCCACGAGGCGTTATTACGAAGTCAGATTGAGGGGGGGGGGGGACAACGTCCTACTGCAGAAACGGAGAGTAGGGGAACTTATTTCGGAGTACAGGAGTACGCGGAGATGGCCCGGTTGAGGGGGGGGGGGTCGTTTGGTGGATTTGCATTATGGATCGAGGGGGGGGACTCTCAGGACTCATACTCCGTAGGGAGAAACACCAGGCTCGGAACTACAGTCCGGAGGGAGAAATGTGGGGACATCGGCTATGGGGATGGGGGGAGGGGGGGGTAGACTATCTGATGGGTGGGGGAGGGGGGAGGGGGGGTGGAGACTGGCTGAAACCGAGGGGGTGATCTCCTTCTTATTGATGGTGCTACTTAAGGAGGAAAAGCTTATGTTAAAAAGCATCGGAGGGTTGAAGAATGAAGGATAGATTCGAACAACTCGAAAAAGAGGGGCAATTGGATTGCATTCACGGACTTCTAAAAAAAGGGTAAGGGGAGGCATGGTGAATGGCCGGAGGAGGTCACATAATTCTTTCTAATGGTCTTTTATCCAAGGGCGGGGGGAAAAGGAACAGGGAAGGGGCAGGTGGAGAACTTCAAAACTTGGGCAAGCCGATTGGGAGCGCAGAGTGGGGATAGAGAAAGGAGATAAACAAAACGGCGAGGTGACTTCTGGGGGGGCAGTGATAATTAGTCGGGGGGCCAAGAATAGTCTGTCGTAAAAAGGGTTAAGAGGAATGAAAAGAAACAACCCTGGGGAAAGGCACCAATGGAAGGGTCATGCTCCAGCCATGCGGGTCAGGCGCTGAGCGGAGGGAAAAAATGAACGTACCTAAGGCGTAAGATGGTCTTGGAACTGCTCCCCCGTTTCTCAATCGGAGAAATAGGACGGGGGGGGAGGGACAGCTGTAGATCTAATTGACGAAAAAACGCCCCTCTCATGGCTCCCTGATAATCAGGGGGAAAAGACAGGTGAAGATAGGGGCACAATCGAATGCACAGGATCTTACGAACGGATCCCTATGGCGGCGCACGGAGGTATAGACCGGCGAAGGGAACCGGCAAGGGTGTGACTTCAATGGTCTTCCAAAAGCTTTTGCACGTGGCGAGTACAAGAGACGGGTGGGAACGGGAGAGAGAACGAGATTGGTGGGAGGGGGAAAACGAGATAGGAAAGCAGGGCCACGTCACCCGGAATGGAATCAGTAGATGATAAAACCGGGGGCGGGAAAGGGTTGCATCGGTTCAGACAAAACTCCCGGGAATCTTCGCGCATCTATCGGCGAGGTGAAACAGGGGATAGAAAAGAGAAAGGTTAAAAAAAACAGGCAGCGGGCGGAAGGAAACCACCGGGCTGCTGGCCAGCCGGAAGGGGGGGAAGAGCAACGGGAATGGAGGGAACGAGAAGACTAGAAAGCTCGGATGGAAACGCGCAGAGGGCGGCGGCCGCGGTAAAACGGGGAGGACTTTGAAAAGGACACGGGAGGGGAAAAGAAAAAGGCGGCAAAGATCAAAGAGGGGAAGCGAGGACCAGGTGGTTCCGGGCCTCCCCGAAAACTGGCGGGGGGAGGGAGGACAGTTCTACCAGCTAACGGGGATACGGGTTCGTGAATTTGGAAGAAAATAACAACAGCAGCTCGAAGGGGGGGGATGAGGACTGGACGAAGGGGGCAGAGGAGCGAAAAAACACTCGCACGGGAACGGAGAGAAAAGAGGGAAAGAGGTTGGCCTTAGGTGAGGTTGGAGACGGGGACAGGTCCCATTTTGGATAACGACAGGGGTGGCAATGCGAATTCCTCCCAGGGGGGGGGGAGGGGACGCGCGATCGCGAGGGAAAAAAGAAACGAGAAATGAAAGATGTGGGATCAATACGAGGAAGGACGGAGGGAGAGGGTAACTGACCTCCAGGGGTCCAGAGAGACAAGGGTGCCCAGGGAAAAAGAGGGAAATGCAGAATTAAAAAAGGCGCAGTATGCGTCAGCGCGTCGGAGGGATCAAAATAAAACAAAGAAAAAGGGGACCCTAAATGGCATACTGATGCGCAGGAGGTGGTAGAGAGAAAAAAAAACAGGGGGAAGCGCACAACGCGCGGAAGTCCCTCACGAGGAGGGGAGAAAAAGGGAACAGGCGACGGACTAGATTAGGGCCATATCAAAGGTTACATGAAAGAAGACTTAAATCGTCGTGACTCGCGGGGGTTCAAGGAGGGGAGGAAAAAAAAACCAAACGAAAAAACTCTGGGACGGAGAAGCGGCAAATCCATACCCACAAAAAGGATTAGGGAGGCAAAAAAAACATTAGGGTCCGAAGCGGGGGAGGGAGGAAGGAACTCACGTAGCGAACGGTGCTGCGGGGTGGGGGTGTTGGTATTCCCGGGCCCTGATAGCGTATGGAGAAATACTCAGAGGAGGAGAGGGGGGCAATCGAAGACCTTAGTCGTTAGACCACGAATCAAGTCGGAAATATCTTCTGGTCGATAATCATGTCAGCAAAAAACTCGAGAGGCCTCGCGGGAGGGGTGGGGGGGGGAGACTGGGGTCCGCGGCGCTGGGGTGGGCCTGGAAAGAGGAAGCTCCAAACAGGCGCAATCATCGGGGGATAATGTTCATGGGGGGTAAAAATTCTTATGGGCGATACGACGCAAGTTACCTGCTCGCACAGACAAAAACGGAAGAGAAAGGGGAACCTCTTGGGAAGTCGGCAGGGAGCTATCTACAATCGGTCGAAAGGCGCTCAGGGAGGTGGGATGATCAGGGAGCATGTCAAGATTTGGGGGGTCGGGCAACGTTGGGTAGTCTGACGCCCGGGGGGAGTGAAAAGAATGGGGTCGCAAAGTGGAAACGAAAGAGACACAATTGCTGACTGAACCGGCAAGACCAAAAACAACCTCAAAGATGACGCACCAGAAGAGCCATCAAGCGTGGCGAATGTCAGACCAGGGGAGAGGAGGAGTCTAGAATCGGCGCGCAGGGCGGCAAACCGGGTATGCTGAGTCGTGGTGGGGCTCCCAGAATAGCGTTGGCACCATTGAACGATCAAGTTCGGGAAAGGTAAGCCGGGTAGGTCTACGTTCGATAGCAAAATCTACTTGTTCAAAAAACGGGGAGGGTCCGCCCCCCCGCGAAATACAAGGGAGGGAATCTGGTAATTAACATTTCCAACAATACAGGGGGTGAAAACTGGGGAACGGCCAGGCGATCACTCCTGGAAAAGTCCGCTGAAAGCGGCAAGAGCGAAAGCCCGGTAGGGCATCGGTGCAAGTAAAGGGTAGGTCGGCAGGGCGGGAGTACAGACCGGCAGGTCGCCTCTAGGATGCCGGAGAGTTCTGGGTGTCCAAGAAAGGCGTTTGGGAGGGACGCATCATTGGACAACAAAGGATCGTCATGGGAGCTATCATCTAAGATAAAAAGAATCGAATCCTCTAAGTGGTTCTTAGGTGCTGGCAAGTGAGATAAAGATTGAAACTTCCTATAGGGGGGGGGGACGACGAATATGAGAGGTGGGGGGACGATGGGGCTGTTCCGGTCGAATCGGGAAACAGAAAAAAAAGGGGGGGGATCGGGAGACAGGTCACACCCCGGTTTAAAGTCAGCAAGCTCTCACGTAGAGGCCTTAACGGGTAAGCCAGGAGGGGAAAAAAAAATGGGACAGGTCCCTGTCAGTGAGGCGGAGGCGCGACCTCCGTTTATAACGAAAGGGAAAAATGAGAGGGTGACAAAGAGGGGTGGGCAGAGAGGAAACGCAACGCTCTGGGGAAGTGCGAGTGGGACGGTGCCCAGCAGGAAAAACCGCAGTCGTCCAAGAAGTAGGATGGTTCGCGGCGAAAGGGGAGGAAATGGGTAGGGTCCCCGGAGGAAGATCCCGGACGGAGGGAGGGAGAGCGGTGCCGCTTATCTGCCAAGCAACTGGCTTGTTGGGGGGAGCCTGCTAGGGAAGAATCAGGGGGGGGTTCTAGGGGCACGGGAACCTCGAAAAAACTGCTAAAAGCACTCAAATAGGATAAATTCCACACGGCCTACGAACTCGGCTGGTTCGCCACAGAAGTACTTACAAATAAGGGGGTGAGGTCCAGGGAAGGGAGGACACGGCCAGCGACGATCCTGTAGGGGCGAGCCAGAGACAGGAATAAATCGCGCAGGCCCTGAAACCCCCTCCCTAGAGGTCGACTTAAACAGAAAAAAAGATGGACGCACGAAGCAGAACATCAAGGTGACAGGAGATAACAGGGTAAAAAGTCAAGATCCGGGGGGAGGGGGGCGGGCGAGGAACTTACTTTGTATGACAAGTCATCCAGCAACGCTTATAATACGACACCGCGTATATGAAAAAAACCAGGATTCATCAAAACGCCTGAATTTATCACGGGGGGGGGGCGGATCTAAGTAAAAATCCAAGGGGGCGCAAGGACCTATCCCTGCGAAGAGGGGGAAGACGGGCCGCGGGTCAGAATTGGTCGAGACGAAGAATGTCTATTCGCGAAAATGAAAACAACGAAGTCCCGAAAGCCTCAGATACCGCTACAACCTGGGTGGAAATGGGACGTAGGAACTTCTCAGGTGATTACTCTAAACAAATGAGAGAACGATGATGGAGGGGGTATGGAAAGCGGGAGGCCGCGGGTCTCAAAAGGAGACGAGGTCGAGACATTATCTCGTGTAAGGAAAAGGGGGGCGGCCTGTATCAAGGTTGGTCGACGTCAAGACAATGAGGGAGAACAATCCACTGGCTCAAAGGAAAGGAATTATTGCTTATCCTCGAATGGGCGTGGACCTGAGGTATTCAGGGGCACGGGCGGGCCTTCTTCGGACGGCGGGATTGGGGAGGGGAGGGCGTGCAGGCATATACACAAGACGTGTCGGGCAGTCAAGGGGGTGTAAGAGCCAAAAAAACTCGAGGGACAAAGGACACGGACCAGGAGAGGTGATCTAGCGGGGGGGGTGGTGGGGGGGGGTTGCCGATGAAGGGAGGGGTTGTCATTGCGAGGGGGGTTCCGGGGCGAAAGTCACGGCACGAAGAATTCGCGCCGTGGAAGGGAGGGGAGGAGATGGAGGAGGGAAAGGGGAAGTCGGGGATTGTAGAAAAAGAGGAGAGCTTCGGTGAAGAAGGGCGGTTTAGATCTGGGTCTGAGAGGGATGCATGCAGGAAAAGGTGGGACTCAATGGGGGGCCGGCGAGGGGTCCCGGAGTGCTGCCTCTCGGTATGGGAAGCTGGACACTAAAGCGCCGAAGTGTGCAGCAGTAGATGAGGGGAACTAACTGATCACGCTTAAGGGAATAGAAGTGACTCCGTCGGGGGGGGGGAGTTTTGCTCGGACGGCAAGAGCACGAGTGTCGAATCCTCATGAAGGGCTGGGAGACGAAGGTGCAGGCTCGCCGGGCTTCTTGAAGGGAAAAAGATCGGGGGGGGTTACAGGTAAGGAAAGAGGCGCAGGCGATGCTGCGGGGAGGACGACTGGGAAAAAGGCCTTGCGTTGGTGACTCCATGAATGTCGTCGCAGAGTGGGGTGCGTGGGAAGGCAAGGCGGACGCGGGGTGGGTTAACCTGGGACGGAAAGCTTATGGAAGGGAAGCTAGGGGATCAATAGAAAAAATCCAAATGAGGTCTTTCTTAGGGAGGAACACCCGCGCTGGAGAATTGGAAGCGGCAGAATCGGGAGCGCCACAAAGGGAAAAGAAAAACAGGGGTAGTCTACGTCGGGGTCTCCTCGTTCGCGGGTCGATGTGGGAAATTGTAGTAGAAATAACAAAATGAACTCAGAAGGCGAGGCCGGGGCGGGCGGACAATGTGGGATAAAAGGGGTGGTGAAAAATCGAAGTACGTGGGTGAATCGGCCCCCAAGCTCTGGTGGCTGGGAAGGTGAAGGAGGAGAAAGAGTCAGAATCCCTTCTATCAAAAATGTGGGTGACAGTAGACAGGCAGACGATGTGAGTCCTAGAGAGAGAGACCACTTACGGGGGGAAAGGGGGGGCGATGCCGCGGGAATGCCCGGGAAGGAGAGGCAACGTGTCAGCCACGGTCTTTGAGGGCCAGATCCGAAACAGAAGTTGGGGAGGCGCCGAAGAGCAGGGGGGCGGGGGCGTCAGCTAAAAAGCTTCTATGAAGGATGGGGAGGGCCAGGGCTGAGAGCTGGAAGCTGTGCGACCGGGGGGAGAACTGGGCCAAGATTCGCTGCGCGCAGGACGACACCCAGGGTACCACTGTTCAGCGAAGGAACACGTCCCTTGAGATACGGGGTGCCGTGGGGGGATGGAGGTTGTCGGGAATCTCAGGTGTGCCGGGGTCCGATTGCTTGGGAAAAGGAATCGTAAAAACAGAGGCTAGAGCATCCTCCGACGGACGATGGGACTCCTCAGGGGAAGAGGGAGGAAAACTACGACCAGAGGGACCGGCCAGAGTATACATCTGCCGAGAGAGTGCAGGGGGGGGGAATTTACAAGCAAAAACTTACGCGCGACTAGAGGAAAAACAGTATTCCCGATTGGACGATGAGCAGCAATCAAGTTTCTCGCAAGGAACCGGTGACAGGAACGCAAGAAAACAGCCTACACGTCCGGGGCCACCAAGCCTGTGAGACGACGAGAATGAGGCTCATGCAGGGGTAAGAAAAACATACGAAGGTGAGAGCCAGATGGCAGTGCGCAAACGTCGCAAAGGAAGTGAACCCAGAGAGGAAGGAGGCCCGCGAGGGGATGTACGCCGGATCAAAGGCTCGCATAAAAGGAAACATCTTCGCTCAACAAGGAGGGGGAGATGTGGCGCGTGAGGCCGGCCTCCTCGGCCGCTCGCGGAATGGGGGGTGTGGCCTTTGCTTAAAACCCGCAACGGCGTTTGGAGCACGAATCGGACTTGGAGCAAACCGTCCGTAAGGGGTCGCCTACGCCAGGGGAAAAAAACGGCAATCCGCCGAGTCGCGTCACAGGGCGACGAAGGAGAGGGCCGCGCCGAGGTGGGGCGGCCAAAAAGGGTGGGAAGGGTGCGCGATGTCAGCAGCCGAAGGGGTTCCGCAACCGGCCGTCCTCTCATCCTGTTGAGGTGGTTGCAGTGTATCGTAGAGGCAGAACTAACTGGAGGTAGCGCACAGGGAGTACAGTAGGAAAAGTGGGGCCCATCTTGGTCAATCTGGCAGGGGGCGAGCTATCGG
>Ga0179593_1307477_pt1 | contig 10877 bp, 11 predicted proteins | sample CZODoug2_1_08_16_FD_185931 | JGI IMG/M metagenome (GOLD analysis project Ga0179593, IMG submission 185931) | Vadose zone soil fungal communities from Angelo Coast Range Reserve, California, USA - CZODoug2_1_08_16fungal (PacBio error correction) | ecosystem: Environmental > Terrestrial > Soil >...
ACGAACAAAGGAGGGAGATTTGGGGGATCGGCTCTGTCGGTCAGGGTTCTATTCAGTGGAAAGGGCCTTACGGCGGCAGTAGAACAAAACCCAATGGTTAGAAAAACCTTTCTATTTCGCTCTACTCTGCCACTGGCGAGAAGACATGGCGACAGGAGGGTTTGTCTGAAGTAGGAGAGAAAGCTGTTGACTCCGCGGGGGGGGAGACGCCTCGTCGCAAAGACCGCAAAATGAAGAAAGGAGGGGCGTGGGAAAAGGAAAAAAAACAGTTTTGCCTGAACTGCAACGTACAAGTAACGCTCATAAACGGAATTTATTGAATAAGGGACAAAGTGAAGAACAAAAAAACAAAAGGGAGGAGAAGAGAAAGAAAATTGCAAATCCCATAAAAAGCGAAAGGGAGGCCGTGAAAGCCGCGACATGGGGAGGAAGGAAAAGGGGGGGGGGGGGGGTATTTCCAAGGCAAAGGAAAAAGCCGCTGGCCGCCTCTAATTAAAGTTGGCAAAAAGGAGGGACCAAAGAGACATCGAATAGAGAAGCAACCCTAACTGAAGAGCGCATTATATCATTCGACCTTATGGGGAAAGTGAGGGAGAGAAGAATCGAGGCTAGGTTGTCTAAATTTCTTTGTTCTAAACCCCTACTTTCAGGGACAACACCAGGAACCAACTCATGCTAAACAGCCGAGACCTGGCGTAAATATAGGGAGCCAAGGGGGACGGGTAGCCAGGTAAACTTTCTTGGTCGATGCTATGGAAACGTGATAGCGTGGAAGGGAGAGAAAAAGAATGACGGAAACGGAACCGGCATAGCAGGGGTAATCCCAGGGAAAACAAATTGGGATGACCGGGCAGGGAAAAGGGAGCAGCACCATGCTTTTCCAAGTTTGGGACTCTTCTAACGAGTTGAGAACGGGAAAAAAGGCAATAAAAGTGTCAAAATAAGAGGTGAAAGGATCGTTACACACAGTTCTCCAACTGAATGAAACATTGCGAAAAATAAGAGGGGGTGGGGGGGGTCCCGCCGAAAAAAGGCTGCGTATGATGGGAGTTTAGCTATCGAGGCAACGAAGAGAAGATTGGGAACAGGAACAGAGGCGGATCACTTCTGCGTGTTCGGGGAGGAAAAAAGGGGGTGGATCCATGACGTTTACCATTCAAAAGCAGGAGTGAAAAAGAGGCAATGGCCGGAACAAACCGAAACTTCAAAACGTGGGGTGATCAAATTCGAAGAAGGATTTGTGACCGGATGGGAGAGACGGAGGCAAGGTGAAAGCTCAGGGGCGAGAAACCCTTGGATGTCTACCCCGTCATCTGCTTGGAGGCAACCGACTGGAGGAAGGAGCGGAAAGGTCACAGGGAAGGCCGAAACGCCGAAAGGGAGAGGCAGGAACACATTTTCGTCTTGGCAAAGGTTGAAATTCACAGGAGAAAGGAGGCAAAGAGGAAGGGGGGGGGCGCGGACGAACCAGAGGGAGAAGACGGGACCGGTAGTTAACTAAAGCTACAGCAAACAGGGGATGATAGAAAATAGGGGATCAGGGGCCGAGAAATGAAAGGGAGGGCACTCGCGGAGGGAGAAGCGTCATTGTTGCTACAAAGGCGGCTGAGAGGAGGAGAGGAAAGACTAAGAAACGCGCGATGAGACGCGCTCCTGCTTTTCTCCTTGACTTCCCAAAAAAAACGGCAAAGCAAGAGGAGACGGCCGGGTGGAAGGGCCAAAGGGGTCGGCGCGAAACTGGAGAAGAAGAGGGGGACGCGTACAAACCTTATTACTCCCTTGCAAAGAAGATCTGGACTTCGTCGAAGAGTGGGAAGGGGAACCGTTACAGTCAGCCGGTCCAGCATGCCCGTCATTTTCATATCGATTCGTCAGCTTGCCGGGGTCTTGGGGAGCGGTAGAACAGGTTATCGGCTTGAAAAAGGCGATGGGAAAACAAGAAAAGCAAAGGGCAGGCGGGGCTTCGGCTTTGCGTCACCAAGGCCGAAGTAGTCGTGCGTGACCCGGAGGGAAGGAGTGTGAAGGAGGGGTTACATCACTCAAACTAAGCGTGCACTTTCATTCAGTTGCCGAGGGGGCAGGAGAAAAAATACCCCCATTCGCTCGCAACCCTTGAGGCAAAATTTCGAGGGAGAAGCCGACTTAAAACGACCATTCAGAAGTAGAACCAGGGACTTGAGGGGAAACGGTTCTAACCAGGGGTCTGAAAGATGACGTGGGGGCTTTCAAAAGAGAATCTAGCAGCTGTTCAGTATTCATCGGGAATTGCCCGTTTAAAAAAGGGCGATAAGAGTCACGTTCCAGCGGGCCGATCACAACCACAGGGCATGTGAACTTCAAGGGACTTCTTGCGAAGCGTCACGAACTTTCGAAAACCTAATTGAAGAGGAAAAGGCGGACGCGGAAGTAGAAGGAGAGGAGTGGAAGAGAAGCAAAAAACGGAAGGGAGGAAAATAGAGAGTTTCACCAAGATTTCGGAAGAGGAATCCGAGCTTGGAAGACACGATTCGACCTTCAGGAACCCGAAAGGAGGCAGACACGAAGTAAAAGGGAACAGTGAAACTGGGGGATGATCCGAAAAGAAGAGGTGGTAGGCCCATAGGGGAAAAGGTCTTAATTGGCCTAACTCTTAAAGCGCCATCTCTTCTACGAAAAAACTACGAATGCAAGGGGGGCAAGGTCAACAAAGAGTCCGCACAGGGGAGAAAAACGGAGAACGGGGGTCGATTCGACCACCTGCGGCCGCGGAAGTCGAAAAGCCGGGACCCAACGATTGGCAACGAAAAAGGGGGGAGCAACCCGCAGGCTTTATTGCTGAGCCAGCGACGTTCTAATGAAAAAAATGGCCCTCGGACGGAAGGGAAACGGCGCAACCAAAAATCAAACTAAAGGTACGACAAAGAATTCAATGGGGCAAGGGGTAGAAAGACCCAAACGCGAAACCGGGAGGTTGAATAAGACAATATCAAATTAAGACGTCGCCGGCACGCAAGGGAAAAGAGCAGAGAACGAAGAACAAGACCACGGGGGAATAGAAAAGGAAGAGATTGGAGGCTTCATCCTCAACTCCGCTATCAGATTGAACAGGGAAACTGCGGAAAGGGGAAAAAGTAGAAAAGAATCAATATCAACGGCGGGCTTCCAATAATTTGGGACGGGGGAGGCGACTATGAAGGCGCAAGTCAAGCCGACCCTGGTGGAACAGACCGCGGAAGAATTTCCTTTGTGTGGTTTAAAAAAACCGAAAACGAACCAGGAAGAAGCCGTCGGAAGCCAAAGGGTCAGGAGGACTAAACGCAAAAATACCCGACTTGAACGAAAAGAACGGCGACGCCAAAGCCCGTGTCTCAAACGCCGCCAGAAAGACTCGTTAGAAAACGCACTCCTGGTATCCATTAACGCCAACCCGAAATATAACCGCGGACAGATGGGAAAAATATGGTGCGGAACTCAACGAAGGGGGGGCGCTAAAATCTTTATCCGCCTTCCAGCCTACAATGGGAGGGTGCACAGCATCCTTGCGAGTTTCGGCCACCGAGAGCGAAAACCCGCTACGTCAATCTGGGTGCCAGGGTTCCACAAGAAGATGCCGGGCCAACCGAGAAAAACGGGTTGGTGGTAGAGGCGAAACAACGCTATTATCATCCGGGAACTCAGTGCAGGGAAACGGAGAAGGACGAAAGACAATTTGTAAAAAGAGGTGAGTGGAAGGACCTTTCTACATCTGTTCAACCGAGGCCCCCGAGGAAGTGTCAATTAAGGAGACCAGAGTGAATGCCGAAAAAAAAAAAACGACGGCGAGTAAGCAGAAGCTGGGATATTGAATCTGAAAGTATCTACCTCTGAATTGCAAACCATACACCGGAAAAGACAGGCGGAGGATCGCGGGGGAAAGAACACAACCTCTATGTTTCAGGGAAAGTTGAGAAGAAGTGACCGGAGCAAAATCAGGATTGGAGGAAAAAATCCAAAGTTTCTTGCTCACCTGCGGTCTCCTGAAAAGGGAGGGAAAAAGCAAGAGAAAGATGAGGAGGAACTCGCGACCCATTAGGACAGTTAAAAAAGTGTCTCTTTCGGCAGGGGGAAGAGACGGGGAACAAATAACAGAAGAAACGGGGGAAATCGCATTCGCGGAAACTCCAAAGGACCCGGGGGATAAGACGCTATACGGGCGAAACATCCAATCCCTTCTCGTGTGTCAGAAAGGCCAGTCGGGTCAGGGTCAAGATGCGGATGAAAGGTCCAAAAATGAGGGTTAGCGGAGGAAAAACAATTTGGGTAGAACACACCCTGGAAAAGGACGAGGAGATCGAATAAGACAGGGGGAAAAGATCAGATCATCATGCAGAAAGGGACGTGGTCGGGGCCGATAGGCGAGCACGATAGCGGGAGAGCTCCAATTTTCTACCAAACGCCGACGTCGCGGGCAAAACGGAAAGAAACCTAGTCGCATAAAACAACATCACTTTTAAAAAATTAAGAAAAAGCGGAGGTGAAGAAGAATCCGCAACTGACATGGGGAGGCCCAGGAGACTCAACACCAAAAAGAGAGAGAATCAGGTGCAATTATCCCATAAATAAAGCTGCGGCCTGGAGGCCGCCGACCGGGGCGTCAAGGCAAAAGTGAGGTCTGGGATTTCCCAGCGTCTGTTGGCCGGTGCCGAGAAAAAAGAGATATTAGTCTGATACACCGCGGGAGACCGACAAGATCCGGGCAGAGCGACTCCCACACAGCCGCGACTGCCAGGGATGAGCGAAGGCTACCTTTGGAATTACCTAACGTCAGAGGAATGTAGGGGGGTGTGACTACCTGGGGTTTGTGAAACTAACGAACCCTTCCGTTGAAGAAAAAAAGTCCGAACAAGACCAGACAGGCGGTGAAAACAGAGAAAAGCGAAAAAGGGACGATCGAAACCAGGATTGGAAAATGGGAGGGATATGGGGAGGGCGAAAGCGATAGATGTTCTTCTATAAACCCACAATTTCAGGAAGAAAGGGAAAAAGAGCTTTTAAGAACAATGTGGGGCCAGCATAGACGCATTGACCCCAGGGGCTGTCCACGGAAAGAGTTCGAAGACGAACTCGAGCGTCACTTGCGTCTTATTCGTCAACCATCAGCGGAGAAGGACGACCGAGAATCCAGGGAAACACCGATCGCCAATCCAGGGAAACGCGAGCTAGAGCGTGGGTGGTGTTTCACTCCGAACCAGGAAAAGGGAGAAGGAGGTTGCCATAAGTGAGCTAAGAAAAAAGAGACGAATCCGAAGACCGGCTCGAAACGTCGCGTTGGGACCGCGAAGGGGGCTGGATCCATGACGGGGAAAAATGAATCAGGGGGGGAGGTGGAAACAGAACACATAAAAAACAAGGCTTTCAAGTGGGGGAGCGTAAGAAAGGGGAGACCGGTAAATGGCGGTCCGTGACAGATGAATAATAGAAGTGGAGAATGTCAAAAGGTAGCGCTACCACAATGTTATTCTGAGAAAGGAAGCTACCTTGAGGCCACAAGAATGGAGTAGAGGCCAATAAAACTCCCCCAATTTATATTCTTGGGGAAACCTCAAATTTGGGCGGGGGAACTGCAAGGACGAGGCTGTCAAGTGAACGGCGGGAGTCGGCCTAGGTTGGCCCGGCCAACAAGCTTCTCACGTTCTGAACGTAGACGGTGGAGTGCATCATCAGAGGGGAAGGGGTTGGGGGGGGTTTGAGTCGAAGCTTGGCTTCTCCTGGGGGGGCGACAGAGGCTTTGGGGGGCTTGAATTGTTGAACGACAAAGGAGGCGTCTAGTAAAGATCAATCAACGTCGTCAGGGAGGACGCAGAGAGGAAATGGGGGGAGGTTACTTCGTCCCGCACAATTCACAGACGAGAGGCGGTACGGGGAGGCACACCGGTCGTCTACGACGGCCGGAAAGATCGGACGACCATCGGGCCTCCAAGACGTACTCTGCGGAGTCAAGTGAAGGGGGAAAAGGGTTGAAAAACCCCTTGACGCTGGTCAGGCATGAAAAAAAGGCAGGTTGCAAGAGTTCGGTTTAATCTCGGGCAAGGAAATGTAGTCGGTATCGGCAGATGGAAGCTCTGCCGGCGAGGGAAAAGTAAATGAGAGAGTGAGATAAGAAATCGGAGGGGGAGGAGAGGCTTAGACTTCGTGCCACGTGCTAACGTGCGGCGTCCAGTCGGTACGTGGGGCGTGATGATGGATTTGGGGCGCGGTGAACTCCGAACGACGTGCATTGACCACCCCCTGAGGTGGGCCGCTTCCTGTATCAGCTAAACCTCGTGGGGCGAAGAACAGGTAAAACAGAGTCCGGGGAGAGTTCTAAGGAAGCGGACAAGTGTGCAAAAAAATGCTCTTTCTGGGGCGACGGATGCACAACGCGGGTCGGATATTAGGTGTGCAGGGACGACCAATCAGCAGGAAAGGTGGCGGGGCGAGAATAAGCGTGCCTGTCCCATTAGAAAGGGCGAGAAATTAAGACAAGGGGTAGCGAGGAAGGAACAAAACAGGAATGACGATGCGTCAAAATCATTAAAAACGGGGTCGAGGCAACGCGAAGGAAGGGTATCGCACGCGAGAAGGCTCGAGAAAAATCAAAACAGCGAGAGGGAAAGAGAAGTGGCAAGAAAGTCGAGCCGTCACTAGGCACAAGGGAACGACCTTCTATGCGAGAAGCAGACGGTCACCGGAAGTAGGCCTGGGGGACAGTTGTCTCCGGCCCGAAAAGAAGGAACAGCTCGCAGAAAAAATCTGTCGGAAATTGGAAAGTCCCTACTAGTCTAGAACAACTAGAGCCGAAGACTCGAAGGGGGGGGAAAGTCACAAACGAGGACACACCTGGGAGAATCGCCCGAAAGCGCAACGGTGGTTCAGAACCGGCGGGGGGCAAGCGAAGTCGAACCCCACGAAGGGCTCAAGGGCGGGGAGAAAAAAACGCGGAGGGTGAGCGCAGGGATACGGCACCGCGGCAATTGGCCAACGAATTCTATTCACCGAAAGCCAACAGCAAGACATAACAAGGACAGGGGAGCAAGACGACCTTTAAGCGAGTGGACCGAAGCCGAAATAACCTAAGCCAAAAAGAAGGCAGGAATGATCCGAAGCATGGAAACCGCCACACCGATCAGGACGGAGAGAGGCCGCCAGAAACCTTCACTAAAGAAGAGGACATCGGGGATAGAAAAGAAGGGGATTCTCAACGAGAGCAAGGCTTGACATACAGGCAAAAGAAAAATTCGCGAGACGAAGCCAAGATCAAAGGGAATGAAGGAGTTGGACTTGTCTTCTACTATAAAGTCGGCCAGATAGGGACGCCACCGGGGGCACCTAAAGGGGGGTCATCAGTCTTGCCTGGGGTTTGGAAAGAAGGGCGAAAAAAAAAAAGGTAGTCGGGAGCGAGTCAGATCAAGGGAGATTGAGCCTCTACGCCTCGCAGCACGACGTTGTCGGCAAACAAAAAGTGAAGGCGAAAAACGGCCACAGGAACAAGAAAAGTCTATGAGGGAAAACAAAAACTACACCTAACAGAAAAACAGGCTACGAAGACCGAAAGGGGAAAGACACAACGGGCTCTAATACCGCAACCTATTCGATGATGGGTGCGGAACAGGCAAGCAGAGAAAACGAGGGAACCTCGGGGGATCGAAACTAACCATAGTGCAGTTCACAATCATATCCGTTATACGGGAGGCAGGAGAGGCCCAAAAAAGGACTACGTTCATCCAGGCGGAACTGGAAAAAAACACAGCATATGCAGGGCAGAGCCGGAAACAAAAAAAAGGGGGGGTGGTTTAAAACGCTCGAAAAGGAATGCAATAATCAGAACGAACGGCAAAAAGTGAAAGGAAGAAAAAGGGTCCAAAAGACAAAAGGCAGTTGATTCTTGTTCGGTAAAGGACATAAGCAGGGTCACGAGGAGAAAATTGCATGGTTCACGGCGACCATCCACCTTCTCGGCAATCAACACGACGAGGCGAGGGAACCTGGCGACCTAGCTCGTTCCTCCATGAGAGGGATCGATCAAAATAGGGAGGCGAACCTCACCGCACGCCAGGAATTCTGGAGGACAGGCTGCAACATCAACACAAAGGAGAGAGAATAGAAGTGTTAGGGGGGGACGCGCGGGAAAATGCTCCGCTAGGGGAGTTCCGGAGAAGCTATAACCATAACCGAAGCAATGCCGTTGATCAACGGAATCTACTTTGAACAAACGGGACGACCCAGATCGGCGAGATCTCAGGGGGTGGAAACCATCTCGCAGAAAAGGATTTAACAGGGAGGTTGAATAAAAACACGAAAGAGACGGAGTTCCCAATCAGGACTCGGGCAATCGGGTAGCCTAACCAAAGAGCCCGCTACGACCTTCGCCAGCTCATACAAAGGCCAGAGTCAACGGCTCGTTTAGGTCTACGTCAGGACGGGAGAGTGTGTATGCGGATGCACGGTCAGACTGTCTCTCAAAAAAAAAGTGCGTGGAGAAAAAACAACCAATTCAGAAAAAAACTTATCTGAAAAATGACAAATGTCGAATCGAAGAAGCCCGATCAGCGGTTTCGGCGCGTGGACGGGCTGAAGACGAGAGGGGTGGCAAAGAGCCAACAAAGGGGTGCAAACAATCATCACCTTTGGACTGCCAACGGGTAAAACGAATCGGTCAGCCCTGGATACACCAGAAACAGCAAGTTTGCCACAAAAAGGGGGGCCACGACTGGCACGAAAGCCGCCCATTCTTTATTTGAGTGCCCATGGATATCTAGCAAAGGAGAGAATCTAGATAGAAGGGGGGAGGAACCAATAAGAAAGGGCGAGGCACGTGAAGGACGCAACTGAAGGTCAATTCATTAGGTGGGGCAGTCAAAACGGCACAAGCGAGAATTTGAAAGGTGGAAAACCGGAGAAACAGTAGCAATGACTTTATTCCCATCCAAAATCGTCAATTCGACTACGTGGCCCGATAAAAACTCCTCTCTGCAGGAGGAAAAAGTAGACAAGTGGGAGTTCGGCGGGAAATCATCTGGTTAGCGTCGGGAAAATGCGGGGTGTGGGGGGGGGACGCTCAACTTAAAACTTTACCCGAAGGACATAGCAAAAAAGGAAAAAGGCCAGACAAACGACGCGAGGTCATTCAAGGCGCCGGCAGGGGGGACGCGTCAACGGGAAGAGGGGTTCGGCAATAGTGAACTTGTACCTTGGCTTGGGGTGCCGTAGAAGAAACCGGGAGTTTCGCAGAAATACAAACTTTAGCCTATTTGACCGGAGGAGATGACCGTCTAGAACGGAGGGAGGCAGCCGGCGGCGGGTCGCCGATTGTCGGAGGCGACACAAAAGGTTGGGAGGGCGGATTTTCGAGACATAAAGTCTGGAGCCGAACAGATGGAAAGAGGGAACACCAGGGATGCGAACTAGGCCATGAAAATCGAGGATCTGCTTTTTTTTGGGGAATTGCAAACAGACGAGCAAGAAAAGGGAGGTGAAAAGTGGGGGTTGCTCAGCGGAGTGACAGGAGCGGGAACAAATATCAAAGACAGAAATCCAGAGACGGCCGCTTTGAGGAAGGGGGGGAGTGTCGGATCCCTGCCGTTGACCTGAGCAGATAACAGATGCTGTCCGAAACAGGAAAAAAGGACAACGCGTGAAAAATTGGGTCGGGGAACGAAAAGGCAACCGGGCAATGGGCATGGGGGCGTTACCTGATGCTAAGAGCACGTCTAGACGACTCATTCGCGCGAAACACATTGATCGGCTTACCACTGCTTTTACAGGGCACCACGTGAGACGTAGTCATCAGGGAAGCGGAGCCAAAGTCCGCCAGGAGACATGCTTGTTTCCCTCAAAGGGGTCGGAGTGGCAGTCGTGCTTCCAGAGTGGGCCGAGAGCGGCTCAAGTTTTGGGGGAGCGGGACCGAAACAAGAGGAATCGGGAACGCAGATGGGTGTTATTTCAATCGCTGGAGACAGAGAGATGGTTCAGGGGGGGTAGTTTGTGTAGACCTTCTTAATCTCCTGACGAGTCGGTTGGAGGAAGGCGGTATGGTTGCCACAAGGGGAGCGGGGTAAAACGAAGGCCCTCCTCATCCACATGTAAAGGAGGATCGGGAGGAGATCCTAGACCCGTGGCGTGGTTTCGCATGATTAAAAAAACAATCTGCGTCAGGGGGAGAAAATGGGGGGGGGGGGCCGGGGACCAAAGGAGCCCCGGCAGGTACAAACACAATTGAAATCCACATCATGCCTGGGATCTGGGAGAACGTCGAATACATACTTTGCCGAAGGGGTTTGGACAGGGCCAAAATCGTTGACAAACAAAATTCATTTAAACAAGAGGACGGCAGGGGGGGGGAATCGGAAAGGGGGATTGTCGGAGGAAATAGTGGCTTGGAGGCTGGCCGGCGAGTTTCACATGAATTAATCTTCAGCTTCACAGCGAGGGGGGGGCTTACAGATCTTTGCTTCGCCACGGAAAACGGATCGGGCTAACGTGGATGGGTGGCGTCTGCGGGGGCACCAAGAGCGAAAGGGTCCATGCATTGGAGCGGCTGGACGACAAAGACGGCGCCAAAGAGCACATATTCCGTGGACGAAGTTCGAGGAAGGAAACGACGCGGGGGAAGACCCAGGTGCGAAGGGGAGCGCTGCCCGGCACCGGTCCGTATTCTGTGTTGTTACACAATCGCAGAAGGGGAGGGAAGGAGAGGCAAGAGCAGGCAGGGAGCAGGGGAAGGAGGTGCCTTGGACCATTTTAAAAAGAGAACGTGACAAAAGTTCGGGCCATCACGACCCATTAATGAGAGCCTGAACCAGGGGGCGGCGGCGACGAAGGGGCCTGGCTCCAACCTAAGAGAAAGCGAGGCAAGAGAGAAAAAAGACACGTTGCAAAAA
>Ga0179593_1326946_pt1 | contig 10877 bp, 13 predicted proteins | sample CZODoug2_1_08_16_FD_185931 | JGI IMG/M metagenome (GOLD analysis project Ga0179593, IMG submission 185931) | Vadose zone soil fungal communities from Angelo Coast Range Reserve, California, USA - CZODoug2_1_08_16fungal (PacBio error correction) | ecosystem: Environmental > Terrestrial > Soil >...
ACCAGGCGATAAAGAGAGGGAGCGACAAAAGACGCGGACAGAAGAGGAAAGGGAAAAGAGAAAAAAGAATGATGTGGTGGTGGTGAAACCCAATCGCGAGGTCAAGCACGCTTCCCAGGGGGGATCAGAAGAAGACAGTCCTCTCGGAGACGCAGAAAAGACGTTGAAGTCCGCAAGGTCGCTCCAAAAAGGTGGGCCAATTTCGTCAAAGCGGAAAGCGGTTGAGGAAGGGCGGAGATAAAGGGAAAAGAAATCTTTTAACGTGAGCGGATGGGGAACCTGAGCATTAAAATCATAGTCCGCACACGAAGGACGACAAGGGGGGAAGAAGACTCAGAAGAGGAGAACCATGGGGAATCAAGAAAGAACAACAGGGGGGGTCGGACCAGAACATAACCCCAATACTGGCGGGGAAAATCGAAGGAAGAGGGGATGAACATGAGCTTTAAGGGGAGGCTGGGGTAGAACCAAGTCAGTTTCAGAAAAAAAAAACCGGCCTGTCGGTCAAAAAGAGGCCGGTCCCGCCGCAGGTTTTCATCCGGGAAAAAAAAAAGGCACAAACAAGAGGTTGGGGCAGGTGAGTAAGGAGTGGGGACTAGGCTACTGAAACAAAAGGGGGTCAGAGAAAAAAATCTTCGCAAAGTGACGGGTACATGCGCCTGTCATCAAAAAGGGGGAAAAGGAACATTAGCAACGCTAGGGTACCGGCAGCAGTGGAGGGTATGAAAGGGGTTTCGCCTGGGTGGGAGCGAATCCACGGAGTAAACCACACTGGTGTCAAAAGTCCTGAAGGACGCCAGGAGGAAAGGGAAAAAAAGTTCCAGGTCTCAATGAAAAAAAAGGAGGGGCAACATACCCACAGCCAACGTATATTAGAAACAGTTGTAATGAAAAAAACTAACCAGTCGACGAAAAGGGCCCGTCGAGCGGCTAAAAAAAATTCAACCCACCGAAAGTGGGGGGCGACGGCCGCAGTCCGTCGAAGGGAAATACGAAGGAGGAGCGCTTGGGAACCGGAAATACGTAGGAACAAGGCAGACGGAAAAGAAAAGGGGGTCGGGAGAATGTGGTTATCGCAGCGTAGAATGGAAAAAGGATCAAAGGAAAGAATAATTGTTGGAGGGGGAGGGTTAAAGAACGGGTCCGCTGAAACGCAGGGGAAGGAAAAAGTCACGAAATCCTAAAAGCCGAAGGGAAAAGAACGGCTGATCCCACGACCAACGGGGGGGTGGCTACGACGGGCAGTAAGCGCGCAACAAACAGGGGGGGAAAACTGAGAGGGAAGAAGATGTAGATGCACACAGGAAGGGGACTTCTATCGCTGACCAGATAAAACGACGACCGGCGGAAAAGCGGAAAATCACGAAGACTTTCACAGCTGTAGACTAAAAGCAGGGGACAAAAAAACAATACATGGGCCCCCCAAAGGACGAGGCCTCCAGAAGATAAAACCACAAGAATAAAAGTGGAGTACGGCAAAGTACAAAAAAGGGAAGGGTACATCAAAAATTAGGGCAACGCCACAGATGGGTTTCCGACCCCAGATGGTCGAACGGCCAGACAAACAGCCGAACCAGGAATCGCGACGCACAGAAACGGAAGATTTGGAGCGGGCGTCAGAAGTAATTAAAAAAGACGGTAAAAGCGTCGATCAGGAAAGGGGGAAAAAAGGGCCGGTAAAACAAGCCATCGGCTCGTAACAAATGGCCGCGTAGTGGAAAGGAGGGGCAAGACCCAACCAGCCCTGAGTGACTAAAAAGGAAGAAAAGCCACGACATGTCTCCACAAGAACAAAACAAATCAATAACTGGGGTCCGTCGGTACAACCAAAAAAGTAGATGCCTGGAGGGAGATGAGTTGAAAAATGAAAACAAATTGAAAAAAAAAATTAATCGTCGGAATTAAATCCAGGCAAACCCAAGCCTCCACAAAGGTTAAAAAAGAAAAAACCGACAGGCGGTAGAGAAAAACAAATTTCAACTCCTCTTTGCATCAAATGAAAATCCGAAGGCAGACGAACGAAATCAACCAGTCACGACTCGGGAAAAGTGGTGGGAACATATGAAGAAACTATCCAGTATGGGATCAGAGAGGGGAAAAAATAAAGACACTAATGAGACCGGGGATAAAATCAGCAGCGCGACAACGGTCCAGTACAGATAAGGTAGGGCACGGAAAGATTACGAAATTTGAACATGGACGGGTGACACACGTTCCCAAGAGAAGAAGCGCTCGGTAAAAATCACAGGTGACGTCAATTGCACTCAAGGGCGGAAACAATCACGGACTAGGGGGGGCACAAACTTAGGAGGTCTAAAGGACACCAATCCAGTGATAGGTCTCGCCGCTGCACTGCTTTAAAGTTGGAGTCAAAAAAGATCGTGAAGACCGACTTGACAAAAACACACTGGCAAGCAACATGTTCGGTGGTGAAGTCGTCCACGAAGGAAAGAAAAAGTAGAGCTCAAACAACACAAAGAGGAGCGGAAATATTGGTGGGGAGGAAGGCCAACGATCCTTGTCCAAAAAACGAATGTTGAAAACCGACGAAATGGGAAAGCATGCGAACGCGAAGTCCTAAAAGGGACTCCAATAGAAGATCGCAAAAACGCGGGGGGCCCGGAGAAAAAAAAGTACAGTGAAAATCCAATCGTCAAGTGGATGGGTTGTTGGAAACCGCCCCTGATTAAAATTAAAAAAACGGAAAACCTGTTAGCGGAGGTTTGACCGAGGCTCCTAGAAGATCACCGAGGTGAACTGGGGCTAAAACTTTACCAAATGAAAAATTTATCCGTACCGTAGATAGCAACCTGAAGACTTTTGAGGAAGTGAGAAGACTGCGGAAGAAGTTAACACTACGATCTGGCCGAAAAGAATCAGCCGAGAGAATGGGAAAGTAGTTAGAAAACCTATGTTGGTAAGCGGCCACAAATGGGACCACGAGAGTGATGTAGAAGGGTTCGAAGGTAGGTGATGAGCAACGCTAAGGGCACGAGGAGGTGAAAATGGAAAAAAATGTAGTTAAGCAGAGTCTGGGCAACTGGGTCAGCGAGGAAAGTGTGGGTAAGGAAGTTTGCGAACGACAGAAATGAAATCAGCAGAAAATCACGATTTGTGGCAGGGGGGTGGTAGTAAGGAGACGTATCCTGCATGTGTATCAAGACGATGGAGGGGGGAGGGACTTGGGGGAGAAGCGGGGGGGCTTAACCGTTCAACAGCGAGTGAAAAGGGGGGGGACTCAGACAAATTTGGTTTTTAAAAAAAAAAACAAAATTACAGGAAAAAGGGGGATCAAGGAAAGGTAAGTCGTGAGGAAGAAATGTGAAAGAACTAGAAGAGAAAAATTACCTTAAGTCAGAAGCAAGCGAGAAGAAAACCGGCGGAAAGCTAAATACCGGGAAAAAAAAAGACCTGACAGGAAAGCTTGGTGATTCTCCATTAAATGGGGGGGCCGGGAAAGTAAAAAACTGGGACTCCGCCAATTTGGTGCCGAATTGGGGCGGCTCAGTGGGGGGAAGAGAGAATTGAAACAACGGTATTGAGGAAAAACGGCTGGTGCTGCATTACTCGGGTACGGACTGAAAATAAAGTCTCTTAACGCAAGAAATTGGGAGGACCTTAATATCCACCGCCGGCTGGCAAATGAAAACCCTGTACCTGAGAGAAGTGGAAGACTAGTGGGAAAGAAAATAGGCGTTAAATCGGCGGGCAATTCTAGCAGAGGTGCGCGTAGAACAGGTCGCCGGGGAAAAAAACATTTACCGAGCACGTTCCTGGATCCAAGACGAGGAGATGTTAAGGGTGGAAAGGGTACAACGACAAGTCAGGGGGACCCCGTGCTGCAGAACAAAAACTGGATTTTCAGCACGTTGAAAAAAATGGTCGATAACTCATCAAAGCTCGCCGGAAGGTGACTCAAAAAGTAATAGAGGGGGCAGGAGCGACTGTCAATGGGTCGGAAAAGCGCAACGACTTCGAGTTTCCGTCAAAGAAACTCAAGAACCAATTATGTGTTGGTGGTTTTGAAGCGGAATCCGGGGAAGGGACCTTGTAACCCTGAAGTGGTTGGTGCTGGTCCGCGAAACGACTGTTGTCTGGCGCTCAAAATCAACGTTGGGATGAAAGAAAATTTGCGCACCGTAACCGCGAAAGAGAAGTATCAAGAAAACAAAAAAAAGGGGATTGGGTTAAGGTCCATGAGAGAAACAAAACACGAAAAAAAAAAAACTAAAACTGCGGTCCCAAGCGTACGAAAAGAGAGGAAGAGAATGGGTATACAAAAAACATTAAACCAAGTATCAGCGACATAGCATCTGAAAAAGGAACGGGACAGGAAACCAACAGAAGAAACAATAGAAAACCAGGTGTGTATTTGGTATTTATTTAACGGAGGCCTGAAAACCTGCAAGGAAACGACAGGCGGCAGACAGCACAAGGGTTAAAGCAGGGGGAGCAGAAAAAAAACCGATTTTTGGTTGTTGGGTGGGTGGGGTATGGGGGGGGTTGTTTGGGGGGTTTTGGTGGTTTGGGGGGTTGGGGGGGGGGGTGGGGTTTGTGTTTTTGGGTTTGGGGTTGTTGTTGGTTGGGGGGGGTGTGTTTTTGGGGGGGGTTGTTGGGGGGGTTTTGTGTGGGTTGGTTGTTTTGTGGTTGGGTTGGTTTTTGGTGGGTGTGTTGGGGGGGGGGGTGGGGTTGGGGTTTTTTGGGGGGGGGGGGGTTGGGTGGTTTTGGGTTGTTGGGGTGTTGTGGTGGGGGGTTTTGGGGGGGGGTTTTGGGTTGGTGTTTTTTTGGGGTGGGGGTGGTTTGGGGGTTGTTGGGTGGGGGGGTGGTTTTTGGTTGGTTTTGTTTTTTGGGGGGGTGTTTGGTTTTGGGGTGGTTTTTTTTGGTTTGGGGGGGTGTTTTTGTGGTTGGTTTTTATTGTTGTGTGTTGTTGGGGTGGGGTGGGGGGGTGGGTTTTTTTCTTTGTTGGGGGGGGGTTTGTGGGGGTTGGGGTTTGTTAACAAAAAGTCCAAAGGGGGGAAGGTTCACCGCGCCAGTGAAGGAGCGAGTCGGAAAGGGGAAAAAAAAAACAACTTGGGTCGGGACAGGATCAAGCCAGGTCTGGAAACGTGGGAGACCCCTGGGGTGGTTTGGGAAAAGGGGCCCCAGAACACGTACCTCGTAGGGATTGGGGACTGTCAGATAAATAGCAAGGTAAAAGAGGCCGAAAGAAAAAGAAATCAGCCTTGACCAACGGGAGAAGCAAACGGTCAATGAACCCGATGGCGAATCGAGTGTGGGGGGGAAAGAAAACCATTCAGGATCCCGAAGCCAAGAACGAAAAAAATCTAACTAGGTGCGGCAACCGAACAGACTATGGGGCTTAAGGCACAGAAACGAGACCGGGGGTAGGCGCGAAAAAACTGAGAAACGTACCCGATGCTTCGGAAACACCACCACCCGAAGGAGGGGAGACGCTGGGGTGAAACCAAATTCCCCGAGGATGCAAAAACCTAGCAATAAAGAATTTTCCCCTTTCCACCAAGTAGAAGAGGGCGGCATCGATCATCTCACGAACAAACACCGGTAGAAGAGATCTGAAGGAAGGCGCGGCGACGGGCTGACGCAGAGTGCGGGGCTGAAGGAATGAGGGCTCGACGGCTGATGGAGGAAACTTCGGGAAAACAATGAGGTGTGGTGTTACCTCACTCACTTATGTCAACACGAGGTCCAAGGGGAGTCGCAGAAGACGAAGAAAACGTAAATCGCAGGACGAAGAAAAACAATCGTCTTTGAAAGACGCAATCCGAAAGGAGGGAGAAGGAGGGAGTCAGGAAGGGGTGACAAGGTCGAGTCGACGCGGGGGGCTTGTGGGGACTAGGATCACATGGGCAAGCTAATCTGTGGTGGGGAAAGGAGGAAATTAAATTGGAAAGGGAAGCAAATCCGCCACGAATACTAGGAAGGGAAGAGGGCAGACGCAGAAATCTGCGGAAGACAAGTGCAGCCGAAGAAAAACAAAAGTGGTGGGGCTCCAGGCCCAGACGAAATACGGAAACCCCGGCCAAGGGAGAGGGGGAAACAGCCGCACGAAAAGGGAAGGATAGGGGGTCTTTCTGGTAAAAGAGTCGGCATCATAGGTTTACAGCAAAACAAAGTGGCGTCTCGCCGGCCGGTCCCTTTCAGAAACGCAGGTTACAGCCAAAAGGGAAGGAAAAACAATCGTTGCGATTGCGTCTGTGGGTCAAAGCAAGGAAGGGACAGTCAGGAGGCAAGAGGGAGAGGATGATAACGTCGGGGTCCATGAGCATGGCACATAACAACCAACCAGAAAAATAAGACTCGGGAGATTGGGGGGGGACGAGAAGTTTGTATGAAAGGGGGGACTTGTGTAGTCGCTGGGTTTGTGAGGCTCAAGTCTGACTTTCCACCATACACTGGGGACAGACCACCGGAGCAACGGAACCATGTAAAGGCTTAAAAGATAAAAAGGATCGGGGCTCCAACCAAAAGGAAGCGGGGGTCCAGAAAAAAACCTCCGGCGTAGAAACGGCTACCCGTCAGAAAAGGGCCGTAATTCAAGGGGAAAAGGTCGAAAACAAAAGAGTTCGCGAGGCGTAAGAGCAGGTGCCGTCGAGGGAAACGAGAAGGAGGAGCGCGGCTGAACCGGACAGGGAGTCCACCGAATGGCCCAGCTTTGCAGAAGAGCACAGCAAAAGGTAATGCTCGCTTGGTGCCAATCCTATATGAAAAAACGCCGGACAAGTAGTGATGGTCAGGTGTAAAAAGACGGTACAAGCGAAAAGGGACGTTTAAAATTTGCAACCTTCTCTGAACACCTCCTTCTGAAGTCCAGCCAATGAACAAGGCTCGAAAAAAAAAACTACAAAAGTTTTTTGCGAAAAGGCGCCGTGGCGAAGCAAAGCGATCTAGGAATGGCACTCGGGGAGTTGGAACGGAGGGATGAAACTTAAAGCAAAAATATAGAGAAGAAGAACACGGGGAAATACGACGAGAAAGAGCAAGAAGGAGACATCAAAAGAGCGGACGAGTACTTAAATGGAAGAGGAAAAGTACTCAATCAGAAGAAGTAAAGCAACATATAAATGGGGCCGCTATCGGAGCAGAAGATGGCCCTTCCAGAATAGCCAAAAAAGATCAGCCACATTTTGGATACAGGAAAACGGTCCGTGGCTTAACGCAAGGGGGAGGCGAAGAAAGGGTTTTTTCCAGGGGACAGAAGTAGGGGGGGGACGGAACCTAAAAAGAGACCAAAGACCGCACGAGGTTGGAAATTCCTATCCGGCGCAAAGGTATGACACGGGGAGAATGGGACGAGGTCCGAAAACTTGGGTCGTATGGACAGGCAAGGACGTACAATGTCGTAAGAAGTCCACGGGACGCGTTTGCAAAAGGAAAAACAGTCCAAGGCAGCGCTGACAACAATGGCGCAGGGAAGGGAGGGATCCGACAAAAACCCGGATTCCTCAACAGGAAAAGCCACTAACATAGACTCCACGTAGAAAGAGGAAAAGCGCAAGAACATGGCCGGGCGCTCTCCTAAACCAGAAAAAGATTCCGCCTGACTGCGGTCTCGCAATAAGAGGAGGGGGACGCAAAAAGGGGCATAACAGGGCCAGGGCACATAGCATCAAAAAAGTTAAGGCCCAAAAGACTGACGGGCCACTCCCTCAAGGGGCAAAAAGCCGCAGGGGTCAATGAAGCGCGAATCAGGAAGCGCCCGAAAAAACGTCGACAGCAAAAAAGTCGGGGAAACGGTGGGGCAGCGGGTCCAAGTGGCGGAAAGATACCGTCGGTACGGACGCGGCGGACGAGAAGGACAACCGACAGGGGGGGGATCGGATTCAAAAGCACGAGAACCGGGGCAACGGGACCCCGTCACGCGAAAAAAACTGTCCGGAGCGGGTCTCATAAGTTGGTACCTGTAGGGGTAGCCACCAGTTAAAAAGTCGGGATTCAATCAGGTCAAAATCAGGGTGAAGTTTACGTCAATGGCCCCTAACGGCGGCAAAAAATAAATACGGAATTTTCAAAGGAGAACGGATGCCCAGTTTAACACAAGCCCAGGTAGCCGAGCTCGCAAGTCGTCTTTCAGCAGTTATCAGCGAGAAGCCAGATCTGTACACAAGGTCGAAGGCAAAAAATGTTCGAGGTTCTGTCGACCGGGCCGTTGAAAGCACGCCCAAGTTAGATCCAAAAAACCAACCACGGGGAGGAAAAGAGAGAAAAACTGGTCATTTTCCACGTCCGGGCGACTCACTCGCGAAAAACATTGGGGGAATCGCGAAAAAGGTGTAAATCGCCAGGCCAGGCGCGCATAGGAGGAAAAGCCCGAAAGAAAAATAGAGGACAGGCTACAGGATTGGGTGTTGAAAACCTTATCACGAAAAAGTTCAAATAAGACGGAATTCTGCGGGGGGGCGCCGTGGACACAGTAGTGCCATGGAAATTTCACGGGTAGCGAGATTTTTGACCGGAAAACGAAGGAGCCGCCGATGACCTTGCTACAAAGGTACAAGGGAGGATCCGCTGATAGATAGACCGCCTAAAGAGGCCCGGTGTCGACTTCTTGAAAATAAGGCCCGATTCACAAGGGGCAGGGAAGAGTTGGGAAGGCAGAACCTTCGCCGAAAAAGGCAACCGTTGACGCCATGGGTACGCTGCCACAACGTGCCCAGGCTGGAAGCGAAGTAGGCGCTGGGCAAAGGACCTTCATGGAGCAACAGGAGTTGGAAAATGGAATTTAGTGGGAGCTCTCAGTCGGGTGGTTACGTTAACTGGTGGGGAGAGGAAAGGACAATGGAAATGCATTTGAAAATCATTGTAATGTCATCAACGAGCCGTATCACTCTTGTACGTTTGTAAAACGGAGGAATCTCAAGAAACATGTTGTGCGGATTAAAGCGAGTACGAATGATGGAGTTCCTGGGGAAATCCGGGGTGGGTAGCGGGGAAATACAAGGTTCCCATCGCGAGGAACACAGGGGGCTCAGAGCACCTACTTTGGAAGAATGGCCCGGAACAGAGAAAATTTTGCCGGAGACGAAAGGGTAAGAGGCTAAGAAAATGTTCGAAAGAGAAGGAGAAAAGGGGAAAGTACCTTACGCAAAAATAGAAGGAGGGGAACCTGCGTGGTCCGGACATGGGTTCAGGGCCCGGGAACCAATCCAGAGGAAAGAAAAAAATCAAAGGCGGGGGTTCGAAAACAAGGAATTGTCGGAAAAAGGACCGACGCAGTCCAATGGTTCCCTGAAACAACAGAAACAGGGGGTTGGGAAAGATTCTGAAGAAAATAGGCGGAATTTCTTCCACAGGGATTGGGCGTACATGGGGAGTCTGGTTGCATACTGTACGCCTGGAACATTAAAAGACTCTGAAGAATCAGATGACCTGATCTGGGCCCCCGCAGGAGACCGGAAGGACCAAAAAGAGGGATAGTCAAGAAGATGAAGTGGGGCACTTAAGAAACCTCGGCATCTGTCTTTAAAGAGGGGAAATGCCATTCGAGCGGGAAAAGCTTAGCCAAAAAAAAGTCGAGACCAAAAAAGGGAGGTGGGACGCGAGAAGGGGATGTAGAAAAGACCGTCCGGGGGGAGAGGGTTTTGGGAAAAGTGGCCAACGACAAGTTTCGGCAGAAAACCCGGCGGGGAACGAAAAAGACAAAGAAGGGGGGGAGGAAGGGAAGGTTTAAACAGGGATGGGATCTCGCGGCAGAACAATAGGACCAAGAGGACTCCGTAGAAGACTGGGAAATAGGCGCGACTGTCACAAGGGTTGTAGAGGATCCGCGAGTTTAACAACGTCGAAAACTCTGACAAAGCAGCACAGGGGGTTTCCGTTGGGGTTCGAATTTTTTTGAAATGCCTCAAAAAACGGGAAAGGGGGAACGGTAGCCGCCTTAGGTCGGGGGGGGTGATGGAAAATTGATCAATAACAGGGGGAAATTGCGCTCAAATAAGGTGGAAATTTGAAAAAACGGAAGTTTGCGAAAAAAAAGACCCGAGTCACGGAAGACAGACCAGTGAGAAAGGTTCCTACTGAGGGAGACCACCAGCGGGAAACAAGCCGACCAGAAAACTAGGGATCAACCCAAGCTCGAGGACGTAGGTAGCTCCTGTTGACTTATATGAAGTCTACAGACCCGGGATCAGCGCAAGAAGCCGAGAAAACCATGTTGGGTAGGAACGAGACGAAAAACGGAAACAATCGGAAAAAAAACCGAAAGGGTGTGTGAAGGTTTGCCGGCTGTACATGCGGAAAAGGGGATGAAAGGAGGCAGGCGATGAACACAATTGCCAACCGCCAACTTATGCCTAAAGATAAAAAAATCACTAAAGAGCACATTGGAGAAGTCGAGGGGAGGCCCCGCGCCAGGGCCCAGTGTGGTTGATCAGGGGGAGGCGTCCGAAGAAAAAAAGTTGTTGGAGATTAGAAACGAATGGTCTTCGCATTTGCTCGTACCTGTTGTGGGGGTGTGGGGGTGGGTTTGGGGGGGGGTGGGGTGTGGTGTGGTTGGTTGGGGGGGGGGGGGGGTTGGTGTGGGGGGTGGGTTGGTGTGGTGTGTTGTGGTGGGGGGGGGGGGGTGGGGTTTGTTTGGGAGGGGTGGGGGTTGGGTTTGTCGGGGGGGGTGGTTTATTGGGGTGGTGGGGGTTTGGGGCGGGGGGACGTGTTGGGTTGTGTGTGTTGGGGTGGGGGGGTGTGAGTTGTGTTTGAACCGCGGCTCCCGCGTCCTCGCTTCGTGGCCAGGGTTCAGGGAAAGTCAGGTCCAAAGAGCCGCACAAAAAAAGAATAAGACGGGGAAAGGGATCTGAAAAAAGACACACAAGAGAGGCGGGAGAGAAATTGGTCATCAAATTGCGCGGATCACGCAGAATCACAAG
>Ga0179593_1333006_pt1 | contig 10877 bp, 6 predicted proteins | sample CZODoug2_1_08_16_FD_185931 | JGI IMG/M metagenome (GOLD analysis project Ga0179593, IMG submission 185931) | Vadose zone soil fungal communities from Angelo Coast Range Reserve, California, USA - CZODoug2_1_08_16fungal (PacBio error correction) | ecosystem: Environmental > Terrestrial > Soil >...
AAAGTTAAAAAAAAAAGCCGATTCTGAAAGAAAAAAGGAGGAAAGAAAAGCGCCTAGCTCGAAGCAACTAAGGGGTGAGGGGAACTGGGCTCCATCGCGATAGAGCCCTCCAGTCTGAACCAAGGGAGTTCATTAGACAAGGAAAGACCACTCACGCGGAACAATATGGGAAGACCATTCCAGACATCCAACTCGCAAAAAGTGAAGTTGAGTCAACCAGCGGATTGGAAGAAAACACAAAGAGTCATCCCGAGGGGAACAGTCAGGACGTAAAGGGGACGCAACCTCCAGTGGAATTAGTCGCCCATAGCAAGGACCCCGGCCATCCGGTTTCTGGGGCTATAAGGCAGAAGGGAAAGAAGTAAAGAGGGGGGGGGGGAGGGGAAAGGACCCGAGGGACGCTTCGTAAAAAAAAACTACCGACGATTCTATTAAACCCGCATCAAATGCCGTGAAAAAAAGACAAGAGGAGAGACCTCGTTCCCCAAAGGAACAAAAAACCATCAGAAGGAAAGATACCTCCAGAGTGGAAAAAATCGATGTGCGAAAAAAGGGGGGTTCAAGGAAGGGCCCGGGGGGTCGAGAAAGCCATATCAATCATTAACACATAAATAAAAGGGCGAGAACAAACGTCTGTAAAAAGGGAGACGGCTAGCTTTTCGATTGCGGCAGGGGATTCCTGACAAAAAAGTGAGAAGGGGCTTCAAAAAAAGGGTCAGAAAAGAACCGAACTATGGGCGAACCTCGAAAGGCACAAAAAAAAAACTCAATGCAGTGGGAGGAAAAGCCGAAAGTCAGGAACAGGGAGTGACAGGGGACCAAAACAACGGGTCCGAGCGGTACTTGCCCACATGGAAGGAACCGGATGAAAAGAACGCAGTGTCCGAAAAAAAAATCAAAAACGGGACAGGCCACATCAGATACAACGCGGATGGAAAACAGAAAAGCACGGCCCGAACGCCGATCAGCTGCCCGATGGATAATTGAGGAATGGGGGAGAAGAAGGAGACGCCAACAAAAAAAGAGAAAAACTAAGAGGGGGGAGGGATATGAAAGATAAACGAATATCTCCTTAAAACCCTGACAAACCCTATCTGAGCAACTAAAAGGGTTCGTGTGCCGGAGAGGTGGTTGGGGATCGACGGAAATCCTAGGGTCGAACCGGGCCACGTTAAATTTGTAGAAAAAAGGAGGGAATCGGAAGGTGAGAAACCCGTGTAATGAATTTGGGGGGGGGGGGGAGAAGGGGAAAAACACAGGCCATCTGGCAACTTCATCTGAAACAACCGCAATTAAAACCTGAGCCCGGCCATAGAAATGGAAAGGTGCATATTGAAGAAAATTTTGGTCCTCCATTACAGTCTCAAAAGCACTATGCTGTGTGCTCAAATTCTAATCCAGTGGTGAAAAAACAAACAGACGATCCGAAAATTGGACATCGCCCAATCAGAAAACCACGTCCTCACGACTAGACACTCGTTTTCAATAAACGAGGCAAGGGGGGGGGCGGACGAAAAGCTCAAGACGACCAACCAAAAGTAGATGAAAAAGGGGGAAAAATCGCCCACCGAACAGGAAGCATAGTCGGTTGGGGACCGGATCTCTTTTCGGGGGACGATAAATTGGGTTGGGCAAGGAAACGCACGAGAAGGTATCTCAAACAAGTGGGGAGGGAAAATCCCCCCCGCCCCGAAAAAATTGGGTATTGGTACCTTGAGGGATGTGCAAAAACCAGAATGAAGAGAAAAGAAAAGAAATCACAAAGCTCTCAGGCATGACCCCCCAGGTAGGGAGTGTGGGTGGGCCGGATCTTTCAATGGGGGGGGAGAAAAAAGAGGGCCTCAATTTTATCTTTGGAGCGGCCTCGGTTTTTTCGTCATGAGGTATCGCATGTGTCAATTGATGGTGTGTTCACAAGCGTTCAAAACTGTTAAAAAAAAAAGACGATAAAAGACCTGAAACGTCCAAACTCTAGCCCAGTTAAACCCTGTCAACGGAAAAGGGGTGTCAAAGAAAAACTTACGGCGTGATCACCTTCCAATCGGACGCAAAGGTGGAAGAAACGCTGATGAAATTAGACGGGTCATGGAAAAGCGGGAGGGGACATGACTTCCGGCGGATGGATTCCATTTGGTGAGGACAAAGAAATCGCGAAGATCATAAAAAGTAGAAAAGTTTGTGGGCCAAAAACCTTGCAGGGAAGCAAAAGACAAGCACGCTGGGAAACAGTCCCCGATAGGTACCCGCAAATTTCTTCAGATCGAGGAAAATCGGAGATACTCCATAACAAAACGGAGGGGGGGGGAGAAATGGCCGTAAAGTAAAAGGAGGGTCGTTGAGCAGAATGGTTTGAAAGCCGGTTACGGGAGACGAAAGACGAGATCACGAACCGATGCCGCAGACAAAGAAAGCACCAATGCAAGGGAAGAGAAATGAAAAAGCAAAAAAAAAAAGAACAGCCGTCTCGGCCAAAACATTCCCAAGCGCAATGCGAGCGATTTTGGAATGGTCAGGGAAGGGGGGGGTCAAAAAAAGGCCACACACAAACGAAATGAAAGAAAGGGAGCCGTCAGGGTCAGGGGGGTCACGTTCCTAAGGACGATCGACGACCCGCACCAACAAACTGTGTTCGAGACCTAAAAACGAGAGCAGGGGCCAAAAAACAAACAAGATCCGTGGTGAGCGGATGGAAAAACTGTTCATCTCCCAGGCAGGTTCTTTGAAGGGGCTCGGACGGGGAAAAGACAAGAGAATTAAAAAGTGTCGTGTCTGCACAATTGGGACGCCTGTTGGCGAGCCAAAGAAAGGAAAATCGGCGGGAAAGGGAAAAAATGAGAGTTTTCCAGAAAGTTCTTTCTAGACGGGGCTAAGGGAGAGGCCATCCTCACAGAAAAAAAACCCCCCACCAAAGCCAGGATCTTGCCAAGGCCGAAAAGAAGTACTCTCCGTCCTCACACTGACTGAACTAAGAGGAACGGAAGAGATCGGGCCGTCCCTGTCAGCCGAGTTAAGGCGAATGACCCACCCCCACGGAGAAAATAAGAACAAGAGGGTGGAGGGGCTCACCCGAAGGAAAAATTGGGGAAAGAATGGGGGGACGCCCAGAGAAAAAAGGGACGTTGTTGGGCTCTGAAACCCGTCACAGTTGAAAAAGTTTGACGTAGGCAAAGAGCTCATACCCGCAAGGAGAAAAAAAGGATTAAGAACGGGAACCAGACTTCTTCGCGATCCTCATGCGGACCGTTTGTAAATCGTGAAACGCCCGCCCAGGGACCGGGAAGGAAAAGCACAAAAAAGCAGGGAAAACCCCCCGGGCGCTTGTCTGAAAATTTGCCAGTTGCTTTCCTGAAGCGGCCAAAATGGGTGCAAGAAAACGTAGAAGAGGCGGAAAAAAGGGGAAAGGGGGGGGTGTTGGTGGGGACTTAAAGGTCTAGGAGGGTGTTCGCCACATCGTAGGGTAAGGAAGGGGAAACAAACGGAAGGAGACGACGATCGTCAACAAAAAACCCCAATGCCCGAGCTAAAAATAAAGCCTCGGTATTTGTAGTAACGTTGGACCCGTCTTTTGCGGGGGGGGGGTGAAAACTTAGCGGGCTTGCCTGGAGAGGTAAAGAGGAGGTAAACAGACGCCAAACAACCGTCACACAAAAAAGGTAAAAATGAGGAAATAACAAGGGTGGTAATTCGAGGTTCGACTGAACCCACTCTCTTTCCGACAGGAGGAAAGAGTGTGGGGTAAGACAAAAACGCCAGTTATTCTAAAAAAAGACCTGGGAACATATCTTAGGGGAAACGCCAAAGCACTGCTCTCCGAACCTAAGGCAGGATGGCCTGACAGAGAGGCGTGAAACAAAACTGTGGCCAAAGCCAAAAAAGGGCGTCGAGCGTTGGACGGAGCAACGCTGGCGAAATCCGCCCTAGAAGAAAGGAGGAGCAAGGAAAAGGAAAACGCTGCGGGGTAGAGGCAAGGTCAGGGGGGGTGGGAAGAGTCAGGGGCCGTTGCCAATCTCAGACTACTCCTCGCTGACGCCGCCTGCGGAAAACCGTAACATCCAGATGCCGATGCGAGTAATAACTGTTTGAGCGAGTGGGGAGGAAAAGAAAGCTGGGAGTGGACGAGATACCCCTCGCAAAAACAAAAAGGGGGAAGAGGATAGAGGGAAGACGCCCAAAACAGACATATACAACCTCGCTGAGCCGTCCGAAGCATAGGCTTGGAAAAAAACCGTGTGGGGGGACAGAAAGGGGACCGAGTCTAAACAGGACGGAAGGAATGAAAAAAAGAAAAAGAACGGGGCCTAAAAAACCAAAAGACCCCCCGCAATAACCATTGCACGCACGGGGTTTGAAAACAGCCGCAAAGCACGAAGGGGATTCAGTGCAAGCACAGCAAGGAAGAAAAAACAAAGGAAGGAGGACTAAAACTGCATTAGAGTATTGGCCCCGCGGCCAAAAAGGCAAGCCCGAGACGGGTCACAGCGAATAGGAAGCCGCCCAGAGGCTTTCGAAATAGGGTCTATTTTCTTCACACGCCTTTCGGACCGTAACCTAAGGAAAAAAAATCTGGTCAGGAGGAGGGGGGAGGGAATAGCCCGCTAGTTGGGGGTGGAAAAAAGGGGGACCCGAGAAAGCTTCATAAGAAGATTTAATCATACCTCGCCGGGAAGCAACTCACGAAAGGTGAAACAATAAACATCCGGGGAAGAAAATTCAGTTAGCTTGTTGGTGGCCCTCCATTTGTAGCAAGGGGAACCAGGTGGAAAGCCGAGATCAAAAGACAAAGCGTGGACTAAAGAGGAAAAATTAGAATTCTATTCCAGTCGCGGGCTCGGGCTATCCTTTCAGATAAAAGGGGCGAAAAAAGGGGGGGAATCAAGTACGGGGACTGACACTCCCTCGGAAAACCCCGCAACCCCACCAACATTGGAGGGGGATGGTACCCATCGAGGGAAAAAGGGTGTAAAGGGCAAGCGCAGACGAAAAAGAAGGAACCAAACGTTCAATCGACCTGAGGCCTCCACCATTTGAGCCTTTGCAAGACGGGGGAAGAAAGTTGAAGAGCCAGAGGGAGAGGTCTGGAACCATAAGTAAGGGAAATAAAAACCCGGTCGCTATTCCAAACGAAAGAAAAAAAGCGAGTATAAGGAAGCTGCCACGATCCGGATAGTCAAACAAGGAGCCTTTTGGCGGTCAGACTTTATCCCCCAAGCACTATCTGTTACGGGATAGAGAAAAAACACGTCGGCAGAAAGAAGCCAAAAAGGGGGGAAGGAGAAAATAATCCTCTCATCATCACACAGCGGGGGGGCGTTCTGGGGATATGGGGTCATCGGGGCCTGAAAAGAAATAGGGCGCCTGCCAGGGAATAGGAAAAAAAGTAAACGCCGTGTAAGGCCACTCGAAGGAGGGGGGGGAAAAAGGTTTGGGAGGGAAAAAACTTTCAATGAAAAAAGAGGCGTTTAAAAGGGGCACAATCACAAACAAAATATGGTCTGCCGGAGGGAAAATTTCAAAAGAAAGACCCAACCTCTCTTTCAAAGTAACACTTGCTATCTCGAGCCCACAATCCTATACAACAGGGAGAAAAAAATAAAGAAAGAAAACGGCGCGAAATTTTCATTAAGGCGATTTCTTTTTTCACAAATCCAAGAAAAAACAGGTACAGGAAAGGGGGGATGACTCTGGTCCAAATACACCCCGAACGAGGGGAGGGGTGGGGGGGTCAAAAAAAGAGGGATCGACGAAAACGATAAAATGTTGGGGTGTTCCCGGCTGAATTCTCAACCAGGAAATAAAAAAAATAGGACAGAGGGGGGGATTGAAAAGAGAATTACGAAAACTACATCCTTACAGAATGGCGGAGCGACTCCGACCCTTGTGGGAAGTGGGTTTGTTGGCCCAGACACTTCTGGAAACAAAACCTTGGTGGGGAGACACCCCTGACATCAGGATGTCCTCCCGGTTATCGAGGCCAGGGGGACTAGGCGAGAGAACTGGATAGGGGAGGCTTTACCGTTTCCCCTGTACACGGCAATTATGGGGGGGGGGGGAAAAAAAAATGAGAGTGCTCAAAAAACTGAACCGTCTCCCTTAAGTCCAGAGATCGAGTGCAGAAAAATTGTTCAAAAGAATCCCCTGGAGACCGCCTTGGTTGGGGAAAAAAGCCGGGGTTGAATTAGAGAGGAAGCGTCGAAACCGCCGGGGAGGGAGAAATCGGTCTGCAAAAAGGTCCCAAAAAAAAACGAAGGGGGGGGATGAAGAAAAAAGAAAGAGAGGTGGGGGGGGCACTAAGAAAGCCGTCGCTCAAACCGACCCCCCACCTATTGGGAAACAGAAGCAAAGACGGAAAAGGGCGTCGGAAAGGTGAGAAAAAAACGCAAGGTGGGGGTGCGTTTAGTCCGACAATTCGGGTAACAGGCGAGCACTGAATCTAAGGAAAGGATTTGGAAAAAAAAACGGGATGATACGGAAACGACTACTCACAGAAAACCCGAGCGCCCAAGGATCAAAAGGTGGGGAAAGAAGAGAGGGGGGGGGGACAACAAAGAGACGAAACTTCAATCAAACCCCCATTGCACCCCGCAAAGAAAGGAGAATCAAATGGGGGCATGTGGGAGTAACTTGGGAGTTTCGGCAAGAGCCCCGCTACCAATACCCGCATCGTCTCGGTTCAAGGCTGAAGTCCAGAAGGAAAAGAACACAACATAGGAGGAATCCCCAGAAGAAACAGAAAAAAAACTCAATCCGAAAAAGTTTTCATCTCAGAATGTCGTTCCCTGACAGGTCTTTTTCGGAAAAAAAAGCACGGGAGGGAACCCGGGGGATAACTAGGGTGCAGAAGGGAGTTGGAACATTTTGGGCGAAGGGCATTACAAACGGAGGGGGAGGTGCACGGCAATTAGGGAACCCCAGGTGGGAAATCGGATATGGGGCATTAGCTGCCATGCCTCGGATCGGCAATAAATAGGGGGTGGTAGGTCAGGGGAGGGACAAAACAAGAGAGGGGTCACAACCAAGGAATCATTCCTGCTCACAAGGGCGAATCATCGGTTTGGGAACGCTAGAAAGAACCGGGAACGCGAACCCCCAAAAACCGATGCAAGACAAACGCGGACTGCTTGGCGATTGTGGCGTGAGAGATGGCCTCCTTTCCACGCAAACCGGGCTCGGGGACGGGCAACGGGGGGACGGGGATCCTGAAAAAGAAAAGAGAAGACCAGACAGCCTAACGGTCGGCGGACGCATCTCGCAGGTTTTTGATCCCTTATAAGGGGAAAAAAAACAAAAAAACCAACCCTGACCTGGATGGACCTGAAAGGGCTGCACCCCCCCCAGGGTGTGATTATTGGGTGGTCTTGGTCTACGAACAGCCGGGGGGGGGAAGTCAAGGGACGTGAGGAAATGAAGCTGGGAGGGGAAAAAGAAGGGAGAGGGGGATCCCCATCTCTGTTCGCGAACCTCCTCTCTTCCGTCAGCGACAAAAAAGAAGGAAATCAAGAAATTTGAAGGGGTCAGGAGAGAAAAGTTTGTTCTTTAGCTCGATCCTGTTTGTCCTACAGAGGACCTCTTCTGAAATTAATCGGGCACCATCTCAAGAAGGAGGGAGAAGTGAACGCAAAGGGAAAAAAGACTAAAACGCGTAGAGATCAACTTTCCGTGCCACAGGCTGAGCTTGTTGTTTTCCTGAAGAGAAGGGGTATTCGGACGGTAGAGTAAAAGCAAGGGCAAACCACGATGCTGCAGGAAAAAAAAAAAATCACATGGAGAGAAAAGGACGTCCGGCAATCTTCTATGAAGGCGCGCTCGTTCTGACCTGGCGGGGTCCCGCGCAATGGAGAAAGGGGAAGGGGGTCGAAAATAGGGGGAAAGAATCGGGACTGAAAGAGAGCACGCCTAATAGTCTCGTTTCTTTCCAGTGTTCTGCCAACTGACGGAAGTTAGGGGAGGACTGGAATAAAAGACCGTGTGCAAAAGCTCTCATCTCAACCGGAACCAAGGAGGAGGATCGAGTTTGATCCAACCCTCGATTGGGATAAATTGGGTCGGGGGAGGGGGAAAAGAAGATTTAAGAGAGAACAAACAACTGGGATGGAAAAGGGAAAAGGGTAGAAACCGGAATCAAACGACAACTGATCAACCTTCGCCCCGATAAACTCCAGGAGCATCTGTCGTGGGTTGGTGCAGCGCCAGCCGGAAGGTAAAAGAAAAGCCGCGTAGAGCCGGGAGAAAAGACCACGGCAAAGCAATAAAAAGAAGAGCGAACCAGTCTCCAAAGCAAGAGCACGGAGCTCTTTGAATAGGAGGGGTAGGAGTAACAGCGAGGCAAGAAAAACAAAGAGTCCTTCGGCCGCGGACGCCCCGAGGGCAAACGCACAAGCCGGGGACCGCAGCAAAGAAAAAGGCGGGAGCCTAAACATTCTTGGCACGTGGGAGTCACGCCAGCCGGTACACAAAGGGGACAGAGGGATTTGGAGTAAAAGAGCGAGTTTGCCGAGTGAATAACCCGAAGCCTTTAAATAATAGGATTTGATCAAATCGAACCTGACCTCAAGGGCCACAATACCAGAAATGAGAAGGAAAGAAAACGGGATCGAAGGGGTCCAGCTTGGGAAAAGGGGGATCGTGACCGCCAATCTTTAGGCAAAGAGCCAAGGCGGCAAGGAAGCAGAAGGGAAACGAAAAAATAAGGAGAAAAACCTCCTTAAAAATATCTTCTATGGGTCGTATCTGTCGAGGGGACTATTAGGGAAAGAAAGCGAGGCTAAGACGGTGAGGGAGGAAAACAGAATGTGAACAGCAACTTCTCTAAAAAGGCACAGGGAAAAAACCAACAAAAAAGAAAATGCACAGGGAAGAACAAGAAAGCGTGGGAAAGGTAATAGAAACTTCTCTGTGGGATCAGGAACACGAAAATAGAAAAAAAAAAAAAGAACCCACCTGCTGAAGGGAGTGGTGCAGGCCCGCCATTTCAATGCAAATACATAAAAAGAGAGAACGATAAGGAATCAAAAAGGTCGCATGGCACCCAAAAAAAACCACATATCACAGGCCAAATCCTCCCTTCTAAAACAGTGCCCTATTGAGCTTGCTCAAAGAGTAAAAAAATAAAAGGGATCTGGGAGAACCCAGAGCACAAAAATGTCAATCCACTATAGGTGCGGATATACACAAAGAACCGGTCCGATTAGACTACGCTCTCCATCTAGTCTCTATTCGTCAGCTTTTTGCGTTCCTGGGGTGGGGATAGGCCTGAAAGAAAAGATTATCGAAGGTTCCTTAAAGAACAAAACTAGAAGGCTTCCAGGTGAAACCAAAGAGGGAATTTTGGGGAATTAAAACGTCCTTTCCGCGCTGCTGTTGCAAGGGGAAATGAGAAGGAAAACAACATCGGAGGGTAAGGGGTCTGGAAAATAGGGGCGGGCTCCGAAGGGCGTTACTATCGCCAAGACCGGCTCGTGGCGAAGTGTGTTATGGGGGGGGAGGGGGGTGATCGTTGCCGCTTCCTCCGCAAAGATGGTCTAGCGTCTTTTTGAGGGTACCTACCCAGAAGGGGTACTTCACAGGGGGGGAAAGTCTCGAAATTAAAAGCCCCCGAAAACGATCCTGGGGCCGGACAAAGAAGGAACTGAAAAAGAGAGAAGCTGGGTTGGGAAAGAATTGGGGAGGGTCCACCATCCCTGCACCTGCCCGTATGAAAAATGGAATAGCTAAATCAATAGAGGGTAGGGGTTGTTCCGTGTTTTGTTTCCGTCGGGTAATAGGGAAAAGAAAAAAAAGTGGGGAAGGGCCGGGGAATGATCGGGCTCATCGTGGCTAAGCCAACTGAATGCGGGCAGGGGTGCAACCTAGTCTTGAAAAAGACACGAACACCAATCCAACCTCTATCTCTCTCACAGAGATGGGAGGGGTGGAGGTTTGGGGGGGGAGGGGACGGGCTAAGCGTGGAGCCAGCTCGCGTCTAGACGTAAGGGGGGGGACTTGGAGATGATATTGATCTGAAAGAGGGGCTTTTGACGTGGGGGAAAAACAGGGAGGTTAAACTAAGAAATGCTCAACTGTAACGGTGGGGAATAAAGGAACGCTTCAAAGGAGATGAGTAAAGGGTACTGGATGGGAGAAAGAAAACCCGAGGAGACACTCCTTTTGAACAGTCGCCTGAAGGGATAAACGCGGGAGTCGGGCTGGAAAGGGGGGGGAGAGCCAGGGGGGGGAGATGAAATTGCCAGTTAACTGCAAAAAAAATAAAGAGGGAAAAAGAAAACAAAAAACAAGGGTATTAAGGAATTTCAAACTTTTTCAATCGTGCTGCACGCAATCCCCGTAACGAACTAAAAGAAAAAGTCCCCCAAGAAGAGTAAAGAAAGGGAGGGGGGGGGGCAGCAAACTTCATTTTTGACCTCAGTGAGATAAATACTGCGACTTCGGTCCAGCCAAAGGCGGGGGGGTGAAAAGAGGATGAAAAAGGGAAAGACGACAATAAGAAGGAGAACCCTCCTCACCGACTAATCCCCAATTCTGCCTATAGGTGGAGAACAAGACTTAAAAAAAAAGCTTGACACCCAAAAAAAAAAAACCAAAAGGAAAAGAAAGAAGTCAGCTACTTGCTTAGTGGAATTTGTTGCATTGATTTCTTTTCCTGTGAAGAGAAAACCAAAACGAGGGAAAAAATCATGAGAATCTGGGAAGGGCACCTTCAATAGGACCTCACACAAATCTATACCTATAATAAAACGGAAACAAAACCGCAGAAGGCCAAGGGGGTAGGCAAAGATAAAGGGGGGTTCGACTCATTTTCAGGTCGTTCACTTGACATTCTTTGCTACGGGGGAAAAGCATCGCAGGTGGAAAACGAGTGTGCCGCAGTGGGGGGGAATGTC
>Ga0179593_1371636_pt1 | contig 10877 bp, 15 predicted proteins | sample CZODoug2_1_08_16_FD_185931 | JGI IMG/M metagenome (GOLD analysis project Ga0179593, IMG submission 185931) | Vadose zone soil fungal communities from Angelo Coast Range Reserve, California, USA - CZODoug2_1_08_16fungal (PacBio error correction) | ecosystem: Environmental > Terrestrial > Soil >...
GAAAAGAAGTCGGGGTGTCAGAGGGATAAAAAGAAAGGGTGGGATAGGCTAAAGTTCGCTAAAACTGGGGGGTAGAATAAAGCAGGCGCAGCCGGCAACGCCGGGGGAGTGTGAGACTTTGCAAGCATTGTGGTAGAACTTAAAACCTAAAGGGGGGAAAGGTAGGGAAGAAATTTCTAGCCAATCTTGGCCTGGGGAGGAGATGTACTAAAGGACAAAAAACGTTGTGTAGGCAAAATGCTTTGAAAGTGGGGAGTCCCTGGGGGACGACAAGGGGGAGGTGTCGCAGTGCAGGCAAATGGGAAAAAAACAACCCCTCCCCTCACGCCGTACAAGTTCTCGAGCCTTCGAGAAAAAAAGATTGAAAGGTTTACTTGGACAGGAAGAGGGAGCCAATCGGCAACCCGTCGAAGGGGGGGAGTAAAGGATGGGAAGGGAAAGGGAAAAAAGACACGCTGAGATGCGCGTGTGGAGCGGAACCTTGTGAGAGGGAGATACGAGGCCATCAAAGAACGGAGAAAGGGTCGGTCTAGCATACGTCGCAGGTTGGAAAAGAATTTTAATTGGAGAGGGGGGAGAATCGTGGAGCAATTCGGGGACAAAACCGAAAACGCTACTGTAAGTAAAAGAACGACATCAGAACAAAGAATGGAAGGGGGGGTAGAAGACGCGGGTTCGGGGCCAGCTCACCGTGAAGAAATTGATCTTTAGGCGCAAAAGATCGGAAAAGAGGGCCAGAGAAGAGGCACTCTTGCAAGCACCCAAAATTGGCGCGGAGTTCTAGGGGAGACCGCAACTGAAAAGAGGAATTTTCTGTCGTTCCCAAGCGAAAAAACTCCGTCTTGAAGCAAAAACGGGCACACCTCTGGGGGGGAAAAGGGGAACGTTTGAGAAAAGCAGCCTCTCAGCCTTGTGGCACCTGAATATGAAGAAAGGAAAGGAAAAATACAGTCTCCCTTGAAACTGCAAGGCTATCCCAGCAAGCACGGGCACCGACAGACGGGGAAACGGGCGAAAATGAAACGTAGGTGAGGGGAACGAGGGGTCAAAGGGAGGAAAGAGAGGGGAAAGCACCACTCACACATATGTGCAGAGTTATGTGAGAGGGGGGTGAGACGAAAGCTGCAAGTTAAGGATAAAGGGGGTGAAAAAAAGAAATACTGAAAGGGACAAGTGAACTGAGGAGCCGAAAGCATAGACAGGGAGAATTGGACGGGACAGGGAGATTGAGGGATACGAGTGCCGAAGGACCCGAGACGAGTCGAAAGGCCGGTGTAGCATAAGTTGGGGGGAAGATTTACCAAAACGGTGTTGACAACCGATATAAGGGGCGGGGAAAAGGCAAAGGGGAAGACAACGCCGGGGGGGGGGTAAACGGCTCTGGGGAAGGTGGGTAAAAACATGAGTGACTCTAGAAAAGAGAGGGAAGAGGTCGATAAGGGGGGGGAAAATGGGGGAAAGTGTACAGGCCATCAAGTCAATAGAGTGGAGGACAGAGAAGAAGGGGTAAAAGGAAAAAAATGGGTCGAAATGGAATCCGCAGGCCTGCCACTTGCTGTAACTCGAGGCCTGTATTCTGAAGAACCGTAACAAAACGAAAAGTGAAAAGGGTGTAAGTCGGAGAAAGCCCACCAAGCGTTGCTCGTCCACTTTGGGAGAAAGGGGGGCCAGTCAAGGGGAGAACAAAGTCTTCACTTGGAGTAGGGAAAAGCAGCGTTAGATCCAAACGGCAAGAGAAAACGGGGCCCAAAAAAAAGAATTGAGGGGGGGGAGGAACACCGGGAAAGGGGACTTAGGGCAGCGACAAGAGATTGTAAGTGAAAGCCTCACCGGTAAAATAAACAAGCACCGGAGGCCATGACGACGATAAAAAAACTATTTCCAAAAGGGACTCAAAGGAAAAAATCAGCGCAACCAAGCGACGAAAAAAAGAAAGTTAAAAAAGCCGGAAACAAAAAAGGTCGTTGTGCGTGAGCCTTGTGTTGCGCTGCAGACTGTTTGGAAGAAAAGAGGAGAAAAAAAGGGGAGCACTATCAAGTGGTCGCTCAAACAAACAGAAAAAAGAATAGGGGAAATGGGGAAAAGGGGGCAAACCATGATGGGGAGAAGTCGTAAAGGGATATGGAAGAAAAAAAGAACAGAAAAGAAGAAAAGAAGGGCGAAGACCTTGTGTGCCCGGCGTGGTGTCATGAAGAGGGCTTGTTCTAGCTGTTGTTGCTCTTAGAAAGGACTAAAATTGGTTGGGAGGGGAGACTAAGAGGGAGCTGGTGGGCGAAGGGCCTGCGGAAAAGGCGTGAAAATGAAAGGGGGGCAACGGAAAGTTTGTCGCTGCCCTACCGTAGTTCCTGACCAATCCGCCGCAGTGAACTGGTTGGGGGGCACTGGCTGGGGGAAGAGATGGGGAGGACGGCCGGGGGGTATCTAACCTCTGAGGAAAACGAATGGGGGGGAAAATTAGAACCCTGGGTGGTCAGAAAGGGCCTGACCTGGGAAAGATTCCAAAAGAAAAGAGAAGAAAGCTAAAGCTGGGGGAAAAGGACGGAAAAGACAGAATGGGGCAGGGGTGAAGGGATTACCGTCCGAATCTACTAAGGCCTCGATCAAGGGAAAAGGGGACGACGAAGTGGTCCGAATTCTTCAAAAACAGAAAAAAGAAAATTGAAAGTAAGACATCAAACGTACTCGGAGGAAGGTGGCGAACTGACAAAAGGTAACTACTGGCTGCAAAACAGAAACCAAAAAGGGACTATTTGCAAGGGGAGAAACACAGAAACCCAATTAAAGACCAAAACCGTCCTGGCAACGGTGGGTCCCAACAGGGGAAGTGCTCAAGCAACTGCATGCGAGAGGAAAACAAAAGGGTGCTCAGGGAGACAGGTTTAAATAAAAGATCAAAGGAAAGTGCGTCCCCGTAGGGAAAAAGATCGGGGGGAGGGACTTTCGGTGCATCGTATACATCCAACTTCGGGAAAACATAGCAAAGTGAAGCGGAAAGATGTACACAAGGGGATATTAGTGCTGAGCAGAGGTTCGCCTCACCCACCAAAGGGATTTCATTATGACCGAACTTTGCAAACCTTTAATCGGCCCGGGACTCGATAAGACCCAAAATCGCAGAAAGAGGGGAAAAAGAGGTGGAAAGGGGGAACCTGGGGATGACCTCGAATATAATGGAGGGAAAGAAAAAATCAGGGTGACCGCAAGTGAAGAAGGCAGGAGAGAAGTGTTCGGTCTTTGGGGTGCCCGTTCGGACATCGTGCTAGTAAGGAGCATCGCATCCTAACGAGAAGGTGGGGGCAATTTACTTGGTGACAGTCGACAGGTGGAACAACAAGAGTAAAGGGGAAATCGTATCAACTGGCACGATGACAGAGGCTGAAAGAATCACGGGGCCTGAAGGGATACGCCTCAAGGTATCACTTTAACCGAAAGAACAAGGCGGGCGACTTAGTCAAAAAGGAAGCCTCAAGAAAATTTGGGCCTGAGTCGAAAGACGAGGTCTTCGGACAAAGGAGTCAATATAGTCCTTCGAAGACGAAGGGATTTGACAGCAAAGGGGGGAGAGAAGGTGCCCCTTCTTCTACTGAAAAAACTACTTTTTTCAGGGGGTCCGTTCCGACAAACGCAGTCCATGAGGGGTGAAGCCAATCGAACTACCAGATAGAACCCGGAAAAGGAAATTGAGAAAAGGGAGAACCGGTCATACAGCCGTCATAAGGGGCATTATTTCTCCCTCCTTAATCAAACACAAAAAAGGAAAAGAAAAAACGCGAGAGTACTTGAAAGAGTCGAGTGAGCCCACACTACGGGGAAAGCACCGTGAGAAACTCAGAAAGGCTCCGGTTTCCGGGGGCCGAGGGGAAATTGACAAGTGAAATCAACTGAGACTGCCGGCACCGCCGTCCTGGTCAGGGAGTACCGGAAGAGTGAGGGGCGGTACTTAAAGGGTGCTAGACCTTCATCGAAAGACTTACCAAGGAGCCAAACTTTTAATAAAAAAATAACACGTTCTTTGTTAGGGGTAACAAGGAGACCATGAGTGGGCATCATAGACAATGAGGAAGCTACGAAAGTAGGGGGGAGCTACCAGAAAAAGGAAAAAGATCCACGTAACTTTTGCGACGCGAATGCCGTCGGGGCTGGTAACGTGTTCGACTAGACCAAAAGCATGGCGAAGAGCACCACCACTTCAGCGGGGAAAAAAACACACAGGGAAAGAAAACGAGGGGAGAGTATCTCAAAACTAAGGGAGGGTAAAGAGAAGGAGTACAAGGCCCGCCTGTAATTAGAACGTGAATGAAAGTTGGATTGCAGCGGCGAAGAGTGGGGGGGCTAGTGCGATAAGCCTTTATTCCAGATCTCCTCAGCTAGAGAAATCAAGTTACTTTTGGAGAGTCGTGGTAGGGGGGATCCAAAAGGGAAGAAGTCAAATGGGCGAGAAAGATATTGACACTGGTTCGATGAAAATCGAGATGACAACGGAAGGGGGGGGAGGCCGATAAAGTGTGAGTCCCGTTGGTCGCACAGGGATAGAAGGGGGGGAACTGATAGTCACGGAGAGAACGCCCTCCCTCAGACAGGCGAAGTGACGAAAGGCACTGGGGAGCGAGCCAGAGACGTTGAAGACGTTGTGCGGGGAAGGAAACCGGAGTCTGAACACAAAGCTGTCAAATGGCAGCCGGTGATTCGATAGAGGCAACCAGGGGGAAACCTCCGAAGATGGAAATACACGTGGGGGATCGTCACCGGGGGGAAGATAGAGAGAGGAGGGCTCCATACTATTGGAGGGGGAGTTAGACAAAAGTTGAACATGTTGGGAATTGGAATGGTCAGCTTCTAAGGGGGGGGATCCTTGGGCAACACCCACATTTGAGATGTCCGCCGTCAAAAAAAAAAGAGAGTCAGGTGGAATTAGCACGACGTCTGTTCGAAAAAAATCATAATAAGGGTTAGAGAAAAAAGTGGGGAATATGTAAATTATTAGAGAGTCTATCTTTCTGACGCATTAGTTACGATGTGACGGAGCCAAATTTCTCTTATGGAGTGACAAAAACGTCGCTTCTTCCTTCTTAAAGGGCGGAGAAGCGTTAAGCAATAAGTAAGTGATGCCCGACTACTTTCATAAGGAACGTTGTAACTAAGAGGCAGTAGAAGTCATGGTGCACCATGTCGACAATAAAAAAATATCAAAAAAAGACGAAATAAGAGGAGAAGGAGACTTGCCCCTCCGAGATCACCGATGAAGGAACAGGCCCAAAAAAAAGAAAGCGGTAAGTAAATTGCTTAAAAGATTTATCAAACAAGGCTAGAAGAAATTGGAAAATCCCTCCACTGTAAAAAGGAATGTGCTTTAGTGGACGAGGGGTGTTGGATGAGGAAAAGAGGCCGATTCACCACGGTGGAAAGGGTGGAAAAAGTAAAAAAGAAAAAGGTGCACGTGGGGAGGAAATTTGGGGCCGCATACCCTTGTACGTGAAAGCGGTTTCCCGGGAAAGGGATGAATTGGATCAGAGGCCCCGCGAGTCCCCACAAGAAGTGTCCTAACGAATGGAAGGAAGGGTGACATCATAGGGTGGATCGGGAACAGAACGGTGGGTAACGCAGACGAGCAGGCGGGGTTCGCCGCATCAACGGTGGACAAGGGGGGAGGGTAAGGCGACTTGGGCCGGGTTGTTTTTCTAACAGGTGATTACCGAAAGAGCCACCGTTGATGAAAAAAGGGAATCCAGTGAGTCATTGGTTGAGACAAACGGCCGCCCTTCGGAGAAAGAGGGGGGGGAGGGAAGAAAAAGACCTGAAAAAGGGGGGAGGGCGGAAGACAGGGGTACACTGGAAGAAAGCACGAGGACCAAAGTTCTGTTCATCAGGATCGAGGACGTTTGGTCAAAAAGCACCAGTGTCCCCGGGACGTCTGGAGGACAAGGGGGACACCACAAACTGGGATAGTGCTACCAGAAAAAAGAGGGGCGATGACAAGGCACCGAAGGTGAACAACCATAGGAAAGGTTCGGCCGCCCCGTAGGGATGAAGTCTCCGCGGGAAAAACCCTCTCAGCTCTCCCGAGGGAAAAAAACCAAAGGTGGAGGGAGGAAAACCTAATAACTTGGAGGTGAGCTCCAAAGAGAGGTTAAAATTGAGGACTGGGGGCAAGACTCTAAAAAAAAAAATTCCAGAAGTTACGGACCCACCACGAGCCCCCGATCCCTGATAATACGCCAATGAGGACAGGAAGAAAAAGGGAAAAAACAAGAGACCAAGAAACGATGCCGACCCACCTCCTTAAAAACGGTCGGCCTACCTTATTGCCCCGCGTAATCTGTGAAAAAAAGGACTGAAAAAGGATGCTCAACCATCATTGTCGACTATAAGGAAAGGATAGGAGAGAATATCGAGAAAAAAAAAAAATAATTAAGGAAAAAGAGATCGTATATCGACAGGACTGGCCTTCATTAGGGGGGGAGGAAGCCTCGTAATGTCCGAGGAAGCCGCATTCAACAAAAAAAACCTCAATGGCCCAAACAACGGGACTCAGACCTTTGGGAAAGGGGGGGGGGGAAGGGCAGAAAGGTCTGGGAGAGAGGGGGTGGGCTTTATCCTTTTCCTGGAAGGGGGCTTAGACTCCTTGCATCGCGGATCACGGGGCCTGAGGAAAAAAAATTAAGGGGAGGGGGTGAGCATCTGACGAGACAAGAAAAAAGACTCTTTGGGGAAGGGAGGCCCAGTAAGTGTACCTTGAAACGGTGTCACACCGTGACCGGGGGTCAAAAAGGGTGCGGTAAACTACCTGCAGACTAAAAAAAACACTACTGGGTGGAAAGGTGACCCTTGTGGGTTAAGGAAAAGGTCTGGGAAAGGGGACAGAAGAGATGACCCCCGATATGCCGTTCCAACAGAGAAGGAAGGGGGGGGCTTTCTCATACTTCACCGGGACAACCGTTTCGGTGCGTGGTGAACCACTAACCTCCTCTGCAATAGAGAATGAGGAACAGCCGTGTCAAACGGGGAGGGATAAATGTCGCCTTCTTCTTCCTCACCATAGAAACGAATCAAAAGGGCGGGTAACCACTCTGATCGACTCGGCCTTTGTGTAGAAACTGAAAAAAGGAAGAAGAGAAACGGGGGTACGAACCGACGAACAAGGGGGGGGGACTGAAAGATTGAGGTTGCACAAAAAACCCCGGCCAGCGCGGTGAAAAAAAAAAGAAGGGGAAACCGTTGATACTCAGCTAATGAAACGGGAGAGATCGGAGGGTTCAAAAGGGGGTTAACCGTTCACGAAAACCCAGGAGAGGGAGTACAAAAGGGGAAGGAAAAGCGGGAACAATAGCGGGACAATTCTTTATCAGAGAAAACTTAAAAAGATGGACCATGGACGCGGGAATAAGACAAGGGCTATGAGGGTTCAACATAAAGGTTCCTAAAAAAGGGAAAAGGGAAGGCTACTGAAATTGGAAATAGGGGAACATTACTCGCGACCTCAAAAACACAAACAGACAAGAAAGCACATCAGTGTGTAAGTCGGGATGGGGAAAAGGACGCAAAATAGAAGTTAGTGATCCGCTGTAATCCAGAAGCTGAGATCGTTTCGCGACGTGATCTAATCAGGTAGAACAGGACAGCGGACAAGTTAAGAATAATAGCCTTTTTGGGGGCGGTTAGGGGAGAAAGTCGACAGGGGGCCCACCTGTCGACGTAAAGAGACCACGTTGCGAGCCCGAGAGGGGAATCACCAGGGAAGCCTTGCGAAAATCTGAGGGCAGTGAAAAAGCAAGAATAAAGGGAGGAGGGTCTAAGGTGGGACTCATCCGACAGATTGGAGCCCGTAATCCTTCCGCCGACGAGGAAAAGGGCAGAGCTAAAAAAGAAAACCAGATATCTTCGGCCGCCATTTGACTCAGTAAAAGTGGGACTTCTCAGTGAGGCACATCGGCTAAGGGAAAAAAAACCGCTTGGGGAGGGTCGGGGAAATGCAAGCAGCGGGGTGGGTCACACTACGCAAAAGGGGGATAGCCCTCGAGAAAATGCAGAAACCATTTAACCGTCCAGAGGTAAAAAAAGGACAATGAGTAGGGATGCGCCGCGGAAGATCCTCCTCCCAGGTACGCGCCAACGCCAGCTCAGTGAGGGGTGCCAGGAAGTCCTGTCTGGGTGGCGGAGCCCCTCGCACTCTCCCTCAAAAATCCTCAGCACGCACGGGGGGGGAAAAGACCAGGATAAAAAATATAAAAACACACAAAGGTCTCCACTTATCTGCAGGATCTCTCAGTCCTGGAGGCCCTTGACGCCTGGAACGTGAGGTGAAAGGGAATACAGTTTCTAAGCTTTCACTGAGTAAAAGAGCCAACCTGGGTCAGCCAAAACGGGGAAGCTTTACCAGAGTGGCTAACACAAGTTCGGTAAGAGAGAGGGGATCGAATACAATTCGGCAAGAGGTCGAAAGACCCAAGGAAAGCTAAAAGAGGCGGTCTGGTTGAAGCGAACAATCTACCCGACTTGTGGAAGAAAAACGAAGGGAGGGGCGAAGGATCTGAAAAGAGAGGCGTCGACAAGGACATACAGGCGTAGCGAATTGTGACTCAGAGAGAAAAATCCTCTTCGAGAGAAGAAACCACCATCTTCACAGAAACACGGACGTTTCTCAATCGATCTAACGGGAGTAAAAAGAGGGGAGAAGCACTTCCTGTAACATGGGGGAAAAGGAGGACGTAGTTTGTAGCGCGCAGAGAGCTTTGACGAAAAAGGTGGAGAGAAGAAGGTAAATTGGGGAAAACAACTCCTAAAAGCTCGCAAAAAAAGAAAAAAATACGTGGGAAGAAGGTTGACAAAGTCGGGAAATTTTTAGCTCAAAAAAAAAGGGGGATCGTCAGGAAAGGGGGACGAAAATAATTACTACTTTTAGGAGGAGGTAAATCGATGCTCAAGATAAGCACGATAATAAGTGTCTTCCCCGTTGGCAGACAGGGAGAGGTGCACAGGAAGGAGGAAAAGGAGTCCCAGCCCTCACTCACGGCAGCTTCATTTGGCTAAAATGGGTGTTGGGCACAGCCGGCGCGAGCGCATCAGTACTTTTAAGGGCGGTAGAAAACGCGGCGTCGGGCACCCCCGGAGGGAGGGAGGGGGAGGGAAGGGAGTGGAGGCGAAAGGGGGGAGCCAAAAACCAGCCGACGATGGCAATGTAATCAGGAATTTGTTTCCTCTTAGTATCTAATCGCCACTAAAGGTAAGAGGAAAGACGACATTCGAACATGTTGTCGCATTGGCTGTACTCGTGGGAGAAGGGGGGGAGAAGAGGAGCGGGACACCCACCGCCTACTGATCTTGTCAGGGGAAAGGGAAACTAACTCCCAAGCGAGTGGAGAATCCGAGGCGTTAGACATCTCCGTGATACAGGTCAACCGGGGTATCTGGGAAGAAAAAGTTATTTATGGAGAAGATAGCGACTATCGCATCCAGAAGGTCGGGGAGTGACGAGGGAAAAAAGTGTAGAGGCGCGACGCAACGGAACTTCATTGGACAGGGGAGGTCCCTGCGAAATACGCGGAAGCAAGGGAAGAATGTTAAGGGGGGGGACAATGGGGGTAAGTAAGGAAGGAATGAATTACTTTGGGGAGGACCGCCATTCTTTCTAGCAAATTCTACTCATGAACTACGGAAAAGGTCACCAGGCGACATGTGAGAAAGGACACGAAAAAGTGCTCGATAATCTAAGGTCCTCTTCTCCAGAAAGAGCCCTAGGAATAAAAAACGGACGGCGAACAACGGCGTATCTTGGGGGACGTCACTTGCCATTCAGAGGAGAAAAGAACTGAGAAAGGAAGCGAAAGGCCATAAACGGGCCACTTCACAATGGCTTTATTTTAGGAGGGGGGAGGTGGTGGTGATTCTCGAAGGCCGATTCCGGTGAAGTGTCAAAGAAAATAAAAGTCCACGTGGTGAGCTTGCTGGGCCACTCATATCCAGTTGAGAAAGGCGGGGAAACGGAAGATGTTGGAAAAGGGGTATCCTAAAAAGAAGAAGAAACGGCGAGGGAAACGCCGGGGGGGGAAGGCGTTGACTCAGATAGGTTTGATGGACCGGCAAGGGGGGAGGAAAGAACAGCTGTTGCAGGGGAGACCGCAGGTGGGCACGGCCAGCCTGTGTATTGTCCCCGGAGAAGGGGCCTTGGTCAGCACGTGAAAAATAAAAGGTGGAGGCTTGCCGGAGTGGATCCAGTGGAAAGGAAGGGGGGGAAGGTCGGAAAAAAAAAGGGGAGATCCGGAGGTCGAACCAGAAAAGGGGGAGGGGGACGGTCATACTTTTTCTCTCAGTAAGCACGTCGAGAAACTTGCGATAAATATCGAGCCGTATAAGAGTCGGGAATCCCCGGCAACCGCAAGGTCCCAGGGAAAAAACTTGAAAGGAGAAAAGAACAAAAAGATGAGAGCCGCCGGCAAATCGGGGGCCAGCGAGGCCAGGAACCGAATGGTTCTACACAGGGGAGGAAAATTCACTTCCACCCAGTCGGAAGCTCGCGTAAGAATACCAGACGCAGCGACGCCCACGCCGTGCCCAAACCAGGCACAGGTGCGGCGCCAAGGGGGGGGGTGGGAAAACTGAAGGGAGGAAGGGACATATTGTCATGGCTTGCTCCTTTCAATCTCTCAAAAAAGAAAAGGTTCAGCATTAAGAGTCCCAAATCCGAGATTTCCAGAAAAAAGTCAAGCACAAAAAAAACATCATCGCGCGCCGACCAACCGGAAAAGAAAGGGAACACAAAAAAAAAGGGGAAGAAAAAAAAAGCGCCTTAGTGCATGGAGGACTTGGTTCACTAGAAAGGGGGGGGGATGCCATCGGACTTACAGGTCAACTCATTTGTCTACACTAAGCAGAACCGGAAG
>Ga0179593_1379709_pt1 | contig 10877 bp, 12 predicted proteins | sample CZODoug2_1_08_16_FD_185931 | JGI IMG/M metagenome (GOLD analysis project Ga0179593, IMG submission 185931) | Vadose zone soil fungal communities from Angelo Coast Range Reserve, California, USA - CZODoug2_1_08_16fungal (PacBio error correction) | ecosystem: Environmental > Terrestrial > Soil >...
GGACCTCCGGGTTATGGGCAACCGCATAAATACGCCCGGGAAAAAAAAAGAGCGCCAGGGGGGGGGTCTTTCGAGGGTAAAGCAGAACACGGTTGCCCAAAACGAATACCCCTACACTACAGCCCGAATGTTCCAATCAAGGTGAAAACACGAACGTACGCGAGCTCCAGGGGACCACACTCAGGAGACTGTTTCCGACGGGCCAGCCAAACTGACCAGATCCTTGATGGGGGTGTTGGTAAAGATGTGGGACAAAGAGCACTCGGGGGAGAACCGATTGGAAACAACCTCGAAACAAAAAGTCCAGACCCGGGAACGGTTTCCAAGCATAGGGCAGGGCCGAGGCAACCCAAGGGGAGGACCGCTAGGAATGACGTTGTCCGATCACGGACTCAAGCAGCGAGTGGAGAACGTGGGCCACCACCCTCATACTAGGCCGGTACCGGGCGGAAACCACAAAAGCGCCCCGACCGGGGTCATTAAGACGGGGGGGGGGGGCCTCCATTCAAGGAGAGTCACCCCACCTGGGGAACAAAGAGGGTTCCGATGAGGACAGGACGAAGAAAAAAAGACTTGCCCTATAGAAAGTTCAAAACAGAGCACGCGGCCGGCATTATGGCCACCGAACTTCGTAAATCGTGCAAAGGGAAGGGGACGCCGCAAGTTGAACGGGGGGGGAAGGTAGGTAAACCCAAAGAGCCGTCCTGAGTACAGAAGGGAGTAGAACCGGGGGGCCGGTCTTCCCAGGAACTTGATAAGAGAAAAGATCAACCGGAAGCGCGGAAAGGGGACCGACGCGGTGAGACGTCCCCTACTTTGGATAAAGCAATCGGCGGAGAAGCCGCAGAAAGACGAAAGTGGGGTCTGGCGCAAGAGGGGGAATGGCCAAGAGGGCGCCGGGTTGACCCGGTTGGGGGGTCACAAAGAAAATTACGATCAAAACCCAAAAGCAAACGGAAAAAAGTAGGACTCACATCATCTAAAGCTCAAAAAAAAAAACAAAGGAAAAGCTATAATAGATAGAAATGTGCAGACTCAGACGGGCCCTTGGACGGTCACCAGTCGCAGCCTTTTCGGTTGTGACAACGAGAAAGCCCTCACGTGGGTGGGGGAAAAGAGGAAGGCCTCTCCCAGTCGAGGGGCACAATGAGGATGGGGAGCACTGAGGAGTAGCTAACCTGGAGGGAAAAAACTAGTTACTACCGCCACGGCCCTCTCTGTCGGGGTGGAAGACTCGCAGTGCTCACCCTTACTTAGACGGAAAACGTCAACAGAATTCCCCAGAGGTTGGCCCGACTCCGCAAGTGCGAATGGGGAGGTAAAACAAGCCCGGAAGACCAAAAAGAAAAAAATTGCTTCTATTACGGGCACTTCAAAGCGTCCGCCAACATCTAGAATAACCTGACTTCAGGTTGAGCAATTGGCAGAGACCACCTTAGTTAAGGATTCTAAGGAGAGGGTTCCCAGGCTGTCTTCGAAGTAACGGCCAAAGAGGGCAACTAAAAGCGGGGGGACGGGTTCACTCGGTGCTGGTGTGGGGAAACCGCCCGCAAGGCAGGTAAGAACAGCCGAAAGACCCCGGGGCTGGTACGAACGATGTGGACGAGGGCATATTAAACGCGGGCTGTTCCTGGGGGGGGGGGCCACGTTCCCAAAACCGAAAACGCCGGGGCACTGCTCGAAGCTCCAAAAACGAGCAGGTGCACGTCAGACCGGGGGAATCGGTGCGGCGCATGCCGGGAAAACGTGGGGCACCGGGGGCCGACCGTTATGGGGGGTACGAGGGGGGATCGACGGGGCAATATGGGAGGGCATGCCAAAACAATCAATCTCAACAAACCAAAAGCGGCGGTCACGCTTTGGCCATAATGAACACAGTCACACCAGACGGTGCAGCTGAGCCGAAAAAAAAGACTGAGGTGGGGTCAAACCTGGGACAGGGGAGAAAGACGGGATTTCTGGAGGTGCCACAAGGGTACTGGGGTGGACAGGCCGACGAGAACCAACAGCCGCAGAATGTAAAGGCTGGGGGGATGCGCACAGTAAAAAGGGAGGACGGGAAACGGCAAAGATAGAACCTCGCCGACGACTGAAACGGGGCGGGGGGGACAGGGCAACTTTTTCAGCCACGAGACGGGGGAACGGAACCTTCTTTGGAAAACACCCGAAGGTGGGTAGTGGCCAATCACGGGGGTGAACGCAGTCCATTTAGCGACAAGCAAGGGGTGGCCTGGGTCTGGGCGGCACGGGGGACGGGGGCACAAAAGGGGGGGGGGAGGGCGGTGTTAGGTTTCTACCAGGGGGCAGGGGCCCGCCCTTCAACCGGTGATCGAGAAGGGGGGAGCGGTCTAAAGAGTGGGGGGGGGACCAAGACGGCGACCCAAAAGGAGTTATCGGTGGTGGGTCCGATGCAGGGGGGGCAGGGTGTGGTTTGAAGGGTCTCTGTGGTGTATGAGTTTGGGGGGGGTAGGGACTGGGGGTGGCAAAAAAGAGACTGCTTCTGTCAAAAAATAAGGGGGGGGGGGTGACCAGGTGTCTGTGGTGTGAGGGTGGACGGCCAGACCCAAAGGGAGGGGGGGGAACAGGAAGGTCTTTTAGCGCACTGATAAAGCAACGGACTTGAAAACAAAAAAAATCAAGAGGAAGGATGGGGACACCCTGGAATCGACACGCCAGGACACCCCGGGAAAGTTGGGGAAGGGGGGGAAAACGGCGGTTGGTGGGGGCCGGAGCGGTTCGACCAACCTTGTTCAGAAGGAGGAGGGGGGGGGTGTTCCTGGGGGCCAGCGGAGGGGTTTTTTTTGGGTTGTTTTCACTGCCACAAGGGGGTGGACACCCGGAACTCCAGCTGAGTCAAAACGGGGGGGAGGAAAGAGAGGTTGGATAGTGGGGGGACCAGGGTATATAGCAACTAAAGCCCGGTCCAAACCACGCCACTCGATCAGATATGGCGACAATCCGTCAACACACATCAATCCGTTACGTACAAACCTGGACCGGGGGGAACAGGTCGGAAAGAGCCGCCCCTGGCCACCAGGGGGGGCCCCGCTATCTGTGATGGGGGGGGGGAAAAAACAGAACACGTTGTCCCTTTCGGACAAAAAGAAAAAGGAAAAAATGGAAGGGAACACACCAGACTTTTTCAACTCCACAATCTTACACCACATAAAGACAGTAACACCACAAGCAAAAAACTTCCACTGCATGAGGGAGCAGGGAAAACTTCACACGAAAACCACAAAAGCGCCCATGACATCCAGACCCCGGAAAAAACCTAAGAAGAAATCCGGCAGCGGAAAAAGGAGGGGAGCAACATTTCACGCTGAAGATTGCCTGTCACATCCGTCTGGGGACACGCCGGTTACGTACCAGGGGATGAGGGGAAGGTTTGTAGGTCAGAAAAGGGGACAAGAAACTCACTACGAACAATCACAAACTAAAGCGCCGCCAACGGTAATCTACAACCGGCCGCCACCGGATTTTTAGAAAAAAGAAGAAGGAAGACCCCAAAGATGGCACGGAAACACCTCACGAACCCACCGAGGTTGCTCCAGCACCCCAACTATCGCTGCACACGGCTTAATAGGACCGCCAAAAAAAAAAAAAAAGAAAAAGATTTCCCGTACGGACCGGAAAACCACGAAGATAGGAGGACTTAAAGTCGGAGGGTGGGAAAAACCGTAGCAACGGTGAACGGCAACAACGAAGAGAAGGCCGGGTGGAATTTTCGCGAAAGTACCCTGTGAACCCACCAAAATCAAACGACACTAAAGCGACCGCCCGGGTGTGTTCCACAGTTGGAAACACCGAACCGTCCGATCGGGAAGACTGCACAGCGTAGCCCGGACAGGGGGGGGGTTACGGGGGACAGCCTGTAAAACGCGAAGTGGGGGGACGTGTGTGGGGGGACATGGGTGCAAGAGGACCGGTGAAACCAGGGCCCGGGGAGAGGAACCCCCGAAAACCGAAAAAAGTAACCGTACCCGGGTTTAAAAAAACATGGTGTGGGGGCCGAAACCAGCTGATCGCCGGCCGCGGAGTAAAACCAGCCCGGACCGTGCCGCTAGCACGCGAAGAAAGAAAAAGGGCGGAAGGCCTAAAAACGTTGGTCAAACCCCAGAGGGCGTCGGCGAACGCTGACGAACGAGGGGCGACCAGAGGACGGGGGTTTCAACTGGGAAGGGGACCAAAAAAGCGTCGGCAAACAAATAAGAACGGACAAGAGTTGCCGGGGAGGACCGTCACAGCTGCCAAAAAAAAAGTTAGCAAGCGCGCCGGCAACGGGATGGCCTATCAACAAAGGACCAAAAAGAACTTAGGGCTCGGGAGAAACGGTGGCGAGACACGCCGTGGCACGGTCAAAGCGCCCGGGTCCCATGAGCCAGGTGGGGGAAACCAAGGGGTGGGTGGACACTATCGCCCAGCTGGGGGGATAGCAGGCTGTTGTTGTCACTGGAAAGCGGACGGTGAGCAAGCTCGGCACAGAATCCTCCGAAAGGCAGAAAAAAAAGGGGCAGAGGGGGCGCCGAAATGGTTTAATCAACCCTGGACCGGGGGGGAATGGCGCCGAAGTGTATGACCAAGACAGGGGGGGGAAGAAAACTCGCGATTCTCTGGACGACGGGGAAAAGGCCAGTTTCCACGAACTCCTAAAAAATGGTTGGGACGAAAAAACGGGCATGACGGCAAACAGCCAAGCTGACAGGTCTCCAAACAACCGGAGGGAGGGGGGGGGAAAAGAGAATATTCTTGCTGGGCCGACCGAAGCGGGGGGGGGGTCCCCTGGGGGGAAGGCACTACAACTTCGGAGGCGTTAGTGGGGGGGGGACACGACTCAGGGCACGTGGACCGGAGGAAGGCTCATCCTCAAGGGGCCCTGCGACGGGGAGGGGGTACAAAGGCCGGCGCACAGTAAAAAATGGGCATGGTGATGAACAGGACACGAACCCGACCAAAAACTGAGCGACTTCCCTGGGGGGACGGAGTTGGGGTTGTAACACCAAAACCAGAAGAGGTGACGTCCGGCCGCCAGGTGGAAACGGAAAAAAAAAGTACCCAGCACTGGGGTAGACTCGTCACGACGCTGTGATTCATACAAGAAAAACGGCAAAAACCGGCAAGCCCAAGGGGGCGGCGGATTCACTCTTCAAAAGAGAAACCTTTCAAAACTTAGAAACTAACTGTAACAGGCAAGGTGCCCGCATCCCGCCGGAGGAAAAAACGGTGGCCAAGTAATTTTGGGGTTGACGAAAGGGGACAGGGAAAATAGGGTCCTTGTTTACTTAAACGTTTATAGTTGTGGCCCCCGCCGTGAAAAAGGGGACGGCCGAAAAAAAAAAACCAGGAGGGACGACCGAGGGGGGAAGTAAAACCGGACTAAGATGTTTAGGCGGGTGGGGCAACCGGGGTCTACTCGCGCTCTATATGGCGTCAGTCGCGGGGGGGGAAAGAAATGAGGGTTCAGGAACGGGGGGACCTACTGGTAAATAGGCCGGGGCTAGACCGACGGCCTTCAACAACAACATGGGGGGGGAACCCTTGGGGTACCGGAAAAGTTAGGGGTGGTTCGGAGGTGCCGGCATCGGGGGTCAAAAAAAAATGGGGAGAGCAACTCACCAATGGGGACCCCCCAAACCGACACAATGGGCTTTCCACGAGGGCACAGCAAAACGGAACAAACTGTCCCTGGGTGAACGAAGATGCGAGGGCGAGAAAAAGGGAAGGTTCGTCTTTGGGGGGGGGAAAAGGGGTGTGGCAACACGACCGGAGGGGCAGGAATGGGGGGTCGTTTCTTTGGAAGGGAGGGGGGGAAAAAACCAGGGGGCTTTTGGGGAAACTCAAAAAAATAGTACCCACACCGCCCGACTCCTTTAACCCTTTGCAGACTGGAGAAAACCTTCTCAAAAAGGACAGAAATCAAACGCAAGAAACCTGCCAAACGTACTACGATCGCTCGACGTGTAACGCAGGATAGAAAGGAGCAAACGGAATCGGGTTCCGAACGAAGCGAGGTACGAGGCGCGCGAGAGGGAGACATTGGTACGAGGGGGGGGGACCAACGGGTCTTTTTCAGGGGGGGAAGAAGGAAAGGGGGGCAACTTGCGACAAGACCGGGGGGGGGGGGCGGCCGTGGTCACACGCCGGCCGGGGGGGAGGCAGAGAAAAGGATGAGCGTGGGGGATGCAGGGAAGGGCAGGGACTTGCCTAATGGAAGCCATCGAACGGGTGATGGCCAAAATTCTACAAGGAAGGGCTCCCAGACTGGACCGGAAAAGCTGAAAACGTAACTGGACGAGAAACGCAGATGTCCGGCTACTGGGGGGGTTTTTGGCACATGCGGGCTGGGTGGAGGGCGCTGTGGTTTCCCGTAGACGGGGGGTCACACTGGAGTCCGGAAAGGGGTTTACTGGGGCATGTGGTGTAACAAAACTCCAGAGGGGGGTGGTCCGGGGACGGGTGTCTTTCCACGTCAACACCGTCCCTGGGGGGGGGGGCGGGGGGGTTACAAACTCAAGGGAAAGGTTAAAACGTTCAGCGAAAAGGGAGGAACTGAACGGATAACTTGGGGGGGTTAAACGTGTTTACGGGGAACGGTACTCGGTTGTGCCCGGAAATGCAAAGGGAGGAAGGGTGTACTATTCTTATTTGTGGTGTAAGGTGAACGGTCAAGCCTGTGTTTCTGGCGGTTCAGACCCTTGGTCAAAAACAACTTAATACAAGTAGGAGAGAAAAACCACAACAGGAGGGGAAGGAAAGATTTGGAGGGGGTACTTTGAAAAAGGGGGCTGGGGGGGGACATCGGAAAAAACCTGCATGAAATCCAAAATGACCACCCCAACAGAAAAAGGACAGCGCACGGTCGAAAAAAATGAACCGGCACCAACCACACCCGCCGTAGGAACAAGATCCCCCACCCCACGGGGGTCGGCAGACCGCAAGGAAAGGGTCCCCCAAGAAGCTGGGTGAGGGGTTGTCACAAAACGCCGCGGTAACACGTTTAGGCATCCACGTGAAACGCGGACAAAAACGGGGGGAGCCACAAAACCTCGGGACCACAAAAACCGGACACCAAATAAACAAAAAGCAGCAAGACCAAAAAGGCGCTCCGACACCAAGCGAACCCGACAATCAGCCAAACACAACTCCTCCCGACAGAGGGGGCGGGGGGGGGTCAAGGAGAGCTCTTCAGAAAGTGAAAAAAAAAAAAATAGCCGTCTTGGCCCAAAGGTGACACAGCAATCACAAATCTGCAGGGCGGGTGAAGGGGGACGGGCCAGAAACGGCCCGGAAGGAAAAACGAACAAAAAAAAACGAAATCGGAACTCCTCTAGGGGGGAACACCGCCCACCTGGCAACTCGTGAAAAAAGGCAAAAAAAAACCGGCTTGGGGGCGAGAAACCTTCCTCAGGAAAAAAAGACAACAAGGGGGACAAAACATGACCACTCTTGGTGTGCTAAAAACCATCAACAAGCGGCCTCGAACGACAATCACTCGGGCTGGACCAAAAATGAACACAACAGCCTTTAAAAAAGCAGTTCGTTCACGGACAAGGCCGAAAGAATGAGGAAGTGGACGGAAGAGTGTTTTGACGAAAACCAGGGCGGTTCGGGGCCGGGTAAGAGCACAACGGCCCTGAAGGCGCGGGCTGGGGGTTCGCAGGAGGGAGGAAACAGAAAAATGTGTCCACAAAAATCCCACGAAAAAGTACAAGAACCGACGGCCGTGTGGGGAAAAACCACTCGGGGTGACCAACAAAACTCCTGAGCGGAAAAAAAAACAGCATGGCACGCTGACAGTAAGGGGGTTCCCGGAGACTGGCAAAAAGGACCGCGGGGGACTGGGGCAAAGGGTGTTTGGCCAAAAAGATCGGGGGACAGAGGCTTGACCCAGAAAATGCCGTAGGCAACACCGGGACGGAACCGGTCCCGGACAATGAAAGGGTGTCACAAGGCAGTTCACAGAAAAAAAGGGGGGAGGAACCATTGGAAGAACCATTTTCCCTGACAAAAAACTCGAGACGAAAAGGAGCTCAGGACCCAGAGTAGAAAAGGTAACACCCTAATAAAGCGGGGAAAAGTAAAAAACAACCTCTGGTCCAAACTCAGGGAAAGACCAAAGCAAGTCACGGCCGGCGGGCTCAACAGAAAAAACGTCAAGGAGGACCTCCCACCGAAAAGGGGGGGGGAAATTTGCGAAGGACCTCGAGAAAGACTGGGGGACCACGAGTAGCACAGGTGCAACACAAAAAGAAAAAAACTCCAGGCCTATTCCCAGAGAACCTCACAAAAAAAAGTAAAGGCCGCATACGTGGTGAAGGGATCTGCAATGGAAAAACGTAATCGCACGCAGGGGGGGCTTGCAAACAGGGGTGCCCGGGAAGGGTGGGTAACCCACGGAAAAGGACCCCAGCCTGGGGGAATGCAGGGTGCAGCGCGCCGGTCAGTAAAAACAGCGGACCAGCGAAAGCAAAAAAAAAAGCAAGAAGTCCAGAAGGACCTCAGGGGACGGAGTAACGCAGGGTTAGAAAAAAACTTGCAAACAGTCAAGCAAATGTCAAAACACCGCCGGCTCCCCGAAAACAAAAAGCCGGGGAAAAAAAATAGCAAGCACCGGAAGGGGGCAACCTTAGGTGTTACCCACGAACGAAGAAAAACGGAGGAGAAGCGTATTCGCAAGCATCGAGACCAAAAAACAACACAACAAACTCTAGAGGAAAAGAGGGAAGAAGAAAGGGGGGCCCCGGAACGCACTCAGGGGCCAAGTTTGCAATTAAAGTCAAAGAGGGCAGGGTCTGTGTGATTTTGGCACCGCAACTTTCCCTCCAGTGGACAGAGAGCGGCCCCTTCTGCAGGAGGAGGGTGAAAAGCCCAGGGCTAGAGAAAAAAGTCTCGAAAGGTTCATGGTTTAAGGACCTTCGGGACGACAGACGAGGGCTCCTCAGGACTTGGGGCTTAAATTGTGAAAAAAAAACTGCTGGACTGCTCAACACACTTCCAGGAACCAAAAAACTTCCAAACTAACCCTTAAGCCCAGCTGGGGGGAAGGACTCCCGCGAAGGGGCATCTAACACCAAGGCAAAAAGACCACCGCATCAATAAAAGGAGTTAGGGGAAAATGAACTGGACAAAAAAGCGTCCGCAAACTTCCGTCGGAACTACGACGGCAAAGGGGGGTCAAAAAGTTCATAAAACCCTAGAGCGGCAATAACTGAAAAGGGGTCCAAGCTGTGGCTTAAAAAAAGTCAGGCCATCGCAAACGCTTGGGGGTTCTTAATTCTAACAAGGGGGGGGGGTGGAACCGAAAACCGCCGTCGGGGGGGGGAGCCACTCGGCCAAACCCAGGGAAATGGTTCTCCTAAGTGGACTCAGAGGAAAAACAAATTCACCTACGACTGTAGGCAGTTGGACCCCACGGTTCGGTTCTGCGAGGATAGGAGAAAAGCGGCACTGCAAAAAAACGCGAGCGAAAAAAGGCATAGAAAAGAAAGCAGGTCACGGGAGTTAAAAAAAAAAAAAAGAAGGGGGGGTGCCCGCCGGGAAACAGGAAGAGGGGAGGGAGGTCCGTTCCCAAAACAAGGGGAACGACCTGGAAAAAGGTTGTTAGTGGGGGGCAAAGGAAGGGTGAGAGACGAAGACACGGGGGGTAAACAAAGTCTCTTCAAAATCAGGAAGGGAAAAATCAAAAAAAAATTGGGGCCGAAATTTCCCATCTAACGGGAAAAAAAGGGTACCTCTCATGTTAATCAAACTTCTATAACTAGAACTAAGGTTACGGGGGGGGGTTCAACCATGGAAGGGGGTGGTCATCCCTGCGGCAGGTTGGGGCTTGTCGTGTTGGACGGGGGGGGTCCCCCTGGTTACTTGGGAGAATGATAACAACACCCAGGGGCCCCAAGCGCCCTTGAAAAAAAAAAAAAACAGGTCTTCTCACAGGTAAAAAGACACGGAAAAAAACATCAAAAGGGCAAAAAAAGCCTGCGGCCACGTAAAACGAAAAAAAGGAAAACATCATGGAGGCCACGAACAAAAACCCAGCCCCGGGGCTGGGCCCGGAAAACTAGGGGGGAAAAAAAATCCCGAGGCCGGGATTGTAACGCGCGGGGAGCTGGGGGGAGAACCAAAAGTAAGTTTGGGTCGGGGTTTGGGGGGACTGGTTTGAAACGTGGTGGCATGGGGGGGAAAAGGGATTAAGGGAGAGGAGGCCTGTGGGGGGGTGGTCTTCCCCGTGTAAAACAAGAAAACACCGCCTTCAAAAAAATGGTGTAAAATTTAAGTCGAGGATGAACGGAAACGGATTCTGCCATGGGGAAAAGCTGTTCAGCATTAACAAGTCAGAACTCAAAAAGTGGTGCTGAGGGTAAGAGCGGGGTTGGGGGGAAAAACAGCCCCCGGACACGGGGTCTACACGGCAAGCTGAAAAAGTACCGGTGCGCGCAAGCAGGACGGCGTGTCCTGAAACTGTGTTTTGATGGAAAAGCTGTGGGTTGGTCTGGCACGCCTGGGGGGTGGTGGGCGAAAAAAAAGGCCGGGTGAAAAAAACGCCTCTGCCAGCACAGCTGTGGGTGTACAACGGGGGGCGGGGGGACGAGGGGGGCGTCCACCCTAGTTTCCCGAGCCGGGTGATCGTGGGGGATTAAAACTCACAGGACCGAAAAAAAGGGGGGACAACGCAAATCAAAAGGGGGGGAAAAAGGGGTATAGAGTCGGCAAGAAAACGAAGGTGACCGTTTTGAACGGAACCAAAACTTGTGAAGGGTGGTTCCGGAGATTTTTCAAACGGACGCAGGACACTGGTACGAGGCGGCTAGGTTGGGTTTTGGAAAAGGGGGAGGAGCTTTTCCACGGGAGACGGACCAACCAGGGACCCAGGCAGGAAG
>Ga0179593_1465335_pt1 | contig 10877 bp, 11 predicted proteins | sample CZODoug2_1_08_16_FD_185931 | JGI IMG/M metagenome (GOLD analysis project Ga0179593, IMG submission 185931) | Vadose zone soil fungal communities from Angelo Coast Range Reserve, California, USA - CZODoug2_1_08_16fungal (PacBio error correction) | ecosystem: Environmental > Terrestrial > Soil >...
CGCCAGAAGACCCGCGACGTCATGCCCTCCAGACCAGGCGAAAAGCCGCGATACACTCTGATGCTCCCGAAGCAACACCGATAGGCAATCCCATCGACAAAACGACCGACAGGAGCTACCGTCCGGTGACTGCTCAAGGCAAAGGGCAAAAACTACTTTTGACCGAGAAAGCTTTCCAAATCAAAACCTGCCGCCGACTCGCTGGGGCCTGTCCACTCATGCGGAAGGCTGGGACGGCGTTCCCCGTGTGAAAAGAACTGATTCCGATTAGCGAGGCGCCGCCTAGAATTTGGGCCGTGGAAAAAAACTTCCTATCGCTCGTCTCTCCGAACCCATTTCCGGTCGATCAAAAGAACTCCCTAATTACCCGGCCTGTGAACTCCTCCACGGGGGGCGGACAGATACTTCCTAGAGCAACTTCAAAATAAAAATACATCATTTAAACTTGGCCTCTCTCTTCCTCAATTGTCGGTTCTACGACGAGAAAACAAGAATCCCTGAAGACAACTGGCGGTAACCGCGGGGAGCTCAACCGGGGCGGGTGACGTGATCTTGGCGGCCCCACTCAGAACATTTCCGTATCATCTCCTCCTGTCCTCCGTACCAAGCCAAAAATCTCCGTGAGGAAAAGTTCCGACTCCCTCGTTTTCTTGGAATATTTTTCTACAGGACAAGGATCCTTACTTAGTTTGACTCCAGTTTCTCCGGGGTTTCCTGAAAGGTAGGAGTGTCCCGGCATCAGTCCACTAACGGGCGCCGCCAAAAGTTGCCGACAAGCCAAGGAAAAAGGGGAAAAGTCAGGGGAAAATCCCCAGTGCTGTGCTCGACTCCAAGTACGAAATTACCAGCTTTAGTACTGTAAAATAACCTCGGGTGACGGCATAAGCACGCCCGTGTCATCTCCTTCCGAAACTAGCCGCACACCGGCACTCCTGGTCCTCTTCCAGTAACTAAAAGCGTGATCATTCGTATCATAACGAGAGGAGGAGCTGGGTCCCTGAGGCGGGCTATGAGAAAAGCTGTCCCGAAAAAAAGAGTCTACGCCGCGATGAAAAAACTATGGGTAACCGCGGTCGCATGCACCCCACGGAGCCCCTGTGAAACAAAAACAATTGCCGTTCCCCGAGCAAGTCTTGCGGAGCTTAACTGGTCGTTGACACAGGGGACAGGCGCGAAGACGATGGGGGAAAACGAAGGGATACCAGTAAGAAAGAGTGCTTGCTTGCCATATGGACCTTTCAAGCGCCTGGCGACCAGCGGGGCAAACTCAAGCCAGAAAATCTCGTTCCGCGTGCACATGATAGTGGGGCCCGTTGTCTGGGGGGATAAAAGTAAACCTGGGTGACAACTCATGTCCGGTGCTTGATAACGGCATGTCCCTTGGGGGGGGGGGGCCGTACCGAGACAGCACGGAAACGCATTCCTCCTCGTTCCTCAGAAATGGCGCAGAGGTCGGGCAGGCTTCGGTCATCGTTGTTCCCCCCCAGCTGACCACCTGACTCAAATTCAGGCGGCTTCTCTCCACCCAAAAACCCTCTATCACCTGGGGGCAGCTGTATAGAACATACCTTTTTTTGGATGAGGGTCTCCCGGCCAGGTGGCGACCTCAGCCCTAGGACTCGTAACAATTACAAAATGTCGTCCCCTCCCTCGCAATCCGACCCCGACGCAACCAGACGGCGGAACACGGAACGGCTCTACCGTTCCCAACACCTAAGCTTACGGTAGTTTGCGCACCAGAGGCCTAACTGGGTATTCATGGTGAAAAGATGGGGATAACACCACTCCGAGCAACGGGAAATGATGGGCGTGCCGGGTGTTGGTGTAAAATACATGGCCGCGCGCTAAACCTGACAACTCCTTTCATTTTAGTCGACGTGGGGGCGGCAAAAATCCACTTCCACCCGAACAGCACGAGTTCTCACTACGCCATTTTTTAAACACCCCAGCGGGGTCGACAGACCCTCCAAAAGCATAAGAAGGGACATCCCCGGAAGAACTGCCACGCTTTCAGACTGACCGGGCGTGTCCGTTAGAGGGTTTCACTCCTCTTCCGGTCTTAACCTTTGGACTAACCTTACCCTTCTGGGGCGCTGCTCGAGCGGCTGCGCGAGCGAATGACGCTCGACAAACCGAGGAAACTGACCCAGACCGCGTCCCATCTCTGAAAAACAGTCTTCTCCGCCACTTCGGCGACGGCGTGCTGGTCGGGGGACCGCTACACACTAGGCCTAAGGCACACAGCTGTCGCTAAAGCCACGGTGGGCCCTCGGCTGAAAGGGCCTGGTCGCGCCAGCGCGATTTCGACCCGGCCACTCGGGAGCTCACCCTGGTCCATGGCCAGAAAAGAGGTGGAAATGGGGGCTCTTTGCGAAGGATAAGCGCGAGCACGCCCACGGGCGGGCGGCACACCGGATGGTCAGGGAACTAAAGGGGCGGCCCGATAACGCCGTGCCATCCGGTTTCACTGGAGGTTCGCCTACCACACGGCCTTCGCGCCTGAGGCACCCCGCGCAACTTTTCAAGACGTTTGTTGTGGCCGGTTGACGACGCTCCACCCTGAAATCGAACGCCCGCCCTAGCTGGAGGACGCGCACCCTGCCCTGGGGGGGCGAAAAGAAAAAAAGCAGAACAAGGCGGGCCCATCATTAAGCGAAGCCCGACATCCGCAGTCTCACCACAACAATTGTACAATATAAGTGAAGATGTCAGCAGCTCGGAGCTGGTGCATGATGGGCCCCTACGGTTTGGGGGGGCGCACTAGCGGCGGAACAGGTTTCATCGGACCTTTAAAAAAAAAAATTGCGACGAGCGCCGGTTGAACGCGTCCACCAGGCAACCAAATGAAAAAACGTAACATCTCCGACACGGGTTCCGGCAGCCGAATTTCTTCGCGACCCTCCAGTCGATGAACCGGATGGCGCATCGGATAAGCGCTGCCCAGAGTCTAACGAAGAATGGGCAGCCGCGCCCTTGGGACTCCGAGCTCCTAGGACTGCGACAGAGCCTCCCAAATGAACCACGACGGGTACTCCATTACCGGGGGCTAAAAAAAGAGGTTGCGGGTACGAAACCTCGCTGGCCGCGAGAAAAAGCCTCCGTAGTGGGTAAGAACCTCTTAGTACTGTTAGGCCAGCTGGGACGAAGGGAGCCGGTCAGCGGTACTCTCAAACGGATTACCAAATCTTTTGAAGCTCATCCTATCCCGGCTCTTGGAATCGGGATGGGTCAAAACGCCAGGATTCGGCAGGCGCTCACTCCGGATCCAAGCCGCTCTCTAATAGCCACCGATCATTTCGGTAAACGAGACTGGAGTGTGAGCGACCGGAAGAATGCATGGAACCAACTAAACACGCGGGCACTTGTCAAAGTTCCTAAGGGGGAAAGAATTCTTTCTTCTTGGCTGGGCTCGTAAAGGATCGGAGCCAACCAGCCTTGGGTGCGTGCCGCCCTGGAATTCGCGCTATACGTGCTTTGGCGAAGTTGCACCTGGACTGAACGTGCCAAAAAAATCCACCGCTTCAAAGCCCGGCACGGTTTTGCAATCGTCAAGGGGATCTTCCCAGCATATCCCAACCCATAACGTCTGGCCTCCATCCACACCTTTTTCGGCGTGGGCTCCCTACATCCTCCACAAGAAAGCTTTCCTCTAGCAAGGGGGCCGCGGATGCTGCGAAACTGAGAGAACCAGGCACACATGGTACTTTTCAAGGGTAGGACCATGACTTTTACTCAGTGGGCTTCATCGATCTGGGTGGAATCAGCACGGCCGATGAAAAAGCAATCAAGCAGCTGAAACGGCTGGGTGATTTTGTCGCTACCGGAACCCTCATCTCCTTCATCCACACGGCCGTCCTCGATCCAGATGCCCCAGGGGAGTCGTGTACGACGCCCTTACGAGTAGAAGACAAAGCGAGAACCCGACAAGCAAATAATTCCTAAAACAGACAGAACAAAATGGTCGGCCAAGCCGAGGAGACGACCGTGCTGCTCGCTCACAGCGAAAGGATAAAACCGGACCTGTCCCTGCCCGGTCTAACTCTTTGATGTGGATTACGGGCAAACGTCCCGGCACCGCAGGTGCAGGCACCGGTTCGCAGAAGGGCACCAGCGGCCCGCTGGGTCATGCGAGGCAGGCACGCCATCGAAACCTCCCGCCCGAAGCCAGGAAAACGGGGGTCGGGCAGCAAGACCCGATTGGAGGCGGCGCGCCCTGTCCGCGCGTCAACGGTTCAACCTCCCGGAACCGATCGACTTGCGGGCGAAGAACTAGGGGAAAGAGGTGGCCCGTGGCCGCCGAGAGGGGGAAAACACGACGCTGGGTGAGCATCCAGGGTAGCTCGCGGCCGAAACTCCTACGACCTTCTTGAGCGATCCTTAACTCCAGTCCAGCCTCAGGAAGCAAAACATCCGTGTAAGGCCGCCTGCTCGCGAAACGTCATTGCCTAACCTATTGGGAAACAAGGGGGCTTCTCGGGCAAGAGGAGAATCAACAAGGCGGGAGAGCGTTCCCTTTCAACGAGGCAGGTGTAAATCTCCATCCAGCGGCCAATTTGCCGTCAACCCTGGAGGGCCTGAACCCGCCACCGGAGAAACCTGACTCTTGGTTCAAAGGCGTTTCCGGTCGCCCCCGTTCGTGTAAATGATGACCTGACGCATCGTCCGGGTAACTCCTTATAAAAAGGCAAAACCAGGAAGGTACGTGATCCTGCTATGGACAGAGCACGAAGCCGTTCCCGGGCATGCCTGGGACGCCGAGATAAAAATGTGGACCTGGTACTAAGGCTGCGGGAGCTCCTTCAATTCGTTTAAATCGGGAACAATCCCGGTCCAGACTTTGCGACATGGGACAAGACTGCCCGTAGCAGGAGGCGCTGGTAGTGTACTGTTCAAACCTGGGCGACACCATAACTGAGTACTCCTTAACTCGTCCAGCTGCACCACTTTCTTTGACTTTCTAGGAAACCGACCGTCTTTAATAGTGCAAGGTCCTGTAATAATAGGAGGATGGTATAAAAAGAATTACATGAAAAGCGTTGCAGAAGCCATCTCTAAACAAAACTGGTAGATCGCGATCCACGAGAGATGGAGTCTGGCCGTGACTTCTCGGCAAGACAGGTTAACCAGCGGGCCGCAGAGGCATGGTCAAATTAACTTGGCTCTTTCTTCAGCTTACATGACTTCGGACCAGGAGCCTCGCCGGAACAACGTATCGGGTGTGCACTTCCCGGGGGGAACATTCCCCAAGAGACGTGGTCAATCCATGCCCGGTCTTACGTATTTATCACCCGGTGACGGGGTACCGGCAAATCCGTGCAACGCGGATTGTGACCTCCTGGCCCTTTATGGACATTACCGAAAACTGGTTCGCGAGAGAGACTCAAAAACACCAAAAGAGAAGGGAGAGAGGTCCAACGCTCGCGTCAGTGTAAAAAGCCCTGCGACATCGCGAGAGGAAAACGGGGCCCACTACACCCGGGTCAAATCCGCTCTGTCTAAGGATTCAGAGACTTCACGTAAAGGTGGTGCTGCTCCGGCCGGGGGCACCCGAAATAAGGGTAAAAAAAGACCCAGGGCTGCGAATAAGCCGCGGACGACAGCGCACTGTCCCTCCTTTTGAAAAGCGCGGACGGGCAGGCTGCACCGGTAATGGTCCGCGTCGACGAGATAGGCCAGCGTCGGCGATCTCGAATTAACGTGAAAAAGGCAGACGCGAGATGCTCGCACGCCCAGCTTGACAGACTGACCGACCATCTACTCCTTGGCAAGATCAACAAGACGGGGCTGAGACCGTCATCAAGCCCGCCCTAATCCGGGGGGGTCTTGGAATCCGACGGCGAAGTGGGTGTCGGAAAAGGGAGGGACAAGAGAGAATCCTTGGCCTGAAGCCTCGGGAACTCTTGGACAACCTTCTTGGCAGGGGCCCAGGGGCCAGCTGGTGCAAGACCCCTCGACGTGCCGGAGCCGCCGCTCCGGCTAGTAAAAAGCAAATCTCGCTTACCAGCCTGGGGAAAGCAGCGGTCTGGGCTTTACTAAACGAGGTCACGTGTACTGCAAGTTGCAGGTTTCCCCTGGGGACAGTTTCCTGAGGGGCGCCTCGCTGAGACGGAAGAAGGGCCACACCGGGGCCCGCCAGAAATGACAACGCCAGTAAAAAAGAGGATTGCCCGGTGTGTTCGTTACCTCTACCTCCAGGGATACTGCCTCATAAAAAGGATGTGCGGCACGGTACAGCCATCAGGGGGGGGGACCACCGCTCAACCCGGTTTGTCAGCTAAAATCAGAGAGCAGCACCCGGGCGCAACATCTCTCGGTCTCGATTGGGATGTGTTGAGTGGGGAGGAAGAAAGGGAGGAGGGGGGTCGAACTCTTCATTTCTCCTTATCTCAGAAGCACTTCTTCCGATGAACCTGCCTGAGCGTCCCGAAGGACGCAGTCACCCTTTATTTTATTGTCTCCCCCAATTGCACCCTCTTTCCCCTCTTTTGCCCGGTGCACCCGCGCCCGGATAAAACCAACTTGGCAAATCGCAAAGTCGACCGCTATCATTGATTGCAGGAAGGGCGGTGGAACGTGGCGTGGAACCAGCGGAGGCATGGCTCAGCGATACCAACGAGGGGGGAGAAGACTACAACGACTGTCGAGTGTGCAAAGATTGCAGACTATGTTTCTAACAGGAAAAAAAGCGCCTGGCGGACAGCGGGGGGACAAAGGCTGCTCAAAAGGGGGAAACTTTGCATCCACAAAGTGGGCAACTGTACGTTGCTAGGTTTATCACTGTATCCTTGTGGGGGAAAAGCCGAGAACTTGCTTGAATAACTTGCAGTACCGACGGCGCGAAAGGAACAAAAACGGCCTCCTCGTATGCATACAAGGTTTCGGGAGCTGCGGGCCGCTTGGTGCGTCTTGTGTTCTCGCTGACGGTCCCGAATCGCCTCGGCCGCGGCGAAAACGCGACCAAAAGGGCAACTGCACGGCCGTGTGGGGATGAGAGATGAGCAAAAGCAAGGTCGGGACGCCAGAACCCAGCGTGCGTCACGCTTGTGAGACTAACTCGCCTTTGAATCGGACAAACGTCGATTCCACACCAGCTGCTTACACTAACTTGGACGTGCCCATTGGTAAAAGGGGGGGACGCGGTCGCGGAAGTGGGTGTAGACATAAAGGGAAAGAACTGGTCAGAGACATCGTCATGGTCAGGATGAAATGGATAACACTGAAGTCCACGGAGGAGTTCTTCCCTTGGGGGGGGGGGAAAAGGAAAGGGTGTATTATTTGGTCTCTCGTACTGACGTCCGCTGACACCCATCCGGCAGTTGTGAAGTCAAAGGTTTTATTCTGAAAGGTCCACGGCCAGCGGGCAAGAGGAAAAGAACAAGTCGCTTCTACGAGCAGGAAACCAATGTGCAGGCGACCTACTCCAGTAGATTCCCATCACGACGAAAACTACAGTAAATGTTTGAATCTTGCCACGGGCACTTCCGTTAGTGCACCATGCAGGTCCTTTCTCACATTCCGAGAGACCTGAAACCTGTCGGAAGCGCGAGCTGCTGTAGTCCGCCGAAAAACCGCCGAAGGGGGGGGGGGGGGGGGGGGGGGGGGGCAAATGGGAAGTGGACAACCCGCGGCCAGACCTAGCCTGTCTCTGCAAAAAAGGAAACTTAGGCACGATTGGTCCTGGACCGGGGGCAACCTGCCTTATGGGAGGGCTCCCGCCGTTTAGACATGCCACAATCTGCACCACTGAGCGGCTGTTCAGACGCCCACGGATTTCCACCACGACGAGTCACCCTGGGCCTTAAGAAAACGAATCGTGGGAAAAAAAAAAAGGGGGAAGATCCTCTCAGATCCATCAGCAGTCGCCATCCTTGGGTCGGAGAAGTTTAAAGCGCCGATTGGGACTCCCTTTTTCCTACGACGGGATGGTCACGCCAGAAAACGACGTCGCGCCTACCCAAACGCGAGATTAGTGGACAGCTGGGTGGCGTGGACTCTCTGCAACCCTATCGCCTTCCTTCTAAGGGGAGGACCGGGCACGCCTGACAAGGGGGTGCGCGTACGACTCAGACCCCCGTCTGCTTCTAAAGATGTCCCGCATCGAGCTGCTCGACATCCGCATCACTCGAAAACAACGGAGGCGTATTAGAGAGCGATGCGGATGTAAAGGAAAACGATACTGGGTGGGGCATTAAAAGGAGCCAGCCGATGTGGGGGTTTTGGGTAGGCCTGGCGTGTAGAGCCAAAACCGGGAAGGCGGGGCCAAGGATACCAGAACGAGAAGGGAGCGTCGAGCCGGTGTGCCTCGCCACGCACCCAGTGTACCTGTAAACTCGGAACACGATCGGGGGTAAAAGGAAAGAGCGAGGTGACGTGGGGGGGCTGAGACAATCCCGTTGCCATGACCAGATGGCGTACGTTCCTACATCTTACTCAAAAGAAAAAAGGAAAAACCCCGGTGTGGCCGCGCACTTGCGCGGCGCATGACCTGCAGAAATAGCCTCAACCCATAAAAGAGAGGGCCATTAACAGCCCGCTCTACGGAGGTCCTTTTAAACCAAAAAAAAACCCCCCCGAAATCCGCTGGGCCGGAGAAAAGCACTGAGGTTCAGACGTGATCTCGGGCTGTTAGCGTGGCTCCGATCACCGTAACTTTTACTCTCCCTTGGCTTACGAAGCTCTTCACGAAATGGAAGGCGCAATAAAAGAAAGCGGCGCGCTGGGTCTGGGTCAACCCGTTCCGGCGTCTCTTCACAGCAGGGCCGGCTACGAAGATCATAGGCAGCTCAACAAGATAGACGCCGTGAATACCGACTACTTCATGGTTGAAAAAAAAAAACAGAAGAAGAAAACGAACGGTGCCCGTGGGAGATTCCCTAACATACCTTGCGGATTTCCTGAGGCAGGACTCGGGGCGGGGGAGGTCGAACTTCAAGCCGGCCTCCGCCCGAGTCGCGCCAAGACTGGCTTTTCGCCGGCACGCGGGTCCTTAAACAAGTCCATCCCTACAAAGGCGACATTAAAGGCAAAAGAAGGGGGTATCAAGCGCACGCTTACTATAAACAGTACCTCACCAAAAACAGCCGCCATCCCGTGGTCTAAAGGTGTTCTCCATAAGAATGGAAAACTGACGCTGGCATCGACAAGGTTCCGGGCCCGAGGATCTGCGCCACACCAATCCTCGAAAATCTTACACATTGAACTGGAAACGGGGGGGGGGCGAAAAAGGGTTACCCGTTCTGTTTGAAAATTGCTCGGATCGGGAGAAAAGAACGCGAGTTCAGGCCAAAGAGCTTGGAGGTCCGGTCTTCGGTCGCGGATGCCGTGTCGCGAACACCACAAGCCAGCTCTTATCCATTGCCCACCAGAACGGGGGGTCCGCCCTTTCCTATTCTCTCATTGGGCATGAGCTAAAAAAGACCGCCCCGAAGGCCCCCGGGCACACGCGGCCGAAACTTGCGACCGAGTGCGGGATGCTGCTCCCTCCGTCCATCTTAGAAGTCCTAAAAAGCACCGGACCTCCGTCCACGGCGAACGCGTGATCAACCTGGAACACTCCAGCACTTCATGGCGAGGGAAACCACGGGGCGCCCAGGCCGCTCGAGGCTCGCGCTGTTCCCAGGCGGGCCTGGCGCACATATAACACCGAAACTCACCAGAATAAGTGGGTCAAACGTTCGGGAAGAGACCATCTGGAGCGCACGACCTGTCGCCGAGCAACTAAAACGTGAACTCCCTTACGGACATCGACTGGACCGGGGAACCTGCAATCTTTGCACAGTGGGCAGCTCGGGTGCCCGTACGAAAAGCGGGTAACATCAGGGGGTATAGGCCGAGCCTCCTACTAAGTGTCAGAGATCTATAATCTCAGGGCCAGGCCGAAAAAAACCAGCAGGGGGAAAGGGAAATGAAAAAGCCTGCTCGCCTGGCCCCACACCCAATGAATAAAAACGAGCAGACAAATCCTGGTTCCTGGGCTTAGAGGGATCACGGAAGGCGAAGTCGCCCGAGAAGGTGAGCGCCATTCTGCGCGTGAGACGTCCTCAAGTATTCGGGAGGACGCACCGGGGAAAGCGAATACAGTGGGGGGTCAAAAGGGGGGGGAAAGTTGTCGGGTAGGACGGCGCCCTTCGTGGAACGCCCTTAAAAAACATCTGGAAAAAGACTAACAGCTTAGAACCTGAGGCACCTTGGGAAAAAGGACGGAAGGCTTTCTTACACGGAAAGGAGTCCAAAGGAAACAGAAACAAGCCGTAGGAAAGGCATTTTTTAGTGGTCCTGGGGTGAAGGCGCGCCTGCAACTCTTGAGTCTTGGTACCAATGGTCGCAAGACGACAACGGCCAAGCGGTGGCGCCATCGGTTCGCCGGAACCCGGTCATGGAACAATGATGCTCTCGGGGTACTAGCCCGGGAATACACCAATCTTTAAGGAGAGAGAGAAAAGGAACCTGAAGAGTAGACTGGGGGTACGGCGGTGTCTCTGAGAGTGACAGCCTTCTATAGGGTCAGGGAGACAGAAGTACAAGGCGTGGCGCGATCGCGTCTTCGTTCACCGACAGCCGAAGGACACGCTTTGGCCGAAGCGGTGAGTCGGAAGTCAGGAGAAAGAAGGGGGCAGCAGGGCCAGTAGTTTACGGTAAACCTTCACGAGGGGCCCTCGCTATCGACTGCAAGAGATTACGCGGGGCCGTAAACGTAGCGGGTGGAACGGCCCGTTAGCGCACAACCGTCTACGGGGTAAGAATCCTGAGACGTCGTAACAGGAAATGAATTGCAATCCATGTCGGGGGGGGGGAAGCGGGAGGGAAGCGGCACCGACGCGTTGAATGGCCTCCTACGTTAGTATAAAAACACGGTCACCGCTCTTTGGTACATCAAG
>Ga0179593_1506809_pt1 | contig 10877 bp, 12 predicted proteins | sample CZODoug2_1_08_16_FD_185931 | JGI IMG/M metagenome (GOLD analysis project Ga0179593, IMG submission 185931) | Vadose zone soil fungal communities from Angelo Coast Range Reserve, California, USA - CZODoug2_1_08_16fungal (PacBio error correction) | ecosystem: Environmental > Terrestrial > Soil >...
AAAAGGACCTAAAGGAGGAAAACTGGTGAAGGAGGGTGTGGAGGGGGGTGGAGGGTGGGTTGACCTCAGTCAAGGGTTGATTTCCTAGGAAAAGACGGAGGCTTGAGAAGAAAGTCAAGGAAAGGCGCTAAGGGGGGATGGTAATTCGGTGCAAGACCCGTCACCCCGGAAAGCGGGACGGAGAAAACGCCCTTAAATCTATGTTTCGATCCAGTCTCACGGGAAGGGGCAGGTGAGAAAGATGAATCTCGTATGAGAGGAGGCAGCGCGCAGGTGGACTTAAAAAATTGAAAGGTGGGGGATGATTCTTCAGAGTAGAAGGTTTGGAAGAAGGCCCCAATCAAGCTTGCCAAAGATTTTGGTGTCTGTGTAGCAAAAGAAGACGCGGACGGGAGGGAAGAGGTGATAGAGTGCTTTTCCTCGTGGTTGAAGGATTTGTGGTTGAAAGTTAAGGGGGCGACACCGGAGGATCCAGGATAGAGGCGCGGGGGGGGGAAACGAAGAAGAGTAATATGGCAAAGGGTATGTGTTCACCCATTAAAAAAAAATAGAGAGAACCTGAAAGGAAAAGACAAGTAGCATTCACATCCACCCTAATGAGTGACCTAAGCAAGCAGGTCAGAAAAAAACTCCGCATGGACGAATCGTCTTCATCTAGGGGAAAAAAAAGAATAAAATTGATGGAGAGAACTTACTAGGCCAGTCAGAAAAAAAAAAAGGGGGGGGAAGGAACCTAAAAAAGGTTGTGCAAACAACCAATCGGGGCGGAGGATCGATGCGTTGTTGGGGGGAAAACTGGGGTACAAAAGGGGGAGGTGAGAACTGGCTACTGAAGAATCCAAACCAAATTCCGGCAAAGAAATTACGGATACCATCCGAGCGACGGAATGTGGCGGCACATGAAAGTTTTCTACAATCGGAAAGGAAAGAGTTATTGAATGGCCCTCTAAGACTCGAATCAGACAGACAGAACTATTCAACCTCACCGGGGGGGAAAGCTCTAATCAACAGATAAGGGGGGAGCAAAGGGGCGAATAATCTGAGCCAGAGCCTCGGCTCGAGGGAGCGGGAAGAAATATAAAAAAGGGGAGCCGGGTAAGCAAAAGCTAGGAAGGGAAGGAAATGGCGATAGCAGGAGAGAGCGTTTAACATGTTCTAGCACCTAACCTACCGGAACTAAATAGCGACCTGCCCGGGGGGGAAATACGTAATAAGCCCTCAACCTTTGCAGGGGAGAGTATAGGAAAGATGCTGTCGGGGTTTAAAGCGGGAAAATAGAAACCGGGCTGGGAAATTAAGCACCGCGACGATAAAAGTAAGATCGGAAACGTGGGGGGAATCAGAAACCTGTGTTGCAAGCTGAACTGGTAATCACATTCGATGGGTAGGGAAGATAGATCCCGATGGAAGTCTCGAAGCTAGGACCTGGCGTGAGTTCGGCGGGGAAGTACATCGCTGTAAGTGACATCAATCATCAAATGGGCTGAGGAAGGTCAAGGAGTGACCCTTACCTACCTGGAGGAGCAGGGTTAAACTCTGGAATCAGCTTGAAAAAGGCGGGAAAAAAAAGCAGGTGGGTCAAGTCGTTAAAACTGAACGGGGGGTCGGGCAAAGGCGGGAGCCCCTCCTTAAATCGAGGGTACGTAACGTGAACGATACACCAAACATGGCGGTGGATGAAATCTCGCAGGATAAAAAAAAGGGAGACGTATGAGCTCATGAGGGGAAAAATTCGACGACAGCACAAGGTTTAAAGTACCAAAAGGGGGTCCGACCGAGAATACTGGGGAAACTGAAAAATGCTCGGAATCACGAACACCAATGAATGCATTTGAAAAGCTTCATTAAATTCTTTGAACTCGAAGAACTTAAAAAGTGAAAAGGAAGAAGCTTCCGGAAGGAAGAATCACGTTTACTTCACGGGGGGCGGGTGAAAGCTTTGTTGTGATCATTGGTGAGATTTGGTGATTCGGCTCAGCTGTGGCATCAAAGTACGCGGCCGGGTAAGGGCGAAAAATTGCCGAAAAATCCTCCAAACAGGGAATAACAACAAAGGGGAAAACTGAGGGGGAAGCCCGGCTGGGCTGCGAAGAAGCCGAAAGATAAAAAGTTGACAGTGGGGGGTTGGGAAGAATAGAAAGCAGGGAGCTGAAAAACAATGCATGGTGGACAAACGATTACCAAAACCCCGCTACGCCAAAACCAGGGGGGGGATGAGAAAGGTGCATAACTCAATGCGGGCCACCTTTTACGGGGCTTGGAAAATGAACTGGGGAGTATGAAGAGTTGTAGGATTACAAGAGAGACGGTTACATGGGGGTAATCATTCATTCCTGAAGACGGGGAAGACAACGGGTTTTGGTTAAAATGACAAGCGCGGGGAAAACCCAAAAATAAAGGGGCATGTGAGGAACACCTAGAGTCCTTAGGAAAGAGAAGATCTACGCACATGGGAAGCGCACTTCGTGAGAAGAAAAGTGACACAAAGCAGGAGGATGCTTTTATGGCAAGCAGTGGAGGCAAGGATGGTGAAATCAGAAGGAAAGGTTCAGACAGCAGAATGCCGGACGCTGAAGGAGGAAAGGGAAACACAAAGTCAAAGAAGACATTCGCAAAAAAACAAAAAGGTAGTAATATAAGAAAGAATGTCGAGGTAGGAGTTGCAAGAGAGGGTCAAAAACAGACAACGCTTGCGGCTGTGAAAGGTACATTCGAAAGGGACAGAATCGGAACTGAAAAAAAGCAGAAAGGGAAGGAGATACACATTGGGAGTCGCTGCAAGTGAAAAAAAAAAAAAAGAATTGACTTGACCTAAGGGGAGAGACTACAGCACAGGAACGAGGGGGTGAAATTTGGGTGGACACAAGAGGAAAAAAAACAACCCTAAGTAGGGGAGGGGGTGATGCGGTAAAGGCATGGGCCCTGCTTTGATACGGCAGACCCAAGATCCACATCATAATTCGCAGAGAAGAAGGGGTTTGGTCACGGTCGGGATCCCAACAGGGAAAAGGGGGGCCCCGGGGGAGACCGAGGAAAATGTACCCACTGGGGCCGAGGAAGCCTGAAAACCTCAAAAAAAATATGAAATGGCATGGGGACGTGTGGAGTAGAAAAGGGAATGACAAAAAACCCTGACGAAAGCAAAAACCGGCGGAAAAGTTGGTCGAAAAAAAAAAAGAACCGACAGGCGGCACAAAAAAAATGAGCCGATTGGAAGATTACCTTGCACAGAGAAAACAAACAAAATGCTCTGAAAAGGAAAAGCGTCACGGTCAGGGACGAACTAAAGCGCGAAAAAAAGAGAAGAGGGAAGGAAACTGATCTCTGGAGGGACGGGAATGACGGTCCAAAATCGGGAAGGGGGGTGTACGATAATGAAAAAATCGGGAAAAAGGGGTCATGTGGGGGTGTGTTATTGGGGCATATCCTAAAAAGGGTGTTAAGCTCGAAGGTCCAAATGTGTCGGAGGAATGGACACTCGGATGGGGGAAATTAAGTTAACCTAGAGCCTTGGGTCGTAGGTTGGGTTCTAGATAGGAACGACTTCGGGGGGGGTAACTCCTTGCCTGGGATAAAATCTCGGGGGGGGGAGAACGTATTGGGGAATGCCGTCCAAATGAAACTCTCGAGCCCTAAAGGTATAAACACGCATTTGGCAACCATCTTCTTCAACCAATAGCCGCGGCACTAGCAGCACTTAAATGTGGACTTCAGTTAAGGAATCCGGAAGAACCACATGGGATAGGCGTTGGAAATAAAAGGAAGATGGAAAGAATTGACATAAAAACAACAGGGGAAAGAAAGTAGGGAGAAAAAAAAAAACATATGGGTCAGCAGCTGTGAACTGCACTTGAATTTCCGCCGTTCACACTCTTCTCTGGTGCAACAAGAGGAATAGTGGAAAGATGGATATGGGCAGAGGGAAAGCGTTATGCATTGGCAGCAGCGTTCTCAGGAGAAGCGAAACCAAACAAAAAAGAATGAAAAAAATTAAGATAAGAGAAACCCCTTAACGTGGTGTGGATGTGGTGCGATTAGAGGACGATAGCCTGCGATTCTATGAATAGGCTGGTTTCAAAGGGAGGTAGAGGTTCAAGGGCTCCAAAGGGGCGAGTGAAAAACGGAGGGTATGCGGAAAGGCATGCAAGGTTGGTGGGGGGGGTAAAAAAACGGTCAGGAAAGTAGGTCTAGATGAAAAAAGCAATTAGAAGGGAAGTACTGGGTCCGAAATATTGGACAAAAAAAAGTGGTTAGATGGGACGAGAAATAAGAATGATTTTTATTAGATAGACTGGAACGGCCGAGGGAGGGCTGGAACTACCTCTTTCTCTTCTGGGGGACAATTCATAATCTAAATGGAGGGGAAATGAAAGAGACTGTTCTACCAACAGGTCTGAAAAGAATAAGTATGGGGTTGAAAATACACGGATAGGGTTGAGAATTAGAAATCCTTACGGGATTATCAGAAAACCATATCATAAAATAACTCACCTAAATGGTAGGGGGAGGAAAACGCATCGGCTGTCATAAGACGAGCCCCCCAGCCTGTGGAGTCGGGGAAAACAAAAACCTTTGGTGGGGGATTTTATGAAAAACCGCGTACATTTCAGTCTCTCCAGCATAAGGTTACCGGAGGGATGTGTGCGGTATATGCAAGAAATCAGTAAAATCAAAAAAGTCAAAACTGGAGGTTAAGGGGTCGAAACTTCGGGGGTCGGTAGTTCAATGGATTTTTATTTTAAGTCTGGATGCCCAGAATGTAAGCTTTAAAAAAGGGTGTTCCCCAAAGAAAAACAGTTTTGAAATCGACTAGGTCTCGTCAAAAATCCGCTCATGAAGGGCCATGGAGAAGACCGGTGCAAGTCAAGTAAACAAAAAAAGAACCGAAATTCTGGGTAAAAAAGGGCAACAAAAAAACTGGGGAAAGGGAGGGGTAACATTCAAAATAGATTTGAAAAAGAAAAATCAGGGGGGGGACAGCGGGGAAGATTCTTAAACAGAATCCTTATTGTTAAAGGGTAATGGGAATAAACTATTACCGGGACTGGTTGGTACCTGACCAAGGAACTCGTGCCATAGCCTACTTAGATGTTCAGATCTGGAGAAAATTACATAGATCTTTCGGATTGTTCGAGAAAGAGACTTAGGAAAAAGAAGGCGGTTGGTGCTTCTAATCCTCTTAGGTCCTTACGGGGGAAGGACCTACAATGAAGAAAACAAAGAAATACGACTGGGTCTGGGGGGGATACACGGATGCACATAGCAGGTGTTTCAGGAACTCCAAAGGTAAAGTGAAAGAAAAAAAAAAGCAAAACCTCACCTCCAGGAAAAATCAAGGGGCAAGTGTTGGTGGGTGAGATCGAGCTAAACACAAAACAGGGAGAAGAAGAGGGAAATATTTACCGAGCGGGCAACTTGATTGGAAGGAGGGTGCGGGGTGAGTTTTTGGGACATAAAAAGGGTGAGTCATCGGAACATGGGGGTGAGATGATTCCGAAGAAGAAAAGGGCGAAAGGGGGTGATGGTCAGGCAGGTGCCCAAATAAACCTTCACAAGCGAAGGAGCGGAGAAAATAAACACCTCTGAATCTAGGGGGATACCCCGAAACGTACAGAGTTCTGACGCGAATGCAGAAAGAATATAGGAAAGTCCGAGAGGCATTGCCAGTGAACATGTCATACTGGGGAGGGGTTCTGAAAAGAACTAATCGCAGTGTTTCAGGTAAGAGCGGAAACAAGATGGTGTCCATTGTAAAAATCAACGAAAAGACTTTCTGTCAAAATGAGAGGGAGGGGAGTGGACTAGGGGAGGACTTGGGGGAACGTGGGGTTTAATAGGTTTCGAAACAAGTGTAGTAATACGTAATGCGTAAACGAGGGGATACGGACGGGAGAGGCCAACGGGGTTGTGGTCACAACCTGGGAAATAGGAGTAACAGGACCGGGGACAGAGATACTTCAAGCACCAGCCGCTTGCCTAAGCACATCAAGTTGCCGAAGGAAAAGGAAAAAAACTGAATGGGGGGGGCTGGAACGCGTTCGTCTAAAGGGAACACACCAGAAGGGAAATGGTGATCGAAAATAGAAACCTGCCAATTCATAGGGGTGGTCCATTAACCAAAAAGTTTTGGAAACAGAAAAGGCCAGGATTGTGGCAATGAGCCATGGCTTTGGGATAAAGCTGATACTAAGAAATTTGAGGCATCATGGGGCGCTGGCGACTGGAAGCATAGATGAGAAAGGGTTCTTGCAACCGATCCCGGAAAAGACGTAGAGACAGAAGGGTGGAGGAGAAAGGAAAATAGGTTGGAGACGAATTCAAGGTGGGGCTGGTGTGGCAGGACAGAAGACTGCGCTCAATACATGAGGCTCACGGCAGGAGTGCTTTTCTAATCACAACTCGGGGGAGAAGGGGGGGCGGAGGAGTCGTCGGAAAATCTCGAGCGAGCGCGAGCGGTCAATACAGGGCCTACCTGTACTTTCCAAAGAGATTACTTGGCCGCAATCGAGAAATTCCGCACATGGCTGGGGACTCAAAAGAGGTCGATCGAAAAAAACCTACAAGTCACGGGTAATCCTCTCCGGCGGGCGTTGCCTAAGAAAAATAGGTAATACATCCGGACAAACAGTGAAGGTATCTGTATCAAGGACCGGGGGGTCTGCGGGTTTTTGGTGTGATGGGGTAGACGAACATACAAATAACATCACCGCGAAGGGTGCTCTAGGAAAGAATGCTTCGGAAGCAGATCATCTTGGGGTTCCAACGAATAGGGGAAGGGAAAGGAAGGAGGCGGTCAAGGAGGATGGGATACTGGACTCTGAATCCTCTGGTCTCAGGGCGTTGGGGAATAGGAGCGGAAATAGAGGAGGTAAGTCATCAAGCCCGGTACTAACATGTCGTTGTAGGATCCTCCGGCTTCCTGACACGCCGTCAAAAGGGGGACCGGACGAGGGAAGCGCTGTGAATCGTGGGAGATCGGGTTTGTTGAACGAGGGATCCTTGGGTCGGGGGAGGGAACAAGGGAGTAAGCCAAACCTGATCCATCGTCGGCGAAATCGAGGGAAAGGAAGTGGTTCGGTGGGACAGGACGGTCGCGATAAACACCGAAAATGATGATCGAACTGGGAGGACGTCCGCCTAAATGTGGGTCCATGAGCAAGAAAAACGAGATGACCCGTAGACCACTTTGGAAGGAGAGTCAACAGCACGCACCCCCCTTACCGAGGGGAGCAGGGGATGCGTCAAATGAGTTGACAAAATCTTGGCGGCGTACAGAGCTACGATTGAAAGCGGGCGAAACGGTCACGAGGGAGCGGGTCCCATGAATCTCGCGTGCCTTGTGAAACAGAAAAAAAGGTGTTGGATAATTGGAGGGAAGCTGGGGCAGGGGCGGAAATCCGGATCAGGGAGTGCTAAAAAAAAATAAGCAGCGTATCGGTAAAAAAATGAACTAACGCAGACAATGACCACGGGTAAGCTTAAAAAATACTTAGGTGCGACGGGATGGAAAGCAAAAGTCTGGATGAACTCAAGACAGCACGCTCTCAGAATGGTCGATTTGGGGGGGATTAGAGAGCGGCAGTGAGAAGTGAGACAAAACAATTCTTGGGTACGATTTAAGAAAAACCCCTACACGTTCCACAATGGAGATCTTTGGTGATCAAGATAGGTCAGTGGAGCTGAGATATTCGGGGGCAAAGTAGTGAATCATTGCTAAGTGGACGTAGTAAAAAGACGAAGTGGGCCCATTCTTCCTGAAAGCGTGGGAGACTCAAAATGCTGAGGGTGGGGTGCTGAAAAAGAAAAAGACGCTGGGGGGACGAACTCAAACTATCCTCGTGAAGGTGCTCTCTTCTATATGAAGGAGGGAACGATAAATAGGAGAGAACACATGGTCAAGGTGGGTGGAGAAGTCCACTAAGGAGGATGCTTTGAGGTGAAAACGCTACGGCTGCCAGGGTCTTTATGTAGCCTAATTGACCGGTCAAAAAAAAAAGTAGGGAGGTGAAAGGGGCAGAAAGGGAATTTGAAAAAAGGAAAAAAAGACAATCAGAAAATCGCCTATCACCAAAAAAAACAGGATGCTGAAAAATATAGAGGTTCGGAGGGGGGACTGAATTTGGGAAAAAAAGAGAGGGAAGAAAAACCCTGTCCTCCTGAATTTCTGATGTAACTGTGACGGAGGAAGACATTAAGAAGTTCAGAAAGAGAGAAGAAAAGGGTCAAAAGTCCATCCTCCTAAAGGTTTCCAAGAAAAAGCTGGTTGCTCGAACGTGAGGAATCCTATCTCATAAACGGGAAAGAAGAGAGAGCCGAGGCCTAACATGAAAATGGGAGCTGTTGGGGGGGGTCATTCCCTTAATTGGCATGAAAACACTAAAGAATGGTGATGGTTCACGATGCTGAAAGGGGACCCTGGAGTTTACCTAAAGTCTAATTAGCCAATGAATGGAAAAGGAAACCTAAAGAGAGCTCAACTCTAACAAAGTGTTGAAGGCTCGGGGTCAAGAGCCAAAACCGAAGTCCCGTTTGCAACCTTCAAACTGGAGTTGGGAAAGAGTCCAAAAATGGTGGGAGCCCCGTCTCAAGAAAGCAATGAAATCAACAAAACTCTGAAGTTGAGGATCGTGCTGGGTGGATTCAGAAAAGGTGCCGGGGGGGTCGAAGCTTCCGACCACTTCCCTGTATTGCTGGACAGTTTCAGGGGGGGACGGAAGGGGGGGAAACAGAAAGCCTAACTCGCGGGCTTGGAAAACATCCTGAAGCAAAAGTTACTAGGACTAAGGTCAAAAACTAGAACAAGTAGACAACTCGAAGGGGAGCGGGGATTAGGGATGGCTAGGCAAGCGACAAGCGAGAGACGCTTGCAAAGAGAAGAGTCAGATGTAGCCCGATGATGTGGGTTCCCAGCCTGGACTCGACCAAAGGGCAATGCGGCAATTGGGGGGGGGTGTGTTTGAGGAAAGACTATCCTCCAAATTGAACGAATCCGATCTAAGGGGGGGGGAGGGTTGACGAATGGCAATGATGATTCGGGGACTTACTCCAAGCGTAAATCCTGGCTCTGGGGTGTTTATCGAGAAAAGAGAGTGAACAAAGAACTTAGGGGTGGTACTGAACTTAATTTTACGACGTACATCACTTTGGGAAGCCCAGTATTTGAGTACTAGGTGACCAACTCAGACATCCATTGACTTAAACCGCGGGACCAAACTAGGTTCTGTTCACGCGCAAAAAAGAAGGGAAGAACGGAAATTTTCATTGCGGTCAATGGAAGCCGGAAAGTATCAAAAAATTGAATTCGTAGGTGGAGGAACTGACTCGCATTGCGCAGAAAAAAGAAAGTTAAGAAACCTCAACAGGGCGACTAAGGCGAGAGAAAAGTGGCGCAAGCTAGGGACCGCAGCGTACTTCGCGTCAAACCGATTTCGTCGACGGTCACGCAAGGATATTATGACGTTCCGAGTATAGGGAGAAAAGATGCAGAGGAGGGGAAGTAAGGCAGCCATCTGTAGACGGCGCAACGCTGACAACCAACAAGGACAAGATGGAGTGCCTTATCAGAAGAAGTCCCCTTAAAGTTTTGAGATGTAGTACGAGAATTGAGAAAGAACCAGTGCAGAACATGAATCGGTGGCAATGAGAATGGGTCGGGTGCAATGGGGAGAGAACTATCTTCCGTGTGAGAGAAAAGGGTCCGCAATTAAGACAGCGGTGGATGGAACATCAGAAAGTGACATAATGTAGATAGGGACCGATCGCTGAAAAATTAAAAGAAAATGGAAGACGAGGAGCTCTTTATCCACTGGCGGAGGCTAGAAAAAGACGTGATGTAAAAAACACTGTATAGTCAGCGAAGTCCATTTAGTCTCGAAACAGTCAGCACTAGAAGGGCGTGTAGAAAAAGGGAGAAGCGGATCCGAACAAATTTCGGCGAAACGTGATTGTAATCAAGGGAAGAAAATATTGCCTTCCTTTTATATTTATTCGGTCAGAAACAGAGAAAAAGGAAGGGAAACTCCGATGGGCAAGGCTACAACGCAGCTCCGATCCCACAGAAGGTCCGGTTCGGTAAAAAAAAATGGGGGGGGTTTTTACGGTTCAAAGGAACAACTAGGCTGACGGGGGAAGTGGTGGCGCAATAAAAAAAGGGTGCCCCTTGCTGGCTGGTGTGAGCGATGCAGAAGCAGGGAGTACAGACCATGCCTGAAGGTCTGGTCTACCTGCAAAGGGACGTATACAAGAAGGATGGGGGAAGGCTGTATAAGGGAAGGAAACGGCAACGGGGAAGAATGTTTACAGGGAAACCCACTACACCATTTTTTCATAGGCAGAGGATACTGTCTACACCGCGAAGAAGCTCTTACCACTGGAACGTAAAGGGGTGTCGCAAAGGAATAAAAACCACGAAAGAACGAAATCTGGCCAAAAAAAGTCTATAAACGATAACGGAGTAAGATGATGGCAGGCACCTACCCCGACTGTGGGACAAAGATCGGGAGAATGACGGGGAAAAAGGAGACTGAGTTAGTGATAAAATGAAGAAGAAAGTAATTGGGAAGTGGCAAATCGCCGAATGCCTGCTCGAACTAAAAGAGAGTATCTCTTCTGCCACGCAACTGCCGTCGGAGGGAATGAGAATCAACATAGAGGCAAGGTCTTGTGGAGAAGGAGCTGGTTAAGGGAAGGGGACGGGTATTTGAAAACGGAAGGGAACAGCCCACCCTTCTCGCACGTGAATTGGAAGTCGAAGCTCATATAATCAGTAGGGTTCCGAAGGTTGAAAACAAGTGACTGGGGGGAAAAAAAACAACCAAAACCAAAACCCCCGCAAAAAATCGTCAATCAAGTGCAAAAGTTGGGCGGGGTTGTATTAA
>Ga0179593_1657388_pt1 | contig 10877 bp, 15 predicted proteins | sample CZODoug2_1_08_16_FD_185931 | JGI IMG/M metagenome (GOLD analysis project Ga0179593, IMG submission 185931) | Vadose zone soil fungal communities from Angelo Coast Range Reserve, California, USA - CZODoug2_1_08_16fungal (PacBio error correction) | ecosystem: Environmental > Terrestrial > Soil >...
AAGAGAACGCACCTGCCGTTCATACCTTCATTCCACCAGCGGGTTCAGAAGGGAAAAATCTCTCCTCTCCCTACTTTTTCCTGAAGGTAATGGGCTAGAAAAATCTCCAAACCACCCAAAGAGGCTGAGTAACCGAAGAGGACTGATCAATCAGAAAAGAAAAAAACGAGGAACAATTTCTCCGCATACTTATTCTAGTGGAGGGAATGGATAAAAGGAACTGGTTCATCCTTGCCCCGTATCTGCTTGGCCCGTCGGAGAGGGGGAAAAACGTCCGCCTTTCTTTCTTGAAATCGAGGGGGGCACTCAAAAAGAAAAAGATGGGTCTGGCTTAACCGGATCTGCCTGTCGAAAAAAAAAAGGGAACAGCTGATCGCGTGTTTATCGGGAATGAGAGAAGAAAGCGACTTAAAAAAGGAAAAAAGCAGGTGCAACATCGTCTCCCTGACGCCGCAAAAGAAGAGGAGACACGATCCGTTTGTCGTGACCCCTGAGCCGGAGGAGGGAAAAGAAAAAAAAGGAAGGGATGCGCGCCTTCGTTCCTATTTGACCGCCTGCCCAAAGGGGGGTGCAAGGGAAGCGGGACTCACTCGCTTTGCATGCGTATCTTCGCTAGTCGGAAGAAAGGAAGGGAGACCGATCAAAGAGATGGGCTTGCGTGTTCAACTTGCCTGGTCGAGAGCCGGAAAAGAAATAAGGGGAACAAGGGAGCAGCCCTTGGCTCAAGGGGGGGCAATGAACGCTTAAGGGACAAAAAAAAAAAGGAAGGAGAATCCATCTTCTATTTAGGAAAAGAGGCGAACGGCCTCGTGTCCTGAGTCGGAACTTGAAAAAAGACAAAGAAAAGGAGATCACATTTTGCTCACTATATTGCCGCCGGGGAAGGGAGGAACGAGCACTCCGCTCTAAAAAAAAAAAAAGCGGTACTTACCCTTCAGAGCTAAGAAGGAAGAACCCGATCCTGGATTCGAAGGACATGGGAAAGGAGGAGAGTCGAAAAAGAGATGTACATCTTCGAAGGAAAGGAAGGGGAAAAAACCTAGAACACCGTCGGGCGTGGGAAGAGAAGGACGGACAGCCTGCTGTACGCGGGAAAAGCCTAGGAGGGGGGTCCTTCATAGCTGCAAAAGGAGGAGTTTCCATCATTCTGAGCCGAAAGGGGGGGAAAATGGCCTTAACCGGATGTGGGCCGCCGGGAAGAGGCGCTTTTTTCTGTTGCTGTGGGATGGGGGAAAAATGCTTAAAAAAAAAAAGCTCTCTCCATCCGCGAAGAGATGAGCTTGCGACTGGAGGGGAGAAAAAAGGAGAGACGCAGCTGCACTCCAATCCGCTTCGGATGATAAAGAGAGAAATGAAAAGAGACTCGGCCTGATCGAAGGGGAGAGCGTCCGCCTGACAAAATCGAAAGGGCATCATGCGGTCGGGAGGAAAGAAAAAAAATGTGAGGGGAAGGACTATTACAAGCCTTACGTATTCGAATGGGGAAGAAAAAAGGCTCTCAAAAGAGAGCTGCGGGGCGCAAGCTGCTCCGCCTCTTGGCCGTATTGAGGAGGGAGAGGAGGAGGGGAAGGAAGAGAGAGAGAGCCCTACCGAAATCCGCACTGGAGGGAGAAGAGGGGAGACAAAAAGGAAAAGCGCCGCCTCCGCAGAGGTGGTTCCTTGAGCGCCCGAGGAGTAGAATAACCGGTCAGTCCCGTCACCAAGGAGGGGAAATAAAGAAATGGGCCGACCGCACAGCGCTGTCAGTCTCTCGAAAGGGGGAAAAAAAGACTTAAGCCCAGGGGAAAAGCCGATCTCTCCTTCCCAAGCCATGAAAAAGCTTGAAGAAAAAAGGGGGGGGGTTGCACCTTCGGAGTCGTCCCTCGAGATGCGGGGGGGGAACCTCCAGGTACCGATCAGCGAAGAGAGGAAGGATCGGGCTGCTGGCCCCAGAAGGAGGAAGAGGACGCCCCAAAAAAAAAAGAACAAGCCCCAGCCCCCTAGCATAAAAAGAAAGAGGAATCCACATCCGGTCGGCCAGCCCTAGCGCTTCGGAGAAAAGTCCAAAAAAAAAAAAAGGGGAACAATCGGCCCCATTTACCATCTTCGGGACGGGAAATAGAAAAAAAAAAAGCACCACCCCCGTGTTCTCGGGTCGCAGCTTCAGCGAATGAAAAAGGAATCGGAAAGAGAGAGGGGGCGACGATTTCTTCCCCAAGCGCCGGACAGGCCGTGCCTCCAGATCGGGGGAAAAGAGGAAAAAAAGCTCTGAGGTCCGTAAAAAAAAAAAAAAGAAAAAAGACCAGAGCTGATGCCTGCCGCGGGCAGAAAAAGCGGGAAAGAAACAGGCGGCAATCTTCGGTGAGCCCCTGTGGATCGCAATGCGCGGGAGAAATAGGATTGGGGGGGAGGAAAACCGGACACAAGGACGGGGGGAAGGCAGAATGGCTTCTAATTCCTGGCTGTATGCTTTCGGGGATGGATGGCTTCCAAAAATAGGGAGGCGGAAGTCGATTAACACGTGTCTCCAACTGGATGATAAAGGAGAATGCTTATTCCGATATCGTCGGCCGGCTTCGACCTACAAAAAGCACCGGTCAGTTTCTCGCCCAGGGGAGAGAGGGAAGAGGGGCATCCGCTCTAGCGCCAGATACCGCCGGAAAAAATGCCTTGAAAGGGGGGGAGGCCTCACCGGCATGGGGAGGGAAAGAACGCACCCCATCTACTGAGATCGGAGAAAAGGGAGAAATCGCTCTTTCTCTCTCCGCACGGAAAGGAAAAGAAAAATGCCTCCTGCCATGCACCGACGGGGGGAGAAGGGTGAAAAGAAAAAGGGAATCGTCATCCAAATCTCAGAGGGGAGGGGCAAGAAAAAAGACCGATACACCCGATCAGCTGCGGCACAAAAAGGATCCGGGAAAAAAAAAAAAGGAGAGCCCTGCCGCTCGCTGTCTATCGCCCGAGAGAAAAAGTGAGGAAAAAAGGAGACGATCGCGCTCACCTGTTCTCGTCCATCAGAAAAAAGGAGGAGAAGGAAAGCCGATCCCAAAAGGGAAAAACCAACCGAAAAGATGGCCTCGGAGGAGGAGATCCTCTCCCGACTTGCAAGGGAGGGAAAAAAAAAGGGAAAAGCAACAACAACAACCTTATTAGTAGTAAAAGAGAGAGATAAGGAACAAAAAATAAAAACTGAAAAGGGAGGAAGGAGAGAGAGGACCATTTCTCCCATATGATCGAGGTGGGGCAGGAAGAAGGGAACGTCCGTCTGAGGTGAACGGGAAGAAGAAAGTATCTGCTTGCCCTTCGATTGACAGAACGGTGAAAAGGGGGAGGGAAAAAAAAAGTCCGCCGTGCTGCGTGAAGGCGCTGGTACCTTCGAGAGGGAAAAGAAAAAGAAGAAAGGTCTTGCGTAAACCTGATCTTGACTGTAGGAAAAGGAATGACCGCGTGTATCGGGAGCTGGCGCGAAAAAAAAAATAGTGGACAAAAGGGAGGAAAAAAAGACCAGTTCATCGTCAGAAGAAAAGAAAAAAGGAAAGGCTGCCAGGAAGGCATCGAACCGATCCGGTGTCGTTGACCCAAAGACGCACTGCGAAAAGGAGAAAGGGGAGATTACGGCAGTCCTCTTGGGCTGAGAAAGGAAAGAAAGACTGCCCCGTTGCTGCCGCACCACACACGGTGGGCAAGGCTCGTGAAGGGGAGGAAAAACAGGAGAACGAAATGAATAGCTCTCATCGCCTTGGTCGGAGAAAAAAAGGGGGGAAAATACGTTTTCAACTTGCTGCTAGAGCCGGCGAGAAGGAGCCCTGAAGGAAGGAGCACCCTTTTGCTCCTTTTTAAGAGAGGGAAAAAAAAGGGCGGAACTCATCAGCCAGGAATTCGAACAAGCGGGGGGAAACATACAAAAAAAAAAGCCGGGTCCTGCGTCTGAAACTGGAACAAAAAGAAAAGGGGAAACCGCGCATCTGCATCACATTGGCTCACCGAGGATGGCCGGCAGGGAAAAATTCCAGAAAAAAGGAGAGGGGAAAGTCGTTCTCGTGCTCTGCGGTAAGGACAAGGAAAAAAAAGTATCCCCCGATCCTTAGGCGACGGCCCCTGTGAATAGGGGACAAAGAGAAAAAAAAAGAGAGGGGGAGCTTCTTCGATCTCTAACTGCTAGGAGTAAAAGAGAAAAAAAACCGCAGGGCGTGGTTCGGTCCGCGGATCGAGCACGAAGGCTGTAAAAATGGCCGCTGTGAAGGAAAAACGGGGGAGAAGGAGAGGACAGTTCATCATATCGAGCCTAGCCGAGCGGAAAAGAAGAAGAGGATTTCCCCCACCAAAAAAAAACAAAAACCACAAAGAAAAAAAGAAAAAAAAAAAGAAAAAAACCCCCCAAAAAAAAAAGAAAAGAAAAAGAAAAAAAAAAAAAAAAAAAACCCCCCCCCAAAAAAAGAAATAAAAAAAAAACAACCAAGAAAGGGGGGAGGGGGAGGAGGCGTTCGCTTGTAACTTAATACGCTGCCACCGAAAGAAGGGAGAAAAAAGAATTACCTTGAGGTTCAACACGGACAGCCTAGAACTCAAACCTGCTGAAAAAGAGGGAAGGGCTTTGGCATGCTCTCCTCTCCTGCCGACACCGGGGGAAAGAAAAAAAAGAAAAAAAGACATGTCCGAGTCGCCGTCAATCACTACTGTTTCGGGGCCTGACCTGAAAATGAGGGCAAAAATTCACCCAGAAAAAAAGAGGACGAAGGAAGAGATGCTGTGCTCAATCGGCTCCCGAGGGAGGAGGGGGAGGGAAAAAAAAAAAGGAGTAGGAAAAGATAGAGATCTATCTACCGAAAATCAGAAAAGCGGGAGCAAGGAAAAATTACTAAAGGAAGGAGAGAGACGCGATCTCTCACAAAGGAGGAAAAAAAAAATACGTGGATTTTAACTGCGAACTCGACTTGTCCACCGCAACAGCTGCTGATCAAAAGCGCGCTGAGAAAAGGAGGAAGGGAGAACTGACAACAGCTCCTTCATCGATCGCTCTTGGTGTCGAGAAGAAAAAAAGGGGGGGAAGAAAAACAACCCCCCCCCCCCTAGGCGAGAATCCAGGGGACCGGATCAAGAAGAAAGGCGAGGCCGAGTCGGCTGGCCATCGTATTCGTTCCAGCCGAACAAAAAAAAAAACACCCGCCACAAGCCGGCCCCGAGCATCACGATCGCTAGGGAGGAAACAGAAGAAAGATCAGCTGATGGAAAGGAAAAGGAAGATAAACGCCGCGCTCTTCCTCTCGGACAAAAAAGAAAAAAGGAAAAAAAAAAAAGAACATCTTTGGCTCGATCGCGGGACCAGAAAAGATACGGAAGAAGAAAAAAGACAGAGAAGGGTCATCTAATCTACTAAGAGGAAAAAGAGAGGGGGAAAGAAAGAAAAGAGAAAAAAGAGCCCTCGCCTTAACTTTCCGTCGCCTCAAGGATCGGTTAACCGTAATAGGGGAAGTACACGAAAAGAAAAGAGGAAAAAAAGAAAGCGGCACATCAAATCTTTCATGGCGCGAAAATTTATCAGAGAAGAAAGAAAAAAAACGGTCCCTTGATTTTGGATGTTGTCAAGTTTAAGGAAAGAAGGAAAAAAAGGGGGGAAAGGGTGACGTACTCTTCGACGATGGCTTCGAATTCCTGGCTGAGGAGATCAGGGCCGTCGTTCGAAAGGGGAAAAAAGGCGCCACTGCTTCCCCCGGTCCCCGGCAGGAGAAAAAAAGAAAAAAAAAAAGTGACCACGCAGCCCCTCACCGAAAGGGAGCCCTTTATAAGAAGAGGAGAAGGGGAATCCTTACCGCGCATATAACTCCTTGCACCGAGAGGGGAAAGAAGGGAGGGTGTCTGCCTCACCTGTGCATTCGTTCACCATCGGAAAGGAAGGAAAAAATGAAATCTCCGGGGAAAAGGAAAAGGATGACAGAGCTCCGCCCCGTCTCGGGGTCAACGAAACCAGGGTAAAAGAGGGGGGGATGAAAAAGAAAAAAAAACGCGTTTTCTCTCTGACTATGCACCAGAGAAAAGCGTTCAGGGGGAAGGAAAGAGTAGTAGCAGCGGCGCTCCAGCTCCCGAGAAAAAAAAAAACCGCGCATCAAGGATAATCCAGAAAAAAGAAAGAGAGCGATGGAGAGAGAAGAGCGCACCAGCGCTTCACTCAGCACGAGAAAAAAAAGAACGACATCACCGTTCTCGTCCATCAGACGGGGCCAGGCCAGAAAGGGGGAAAAAGGATCCTCAAAAAGGGATACCGGAAGGCCTCCTCTATCATCTGGGCGAAAGGGGGGGAAAAAAAAAAGAAAAAAAAAAAGGACCTGGATTGATCGTACTTATCTCTCGCAAAAAAAACAAAAATGGACGTATCAAAAGAAAAAGGCGGGCGGCGTCGCTCGCGCGGGAGGGGGGGGAAAAAAAGGCGAGGTGGCCTGCCGGTATGAACAGAAGGGGAGGAGGAACGTAAGAAGGAGAAAAAGAGGATGACGGAGAACGTGAGCTCGATCGTCCCTTGGACGCGTCAAGAAGGGAAAAAAAGGGGAGCTCGGCTCTCGACTATCGCGCGCAGGGAAGAGAAGAGAGGTAAACAAGAGGAACGAGGCCAAAAGTGACGCGTTTCATCACTGTATCGCGGGGGAGAGGGAGGGAGAAAAGAAAAAAACCGCTGCATCTTGCCTTACAGAGGAATGAAGGAAAAAAGGGGGAGCCTAGAAAAAAGGAGGGGCGGCTGCAGGAATTCCATCTTAGACACGATCCGTGGGGAAGGAAAAAAGGCTGACTCTCACTCGCGAGTCCAGGTCAGGCCAAGAGATTGAAAAAAAACCTGACTATTGTGAACGGAAGGGGAAAAGGGAGGAAGCACCACAAAACGTGTTTCGCATGATCTGGCCTCGCGCGTGAGAGGAAAGAAAAAAAAAAGAGACCTTGTCGAGAAACGAAAGTTGAGGGGGGAAAAGGCCTGGAGGAAAAAAAAAAGGGAGAGAAGCACAGGCCGGGAAAAAAGGGAGCAGCCCCTTTGCGCCCTTGTTTCATCGAAGGAGAAAAAGAAAGAAAAAGAAAAAAAGAAGGCGAAGATTAACTTCAACCGTAGGTATGCAGGATTCGGGGAAGGAAAAGAAAAATAAAGACAGCGGCTTCCTGACCTCTCATCTGCGATCACATGATAAAGAAAAGAAAAGGGGAAAGAAAAAAAGTGGATGTCCCTCTCATGCTCCTCTCTGGGAGGGAGAGAATGTAAAGAGCTAAGAGAAAAGGAGAAAAAGATACTGGAGTCTACGGCCCTGTCTGGCGAGGGAGAGGAAAAAAAGAGGGGGAGAGGATCGATTCGCTGAACGTGCGAGGAGATGGAAGATGAGAAAAAAGGGAAACTATCGAGAAAAAAAAAGGCGAAGGAGACGTCCCGCCTCTGGTAATGTGGCCTATGTTCCGGCACGATCTGACGAAGAGGGGGGGAGGAAGAAAAAAGAAAAATGGCCTTACTATTTTTTTACTCCTAGCAGATGCGGGAAGTCAGGGCTTGCGGGAGGAAATGAAGACTCTTTTCATCCCCTATCTCTCGCCGAACAAGAAAAAGAGGAACTGGAAGGGGAAGTCAGGACTAAGGGGAAAAAAAAAAAGGGGCAGGATGCACTCCAATCCGCTTTCTGATTCTCGAAAAAAAAAAAAAAAACAAAGGGGGGCAAGGCTCTCCTCGCCTGCTAGAATAAAAGTAGAAATTTCAAAAGGAGGGGAGGCCCCAGGTCACGAGTTTCGCCTCAATCTGCAAGAAGAAAAAAAGAAACGAAATTGTTTAGTCGATCGCCTCGGGGCGATCAAAAAGAACCAGAGGAGCGGAATCAGCGGCAAAAAAGAAAAGAGGTGACGTCAGGAAAGGAAAGGGGAAGAAGAAGAAAAAGAAAGAAGAGATCGATCCGCTACCGAAAATCCGCACGCGGGAAAGCAAGGGGGCCAAAAGAGAGTCTAAGGGTCCTCCTCCTCAGAGGGGAAAAGAGGGAAGAGCTCCAATGAAAATGAATTTTGTAAGTAACCGGCCCCTCAGCCAAAAAGTAGGGGAAAAAAAAAAAGAAACCTTTTCCGCACCGCAACATCTGCTGCATCGCATAGAAGGGGGGGGGAGGGCCAGTCGCCCAGGTATTCTATCATGGAGAAAAGGGAAAAAAAGAAGCCATCTAGTGCCTCTCTTGGTGTCCGAGAAAATAAAACATTCGCGCGCCGTCTCTTCCTATTGTGTGAAGGGGGGAAAGAGAAGTATCATCTCTGGCGCTATGTTCGGCGCGACCAAAAGGGATTCAGAAAAGCCGAACGCCCGCCATCCCCAACCCAGAAAAACAAACTTCTTACATAGAGGAAAGACGGTCCGCCAGCCCTCAGCAGAGAGGAAGGAAGGAGAGGGGGGCCTCTCCCTTCCTCTCTTCTTCCCTCGTTCCTTAAAGAGAAAAAGGTACAGAGGCGTTACTTTCCCAAAGGGAAGGGAGAGGGATCTCTGCCCTCACCAAACCCTCTGTTTTATAGGGGGAGGAAAGGAAAAAAAAAAAGAGCCCGTTCCGTCGAATAGAAGAAAGATGAATTGGAAGTACTATGGAGGGAAATCTCGCTAGCCCAAAATGAGGGAAGAAAGGAAGAAAAGTGCTAATCTGCTCTTATCTTAAATCTCTGCAGGGCACGGAAAAGGGAAGTAAAATATCGGAGAAGAAGGGAAAAAGAGTTCAATTCCGCGAAAAGGAGCCCAGTGAAAGAAGGAGAGGTCAGGAAGCCGCTGTCCCTTGATTTGGAGGGGGGGAAGAAACTAGGCCGGGTGGAAGGAAAAGGAATTACTCGAGGGAGACGATGGAGTTCGATTCCTTGAAGGAGAGAAAAAGTCCGCGTTCATGCGGCGTAGAAGTCCGGAGAAAAAAAGGGAAATAAACCGTTCCAAGAAAAAAGGACGATATCGGCGGCCGGCTCTCGCCCTTAAGAAAAACGTTGACCACTCCTCCCATCACCGCCAAGGGAGGTGAGAGCTTCAGAGACCATCGGAAGAAGACTCCGGCATATAACTCCTTCACTCTTCTATGAAAAGAAGGAAATAAAAGGGGGACGGCCTCACCCGTTTCCCAATGCGTAAAAAAAAAATCGCACGAAAAAGAGTAATCTCCTGGGGGGAAAAGGAACCTCGCGCGTTTCTCTCTCCTCCCGGAGAAGGGAAAAAAGAAGAGGGGGGAGTCCTATTCCTTCCTGCATCAGCACCTACAGGCGGGGGAGTAAGGGAAAAAATAAGGTTCCCAGAAAAAGATTCAGCGGGTAGTCGTCATCTTGCTCTCCAAAAAGGAAGAAAAAAGGGCTTCACCTCGCTAATTGGCCGGGGAAAGAAGAAACGACTGCCTCGCCCTTCTCTCTGAGAAAGGAAAGAAAAAAAAAAAGAACGTCATCACTTCTTACTCTTCAACTGAAGAGAGGGACTTTTCTCTGGTACCATGGCCTCCGAGAGCTCGGGGTCCTGTCCAGGAGATATCAGTACACATGAAAGATATAGGAGGGTGGCCGAGGGTCCTCTGGAAGGCAAAACGCTGAGAACTCTTTGTGCTCTAAAGGAAAATAAAGTGTGGAGAAAATGTCAAGAAGAGGCAACTGGACCTTTCCTAAGATGGGAACATGAGCACAAAACACGCGAGTCATTCTGATTTCGAGGGTGGAAGCAGGAAAGGGGAAAAAACAGAAGGTAAGGAAGAAGAGGGGAGGATCAAAGGGAAGGAGACAGTGGCGTGCGTGAAGGAACGAGGGTAAATGGTAAAAAGGGAAACGGAGAAATGGGGAGGTAAGTGGGATGAACGGAAGATGGGGGAGGAGGTAAGGGTAGGGAATGACAAGGAAGGGAAATGACGACTGGGGGAGGAAAGAAGAGGGAAAAACCCTACTTTGCCTAATGGAGCAAGGGAGGAGAAAAAACAAACAACTGAGGAAAAGGAGAAAGAGAGATAAGGTACCGAAAAGACCAGTGCAACGTCTGGCTCGGCGCGAGCGGAGAGAAAAAAAAAGGGAAAGGCCCAATGAGAAGGGGGGGGGGAAGGAAAAACGACGGTGCGGATCGGCTTTTAAACTGGGGCGCCTGGAAAAGAGGAGAGAAGAGAGATCGTCTTGGGGGGCTTGAAGAAGGGGGAGATCCTGAGAGGAAAAAAAAAGAAAAGAAAAAAAACAGCTGTGTTCTGGCGGTAACCGCCTCTGCGGGAAAAAAAAATGGAGCGGGTAGGGGGGGAGAGGGAAAAGGGAGGCGAAACTACCCGCTGCATCTGGCCTGACCGAGGCCGGCATGGAAAAAAAGGAAAAAAAGAAAGGTCGTGCTTCTTCAGGAAGCATCGAAGAAAAGAGAACACGCCTGGAGGGAGAGGGACGAGACGAGGTCCAGGTCGCCCATGATATTCTTCAGTCGCTGGGGAGAAAAAAAAGAGGGAAATCCTTCCCCTTTTTCGGAACGACACAAAAAAGGAACGGAAGGCAATCTTAGAGAGGAAAAAGGGAAAAGGCCGCTCTCCCGGGGTCTAGAACCTGACCGTGGGAAAGGGAAAGAAGAGAAGAGCCGGCCGCCGCTATCGTAATTGATGAAAGGGGGAAAAGGGGGTGCTACGGAGGAAGAGAGAAAAGAGGAAAGGGGGCGAACGCATCAGCCATTAATTCTAAGCCATCGTCGAAGAGGAAGGAAAAAAAAAAAGACTTGTCCTGATTAGGAAGGGGAAAAAAAGCCCGAAGCATCTGGGAGGGAAAAAAGAAACCCGAAGATTGCCGCCGTGCTCTGCATTAACGATTTGCAAGAAAAAGAAAAAGGAAGCCGTTCGCGTCGCAGTCTTTACTTACCCTGCAGAGATAAGGAAGACGAGCAGAGGAAAAAAAAGCCGTTTCAGGAAGAAAGAGAGGTGACCGAC
>Ga0179593_1383975_pt1 | contig 10876 bp, 16 predicted proteins | sample CZODoug2_1_08_16_FD_185931 | JGI IMG/M metagenome (GOLD analysis project Ga0179593, IMG submission 185931) | Vadose zone soil fungal communities from Angelo Coast Range Reserve, California, USA - CZODoug2_1_08_16fungal (PacBio error correction) | ecosystem: Environmental > Terrestrial > Soil >...
AAAGTGGGAAAAAAAACAAATCATCTGGCGGCGGGGAAATTTTTCTCGAAAAAGGGGGAGCCCAGGAGAAAAGGATTAAGAACCAGGGGGGACAGCAGGGGAGAAAGAACGGAAAGAGCGAGGATAAACGTCCTCAGGCATGGGAATATGAGAAGGGGGGAGACCGAACTGTTCAAAGAGGACAAAGGAAAGGTCGCAAACCGGGGGGGCGACGTGTTGGACACACGGGGGCATCAGAAAGGGGCCTGGGGGGGTGAGCAGTGGGGAAGACAAAGGGTGAAAGAAAAAAAAGTTGTGGGAAAGGGAAAAAAGTCTGGGAGGTATCAAGGGGGAACACCGTTGGGGCCTCTTAAAAAACCAAGGCGGGATGAGGAGGACACTAAAGTGTGGAAAATCCATTAAGGGAACGATGGTGGGGGCATCAAGCCGGCGAACCTGAGTAAAAAGAGGAAGTGGGGGAGACAACGCCCCGGGGGGGGGGAAAGGAACAGGATGCAGTGGGGGGGAAGTTCGCACAGGCTTAAGGGTGCCATTCCCGAAAATCCAAAACATTGGACCAAGGAAATCCGGCAAGGGACGAAGAAGAGGAAAAAGGGCACTTGTGAAAAAACCATGTACTTCACTAACACCACTGCCTCGTGGGGGTTCCCCTGGAAGAGACGGGAATCGAAAGGGGGAGGGAAAAACCGCGAAAAAGGGAAATTAAAAACGAGTCACTGTGAGGGACAAATGGTGGTTGGGGGCGGGGGGGGCAGACAAATTCCGACGCAAGTTTAGACTGGTGCACAAAGAAGAAACGGTTGATCACGAAAGGGGACGTCAGCACCTGTTGGGAGGGGAATATAGAGATGGTGCGAAATGACCGGGGCAGTCAAGAACTGCTTGACTCATATGGTGGGGAGAGACACCAACGAAATGGAAACGAGAAAAAGGAGGAGATTTCCGCTTCCTAAGTCAAAGGAAGGAAAACTTTGCGTTACTCCAACAAAAGGTGGGGAAAGAACAGCTGGGCACAAAGGGCCGTTTGAAAACTCGGAGGCAGTGCCGGGGGAAATATACGGGCACAAAACACATCAGATTTCGAAAGGGAATACCCGCAGTCAAACCAAAAAACGCATCGGAAGGGCCAGGCATAATGCGTGGGGGGGTGGGCGAAACGTTTCACTGTAAGTGAAAAAAAACTGGTGGGGTGCACGGGCCGGATCGAAAGCGATCAAACGCGACCTAGGACCCAAGTGCTGGGGGAAAAGGGAGAAACGGGAAAATACACGGATACTACGACAGAAGGGCAAGGGAAAGGAATTAGCACGAAGGGAAGAGAACCCGTGTGCTTTTGGACAAGAAGCGACTCACTGAAAAGAGGGACCGTGGGGAGCGGGTGGGACCATCCGCCCCAAGAGAGGAATATCTTCCACCCATGTCTCAAGAACGAATCCTGGAAGGAGGAGGGCAGACCGGGGGGTTGTGAATGGGGAAACGCAGATCCAACAGGACAAATAGGAAAAATTCGTATAAGCCCTCATCCAGAAAAATGGGGAGAAGTAGAACGGCAGACAAGACTGGGATAACGGCGCTCGGCCAGAAACCGCTTCAGCAAATGGCTCCGTCGCGGGAAAACCCTGGAAAATAAAAGGAAAAAGGGTTTGGCGGACCACGTCAGAAACTCAGGGAAACCGCGAAGTAGAGAAGAAACTTCCAGAGAAAAAACCACGAGCGAAAAACCAACAAACCCACGAAAGGAACAAGAGATCATGTGATACTGCCCCAAACCACTAATCATCAGAGGGTCATTTTTGGAAGGGGCAGAAAAAACGGGAGTCAAAGGAATATCATTTGGGGCAAGGGGGCAAGCAACCAGACCGGGAATCAAAGGGGGTGAAAAGAAAAGGGAGTCACCGCTAGCTCACCCAAAAGTGAGCACGACTGTGGGGGGTCAAAAAACAACCGGACCACAACGTCACCGCGTGTGCCACTACTAATTCGCAAAAAGGGATTCATACAAACAAGGGGGGGCACTGGCATGGCAACAGCTCTTTGCAATCATCCTTTTCAACGCCTACAGAACCATCCTCCTTCCGACGCCGGAAGTTGGGTCCTGGGTCTGGTGTGAAGTGAACGATAAGTGGAGTCAGTAGATCAAAGCTCAACAAGGAAACGATGAACAGGGCAAAGTGTCACCGGGGGGCTGGCACAAAGTGACACCCAACAGGGGGTGACCAAGAGCAAACCGAGGGGAGGTGGACTTCACAAGGGAGTCGAAAGGGAAAGTTAGGAAGGAACACGAAAGCCCGCGGCGGGGCACGATTAGGCGCGAGTGACTGTCTCCTCTCTGCATCGGGACAAAGGGGGGACAAAATCAAAAAGGCAAATCTGAAAGGTTTTTCATTGTCGCCCAAAGACCAATCCCAGTGAAAGGAGGTGGTGCGTAGGGGAAAGAGATGAGGAAATGGTATGCTGGGACAAAGGCGGGTCCAAAAAGCAGGAGCTGCGCTTCAAAGGAATCTGAGAAAAAGGCAAAAAGAAGTTCATCGGATTTCCATTGGGAGGAGATGTAGCAGAAAAGGAAAGAAGAAAAAAGAAAAATGCTGGCTTTTAAAGATCGTATAGGGAGGGACCATCGGGAAAAGGGGAGTGTTCTCGGTGAATGGTGGGAGGAAAAGGATGGGTCGTAAGAACAAGGAAAAAATTACTTGGGGACGTTACAACATATCTGACGTACGCACTACACCGACAGTGGAGAGAAGCAGGCCCACACCAAGGGCGAGACAGGGAGTCAAAAAACGAGGTGGTTGGGGAACCACGAGGGAACGATTGCGGCACCCCCTGTTTGCACCCAAGGGGGGGAAAAAATCACACCACATGGGGGGAAACGATCTGGGGGAGTCTAGAGGGGCGAACAAACGCAAAAAAGAAAAGGTAGATGGACGCTGTCGGTAACCAAGGGAAAAAGTGAAAGGGGGGGGGACAGCCAAGAAGGGGACTAAAGGAGAAGGGAGAGGGGGACAAGTCTCAATCAACCTCAATGACAGGGACAAGGAAACATTGACAATGAACACACATGTTTTCGGCGAAGGACCGGGACCGAGTACATGGGGGAATCTGTCCAAGTGTTGGGAAGGGGAGAGGGGATAACTCGCGGAAGACAGAAAGGTCCAAAAGCGGTTCATTGGGCAGCGTCAAGGTGAAAATCTAATGGGAGGCACAAAAAGATCAAGAAAAAAAAGGAAAAAAAATAGTCAACACAAGAGGGGGAAGGGAAATTCAAGAGCAAAGATAAGAGAAAGGCAAGTAGACCAGCCAGAATGTAGGAATGACTCGAAGAAGAAGAGGGAAACGGGACAATCAACTCGTGTATCTAAAACTAGAGGTTCGTCCCCGAATAAAAGTTGATGATAAAAAAACAACTACACCGAAACTTGTGTACCGGTACAGGGGAAGGTCACATTGGCTCGAAACAACCAGGAGAGCGGAAGACTACGTCAACAAACACTGTTGGGTCCAAAAGGGACGGGGGGTCAGACGAAAAAAAACAGGGGGGGGGACAAAACAGTCCGTGGGGGGGGACAAGCAAAGGGGCGAAAGAGCTGTGTAGGGGGGGAAAGACACAACTCCGTTGGGCCCGCGGCACGCCAAACGAGAGACTCTAACAACAACAAGGAATAGTAAAAAGAAAAAGAAAGGAATGTTTAGGAACGGGAACTAACGGGATGTGGGAGTGGCAAAAAAAAAGACCATAAGCCGACGCGGAAAGGAAAACCGGTTGAAAAAAGGGGTTGAGACATATAAAAAAGGAAAACGGGGGGGGGAGGCGGCAAAAAAAAAGTTGGGAAACGAGGTGCTGTCACGTCAGCGGTCCACGGGGGGGGTCGGCGGGCACAAAGGAAAGGCAAGACGACCCGCAAGAGGGCAAATCCGACTCGCTGGGGTAATGAAACTTTGGAGATTTGCTCAATTTAAGTCACATTTCATCTGGCTAAAAACGTCATGTTGGGGTGTAACCCAGATACAAAAAAAAACAAAAAAAACTCCGGAGGGTCAGCGGGGAGTTCACCCCGAGGCCAAGGGCAAACAGACAAGAGAAAAATGGCTCGCCTCCACGGTAAATCTTGCCGCACCTGGCAGAAAAAGAAACACAGTTCCGGTATAGAGGGGGCCACGCCGGTAAAAAAAAACAAAATCAGGGTGGAGGACGCGCCAAACGGACTATAAAGATCAAACTGGGCAACAGAACTAGTGAGGGTGGTCCATGCGTTGGGGGTCAGTCGCGGATGCGACAAACCAAGGATCCGGGTCACAGTTGGGGCGGGGGGAATGAAAACCGCCGCAGAAGGCGCCCGATCGCAGCCCCGGCTTTCAAAGTGGGGCGGCACGTTCGGAACGCCTTCCGGGGGGGGATGGGGACAAAGCCGATCTTGTAACCGGCCCGAAGACCGAGCGCCGGGGAAATAGGGGAAAACACCGTGGCATTCAATGCCGCGACTCCACAACACACGATACCCGAGGCAAAGAAAGGGGGGAACTGAGTGTGGCGCCTCTGCTTGGACAACCAAACCGAAAGAACCAAAAAAGGGGAAGAATCAGAGGAAGGAAGGCCGGAAGATGGAACAGCGGATTCAAGACACACAAAACCTAGGGAGAAAAGAATGGAAGGGGGAAAAACCGAAAACTGGGGGGGAAAAAGCTGAAGGTCGCCGTTCTTCCCGCAGGACGGCCGCCCAGGGAAACGGTGTGCGCGGGCATGCCCGCCCAGATGCAATGAACAGAGGATGAAACGTCAAACTAGCATTTTCGAGCGTTTCGATTCAAAACTCGAGTGGGGGAAAAACACAGCGGCGCAAGCGGTGACGGGTGAAGGGAAATCACAACTTCTTCCGACCAAAAGAAAAATGCGGTGTATGGAACAAGATTTTCGCCAGTACATGGCCGGTCAAAGCAGGACACCCAAGCGACGACTGGAGCGAAATGCCACCACAAGACGCTGCACGGGAAAAAGTAAAACCCCTAGACGCCAGGGGAAGGGGCCGAGGGTCAGCCCCCGTAAACCGTAGGAGAGGGGGGGTGATCGAGGCCGTAATCAAGATCGATTGCTCCGGGGTTGGCCGGGGGGGATGGTGTCAGCCGGGTCAACTGCTCAAAAAGCCTCTGAAAAAGGACGGCAAACGTGAGGGGGGATGGCCCGGCAGCAACAATGGACGCCAAATTACCGCAACGTGACATGTAGAAGTACCTCAAGGACTTGCCGCAACCAGCAGGGAATGTGACAAAACAGGGTGATATCGGAAGCCAGACTGGGATGCTCTATGACGGGGTTTGGTTTCGGGTCGCAAGACCAAGTGAAACCCATGACATAAAACGCAAACTGGCTTGGAAAAAAGCAAAACAAGCCGCCGACGGACAAGCGCAGGGCGAGTACACGCCCGTCAAAAAAAGGGCAACGCCTGAATCCCGCGCGGAAAAGGAAAGTCCCCGGCTACGGCGGCAGCAGGTTCTTTCAGGAGGATTTTACAGTCGCACCTTCCCAAAAATCGATCTCTTGGTCGTTGGGCAGCCAATGGCGATGACGCAGGACAGCCTGACAACACATGCAAGAAAGCGGGGGGGAAAAAAAACTCACTATTGGAAAAAACGAATAGGACGTGCACACCCCCGGTATTAACCTCGGACCAATAGGGGCATGCCAAGCAGGCCATGAAAAGTCGCGAGAGAAACACTGAAGAGGCCACTCAAAATTTGTCAATGTTTTGAAAGAACGGGAGAAATCGTGTCAGGAAAGGACAGAAAAGACAACGTTGTACGAAAAACTGAGGAAAATCCGTGCATGTCAAAACGTCGCAAAGGACAGGGTGCCACCAGCGGGCCTGGAAGGACAAGGGAGGACCCGGGATGACAAAACCAGAGAAACCGAGATTGGACCAAAAACAAAAAAGACCCCGAAACAAAACAACGAACGCGGTTGATCAACGGGAAAAAGAACCAATCATCCGGATTCTCTTGGCTGTGTTGGGGGACGCCAGCATTCGAAACCAACCAAGTCACAAACGGGTGAAGGTAACCAACAAGGAAAAGAAGGAAACCAGTAATGCCGGTGTGCAAGGAAGAGGGGGGGGCCGCAATGGTTCCCGGGATCCGCGAAATTCCAAATAAAACGAAAGGTGACAACAGAGACATAAAGTGCCACACAAACGTGTGGTCAAGCCCTGGAACCCCGAGGGCATCACTCAAACGGAAAACACCCACACTGGGCCCCGTTGAAGCCAGCACCAGATGAGACCGCTTTAGCGAAGAATAACGTGCAAGGTCGCCGCCTAGACCACATCGCGCCACCGGGGTACACTGAGAAAGACGGCCTCGAAAAATTGGAACATTCCCGCTATTGACAATCATCAGCGAACTACCGCAGTACTACGATAAAACAGTCAGGGAAACAGCCCGACACGCGCAAAAAAGCAAGAACACGGACCTGGGCCCGCTGTGCTCGGAAAAAACGAATCATAAAAAAACGCCGCGGTCGCGCCAGGGTGGGGGCAAACGACGACCGCCCTGGAGAAGGGAAGGGCGGGGCACTCCGCCTGAAACCAAGCAAAGCCCAAACCGATCTGGAGCGAGGGAAACGCAGGCGGAAGAAGATGCAAGCCAAAAGGCTCCCGCCGAGGAGAAAAAACTCAAAAGTCGCGTGGGGAGAAGAGCGCTTTGCACCAACCCCCCCCTTGACCATCCTCAACCAGAACGATCGCTTCACTGCTGCCCTGGGGGGCCCGAAAAAACAGAGGGAAATGAACAGTGGAAGTGATCAGAAACTTAGCAGCAGGGAACCAAATGAAAGGGAAGGGGGACATTACAGCACACCACGAACAGCCAAAACCCCCCCCCCCCCCCGCCCCCCCCCCCCCACCCCCGCCCGGCCAATTGACACGCCGGAGCCTCAGGACGACGAATATGTACTGCGAGCAAATGCGCCATTAACGCCCAGGCAAACAAAAGAAGACTCTGAGACAAACAAAAAACGACAAGGCGAAAGGAAAACGCATAAGAAATCTGCTGTTGGAAACACCCGATTAAGTCGAGTCCAGAAGAACTAGTACTTATACAAGAGCCAGCTGAATGCACCAAACACCTCGAGGGATCCATTGCCGCTCCCCGGGTCTCGGGGGGGGGGAGGGTGCAGATGATCGCCAATCGAGATTTCAGCTAGGTGGTTTTTGGATTTGTTTTGGTTTTGGGTGTCAGGGGGAGAGGGGGGTGAGGGGAAGACATATAAAGACTTTGCAGTGGGGTGTGGGTGTTCAAAGCGCTGGGGTTTGTGGGTACCGTAGGCGGAGGATTGGTGGGTCATGTGGGTGGCCTGGGATTGAGGGATTGATTGTTGTGGTGGTTTTGGTAACTTGGCGTGCTTTGCACGAGTTCACGAGGTGGGCCGATGTTACATGTGTGTTGTCAACTGGGCCAAAATCGCTTCCCTCTTTCTAGGGTCCATACGAGCAAAACGATGTGAGCAGATAAACCTCGTCGCGCGGGTTTCTTGGGCAATTTTTCGGGTCAAGACGGGGCCCGCAGGTCCTCCGGAGACCAATGTTGAGGGAAGTGGACCAGGTACAGTCGCCAAAAAAAGCGCTGAAGGAACCGCCGATGCTTTATATCTTACAAGGTCAAGTTGGAGTCGGCATATTTGCCGAACGGGGTCCGGTGTCACACTATGCGCGGCCGCAGCGGCTGATAGGTTTTCCTCAAGGAAGGGAGCGCGCGGCAACCCCAGCTTCCAGATCAAGGCGGGGAAAATGCCCTGCGGAAAGGGCAAGCACGAAAGGTCTGCGGCCGTGGGGGGGGCCCTGATGGCTCCGACGAGGGAAGTGGAAGGAGCACAACGCGACGGCCCCGTTGCCCGTGAAAAAATGGGAAAAAAGCAGTGTCTGGTCCTGGGCTGAGCGTTTCCGGGGGGGGCGCAGGAGGGTTCCCAGCCTGGGGAAGAGCAACTGTGTTCCTTTAAGCGATCGCCCGTCGGAAGGAGACGATGGGACTCGAAAGTTAGGGCCGAAGGGAACGTAGAAAAGAATCCGACTAGGCGAAACAGCAAGGAGTAACGCCATTATGATGCCTGGGCAAGGAAAGCCGGCGAGATTGCAGAGGGCAAATGAACAGCAAACGCAGGATAAGGGTGCCTGAACAGGGGTTCGGGGGGCGTTTCATGAACTACAAAAAATTTCGAATCCCCGGGAATCGGACAATGATCAGGAAAGACGGGCGGCCCTGCTTTGCCAAAATGGTGTTACATTCACCCTGCTTGCCTGTGGTTTTGTCACCGGCCCCCATTCATATGCACGACGGCGAAAAACAGGCATTGAAACGCGTTTGTCGGCGGTCAAACCGCGGGGAGGGTGCTCACGCCGGATCTGGTTTGGTAGACTTGCATACCGTGTGGTTAAACAAATTCCATGCCAGGGACGGATAATTGCAGGGATTACGACAAGAAAGGGGTACCGGTGACATGTGGGCGATTTCCTCAGGAATTGGGAAGAATAAGTAACTTTTTTTGTTTCCGCCAAGTGGAACGGGAAACTGGGGGACTGGCGTGGACAGTGGTGATCAGCGAAAAACCTGCTTGCTGGATTCTTTGGCATAATTTCACTTCAGGGCCAAATGGGCAAATAATGACCAGGGAAGTGTGTCACCCGCTGAAGAGGAGTTCAATAATGCAGGGTGTTTTCACGCAATCATTATTGAGGTTACAGAAACGACTACAAGTGTGGCCGGTTGGGGGGGTTTGCACTGGAACGCATCGCCAGAGACCGAACAAACGCCCAGGAGGATAGGGAATGAAGGTAGGTCGACAAGAGAAAAAAGGAGGAAAGAGGCTGGGGAAAAGTAGCCCGGAAGTTGAACGGTATTTGTCTGTTTGGTTCCCGAAAGGGAATAATCACTCCAGCGGGAACCGGTAGGGACGGGCCAGTGGAACACAAACAAAAAGCTGCACGCCTGGAGGATCCGGCGGCCAAAGGGCACAGGGGGAGGTCAAAATGCAAGGCCAGTCAGACATGACTGAAGGTGTGGGACCTTCACGATAAAAGGAAGAATCAACGAAAGTCAAAGGAAGACAAGGCTCAAATGAACAGAATGGCCAACGAGGAAGCGGTCCAAACAAACTGCCCCTGCGCAGGCAGTCCAACACGTAAGGAAAAAGTTGGGGGCCGAGACTAAGTAGCGAACAAGGACCACTGGTGCGTGCCACGCACAGGCGCGCCCACGCAGGGGCATCAAGACACAAGCCAGATTAACCCCAGAAAACAGCGCCGACCAACGGACGACCCCACCAAGGAACACAAAAATCGGATGGATCGGGCATGGGAAACAACTTCACGTTCAATCCGTAGGAAAAGACCAACGGACCCTGTCACTAGAAGTTTTCATCATGGAGAGAAACGTGAATACCCGGGGGCAAGCAGACAGGGGGGATGCAGCTCGGATGAACGGGAAACTCCAAAGTCGCAATCAGTGGGTGCCCGGCAAAATGGTCGGAATGGGGATCCAGCCCGAACATGCCAGGCGAAGAACTTGAAGACGAGAAAAAAAGCAAACGGGATGTTGGGCTTGGCACTAAAGGGACAAAGGCAACATGGGGCTCCAAGGCCTTTCAAACGTGAATGAGGGTGGGTACGGGGATATTTCATACACACGGAATATGACCGGAGATCCCCGCGGGGGATTAACAGTGCCGTTAGGGGCAGTACGCGCGAAATCAAAGGCGCCGCGGCCATTTGGAGGAAGTGGCCGCCTAAGAAAGAACGGCGACAAGCCAAGATCAATTTCTGGGGGGGGACCAAACAGCAACGGAGGGTCTTGGCCAAGAAGAAAAAAAATTGATAAAAAAACGGGTTAAAAAGAGGGCGGCTAAAAGGAGGAATGCAAAAGGAGGAACGGAAGGGGTCTGAAAAGCACAGTCACAAATTCGTAGGCACGAAAGCGGCCAGGAGGGGGGAACCCCCTTGCAGGAGGGAATCGCGGAGCCAACGAAGATGGGACTGCCTGTAAGCTGAGGAAGGTCGTGGCACCAACTGTGTTGCCGCGGGGGGGAAAACAAAGTCTTGGGGAAGGACAAAATAAGCCGTTACCAAAACAAAAAGAGGGGGACCGTGGCAAAACGTCGGACCAGCTATGGTGGGGGGGCAACTCGTCTTTCAAAAAAAAAAAAAAGCCTCTTGCAAGCTGGCCCAAAACCGTGGTTACCAAGACCCTGCCTTGGAAAAGAGAGGAGTGTTTCGAGAAGTGGGGGGGAGCCGCAACGAGAACAGGAATAGTACACGTGGCAGTTGAAAAACGGAATAAGATCTGGCACATCGCAAAGGGGGAACGAATTTGGGCGGCCCTGCTGAAAACGATAGGGCACGGTGGGACCGATGCCAGTCTATCCCGTCCGGGATGGGCAACACTGGGTCTGAAAATCTATGGTGGCGGAGCGAAGAAAAAGGAAAAGGAGAACACAGGGATGAGCTTTGATGCCCAACTGGGGTTTGCCTTGGCGAGAATCTGGGTAAAGCGAAGCAAACAGGGGCAAGAGTTCGGGGGGACAAAACAGGAAGAACGGGGTAGACCACAGAATGAGCCTAACCGAAAAACCAAATCCCAACTCTAATAGCCGAGCGGCATAAAAAACGAAGAGCGGAGCTGGGTTTGCCAGGAGATGCCCCGACCATCACAAAAAACGGACGGCACCGGCTTCATGCAGCACCAACCGAAGGCTACCCTTTTGGGTTGGCCGCAACGCCGGCCGGGGGGAAGAGGGAAAAAAAAACAAACGGGGGGACCCACACGCTCCTTGATGGGCACTGGAAGGGGCGTCTATTTTAGGGCAATGATCCGTGGAAAGGTCCGCAAATATCGCAAA
>Ga0179593_1392947_pt1 | contig 10876 bp, 13 predicted proteins | sample CZODoug2_1_08_16_FD_185931 | JGI IMG/M metagenome (GOLD analysis project Ga0179593, IMG submission 185931) | Vadose zone soil fungal communities from Angelo Coast Range Reserve, California, USA - CZODoug2_1_08_16fungal (PacBio error correction) | ecosystem: Environmental > Terrestrial > Soil >...
TTGTCACTCAGAGGCATTTCTAAAACACGGCCTATATCGAACTGCGAAGACAAAAGATAGAAGGAAGGGAAACGAGGCGCTCACCAGCTTGGGGGGCGCCGGAATGAAGAACGAATAAGAGGGTACTGGAAACTGACAGATACGAATACTCTGCCAGGGAAGGTTGGGCGGGAAAGACGCGTTTCTATGCAGGATCGGGGGGTGCAAGCGCTGCGCGCGCTCTTGAGAATAACGGGTCAGCTCATAGAATATAAAGAGGAGAGGAACAGGTTCATTCTACAAAACGATCTTTTGGGGCGACTATCAGCAAAGGGTCCGACTCCCGCTTCGGGGGGGGAGGAGCAAAGAGAAACCCAGCACGAAAAACAAGACAGGGGACTCGCCGGAGATAAGTGAAGAGCGCAAGGAATTATGAAGAATCGCTGGGGAGTGCCGTAACCGATCGCTCGAAGCAGCCGCTTCAGGCAGAAAGCCATAACTCGGATCTCCGGGAAGAAAAAAAGTTGCGCATGTCCAGGGAAATACGCTCGGACTACGGGATGAAAGGGGCATAATACCGGGAGTTCATGAGGAGTAGAAGACCGGCCACCAGGGGGGGAAAAATGAGTAGGCTTCAGGTCTTTGACCGAAAAATGGTCTACAGGGAAAAAACAGGTCTGGGAGGGACCTAAAGAAACACCACGTAGGGAACAGTTTGGAGCGAGGGAAGTCTCTCCTCATGGGATTGAAGAAGCCAAACGCACCCGGAAGAAACCTTTAAAGAAAGAAAACTGTCCATAAAGAATTCCGGCCCCTAGGGGGTTCACTAAATCGCAGCCGGAGAGAGCGCTAGCTGACATTGAAGTTGCTTTAATTTCGCTCCTGCGCAGAAGGACTCTAATCGAGGAGCACCCTTTCCTGCAACTAGGATGACGAGGCTGAACCAGCCAAAGGCCTATTGGCAGGGAAAACATCGTCTGTCGAAAGCGGGGTAGAGACTGTTGGAATAGGAAGCCGAACCTTGCCAATAACGAGTTGCCGAGGGGGAACGGCTCGATCTTCACTCCATCCCCGAAGAAGTAATACGGATGTTAATTCTTCGGTCTGGAGACCGGATCTCCTAAATAGCCGAGGGGGTTTATGCACAAGGGGGGAGAGGAAACCGATCTCCAGGGAGATCGGAGGGCGAGGGTTCAGGTAAGAGAAAGGGTACTGCACATCTGGAAGTGGAGGCAAGCCTTTCTGCAAAGAGGGTGGGGAGCGCGCGGCCTGATCCGACCAATTCATAATAAAAAAGGCCCCACCGGCAAGAAAGACGACCTTGGGCAACCAAAAGTTCCTCTTTTTTTATAAACTTAACCCGTCCGCAGGAATGAGACGGCTAGGTGAGACCATGTCAGACTTGGGAGAGGTCCTCAAAAGGCCGTAGAGGAGCCACTTTTTCCTACAAAACGAGTCTTTCCCTTCTAGGGAAAAGGGAAGGGGGAGCCTGAAGGATCCGCGGTTTTGAAAAAGGAAAGGAAGCTCAAGGAGGGGAAGAAAAAATCGCAGACTCTCACCGCCCGAAGCCCGCAGTTAACAAAAAATGGTCGAGAAGCGCTCACAATGGAAAGAGGTATAAGAAGTCATAAGGCCGTTAAACAGCATCCAAAAAGGGTGTTAGTGTTGGACCCATCAAAAAAATCTTTAAAAATCACTTAAAAACGCGAAAAAAAAGGAGTGATCGGGGCCTCAACAAACAAAGACATATTCGGGGACAGTTCGGATAAAGTCCCGAAGCAAATGCCGATCTCCTCAAGAGGAAAAGGACATTTCGTAAAAGGGTGCTCAACGCCAGAACGTTGACGAGGAAATCCGTCAGGAAAAGGGAAAGTCCGTGGCAACGGGGAGGAGGGAGTGCCGGGAAAGGATTTGCCGAATGGCCGTTAACATACAAAAAAAGACGTGTCGAACAGACTGCGGGGTTTCGTCAAACGGAGGCCACGGGACCTGTTGCCGGGAGCTCGATAGCTCCGAGAAGAAGGGCAGGATGAGACGTAGGCGGAAAAACTAAAAAGTGGCGCGCACTGCGTTTACCTGAAGAAAATCACAACAAACACGGGGAAGGGAAAAAAAAGATATAGCGATCAAGGGTAAACTCATGCTCGTGCCGGGGCTGCTTGGGATTCCGCCTATTGGGGGGATCCTCTTTCGAAGGGGAGGAGTCGTCGAGAAGGAGATGGCTGACTTGGGAAAAAAAACCCAACCCCCCCCCCCCCCAAACCCCACCAACCCCCCCCACCCCCCCCCAAAAAAACCCCCCCCTACAACAAAAAAAAAGAGGAGGATAGCAAAAGCGGCTAGACGCTGTGTAAGGGTATGGGACTTGGTCCTGCGGAGAAGGAAAAACTACCCCTGGCTAAAAGGGGGAGGCAGTACTGGACTGATTTTTGAAGAATAGCAAACTACTGTCTGGGAGAAGTAATAGAAAAGAACTCCGTCTTTTCTCTATGTCAGGACTTGAAATCTTGCAGGAGGGGGAGTTGAATGGGTTCGGAAAAAATGCTATTTTGAAGAAGCGAATTTCCTGTCTGGGTTTGTTCGGCGGGAAGGGCTCGAGTACGTCAATCTGGCCTGGGAGGACTGCCAGGAACGGAGTTACCGTCGCACTTTGAAAGGGGGGGCGTCTAAAAGGGTCGAAATGGTGACGGGAAAGGGGGGTGCCAAGCATAGGGAAGTGGAGGCAAGCTTTCGGGGACATATGAGCGTGTTTCTTTCATGACATGTCGTTGGGAATTATTCCGTCACGGGGGGGGGGGAGAGTTGAACTCTAGTGTTCGGGGCCCCCTGGATCAGCTAAAAGAGGAGGATGACGGGGCAAAAACGCGATCAGGGGGGCGGTTGCACCCCGGGGGAAAATCCTTCTCTTAGTTCGAGTGGGGGGGAAGGAAGACCCCAGGAACTTGGTGCAGGAGGGAGTCTTCTGGTGGAAAGAATTTAAGTATTCATGGTTAGGGCTCTGCCTCTTGCTCAAAAAGAAGGGGTTGTCCTCACGGGTTAGGAAAAAAGGTCCTATGGAAAAGAATCACATGAACCACCTCGGCACCGCGATCTATGGATCTCGGAGTGGAGTATCACACCTAAAGTGACTCTAGCCTTATATCCGTCTCAGATGGCAAAAAGGGTCCCATGCCGGAAGGTTCGTACTCTATTAGGGGGAGGGGCCAGTATCTATCAATTGTGGAACCTCTCCGCACAAGAAAAACCTGGGGTTGGTCAAGAGGGGGGGGGGGGGAACCCCAAACAAAAAAAAAAACCGGGAGAGTATTAATCTCCCGCGTTATCGATAGTCTATCTCCGTCGGGGGGGAATGCCTGTAAAAGAAAAAAGTCTGATTGGTGGTCATCTGCGCATCAATCAGGCATTAGCAGGGTGAGCGATAAGGTACTCTCACTCGGGTAGACTGACTCTCACTTCATACCAACGTCAAAAAAACTATCCTTTCATTCTCGCAAGGGGAGAGGGTGCTCGTTCGTGCACCTCGGGAGCGGGGGATGTCGATGGAGAAAAGAGTTCTGGTCGCGATGTCATCAATAGGGGGACTATCTCTAAGAAGGGGAAGAAACCTAAACGGGCAGAGGGGTCAGATCTAGACGAACTCTTGATGAGTTCATCATCCACATAGCGAGACGCATGGTAATCGCAAGGCATCTTGACATTACAAGGGTTGCTTCGTTGGGGATGACTCGAGCGCCTCCTAGTTCGCCAGCCGTTGGGCAGTCGGTCAGTTTCCGTAACTCCATCTTACCCAGAAAGGAAAGGTCGTATAAGTGGCTGGTCGCGCGGGAGGTTGCGAGCTTGCGGCCATAGGGACTGACGCACGACGATTCTGGGAAGAATTCACCTATTTCATTCAAGCTCTCTTCCGTAAAAGGGGGGGGGGGGAGGGATCTGTTGGGGGCGGGCGGTCTGGGGTTGCGGAAAGGGGAATTAATAAACCGCCGGCGGCGGGACGCTGGATCGTCATCGCTTATCGCCTGAACGTCAACTCTATCGTCGATGAAAGAAGAAGAAGCCAAGTTAGCGGAGGCTCGGCAGCGGGGGAAGAGAAGACCGAATTTACGCATCGGGGACAATACAGCGTCTAGACAATAAAGGACGCATTTCCTGTATAAGTCGGGGGCTTCTACGGGAGTTGAAAAAGGAGTGACTAATATGAGCGATGGGGCAGGGAGGAGGGAACTGGTTACGGAAAAATCGGGGCAGGTCCGTCTATGTCGGTGTTTAACCGCTATCTTCCTTCGAAAGGAACGCGGCGCCTATTGTCGAGTGCGACAGAAAGGAGAAAAAAACTGAGAGGAGAAAAGAGAGGCGCACGGAAGGGAAAATGACTGGGAAACACGGCCCGATAGCCCAGGCGCTGCATAAACACCGACATGCTCACAAGCTCTCTTTTTCAAAAGGCTATCGGCTAAAAAGGGGGGAGTTTAAAGTTCAAGCGTCTTGACGAAAAAGCGGCGCGTGCGCGCTGGCAGGCTTTGAGACGCTATCATAACACTTCTGGAGTGGACATAATCTCTTCGCTCGGAAGGAGGAAAAAGGGTCCGCCGAGGTCGCTCAGGAGAAAAGGGGAGGTCGTTAGGAAAAAACTCATAGGAAAGATCATCATCATAAGGTAACGACTCCCTGAAAGTACTTCTCAACGCGCACCAAGGAAAGAAAGGCACCACGACACGCTTCAAGCGGAGGGGAATCTGGCCTGAACTCGGCGCCGACTTGGGAGGAAAAGACTACTTTCGTTAAGAATAGGAGACCAAGGCCCTAATTTCAGGAAAAAACGAAAAACGCGCCCCCAAAAAAGATCCTGGGTTTTGTCAGATGGGAGAAAAAGTGTGGTCCCGGAAGGAGAACAACGGCGGAAAGGGTTCTCTCAGGGGAGAGGGGGACCCCGGGACAAAAAAATGTCGTACAATGGCGCTCTGGAAGGAGGGAAAAGAATACAACCTTAGGGAGAGGATTCCTTCATCATCGAAAAGAGAGAGCAACTTGTCGCAGGGCCAGTTTCGCTATATCGCAAGAGAGGGGGGGTTAAAAAACACAAGCGTACGTCGGCGCGCCGCAGGGCGGGAACAAAATGCGGCCATCCAACTCAAGGAAATTTTCAAAATCAGAGCCCATCTATCTCTGAAGAGAGGGGATTAACTGCACGGCGGACCAGGCCACGCGCAGCTGCGAGAAACTCGCTCCGTCACCTTGAGGGGAGCGCTCAACTTGATTCGTCATAGGGGAAAAAAGCACGCACTCCTATGGTGCAAAAGAGACAGCAGCTTCACTTAGTAGATACGCGACGTAGGAAAAGCCGCGTAATGGCCTGCCAGGTAGAAATGACTGGTTCAAGGGGCTCGATCTGTACCTGCCGCCGGAACAGGAAAACCTCGGACTGCCTGAGGCTTCCGAATCTCGGGAACCCTGCTCAACCGGGGGGGGGTTTATGCAAGCACGAGCCGATCTCAAAGGCTAGGATCTTCTTTCGGGTTGACGGCAATCTATATAAGCGTGCACATCTGTAGTGGGGGGGCGCAAAACCGGAAACCAAATTTTGTTTGTGGGACTCACGGGAAAGAGGGGTGAGGCTCCATTCGGGAAAACCTCATCCCAAAGAATACTTTCGGAAACAACCTTTAGCGGGGTATAATGTAGACACGAGAACCGTAAGAAGGCGCGGCTCGGTAAAAAACGGTCCGGCTGCAGCGGTTCGGTTCCCAAACTCACGGGCCTAACACCGAGGGAGGGGAAAGGGGAAGTATTGGTATCCTTCACAGAAGGCATGTCAACCGCACCCCGAGCTCACAGGAAGAAAAAAGCCCTGTCCGTCGCAACCCCGACTCCGCACACCGTAAAAAAGTCACGCGAGCAGCGAGCAAAAGTGGTCAGCAAAAGACAGGCGACTAGGGTCCTTTCCGAGCGAAGAGAAATTAGTCCCGTAGAAAATCAGCACAAAGATGAGGGGAAGAACTTACACGATAAAAAAAGTGGGGCGGGGCGCACAACAAAAAACGCAAATAATTCGGGCCGGAAAAGGTGTCTCGACAAAAATGGCAACAAATAACCTCTTCCTGGAGAACAAAGGGTCTTCTTGACCGGGAGAAAACTAAAAAGGGACGCCGTGTGACGAATGAAAAAAACATCCATCACTCAATTAAGAGATGCAAATCACATTCTGGAAGAACGGCTTGCTATTTCCGGAAGGACAGGAAGCCGAAAACGCCGGAAACATGAAAAAACGCCGGTTTCTAGCTTTGTAGGGGCAAAAAAAGAATCAATACAAAGTGCATCTAGAAAAAGGAAAAAAAGGAACTCGCCGACTCTTAATCTATGGGAAATCATCTCCATCAATTGAAAAAAGGGAAGAACACTGAATTTAGGGTACCACACTGAGGCTAAAACAACTAGGAGATTGGGGGACGATAATTACCCTCATAGGGAGAGTCACATTCTTTTCTGCTGGGAGGAAGGGGGGAAAAAAAGACTGCATAAAAACGATGCGGATTAACTAATCTGACCTTCGGGAAGGTGAGGGGGAACCAAACCGCCCCCCAAAAAGAACCGCCACCCACCAAACACCCCCACCAAAGAAAAAAGCCGAACCCCCGCCCCCAAATACCCCCCACAACCACCAAAAGGAAGCCCCGAAAAAACCCCCCCCCCCCGCCCAAAATAGAACCCCCACCCCCCTCCCGCCAAACCCCCCCCACAAAAAAACCCATCCCCCCCCCCAAACACCCCCCCCCCCCAGACCCCCCCGAGAAACCCACCACCATGACCCCCCCCCCAACAAAAAAAAAAAAGACACCCCCACCCCCGCAAAAAAACCAACCCCCCCTAATCGGATTTCCTTCTCCTCAACTTGGGGTAGTCAATCAGGATTATCTTCACGTCTTAGATGGGAGACTCAATTCACATCAAACCGCCGAGGAGGCGTCGACTGTCTTTTTTGCCTTAGGACAGGGGAAGAGTTGTCTTTAGTATTCCTCACTGGGAAAGGGCTGAACTAAAAGGAGGGCCGACCCTTTCACGAGTTGACGAGGTAGCCAGGGTCTATTGAAAGAGGGGACCGGTCATGACCGCGGTCAGAGGCGACTGAGGTGCTTCAACTCCAAAGAAAAGAGGTGAGTGGAAGTGGGCTGTCATAGCCGGTGGTAGGAGTCAGATCCTTACGGTCTACAGGCTCGGAAAAAAGAAGTCGAGCTGGGGACTTACACGAGGCGTTGAAAGGCATCTAGGACGAAGTGGTGACGGTTGACAAGAAGGAGGGTAGAAAAGCGATGGAGGAGTCGATCATCCGTTAGAGAGGGAAGGGTGTAAACCAAAAGCGGGAGGCTGGGGATGATTCAGGGTCAAAAAAAGATGGACAGTCGGCACCCTGAGAAAGAAAGGGAGGGGCGAGAACACGCTGCAGCGGACGGGGAGGTAGAACCGAGGCCGATCAGAAGGAGAGAGGTTAGAGGGGGTGTTTCTTATCCACCAGGAACGGTGGTTGCCGAAAGGAGGAAAAATGGGATTCCGGTTGGAAAAGGGACTTGGGCGCGCACATCGTTCCGGGCAAGCGGGCTGAAAGAGGGGGGGCATCAATGAGGGGTTCCTCCCTTAAAGAAGGGGGCCTACTGAGCAGATAAGGAAGAGGGCTGACCCCCTTCCATAAAGAAAAAAAACCTTTATCTAGTTTGGAGGGGAAAATGGGAAGATAAAAAGCGGTTAAAAAGAGAGACGATCCGGCTCAGATTTCCAGAGTGGCCCAGTCGACGAGGGAAGCACTGCCGGCTGCCGGACAGGATTAACTCGAGCAAAAGCGACGCCGGTGAGGGGGAGAAGTCGCTATTAATACCTCTCCCCGAGGAGAGAAATAGTCGACATAATCCGAGTGGTGAGCGGGCTCAACGGTCGTTTGGGGGAGGGTGAGGATGCATCAAAGAGGTAAAAGTTTTTCTCATATTGAGAAGCTCTCTTGAGGGAGGAGAGAGAAGACACGTAACAAAAGAATTCAACAACAGAGGTCACTGTCAGCGTCGGGAAGGGCCTTCATGTCTAGGGGGAGGGGAACTCGACAGGGTCGATTTGTCTCTATGTGAAAAAGGGAAGTCGCTCGATTTCGGACGTCAGCAAACTATTAGTGATAAGATACGCGCACGGGTTCGAAACCCTATTCTCTCAGGAAAGATCTCATCCAGCTGACTGAATGGCAAAGGGACGCCGGCAGGGGTTGGAATGGAGCGAAGCTCAGGGGGAAGAGTCGATTCACGGGAGGGTCGGGGCAGGACAGAAAAAAAAAGCGGTAGTACGAACTGCAGGGGCGAAAACTGAGAAGTACCGAAGCGTGCGCGAACCCCGAGGCGTCGGAAGGGGCGGGCGGGGTAACTCTTTCGCCTGCATTGCGGCCGAGGGGAGGGAAAATCATAAGGCGAAGTCGGCGCAGATGGGTCGCAAAAAAAAGAAAAAAAAAAAACAACAGGGCGGCCGCGGCGCTTCTGGGGGAAAAAAATGGGGTCTCGGGGGAGGCAGTACCTCACAGGAAGGAGGAAAAGAGAAAAGAGACTCATTCTAAATGCCCGTCGAAGAGATCGCATGAGCTAAGGAAAAACCAAGTTCCAAGCGGAGTTAAAAATAAGGAGAGACAGCAGATCGCGGAGAGTATCACCACGAACTTGTGCAAACTTACGAACACGACGCGCCTAAAAAGGGGAAGAAAAGGAATACTTAGTTCCTTCCTGGAGCGCAAAACAAAAGCCGTGCTTGGGTCCAGGGACGGATAGTTCGGTTCGAGCCGAGATATAGGGGAAGGGGGGTTGGAAAGATGCCGCGCGCCGCTGTCTCAATTAAAAAGAGGGGGAGAAAAAAACAGGAGAAGTAGAAAATATATAGGAGGAAAGAAGAGGAGGACATCGACATGGCCTGGGAACACACGGCCCTAAAGAAACCAACACCGAAATCCGACAGGCAAGCAAGCGCCACCAGCGGGGTTCTCGAAAAAGGGGGCCTCATAGAGCGCACTTATGCGAACAACTGGTCTGCATGAGAGGAAAATAACATCAAGATGCTAAAAGAAGGAATTGGAAAGTTGGCGGGGCAGAAAAAAAAAGGGGAGAATCTTACCTGAAGTGTCAGCAGCGCTGCGAGAGAAAAAAACTTGGGAAAAAGTGCTCATGCGAGTGAACGGTGGACAGGTTAATATGAAAGAATCAGAAAAAGAAAAGTGCACCTACTAACCGTCTGTGAGGTAGGGAGAAAAGAGAAACACAGGAACGCCAAAAAGAAAGAAAAGAAGCGTCGATCACTGAAGCCCTCGGCGCGACTTCAAGGGGGAGAAAAGGCTTAGAAAGCTAAAAGGAAGAGATCATTCCGCCCTCGAAGGAAGAAAGAGACGCTCGATCGGGGGAAGATGGCAGATGCACGACGCGGGGCTAAAGAGCACAGGAGGCGAATACTCAAGGAGTCTAAGAAAGCTCTGCCACCAACCTAACTTAGAGGAAGAATCGTCCACTGCAGGGTCAGCTCAAGACCTGGGGGCCAGTACTAGAGCGGGAAATATAAGGACAAGAAAAAATAGTGTGCGGGAAGTGGAAGGGCTCCCCTCATCGGGTTGGGAAGCGCACTTCGGGAAGGACAGGTCACAAGGCAAAGATCTCCCTACCGATTTGAAAATAGACCTCAGAGCGCGAAATTCAGGGTTAATTAGCTCACGGAGGTCTTAGGACAGGCGCTCAAAAAATCAGCTATCGAAGACAAGTCCCTGCGGCTTTCATCCTGGGAGGAAGAAGGGTACAACAAGAATAAAAGAAGAGTCTGATCAAAAACAACGCGCTAGGTCGACGATCGGATAGAGGGATCGGGAACGTAATTCCGTTCCAATTCCGGAGGAGGGCGGTTCACGCGCATATAAGGCCGGCAAACCGGGGCATCCGGCCGATGAGGAAAAGGGAAATTCTGGGGCTCTTCTCTTAAGCAAGGAAGGAGCCTGCTGGGGTAGAATGCATAACGAAATAGCGACAGGTTCGGGACGGCGTGCGAGGTAACCAAGGGATCACTTCATCTGAAATAAATCTTCACGATGGAAAAGGGCGTCAAACGAAAAGGTTTGTTTCGCGGAGGGGGTCCATTGAGACTAAACCTGGCAAGCACACAGCCAGAAGAAAAAACAACCGAAGGGCCTATGTTTATACGGACCTCGGAGAAAACGCGAACAGTATCGAAGCTAACAAGATGACAGGGGGGGAGGAACCGAATTCGCGGTGAAATCGCTTAAATTGCAGAAGGTGGGAACTTAATAATGGCATTCCCGCTGTTTTCAAAAAACCCGAGCCTCAGGGATAGGAAAAAGGAAAACTTCCTCTCTAAAGACTCTCTTCTAAGTGAAAAACAGTAACCTGAATCTAGAAGAGCTCCCCTGCCAAGGGAAAACATAAGAAACAAGGGGGTCAGCTTTGCAAAAGAGAAGCTAACTGAGAGAATTCCGTGGAATCCCAATTCATTTGAGAAAAAGCAATTCCACGCGACACCAGTCAGAGGAAGGTGCGTTTAAAAGACCTCCGCCACTAATTCTGTTGAAAAGGGAGTAAAACTCTCATACGAGATCCTCGATACAAGCGTCAGGTCGGGGGAAGGGGGAGGGATCGGGAAAAGGCGCCTGTGACTAGTTCGCACCATAAATCAGGGTAATCAGCAAATCAAGGCTGAAATCACTTCTTGGGACGGAGCTATCATTAAATAAGTTAAGATGTCACAAAAAACGCTTCTGAAGACTCATTCATGGTGCGTCAAAAAGCGCTCAAAGAAAAGTTGCCTATCGGAATCAATCCTCCTAACTCGGATGAAGAGGCGACAGAAGAAAAAAGAAGGGAACTCTCAACCGTAAACTGATCCT
>Ga0179593_1404880_pt1 | contig 10876 bp, 11 predicted proteins | sample CZODoug2_1_08_16_FD_185931 | JGI IMG/M metagenome (GOLD analysis project Ga0179593, IMG submission 185931) | Vadose zone soil fungal communities from Angelo Coast Range Reserve, California, USA - CZODoug2_1_08_16fungal (PacBio error correction) | ecosystem: Environmental > Terrestrial > Soil >...
CTTGCTGAGCACTTTCAGAAAAATCATCACTCAAAAAAGGGCCAGATAGGCCAAGACGGGCATAGGGGGTTCCGTCGCTAGAGTCGTCGAGACGCTCTGGCTTTAGAAACCTCTTCTGGCTCAGGGCGACACTCAAAAAAAGGTATGGCTATCCGCACGAGGCTCGATGACGACTGCCAAAAGAAAACAAAAAGCCTTATATCCATCGGAACGGGAGAAAAAAAAAGCGGCCCCTTGAGGCTCAGTAAGAAATAGTGGCAGCCATCATACGATGGCCACCCCGACGATCTCGAAGGACGTGGACAGGGCGAAACGGCACGATGTTGCGAAAAGTACGTCCCCCTCCTCGCAACGTTGACAGAGATGTGAGCGGAAAAAAATAAGAGTTTGCGAATGGCAAAATGATGACAATCCTGGCAAAATTGACATACCGAAGAAGAGGTTATGCAAGGGTCACAGGCTGCGTGGCCTTCTCTGGAAATGCACATTTCAAAGGGATGGGAATTAACCAAAAAATGTTTCGGAAACACCGCTTTGAAAGACAGTAGAAAAGGCCCACCGGGAGATGGAAAATCCTTCGCGAATTATCAAGGGAAAGAAAAAAAAAACAGAAGGAACTCGCCCGGAGGACCCAACGAACTATGTATAAAAAAACTCGCGAAGACAGAACAGTTTGCCGTCACTCGCCTCCACAACGGCTAAACCTCCGTGAAGGCGTCGGCGAAAAAAAAAAAGCCACCATTCGGAAAGCCCCTTGACCTGGGAGGGAGATTGTGTATAGCATTGTCCGGGGGGAAATTTCAAAGGAGAAACTTGGCTCGCCCCGGCAAGGGCTTTGAAAGAAAAAAAAAAAAACTTGCGGCAGGTGAGCGGCTACGCAGAAACATCGCAAAGGGCGGCAATGCCGATGAGGATGCAATCCGAGGGCGGCTACGATTGGAAATAGAAAGCAAAAGAAGCCAAGAGAAATTCGCCTTTATCAAAATTCGAAACTACGAGGAAGAAAAGACTCGGATTCGCCCAAACGTCCCTGCCCTCTCTTGCTTTGTCTGGCCTGGTCTCTATTTTACGGCTTCTTCTTGGAAAAGAAAACGCTGGTTATTTCGACAACTCAAAAGACTATCAATTTGGGCCGACCAGGGGTGCAGGACCGCGCACGGAAGAATATGTCGAGCTTCAGTAAGAAAAGTGTCGAAAAAAGTAAAGGGTCGTCACCCTGGAAACCACTTGGGGATCTTGGTATCGAGTACTGGTGTCATTAAACCCGGCCGACAGAAAAAAAAAAAAGGGGTTGGGTTAGAAAGGGCCGCAAAGTAACGCATTCAACGGTCCCTTCAACAACAAAGACCTGCGCAAAGGGAGAACAGGCGCAAACTGGGACTGCGAACGTTGGACAAGGCGCCCGGAGGAAGTAAGTCGAAGCTTACTTCAAGGAGAAACGGAGAAAAAGAAAAAGAGAAAAAGCGCGTCAAGTCTTACGGATCAAGAAACGTAGGCCTTTACCCTTGAGGAAAAACGAAGGGTTGGCAGAAGAAAATATACTTCGGCAATAAGGAAGGGAGAGGGAAGGGGGACGCTTCAAAGAGACTAGGGGACAATCCAAAAGGAGGGACAAGGTATCCGCTCGCCTACAACGATGAATAAACCTGCCGGAGAATCGGAAAGCAAGTTCCGGGGAAAGGGGAAAGGCTCCCCGAAGGCAGGCGGCTCAACGTAAGCCATACATCCTGTCGCATACCACATACAAGTACCCGGCAAAGGGGGGAAGGCAAAAAGGACCGGCCGCGATAACGGGCTCACGGCGAGAAACAAAAGGAGACACCGAGACAAGTAGAAAGCGAACCGAGAAAAAAAAGTAAAAGAAGGGCGTCGCTACTGGGAACTAAAGGGGCCCGAGCCCATAACCGGTCCCAAAGCACGCTACGTTAAAGCTTCACATGGAGTCATTCGAATCACATCTTGGCAGGCCGAATCATGTCGGCATGTAGCAAAACCGCGTCTTGAAGGTCGCGGGATGAGCCGTGTCCGCCGGCGTCGGCCGAAGCACCTCTGTCTGCTCGCCCTGCTGCCCTCGGTCCTACCAGGGCCGTCAAAAAAGTTTTGCACGGTAGGCGCGCACAGTCAGCAAAAGCAGTCGGCGGGCTTTGTGTGCGACCGCACGGCAGGGAAAAATCCTATAAGATTATAGATTCGGGTGGGAAGCCCCTTCCCGGTTGAGTACTAAATTCCCAGGCTTACGTCGGGGACTCGGTACTCGGCCGAAGTCCTGCGCGAGGGACAAAAGTCCCCAATAACGAGAGCGACGAAGCCTTAAACAACTGGAGAAAACCAAGAAAAACAGCTGACCAGAACTAGACGAACCGTCGAACTCGCCTTCTGAACAAACCCCTGCGGTCGGACCTAGAGGGCTATGGGCTACGAGTCCCTTAGCCGGTAATCAAAGGACCTTCGCAAGGCTGGGGGCCAGACGCCGCACAGTGCTGGGTCCAGAACTTGGCCGGCGACCTAAACAGGCCCGTCGTCAACTCTGTAGAAGCAACCAAAAAGAACATCGGTCGAGCGCGGAGTGAGACCGGTGGGCCGGACAGTTGCTCCAGCGCGATGGGCATGGTGGAGAAGAAAGTTTTGGACGATTTGTCACATGGCCTGACGGTGAGGGGGCGCGGCTCACGACCGGAACGCAATAATGGACAATTGTTGGGCAAGGGGCTCTCAACCAGAGGGGGGGTTATCGAGCAGCAACTCCGGAAACGAAGAAGTGGCTCTTAGAAGACAAGCCGAGTTATGCGAGGGGAGAAAACCACACCGTGAGGGCAGCCTAAAATAATAAGGGAGTCAGTTCGGGGGACCTTGAAAAAAGACCCAAATTTAAAACTCAACGGACTGTGCGTTGAGACAGAGCACTCGAGTCAAATAGCTCAGATTTCGGACGTGACAGCGAACCGACCGGAGCATCCCGAAAAGAAGAACGAAACATTCTATTTCATCTTTAGTCACAAAGGTTGGCCTCGGGCCTGGTAAGGAGGCATATCTTCGACCAAAAAAAGATACAGCTGTACTAATAAAAAAAAAGCGTAACACACCAGGTGGCGCCCTAAAAAACTCAGAAGGTGGCCTTGCGGGATACGCAAGGACCGCCTATCACTGAGAGAGGAGTCCTTCACTCGACGAAGCAGGACGGGGAGAGGGGGCGCGTAAAAAGAAGAGAAAACTTAGACAAGCACGAGCGAGAAAAAAAGAGAGAATCACCCGTTTACGAGAAGTGGCCGCCGAAAACGTAAAGGCGAGTGTTGTCAAAAATCGCGAGTAAAACAACCCGGGAAAGTGAGGAAAAAGACCCCAAGAATGGGTTCGGCCAAGGCAGCCGCGGGTGAGGACGCACAAGCGGGTTCTCCAGCCCACAGTCGGGAATCCTTATATGTCCCTATTGTCCGTGGGGGGGTGTGGTTTTTTTTGCAACCCACAGCAGCACTTGGGGGCGGAGCAAAATGACACACACGCACCTCCACAGCCGAAAAAGTCCTTGCCAGCCGTTGAGGTTTCTAGGAAGGAGCGAATTTGGCGTACCGGGAAGAATAAGAGATGAAAAAAAAAGAACAAAAGCAGGACGGCGGACTTGCTGTCCAGAGTTGGGGCCCCTTCGTACCGCTTCGTAGGAAACCGTTCTTATCAATCAGCGAGGGTTCGAGGAAAAAAAAAAAACGTTGACGCGAGCGGACCTCCCTGTTCCAAGCGCCGATCAGACCACCCTATCGGTCTAGTTGACACGGTCGTGAGACTATGCGAGAAATGTTAGTCTCCAGGGAGGGACCGATGGATTGTTTCCTTGCAGGACTATGTGGCAGAGGAAGCCTAGGGGCGCTGGACAGGAACATGGAGTTTTTCGGGCCCGGGGTCGTAGACCATGTAGAAAGTAACGTAAATAATTGGTAATTTTCTCCCCAGTCAAGACCACATGAAATCCCAAGGGAAAGTCTGCGTTGGATGGGGGGGGGGAAGAGAAAGGAGGCGGAGGGATCGGTAACCTGATTGCAAGGTGAGGGGGGCGAGTCGCCACAAAGAAGCGCTCTTTGCTGGTAGGTTCGGAGAAAAAGCAAAAAACCCTGGGGGAAAACACCTCAGCGGCAAAGAAAAGGAAAGATGACCTCCTCAATGAAAAAATTTCTCCATTGGGGGTGAGTCACCGTGGCTGGAAAAAGAGAGGCTGTCGACAGGTCGGGTCCGGGGGAAAAATTGCTGGGGCGGCTCAGTTGCGACTGCCACCCTGTCCCGGCCGAAAGAATAGAACGAAAACTTAAAAACACGAATCACCGGAACCCCAAATCGGTTCTTCCAGTAAACAATTCCCCGCCTGACGGGACAAGGTAGGTACTTGAACGCCGGAAGACGTAGGAAAGGGGGGCCTGTGTGTGCGGGGGAATAGTCTATAAAGAGGGGTTTATGAAAACCGGCAAGGCGCAGGGCTCCATCAAGAAAAATATCGGCTCCCGCCGGTTCTCGGTTTAGGTGCGGCAGGTCACCGAGGGTAATAAAAAAACACACCATCGTATTTCTTGTCAGTTCGTGAGGGAAAAACGGGAAAAAAGGGAACTTCTGAATCGTGTCGCCCTTCTGGAACAAAAAAAGGAGGCTAATAAAAGGTCTCGGGAAGGAGGACATTTAGTAAGTAATGGGTTACGGAAGAGCAAGGAGATGTTCGAAAGCAGGGGGAAGGAGAGAAGGAACCACGGGGAAAAAGTTGTAACTCGAGACGCAGAGTTGGCCAACCGGCCAAAAAAAAAAAAACAGGAAATGCGGGAAAACCGTACATAACGGCCGGAAGAACAGCGGGTTACCACCGCGGGGGAAAAGGGAAGGCGAGCTCGATCATCAGGGGGAAGGGGAGGAAAAACGGAAGGGTAGGCGGGGGACAGGAAAGAGAAAAAAAGTCTCGTTCTTCTGGTTGGGGGGCGATTCTGGAGAGGGCGTGTTCAACCGTTACCACTTACCTCTGCTGTAATGGACCTAGTTCGCTGCGTTCCACAATTGGTGTGCACAGTTTCTGGCCCCCCAAGGAAAAATGTGTTTTAGATGCCCTCTGCCCGATGCAAACAGTTGGGCTTCGGACGCAGACAAACCACAGCAGAAGGGGGTGGGGGCGGGTTGGCAACTCTCGGCTGTTGCGGGGGTTGGTGGGGGGAAAAAAGGGAACTCTCGAACGGTTTTTCGAAACAAGGGGCAGGGTCCGGTCATCGGGGAAGGATTTTGGCGCAAGTACTACGCGCTGTGGGGTTCAAAGAACTGGAAACTCGGCCGGGGAAAGTGAGCCGCGAAGACCCGGGGGGGGGGGGGGGGAATGGGAGACCAAGTCACGTCCTGGTCGGGGAAAGAAGAAACATTTGCGCAGGGAAGGGGTACGCTTCGAAGGGGAGGTAGGAAGTCTGGCTGTAACCCCCGCTAGTGAAGAGTCAGATCCCCTCCAAGGGGGGCAGAGGTTTTTGGGGTTAACGGTAGGCCCGATGTGGCACTGTTCGCTAAGACAGGGGGGGAAGAGAGGGGAAGAGGGGAAGGTGTCCGCCACCTTGATAAGCACTGGGTTCTGCAGCTGGGCAGCCTGGTGACGAAAGAAAAGACCTGTCGAAAAAAGAAAAGGGAGCTGGCTGGGGTCTTAGGACAGATAAGCAACTGTTCTGGGCTCTAGGGGAACTAGGACCGTTCGTTAACCTCCCTAACCGGGCGATAACCCGACCACCGACCCCCAGGGACCAGGGCAAGTTAGCACAGCTGGCAGCGCTTCTTGGCAGAAGTGACAAAAGACGTCCAGTACGGATAATTGGGGGGACGACAGCAAGTTTAGCCAACATCTGATGCCCCCTCAGGGGGTGAATTCAAAACACTAAAACGGGTCTCCAGAGGCGAAGGGAGGGTAGAGGAGGCGGCCCTAGAATAGTGGCCGAGGACACTGGCGATCGTTTCGGGCGGGGGGTGGGAGCGGGGAAGAGTGGCGGTTAGACTGAGGATCCGCTGACCTAAGGAGGGGGAGGCAGAAAAGCGGAGACCGTTGGAAGTCGGAGGGGACTAGCCTTCGGTGAAGTTATAGTAGGAGAGATGGGAAGTGAGTTGGCGCATCCTCTGGGCGAGTGCAGTATGCGGGGGTGAGTAGGCGCGGAGAGGTAGTGCACGAGCGTTTGAGGGCTTTGAGGCCTGAGGAAGCTCGGGATCTGTAGGAGGGGCTCAGAAGGGCGGGAGTTGGCATACCTAAGAGTTATGTGGACCGTTCTCGCAATAGCCTTGCTGGGGAGAGGGGCAGTGCTAAGCAGTCAGGGGCAAGAATGGGGGAATACTTTGTGTAAAGAGGTGGGGGATGGGGCCTTGGAAAATAGGTATCCTTTGGATTCAAGCCGGGATGAGTAGACATGGGGAGGGGGCCATAAGGGTGGGTTTTCGGGAGCCCTCGTGGGGTGCGCGGTTTCGGGGGGAGAGGAACTGTACTGATTAATAAAAAAGGGTGCGGGGGGAGGAAGGAGATGTGGGGGGGTGGGGTAAGGGACCGAGTTGAGGACTGTGGCTCAGGTGAGGGATGTTGTGCATAACAGGAGTTGGGGGTTCGAATATAAAGGTAAAGAGGCGTTAGAGAGCGACGAGGCGTCAGGCTGCGTGTGGGAGGACGGGGAGTGGAGGTGGGTTGGGCCAGGTTAGGACAGTGAGGTGTGGGGGGGGGGGGTGGTGAGGGTGCTTCGGAAGTATTTGCCCTGACGCCGGGCGTGGCCCGGCCAAATTTGGGGGGGGGGACTCAGGTCATAGGGGGAGCACTCCCGACGGGCCGACAAGTGGAGGCAAAGAACGCAAAAAAAAGCAAAAAACTTAAGTCGTGCAGGTTGACAAAATGAGGGGAAGGAGGGGGGGGGGCTAAGGAGAAAAATTTAAGAACATCGCTCAACACATCATGCCAGGAAGACGGTCCTTGAAGGACACCCATAGAAGAGTCCGCGACTGAGAGTACTCCCTCAATGAATTGCAGGAGCAGGCCTCTTTTATCTGAGATAAGGTCCAAATGCAAAGAAGGGTGGGTCGGGTACGAGCACGTTGGGCCTGAGATGGACTTAGGGAAAATAGAAGGGGTCGTAAAAATTCAGAAAAAGGTCGGGAGGGCGGTTAAGTCAAGGCTGTAAAAAAGCAGGTATCACAAGAATGGGACTAGCTCTTCGTTTCTCACCACTGTTAAATAGACAAGCTATCCATAATGACGCAACAAAAAGAAGATGTCACAAAGCCGGGCGATCCATGGGTTGTATTAAAGTAAACCTCGAAAGAAGGCAGCTCTCCGACGGCTTCGAATGTCTTACTTTTTTGGGTTTGCAGCCTACTACGGGAAAGGGCCGTACCGGGGGGAGGGGAGGAATGCTCAGGACGGCGACGGCTCGGTTCGGTCACCTGCGGGGGCAAAAAAAATAGGGGGATCTCCAGCGGGCACCGAGACACGCCAATTAAAAGAGCCTCCCAGTTGGGGGGGGAGATCAAGAGTAACGAGCCTGGGGGAATGCGCCGGAAAGGGGGGGAGAAAGAAAGGGGGGTTTCTGAAAAAAGGTCTGAAGACCGCGGGAGAAGACCAGAGTCGCCGAAGACAGGCTTCGCTGGGGGGGAAAGGAAAAGAGGCAACTAATCAAACAGCCTCCCTCCAAATCGGCGGCAAGATGACGCAAAAAAACAAATCAGGCAAACTGTCGCCAGGAAAAGCTCACCCGTCTAGACTCGTCTGGCCATCGTAAAATGGAAAGGGGGGACGGAAGGTCCCGTCAGCCGGCCACCCGACGATCTCCAAACTTGGGATATAGTGGAAACTGGGGGAGGCCAACTCGAAAAACTCGGCGGATTGAAGGGGGGGGGTCAAAGCCGAAAAGGGGCGAAAAAAAGAAAAAACGTTCAGCTGGGGGGGGGAGACGAGGCGCCTCCGAGGAGCCCCTAGATGAACTTCGCGTAAAGCTGAAGGGGCTTGAAAAAAAAAATCTCGTCCACTCTATCTCTCAAAAAACAAGTACGATGATTGAAAAGGTCGTCCTTGCCTATCAAAAGAAAATCAACGAAGCCAGGGCCTAACCAAACAGATAGTAAAGTTGCCAGCGGCGAAGAAAGCTCTCAGGGTTCTGAAGAAAACGAGGAAAAAGACAATCTAGGAGTCCGAGGTGGGAGAGGCCGCAGGACAGGTATTACAGTAGGGGGGAGAGGGAAAATAAAAGGAAATCTGCCCTTGCACAGAGAAAGAGACAAGGCGCACCCGGTGCCGGACGGATGACTCCTTTGGGGAAAATGGGGGGGCGACGGCCGGGATGACTACAGTCAAGAAGATGGAAAAAAAAAATGGAGAATTGAGCGGAAAACTTGAGGAAAATGCTCAAATACCCACCAGGGAACAGGACGGATTCGGGGGTGCGGGGGGGGGGAAGTATGAATCGGTAAGGAAAGGACATTAACCGGGGAAAAGGAAACCTATCAGGGAAAAACAATTGGAACGAGGCGAAGGCGGACGTTCTTTTCTCGACAGGGAAGAAAATGTACTGCACCGGACAGCCGGTTGGGAACCGCAACAGGCGGAATTACGATGCCGGCACTCAGGTACCCATTGACGGTCCCCCGAGGGACAGAAGAACCAGGCCACCGGAAAAAAGTATTTAACCTGGACTGGGATTGGGGAACAGACTCATGTAGGGGGGGGTCAGAAAAAAGGCCAGAGCGTAAAGGGAAACAAATTGCTTCACTTAGTCGAAGAGGCGAACCACTCCCAGGGGAGTGGGGGGTCCTCTTCCATTGCAAGAGAATGAACGGCCTACGCGCCAGTCAGGGCAAGGAGAAGGTTACAAGAGCGAGGAGTAGAGACGAAGGCTCACCTTTACCGGGGCAACAAAGGGAACAACAAGCAAAAAGGGAAACATAGCTATATAACGCGCCTCCGTTCAAAACCGACATATGTGACGAGAGCGTCTGGGCGGCGGAAAAAAAAGTAAACCTGGGAAGGCGGCAGATGGGGTCTTAAGACTCTACTTGGTGGGGGCGAAATCAGCAGGCCGCAGGAAAACGGGGGGGCAACCCGGGAACCAAGAGGGGTCTCCCATCACAGGCGAAGGAGAAAAAAGAAGAACAATGAGTTTAGGCCAGAGGGATCAAAAGAGTAGAAGAGCAAATACTTCCCTAGTCACAAAGACCGGGGATAGCCGATGAGCAGACCGTTCTCCTTCCAAGTGAATTAGCATACAGAAGGAGCGTGCTTGGTAAACTTCGAAGTTCCCAGCACCCACAAGGATTATTAGTCATCTCAAGGGAGGAAAGGAGGGGAGCTTAATGCGCCGAGAACGCAGTAAGAGGAAAAAAAAAACTCTCCTGTCTTAAAAAAAAATAGCGCAGAAATGACGGCCGCTAAAAAGAGGAAAAAGGGGATCTCACCCTTCCCAAAAAGTCGCGTCAGCTCAAGAACATCTGGTTCGTAAATGGAGGAAAAAAAAAAAAAAAAAACATCGGGGAAGTAAAGAAGGAAAAAGAAAAAAAACGTGAAACTAGAACAGTAGTAAAAACCGTAGGAGAAAGAAAAAAACAAGCAAGTACATCCTTATTCCACGAAAAAGAAAAAGAGTAAAAGGGGAAGGGGGAGCCAAGTTTCTTCCTAACCAAAAAAGTGACGCAGCCGCTTTAGAAAAAAAGAAAAACCCGAGACTGAAACATGAATAGGGAACTAAATCGAGAAGGGACAGAAGATTCCGACTGTTCGCAAAGCGATGTCCGTGTACCTCACTAAGAGAAACGCGTAAAGGAGTTGACTATAGCAAGCAGTGGAATGGCTTGTCTATCTTGAAAAAAAGGGGATCTTCTAAACGGGGGATCTGGGGAGGCGAGCAACCAGGGAAGGGGATGAGTTGCCACTGAAAAAAAAACAATAAGAACGTCTTCCCCCCCCACAGAAAACCCGGGGAAAGGGGCCTAAACATGGGTGGAACGCATAAGCTAGACTGTCGGAAATAAATCCCGGAGAAAACAACCCTTCGATTCACAAAAGGAGCCTACAACCTAGTTGATCGTCCTGCTGAGAGAGCATTCAAGAAAGGGGAGAAGGGGGGCGTTCGTTCATCATCCAGGAGCGGCGTCACGGTGCGAACTTCGCGCCGTTCCTAGCAACCGCCAGCCGTTGGGAGCCAGAGAAAAGACAATCGCGACGCCGCGGAGGTCCGCAAAAAGGGGGGGGAACCAACCGCCAAGGCGTGTGAGGAAGGGGGGAAAAAAGAAATAGTCGGCATAGGCCGGTTTGCAAAGGGGCGTGGGCAAGCCCGACAGAGAAGTGTGACAGCCGCTCAAAAAGGCAAAAACGCAGAAAGGGGTAGAGCATCCTGGGGTAGAGAGAGACAAAAACTTCCCTTCACAGACGAGCGATGCGCCAGAGCACAAAAAGGGGGGAAAGGACAGGATCTCCAATTTTGAGGGGGAAAGGGACACCAAGAAAAAACGTACCCCACGGGCGAAGAAACCGCGCCGCCTCAAAGGAAAGGTCAGAGCCAAAAAGAGAAAAACGCGGCCCCGGCCCTCGACCTGAAAACGAGATCGACGCGCGGGCGGGGAAAGGAGCCGCTCGGGCTCGAAAATCAAGACAGCACGAAGAAAATGAGAAGGCCTCTCAGCCAGGGGGTGCGGAAAGTGTGTCACCTGGGCCGAAAAAGAGAGGGAGGGGGGAAGGGGATCGAAAACCAAAAGCATCCACTCGATATCGCCTGAAAGGTAAGAAAAAAAGATTACGACAGAAGGGGGGACACGTGGGTGTACCAAGAGAAAGATAACTGTCTTCCTCTCCAATCAAAGCGGGGGGACCCCTTAAGAAGCGAAAAAAGCAGACCCTACAAAGGAGAGGCGAAAAAAC
>Ga0179593_1469184_pt1 | contig 10876 bp, 10 predicted proteins | sample CZODoug2_1_08_16_FD_185931 | JGI IMG/M metagenome (GOLD analysis project Ga0179593, IMG submission 185931) | Vadose zone soil fungal communities from Angelo Coast Range Reserve, California, USA - CZODoug2_1_08_16fungal (PacBio error correction) | ecosystem: Environmental > Terrestrial > Soil >...
TGCAAGGGAAAATGTGTCTGGGTCCGGCTTTAGCCAAGGTTCAGGGTAGCCGCTTGAGACCTGACGTTGAAGTAATCATCTTAATTTCGCCCCAAGGGGGGGAGGATTGAAGGGGAACATGTAGTACTGAGACACATTCAAGCCAAGAAAGAATAAGTTCTTGACTGCGTCAAATACGCGCAGATGAAAGATCGTCTGGTGAGGAGATCAGGTCAGTGGGTCGGGGGAGAGGAACCTAAGTCACATACATTCTCGGGACAGAGATGGCGAAGGACTAGAAGATGGGGTTAAAGGGGTCCCAAACGTAGAGTCAGAAAAGCCTGAAATTACCACTGGGAGGGGGAAAGGGAAAAGGGGATTGGGGGGGGCGGGCAAATGGTACTGAATCTTCCATTGGAGAGAAATGATCGAAAAGGGATCCCTAGGGTGGGGAAGATGGAAGATACAAAGTGTTGTGAAATGACGGGGGGGGGAAGGGAGCTCGTAGGGGCGCAATGAAAATCGGCTGACAGCCAAATAAAACTGTGGGTCAAGTCAGGTTGCTATGGTGGGAGAAGGGGTGAAGGAAAAAGTTGGCAAACAGGGGGAGAATTCTGATCCCAGTGACAGAATGTCTTAATGAACAAGTGGGATAGGGAAGGAGAGCCAGGAGGACCGTTCAATCAGCGTAAATCTGGACTCGATGGACGAGAGGAGGGGGGGGGCTGATTCAACAGGAAAGAGGTTCCCACGAGACCATAAGGGTGGAAAAAGAGAAGTTATTAAAAAAAAACTAAGGGCTGATTTGTGTAAAAGACCCCTCAACAAGCCTCTCAAACACAGGAGGTGAAAGAAAAGGAGGGGAAGGGGAGGACAAAAGAAAGACCACCTGGTAGTTTGGGTTCTGTGACAGAAAAAGCAGAGGGTGCCGCACAGGAAAGGGGAAGAGAGAAGCGGGCCTTTAAAACCTAGAACAGAAGAAAAAGAGGGGGAAATAAGGGGGGGAAAGAGGTTCCTCGAAGGGACGGGAAAGCGAATCAAGTCATTAAAGACATCATGTATAAAACTTGGAAAACCTACGGTCAAGGGGGGTGGCGAAAATTGGCCAAAAAGACTGACAGACGGGAACAAGGAAACCTGAGGAACCGGGAAACCTGGAATTGGGGGCTGGAGACAGAAAAGAAAAGAGATCTAGAACAACGGAAAGAGACATACGTTTGGAGTAAAGGCCATCATTAATTGGATGAGAATCAAGAGGCGAAAGAGGGGGGGGGAAAGAGTGGGAAAAATTTCCAAGAACGGGACACCAACAGGGAGTGTCGCCGGAGTACAAGGCGTAGGCTCTGCTCTTCTTGGCCGCCCGCTCCTTGACACTCTTGGACCGCTTCGTCCGCGAGGAACGAGCGCCTGGACTGGTTCCCTCGGGGACATGCGCACACTGACCAAGAGGAGAAAAACTTAGCCGGCGAAGTCAGGGAAAGATTACCAGCGTTCGGCGAAGGAGGGTCGGGTGGCGCGGTATCAGATGTTCTCGACGCTCGAGGGGAGAAAGTGTCATCAGTTGGGAACTTAACAGATGCTTCTCTGCCTCGATAAGGAGTGGCCAGGACCGTGGCTCTCTACTAAGGACATCCTTCCTGGAAACACTCAAAGGAAGGTAGATATTGGAAAGGAATTCTGAAGGGAAGTGAGATATCCCCGGCTTTCCATTTGGATTCTTTGAACTGGAGAGGGGGAAGGTTGAAAGGAGATATTTGGAACCGGAATCTTCCGCGATTATTTTTGGGCTTTCAACACTCTCGGCCGGGGAATGAAGGTGAAGAGGGGTCGGGGAGCCATCTTGTTGGGCGCATGGCGGGGAATTCCTCTAAAACAAGAAAAGGGGAATGGCTTTCATTCACCAGAGTAAAAGGAAAATGGAGCATGGGGAACGGGTCGGAAGGGCACAAGAGGACAGGCCCACCCCTGTCCATAGTTAAATGGCAGGGACAATCGCATAAAAAATCTAAAAAAAGCATTCGAAGGAACGAACAGAAAAAACACCTTATTTAACTTGAGTTTCTCTCTAAACGAAGTGGGCGAAAAAGAAAGAGGGCGCGGAATGACGAAACCCGTTTACCAGACCAGAGACCTGTATTCCCAAGTTTTCTGGTCGAACAAAACCAGGGAAGAAAAAAAGCATTCTTCCATCATCATAACGCATGTTGTTGTTGTAAGAAAGGTGGGAAAAGGGTGGGGGGGAATATTCATGAAAACATGGGGGGGGGGGGGGGGTGCAATTTGTGCGGAACGCAAAACAAATTTTGGTGGGCTCACGGTGTGGGTAGGTTCAGGCAAAAAAAGGACTTAGGGAGGGGCCAGTTCCGATTGTTTGCCGGCAACGCACGAAGCGGAGGGAAGGGGAGTAAAAGTATCAAAAGGGGTGGGAGGTGAGTTTACCTTCCTCTGACTGTCGTAAAGGATTAGTCGAAAAAAAAGTGTAAAGGGGGGGGGGGGGGCTTAAAAAGACTTTCGAAAAAAGAAGGACGAGGGGGGGACAGGACGTAAAAATTAGGGTATTCAGCGCGGTCCCTGACGAAAGGGCAACAAGAAAAACGTAAATGAGGGGTTGAGAATGACTCGAGGTAACCGCAAAGCGACGACGAGTGGGGGAAAACGGGGGCGCAGTGAAAACTCTAAGGTGGTCATCACAAGGGGGGAAATGCTAAAAAGAGGCCATTCTCAACTTTCAAAGCCACGGGAAACAGGAGATAGAACAAACAAAAGCCAAGGCGGGTTAAAGATCATGATGTCTCCAAAAGCTGGCACGAAAGGGAAAAAGATATCTGAGGGGGTCCGAAAAAAAAAAAAAAAAAAAAAAAAACTGGGGATGACATGTCGGCGCTACTTGCGGCTAGAGAAAAAAAAACGTGATGATGATGAGATAATACCTCTCAAGAGACTCTCAGGTGTGAGTAACATTGAGGACTCCTCGGCGCCGTGCCCGGGCGGAGGGCACGGAGAAAGTCGTCTGACCGAAATGAGTCGGGGGAGGTGGAAGGGGGGAGGGGGTAAGTAAGTTCCATGTGTTCTGGGCATGGCCGCGCGGCTGGGGAAAAAAAGCAAGGACAACGGGGCTTAAACGAACTCAAGTTTTGAAAAAGATAGGGAGGGAGAGAGGAACAAAATCGAAAAAAGGGAGCCGGACCGTTTTTAAAACATTGATAGTTTCCCGCGGACCATCCGCAAAACACGTAGCAATTCAGGGAAAGGGAGGAAAAGGGGTTAAAACTCCTAATGCTCATCCCTGGAGGAAAGGGAACTTACTCGCCGAGACATAACAGAGAGAGACATTCTATGGTGGAAAACATCAAGGAAAGATAAATTGATCCTAGCTAGTTAAGAAAAACTCTTGGGAAAGTGGCACTACTCGGAAATAATCTGAGGGGGTTACCAAAGGAAAAAAACGGAGAAACAAAAGTTTTTCGCAACAACAAAATGCCAAAAAAAAAAAAAAAACAAGAAAAATCACCAAAACATTATGAAAAACGTTTATTAAAGGGGCGATCTCTAATAGGCAGAAGACGAACTGTCTGTACTAAAAAAGGGGGAAGGGAAAAAAAACTGGAAGTTTAGGGGAAAGGGAAGGATTTGGAAAGAGACCTTAGAGATCTTCTGCTTCTGGAACAAAAGGGAGGTTTAGGAGAAGGGTTAAATCATAGGGGGTTTTTTCTTCGCGGGGGGGGGGAGACTTATCACTCCGGGGGTAACCAAAAGGGAGTAGTACAAGAGGAAGGGGGGGTCCGGGTTTGGGAGAATACATGAAGGTGTGAAGGGTCAAAAATCATAGACAGGATATCCGAGAAAATTACAGGAGGGGAAATGGGGTTCCACGTGATAACGACATCAACACAGGGAGAAGACTGAAGCAAATGACCAGGGTCACTGAAAAAGGACCTCCAGAATATTGTCATGAACACATGAAACCATTCGCTTATCGTAAACCGAAAGAAGTCCATTCGCACTTTAACAAAGAGAAATCTTAAAAAGAAGGGGCGTACTAGAAGACAAACAGGCGATCCCAAACAAAAAGAGGAACAGGGTCCGAGGAAAAAATTTTATGGAAATTCGGAGGAGAGACAACGGTCTCGGGGTGGGGGGAAATAGGCACGTTCTTACCTATTCATGAAATACAGGATCTGAATGGCCCCAATTGCGGATGAAATGTTTCAGAGGAAAACGATATATAATTAAATAGGGCCAATTGGCGCCCTAGGAGGACTGACGGAGGTTCCTGGGTCATCGAGCGACTATCGCAATGGGGGGTAGTGTCCTAGCAGGTGGGGGAACAGCAGAAGGAATTAAAACGGACGTACCTCTTCAGAAATTATCTAGTGGGGCACCTGGGGCTCTAAAAAAAAATAGGAAGAAGAGGGAAAGATGGAGGGAAAGGTAAAAAAAGACGATTTCAAAAAGACCTGATCGACGGCGCGACACGGGGGTCTGGTTGAAAGTCGCTCAATTTCGTCGGGAATAAGAAAGAGGACAAGATGAAGGCGGTGTCGCCCGGGGAAAGGGGGGAGTATCACTAGGGGTAGGGGGGAAATACAAATGATATCCGCCGTTCCTTGTAAGGGGGGACTCGGTTAGAAGAATGTTCAAAAAAATTACTGGTAAGGTCAAGGGGGGAGAAGCGAATGTGTTTTATCTCCTGGGGGGCAGAGAAAAAAGGTGTTCATCAAAGGGGAGTGCTTCCTGAAATATTGTAAAGAGCTTGGCATGATTTCCTGAATTGCTTCGCGTAAAATGCAAGAGGGGGGAGGGAGGAAGAGGATGCAAACTCGCTGACGAGCACTGTGTTGATTATTCAAATCATGACTGTTGAAAGAAGAAGTCAATGACAAAAAGAAGGTGGGCTCAAAAAAGGTGATTACGTAGGAAATCGTAAACAACTAGGGGTTGATGGGGAAGGGGGTGGATAAACCTCCCCAAAAGAGGAAAATCTCAACCAAAAAGTGGAAAAGAAAGGAGGGGGTTAGGGGGGATGTCACAAGAAAACAAAGTTATTGTTTTCATGGGGGGACTAATACTCCCATAAAGTGTTAGGAACAAAAAAGTATGGACATGGCGTCGTGAATTTGGAACTCGCTTCAGAGGGAAGAGAAAAAAAACAGAAGATCCATAGGGGGGACTCCTAGGGAAAGATGCCATGGAAGCTGGAAGGGGTCTGAAAGGACGAGGGATAACTATCCTATAATCCTATCCCAAGGAAGGGGGAATTCAAAACACAAAAGGGCACCAAAGTGTGTTAAACCGGAGAAACAAAAAAGTCGACTGAGAAAAGAAACACTGGAATTGGAGGGAACACGATGGAAAATGCGCCGCTAAAACTAAAAGGGGGTCAAACATGACCGTGAAGAGGAAGGAATAAGTGTTGTATAAGACGCACTAATGGATTAGACAGTCTATCATTCTGGACTTCATATGTAATAGAAAGGGGGGGACTACTGCGAGGGGAAAAAACGGAAGAAAGGGTCTCAAAAAAAACTTGTTCCTCATGTGCCGGAATCAGAGGGGAGCTGAGACTCGGGAAAGTTGGAGAATCAAGAAGGATGGAGGGCGCTAAGCGATGAAGAAGGAAAGTGGATGGAGGGTTTGCGGCGTGGGTTTAATCTAGTAATGAGCCAATGGCCGAGAAGACACATCAAGACGGGTACCAGCTGGGAAGAAAGAACGAAGTTAGAAGAGGAAGGTCTCGGGCGTCATTGTGGTTAGATAAAGGACTAATAGACATTCCTGGCACCACGTTATCCTCCAGGGGGGGGGAGAAGGAAAAGAAACCGAGTGATTCCTAACTTAGGGAAAGCTCGGCTATAGAATGATCCGTATGGATAAAAAAAACATACGCAGGCAGACCCATTGTGGAAAGGTTCCTTGCACACGACGCACTTAACTCTCTCCGATTCTTCAAAATTGGATTATAAACGTCATGGAATTGTCTTCCGGGGAAGGGGATTGACGGGGGGGGAGGGGTGTTCCGGTCACGCTGCGATTATTGTCAGTTTACTGTTCAAAATAGTCGTTCCACGGTAGACATTTCCGGAATCGTTGTCAAGGGGACTTGCAGTAGAGCCCTCTGGGGTGCTGTGGGTGTGTCGCTTTAGGGGGGCCATCATTAAGAAGCGGTGAGTCTTCTTCAGAGAAGGAAAGAAGGGGGGAGAAATGTAATCGGGGATGATAGAGAGCAAAGGGACAGGGAACCTCCCTTTACAGATTGGCCAAGCAGCAAGTTATAACTCATCCCACAAAAAGGAAGGCGCCGGACCGAAGCAAAACAACCTCTGATGTAAAAGTTTCAGAGAGAAAAGCATCGGTGAAGCGCATAATCGCGGCATCGGCCAACTCAAAGGAAATTCCCCCGCCAGAATGTCTTCCCAGGTTCGGCATACCAAGGCACCAAAGATCTCAGCTCGGGGGAGAGCGAGGGGCGGGTTAGAACGGGGGGGAAAGCGACTATTTTCTCATGGTTTTGGTGGCATGTGTGTGGGGGGAAGCCCAAACTTGGGGCTAAAGGTGGTGCGTCTAATTCCTAATCTAGCGGTGTCTGACATTCAAAGTGTCACGCGCCGAAAAAAAGCGAGACGTGCGTCCTGTTCATAGGGTGGATGAAGGTCTTTTGATAATCTGACGGTCGCCGCTTATGGACAGGATGGCTTCCTCGTACGCGAGCGCAGGCATTGACGGACGAGGGACAGACGGCCAAAGGGAAATGGCTGCCTACTTTCCTCTTAAACAATGCAGAAAAAAGGATGGCAGGGATATCAGTGGACTTCGGCGGCTATGTACCCGCTAAAGGGGGGAAACGGGGGCGCATTTCGGAGTAGTTGGTTCATCAACACGGGGGGGAAGTGCTCCATCAGCGCGTCCACAAAAAAGAGGTCAAACGGCCGCTCCTTCAGATCACTACACACACAAGCGCAAAGGGGGGACGACGGCAACTGGTCATCTTGTGACTCCGGACCGCGACAACGATTAGAGTCAAAGGGCAGAAAAATGGCGCAGGTGCGATTTCGGCGCTATTCGATCGATCTCCAACAAAAACGTAGAGGATTAAAAGGATCTAAGTCGCTAATCGCCGAGAAAGGGGAGGCATTTAAGACTCACGGGAACGCCTTTCGCGTTAAGAGGAGAAAGATATGTTCCCCGTTGCGCGGTTGGGATTGGGTAGAGGAAGGAGAGGAAGGGGTTGGTGGACCGCTTTGACCGGTGGGAGGGCCGGCGGGATAAGGTAGCACTTCCAACGTGTGGATGAAAGAGACTGCGCTTGTTCCCCACTCGAAGGGCTTGTACATATCTAGAAGAAGTAAAAAGCCCCGTCGCCTCACGTTCTGACATTGAGAAGTCAGGGAGGACTGAGCAACCAACTTGTAAAGGCCGCGGGCAAGACGACCGTCCCGACTGAAGATAAACGGGGTAATTATCGAGGAAGCCCAGAATCCGGACAACGTGAGTACGACAAGTATTTGTAAAACGACCAAAAGTAGGAGAAAAACGAAAATGCGCCCGGCAAGGAAATGTTAGGACCTGGACAAGCGACCTGCCGAATTCGACCCCGCAACACGTCACACCAAATGTGGGCACAAAGGCACCAAAATAAACCCACTAGTCATTGCCATAACCCCGTTCTGCCCCAAGTTTCTTAACAGCGGAAAAAAGCGAAGCTGCCTGACTATTGGCACGTAAACGAAAACTTTGGAAAAAAGGCGTCGCTGGCGTACCGGAACGGGCATTTGGGCCAGGAGCCCGCGCCTAGACGCTGGTAACGGTGTACAGTAAGCAATGGGGGTTGGCTTCTGTCGAGAATTTTTGTTATACTTTTCACGCAGCTGGTAAGAGCCATAGGGAAGGGGGCCGGTTCCCTCTCGTGGCAGGCAGGGCAGGAAGGTTCGATTCGTGAACAAGCAGGTCCAGAGGCCCGGGGCGGAGATTAAAAGTGCAGCATGGAAATCAAGAGACAAGCGCCCAACCCCTAGGGCGAAGACGGAAGCCAGCCCACTTCTTCTCATACGAGACAAGAGGGGGTGACACCAGGAACAATAATCGTCACCTTCACCGCCTGTCCATCACTGCCACCGTGAAGCAGCCGGCTCATCCTCCACTTTGCCAAGAAAGACAGAGACCCCATCCGGAACTCTCCGAGGGTCGGCGGAAAAATGTTATTGTCCCTTCGATAGCCAGCGGTCAGCGGTAGTCGCTCCGAAGAGAAGCATGATCGGATTGTGCCCCCAATTGGGATGAACTGGAGACCAGAAACTATTATGATGGGATACCATGCAAAGACGAGGGGAGACTCTTGGACTTCTTCCTTACGCGACAGGAGACGACTCGTCGGGGGTCTCTCCCAGTAGCTGCCCCGCGCCAACCGAATTAGTACATTTCAAGTTCATCGCGCGCGCCATAGGGACGCCTCTGAATTATTTTGTGCGACTCTTAGAGAAGCTGAAGCGGTAACCGGCAGGTAAACTAACGTTTGGTTCATGGAGACACTGTGGTCGGTTCGGAAGGAAGGATACTGCACGCAGGAGCAGAATGTCGCCCTGTCGATAGCTCAATTTTGTCGTACAACGATGATCCTTTGAATTCGTGCAGATCGGGGGTGCCTCATGGTGGCTCAGAACGGCTGTATTTACAGGGTCCCTTCCGGCGCTGTGGAGGGCCGGGTGTCAGCGCTTTGGGGGGGGGGGGTCCATGTGGAGAATGTAGTGAATCCCTTGAACCGCGGGAATTTCCAGATTGAAATGTCCTGAAAAAGACCTTGGGCTTCACAGGAATCCAGAGGTTCGGAAAAAGGATGGGAAAACACGATTCTTTTTAAGGTCACAGCTGCAAGGAACGGTTGCCCACTCCGCTCTATATTTGTGCTACATGCGAAGGAAAAGAAAACAACAAAAGTGGGGTGTCGGGGAATTTGTCCCCCCCTCCCACTCTCTCAAAAACAACTAAGTGGGAGGGGGAGTAATCAAAGACCAACGTGGGGGGGGGGCGTTGTGGGGAAAAAATATATTGTTCTAGGATGGCTGAATGAGTCCGGAGGGGAAAAAGAGGGTCGCCTATGTTGAAAACATAATCTTCCATCGTTACTAGTTTAAAAAAAAAATAGAAATAAGGAACTCAAGAATCTTCAGGACTCATGATCACTCTTGGAAATCCTATCCGCCGTTGGGAGATCTAAAAAATACACATGGTGGGAACAAAAGGGGAAACACGGCGATCAAACAAAGGCCCGAGTACCTTACCCCGGGGACCCTTACATAGTTGGCTATCCGATTCCGAAAAAAAGATGACAAATGAAAGTAAAGGTTCATCATTTGTAAGGCCATCGCCACAAATTGGATAACATGGCGATCATCCCCATAGGGAGATCTACGAGAATTGCCGAAAAAAGGGTCTCCCAGAACAAACGGAGTGTTCTGGGGTAAGGCTTGGCACTCGGAAAGGGAAGGAATCAATTCAGGAACGATGGCGCGCTCGAGTGACTCGATTAAAGGTATGAAAAGGGCGCGTGAAGACGATCATGAACACTTACCGGAGACACTCCAGAAATCGCGCATCGTCCTTCAGAAAGGAACATAGTCGAGGTAGTCTGGGGAATCAAGGTGGGGGGTGATCTAATTCTTTCTGGCACAGTTCATCCAGGGGACGAAGATCTTTCTCCTGTGCGCATGAGCACGCTATCCCGCTGACGGAAAAACATACGCAACAAATTGTTCCGCCCCTCTGAAGCGAAACGTGGGTCATTGTCTTCCGCAAAGGGGGAATAAAGACGCCCGTGGCCGATTTTTCACAGGGTCAGAGGCGTGGACGTATTGTGCCTGGCATGCTGCGGGGAAATTAGTGGCACGGGACGTCAAAATCTTAGTCAGGTCATTGACGGGCGGCGTGTGGCGGGCAGTCTCCCCTGGTGGGGATGAGTGCCATCCATGCTGAAACAAGGCAGGTTCATTTCTCCGCTCCTCTGGATGGGCACGATGTCTGAAGGGCTGAATGGCAGTAATAGGGGGGAACGTAAACCCAAAGAAGGTAAGACTATGCGGGACAGCTTCGAACGTCTGACCAAAAATCCCCAAGCAACTGAGTCCAGGGGGTCGCTATAAACAAGGAGTGGGAAGAGAAGAGATCAGCTGCTTGGCATCCTTTTCCAACTGCCCGCTTGACAGTTTGGGCACACGACCAAGAATCCTGTCTTCCAAGTTGTTCTCCAACAGCTGGCCTGCGCAGCGGGAGAGAACGCGGTAAGAACGTTGGAAATGGAACATCTTTTCTCATTTATGGGGGGGAGTTTGGGTGGGAGAACAAAAAGGTGGGTTGCCACGGTGTGGCGGGGGCGAATTCCGTCAATCTCGTCCAGTGGTGTCATTTCTTTTTTTGCCGGAAAAACCAAGGAAGCGGCACGCAAAGGGCGTCTCGTCTCAATAATTTGAGCTGGTAGTGCCCCAAAATATGACGGGGGCGAACCCATTATGTCTCGGCGAAGTAAGGGGCTACCCGAAAGCGGAAAAAATTTTTCTGGCACGTTAAGCGGCAGGGCCAGACGCCAAAAGTTTATGGGGTAAGCGGCGGGCTCGCCCGCTGGAATAATCAAGAAACGGGGGACGGGGAGATCAGGGGGGAGACTTCGTCAGCTATTTAAAGCAAGGCGACGACGATGTTGCACTGGGAGAATTCGCCGTTGGTGACAACACGTTTGGAATCTACCGCGCGGCCAGGCGGCAACGGCACGGGCACGTCTCGGTCAATCACTACACAGCCAATAAAAGGGGCGACGTTGTCACGGCGGGGATCTTTGCTCGGAATAGAAAATAACGGGGGTGTCGGCCGCTAGTCTAATCAGAAAAAGCGCGGGAGATAGACGATTTGG
>Ga0179593_1390418_pt1 | contig 10875 bp, 18 predicted proteins | sample CZODoug2_1_08_16_FD_185931 | JGI IMG/M metagenome (GOLD analysis project Ga0179593, IMG submission 185931) | Vadose zone soil fungal communities from Angelo Coast Range Reserve, California, USA - CZODoug2_1_08_16fungal (PacBio error correction) | ecosystem: Environmental > Terrestrial > Soil >...
GGGGGAACCCAACATGGCACGGGCGCACAGGACCCTCCTGGAACAACGGAAGCAACGCGAAAACAGGAAGTGTAACCAGGAAAACGCCAATACAGGGAACTAGTAAAAGAAAACCCGCCGAAAAAAAAACACGCAGCCAAACGATGAAAAACCAAAACCTGTACAGAGGGCAAAAAACGAAGGAGAAGCCGGGAAGCTGCCACAGGGGGACAATAAATGATCCGTACTGGCAATGGGGGATTAAAAAACCGGTAAGGAAAAAAAAAAAAAGATACGGGAGGAGCGAATTGGCCAAGTTTATAATAATAGACTTTGAAAAGAACAAGGGGGGAACCAGATGTCGTCAGGAGAGCGCCACACAGGCGTATTAGTGGTCAAGACCAAGAGAAGACGATGACCACCGTACGGAACCCGTGGCCATTTCTTGAAGGGAAACCAAGCTTACTGACCAGGGGGGAGGGGAAAAGTCCGGAAAGCGAGAACCAGACTTTGCTGAGAAGGACAAACAAAGGACGGGAGAATGGAGGAGGCGGGGAACCTAAAGGCGGTCAGAGTGAAGAAAAGAACGGCCCAGGGTACCAACACTGCGCCCAAGCAACCGAAAAAAGGCCCAAAAGATCGGGGTACCGGGGAGGGGGAAAAGAAAGCCAGCGCACGTCTACAACAGCCACTTGGAAAGGGCGACGCCGGATTGCAAGGGGGGCATAACAAAAAGGAAAGTAAAAAACCACCAAGTCCGAAGGGACGACGAGAAGAAGACCGAACCACGTTCCCCTTCGAACAAACAGTCCCTTCAAGACAAAAAAAGACTGTAAGTCCAAGGCCGAAGAACGGGGGAGAAGGGGCTTTTTGTACAAAAAGAAAGTGGTAGGACAGCCACATTGAAAAAGGAAAAAGCCCCCCTCCTTCAACGGAACCAAAGAGAGGTGAGGGACGCTGTCCCGGTGTCTCGGGGCGATAAGGCAGAAAACCCAGACACTGTGAACTAAAGAGAAAGGGGACCTGACGGGTGGAGGACGTGCTTGATAGGCAACGCGGAAACCAAAGTAATACGGGTCACCCATCTCCAGGACTAACTTCTAGGGGAAAAACTGCAAAGATAAAGAAAGGCCCTTGCGTAGGATCCACTCCAGCTGTCAAACAGGGGGGGGGGGAAAGGAGGCGAATGGGGGACCAAAGGGCAAGGGTGCGTACCTTGGGGACCTGGGGAGGGGAATAAGGATAAACGGGCACAAAAACCCAAAAAAAAAAAGAAAGCGAAAAAAAGGGAATCGGTTGATCGGCGAAGGGGACCATGAATGGGGGTGAAAGAAGGGAACAAGCCAGGGTGCACGGATAAATGAGAACGGCAGCTTTTACCACTCCAGAATGGACAGCGACGTCAAAAGAAAACACGGAGACGTCGTGGGGGAAAAAGCATCCCCCAAGAGGGGCACCCGTGTTGTGAGATAAGACTTCATGGGGGAAGAAGCCTGACACAGGCGGGGGAAGTCAAAACCACCTGAACATTATAACGAAAAAAGGAACCCGTTGTTGGAAAGGAACACCAAGGCCAAGGCGACCGGGAAAGGACCTTGAAGACGGAGAAGGGGGGAGAACGGCACAGACGGCCAGTTCCCCTTATTAGTAGGCAGAGGGGACATCAAACGGGAGGAAAGGGCGGGCACCCCAATTCCAGGCAAGGACCGGCAGCCCCGGGCCCGTGGAGCCGTTCAAACCTCAAAGAAAGAGGGGACTAGCGGTGGGCAAGGAGAGCACCCTGACAGGCAGAACTCAGATTAAAAAAGGGTGCAGGTGCACAGATTGATCCCGTGCCGCATGAAGATCGCCCGGAGAGGTGGGGCAAGCGAATGTCACAAAGGAAGCAGGCAAGGGACACGAGAAAGGGACGAAAAGGGCTTTCACCACTGGTGTAAAGGGGGAAAAAAGAATTAGCACCAACAAAGGGGCCAAAAAAATTAAATCGATACTGAGGACGCAACAAGAAGAAGAAAGGACAGTGAAAAAAAAGTGGGAGTCAAGCGTGGACTGGATCGCAAAAGCCGCCGGTATAAAGAGGGCGAACGGCGGCGCACAAGCCCATTCAAGAATCCTCTACCAACAAAAAAAAGAAGAAGAAAAAAGAGAAGAAGGTGGGGGGGCGTCGAAGCAACGGCAGAGGCTTTCCTGGCCAAAATAACGCCCAAGCGAAACAAAGACCCGGCAAGGGAAACAACGCGAGCACCCACGTACACGGGTAAAAAGGAAGAGCAGGGGAAACGCGCCACAGGGGTCGAGATCAGGAATACAACTTTGTGACCACGAGGGGGGGAGGGGGGAGGAGCTGGGCAGGGGGGATCACCAAACTCAAGAGATAAAGGGGGAAACCCCGGGGGTGTAAAAAACAAACGCACCCAAACCGAAAGGGGGGAAAGACGCAGGGAAAAACCCCGGAGGGGTGCGCAAAGACGCAAAGAGTATAAAAGAAAAATAAAACAGGGAAAACGGGGCGGAGTTCAGTGAAAGGCCAAGTGGAGAAAAGGGGGCGGGTGAAACGCGAGGACAAGTACTGAACCGAGGGGGAGAGGCAGTCTCAAACGAACGGCTGCGCCGAGCAGGAAGGGCCCCATCACAGCCGGGGTCCATCGGGGAGAAAATAGTCAAAAAAAAGGGCAACGGACGCGCAATCGGGGCGGCAGGAAGTGACCGGAAACCTTCCCCGCGCTGAACCCCCCGCGCGTGGGCCAAAAGGACTAGAGGGGGGAATAAGAGAAACAGTTTCAAGGGGTGGGAGTCAGGAGAACACGCAAGCCGGGGAAAGGGGAACCAGGAAATCGAAGAAAAGAGACCGGTAACGGGCAAAAGGCCGTGACAAAGCGGACAGACCAAGGGCCTGCAAAATACGGGTAGTAGAACTTGAACGGGGGGGGAGGGGGAACCCGAGACAGGAAACTTTAATTGAAATCGGCAAGAGGAAGCAAAGCGGACCAGGAAAAAAGGAAAAGAAATAAGAGAACTGGGACGTTCCTAGAATCCAACAAAACGACGGACTCCGTGGAACAGGAAAAGGAAAAGGAAGGGCCGATGAACCAGGGTTCCACGTGAAAAAATGACCTTCTGGCCAACTAACTAAGAAAAAACTAACACAACAAAAGGGGGAAGAAACGAGATTGAAGGGACGGTTGTCATCACGGGAACTCACAACGACGAAAACCAGTTAGAAGGAGATTGGAAACGAAAGGGAGGGTACACGCCAGGGGCAAGAAAATGAGGACAAAAAAAAAAAAGCACACTCATTCCAAAAACGCAGCCGGCCGCTGGGAAAGGGCTGATGGAAAATTCACAGAAACATCTCAGAAGTAGAAAGGCACAATCTGACCCTCATCAAACGCCTACTTCCAACGCATAAACTAGCCGAACGAGAAGGGGACTTGGTCAAAGGGCAACCCACGAAACACTTCGACGGTTAAAGCCTCACTAAGATACGGAGGAGGAAAGGGGGGGAAGGAAAAAACGGCAGGACCTTGTAACAGGATTCAGAAAACCGGTAGACGGGAAGGCAGGCTGGTGGGGATGGTCATTGAACAAAAGGGGCGCGGTCGATCAACCAAAAGAAAGGGGGGGGCTACCGGGGTAACGATGGAGAAAAGGGCTGGGGCATCCCGGGACCGGGCAGGTGGAAAAAGGTCCCACTGGGGGTGGGGGGGGACCGCCAGTTACCTGACCGGAAGTGTAAGGAGACAGAACAAAAAAAAGCCCACCGGCAACCAACAGTCGCTGGCGGAAGTCGGGGAAAAGTCACCAAAGAGCAACGGAACAGGGGAGGGCTGGCCACGGGACTTGGGGGAGACTCCGATGGGGGTGAAGAAAAGAATTGTCAGGGAGAAAACAGGGGGGGGATTGGAAGCGCCACGGGGCATCCGGAGAGAAAGGGAAAGAGCCTTCATATTGTTCATGAAAAAGGTCAAAAGACGCCCGGAGAAAAAAAAACGAATAAAGGGGGGCAAAGGCTGGGGGTGCCACTAGGGGGCCGCCCGAGTTTGCAATTAACTCAAAACGGTTAGGACCGGAACTGACCAGGTTGAGAAAAAAGGAAAAACAGACCAGTACACAAGGGGTGGGAGAAGATCACAACAAAACTCGCAAGGTGACAGAGGCAGCCGATGTCACGGAAGAGAGGAATATTTTAAAAACAGCAGACCCCCTGAGGAAGGGGATGGGTAAGTTGTACAAAAAAGGCGGCCAGGACAGGGTAGGGTGGTCGCGGGAGGGTGTAGATAAGGGGAGCCAAACGGCGATTGCAAGTTCAAATGGCGAGGAGGACGGGCCAACTGGAAAGGTCGCGGTTTCTGACGCAGGAAGGGGCAACCCGGTAAAAAAAAGGGAAAGGGACATCAATAGATAACAAACAAAAAACAAACGGGAAGGGTAGAAGAGAGATGACCACGCAAAACGAAAGGAAAATGGGACGGACCCAAGAAGAGTCAACAATCTTACCCGAACCGTTGAGGGGAAAGCCGCCCATGAAAGCCCAGGCAAGAAATCAATGAGTACGGAAAACCGCACCGGCGAAAACCCTCCCTGGGGGCAGCACATTAACCACTAAAAAAGAAGGAAAAAACAGGGGAAAAAGAGCCGCGAGAAACACCCTTCCCAAAGAAACCTGGGGCGGACGGGAAAAAAAAGCGGCAAAAAAACACCAAGGGGGGGAATGGGGATCACCAGAAGAAAGGTGAGCGAGGGCGTTTGGGGGAAAACCGGGCGAAAACCATAGCACAAGACAAGGAAGGAAACTTGGCAGGAACGCACGAACATGTAAATTTCAGGAACTAACAAAAGAAGTGAGGAAGGGCGATGACGTCGTCCGCGGCAAAACATGGCCGGGCAAAAAAAAAGGGGTTGACAGTTGGGAAGGGACACAGAAACCAAAGTCAGGAAAACGCCAACAGGGCATCAGGGGACTGTAAAAAACGGGGGAAAAACACAAGAGCCCGGGGGGAGGAGAAATTCGCCAGGTAAGGGGGTCGATGCCAAAAATAAGAAGGAAAAAAACAACCAGGGGCGCCCACCCCGAAAAGAAAAACATACGAGTTCGGGGCCGGGAAGAAGTCACCGACCCAGCTGGAACGGGGCCAGTAAATCGAAAAAGGCTGGGAAGCAAGCCACCTCAAACCCCCCACAAGAGCGAGAAAGAATAAACGAAAGAAGGGCCGCCGTTCCAGTACCGGAAGAAGAAGACGGGGGGGGGAAAAAAAAAAAACTTAAGCAAAGTCAGACGGAACGTGAAAATGAAAGAGCACATGTTGACGCGACCCGAAGCAGGCCTCCCAACTGAGGGGAAAAGGAAGGGAAGCAAGGGTAAAAAGGGGGATAGACTGGCCGTAAACGGCGAGCAAGAAAAAGGGCACTGGATCAAGACCCACCAGGCCTGCAAAGGGGGTGCTGACGGGAGTGGGGAAAAGGTCGGCAAACGAGGAACTCAAAAACACGACTACGCAGTGGGAAAATCTTCAAAGAAAAAAAAAGTGAAGCGGCGATCAAGAGAGATGAAAAAACAGCTTTCGAGCTTCGGGAATCAATGAGACCGGGGGCAGTGGGAAAAGAAGGGAGGGCCGAAAAACAGGGTGGTACCTGGGACCCACAGAAAGAAGTCGGGGAAAAAAAAAGGGGTCAAAAACGGGTCGGTTGAGCGCTGGAAACGTAACCAAGGGAAGACAGTTTAATGTGTCCGCTGGGGACGGGGGGGCCAGGGTTTGAGGATAATTAAGGACGAGCGTGAAAAAAAAAAAGGAAGTGTAAAAGGAGACAGACAGTAGGCCAGAGGAGGGCAAGGGACAAGGAAAAAGAAGTTACCTAATAAGGGGTGAGAGAAGGACAGGGCCTGGGAAAAAAAAACAAGGGCCGCCGGCCAACTCCGCCCATAAACAGGTCCCGCTCATCCCCCAGGGACAAAAATCACGAAACGCATCGCGGAAAGGAACTGGCACGAGGAAAAAGCAGGCGAACGCACAGTGGGAAGAGGGGAATGGAGGGTAGAAAAAGGGACATCCCGGCCGGCCTTGTCCACCTTCCCGACGGCAAAGAGGGAGTGAAAAACCTCCCAGTCCAACCTCAGGCAGACACCGGGCGTCACGCTGGGAAAAACGACCAGAAAGGAAAACGCAAGGAGTAGTCAAGGTGAAAGGGTGCTCAATGTAACTATCCAAATGCGAAGGGCAAGCAACACGACAAAGTTGGAGCACGAAAGAAAAAACCAGAAAACCAAATCCCCGTGGGTCTACTAACACAAAGGGGGCAGAGGGAAACCTTGATCAACGTGAAGAAGCGGGAGAAAACAAAGACAAAAAAGGAAACCAAGGGGAACTGTAGAGCGCGCAAGAACGCTCCACGGGGAATAAAAAAAAAACTGGTTGGACGAAGTGAACGCTCGCGCAAAGCACAGGGCGACAGAGCCCAGACGTCGCGCCGACGCCCACTTTTGAGGTACATAGAGAGAAAACAACAACAAAAGAGAAAAAGAGAGAAACAGTGGGCGTCTGGCCAGCAGACGGAGGGCAAAAGAAAAAAAAACTCCTAAAAGAAAGCGGGTAACGACGATCGAGTCCACCGCGAGAAAAAAAACGGGAAAAGAAAGAAAGCACTGTCGCCTCCGTCTGAAGAGAACCCAGGGGAAACAAAAAGTTATGGATTGGAATTATTACGTGGTGTCAATGGGAGAGAGGGAAAGAGGGGGAACGGAAGGAGAAAAAAGCCGCGGGCCTGTAGAATCAAAAACCTTGGAGGGAGGCCGGGGAAAAGAAACAAAAGAAGGTACTTAGCAAAACCAAAAGTCTGTAACATGGGAAAAACGACTGCAGGGTCAAAAGAAGGCGGGACAAAGGGAACACAAGGAACCCCAGGAGGGTGTCAACTGAAAAAACGGGCGGGGCAAAAGAGAGTCAGGCCGGACCAGGAGAAAAGGGGTTGAGCAAGGCACAGAGGGGGGGGACCCGGGAGGTGAAAAATAGGGAAAGCTACAAAGACGAGGGAAGAAAAAAAGGCCGCGACGGTCCTCCAAGCCATCACCCACAAAAAGGGTCACTGGGAAAAAAAAAACCCCGCCGCCTGACCAGGAAAAGATGCAGAAAGGAAGCGGGAAAGGGACTGAAAGGGGTAGAGGAGAGGAAGAACAAGGCGGACAAGCAGAAACCAGGAAAGAAAGAAACCCGGATAAGGCAACCCTTCTGGGAAGGGAATGCCCCGCACACGCAGGAATAAAGTGGGAGAAGGACGCGTGAAAAAAACAAACTAAGGGGGGGCGGGGGAAAAAACCTCAAAATGTTGACTTTGATTAAGTCCGAAAACGACGTCCAAGGACGCAACAGGAAAATGATGCCGAGGACTTACCCCACCCCGCCTCAAACAGACCTAGCGGACGGTGACCTCCTAATCGCAACTTCGTCGGTGAGATCACCACAAAACAGGGTGAGCGCAAAGGAAACTGGGACGGCACAAAAAACGAAGAACCGAAAAATAAAAAACAAAAGCAGCTGGGATGAACGAAATCTAGCAGTTTGTTAAAGCGGGGAAAGGGAAAGCGCACTCACTAAAAAACAATGAAGTTAGGCCAGGTAAAGTTGGGGGAGGGAGGGGGCGTGGAGGGCCCGACCGGGAAGGGAATGGTCGACAAGAAAAATTCAACAGAAAAAAAAAAAGGCAGGGGGGGGGACTAGGACTTAGTGTGGGGGGGGGGTGGGAAAGGTCGTGCACAATACAAAACTAAGAAATTCCCAGCAGGAGAATTCAGAAAAGGGGCGCGGGAGACCTAGAACGGTCGACCCACGACTTAGTCGTGGGTTCAGAGACATACAGGAAAATCTATCGCAGTGGGAAACAAACCCGGAAACGCGCGCTGGAAGCCGGAACAAAGGGAACAGAAGCGTGGGTCGTCCTTCTGTTGAGCCTAGAAGAAAGGTGGGGAAAGGGGGGGACGGGAGGGGGGGCCCGAATGCAGGCCGTGACCAGAAAGGAAAAGAGGGTAGGGCTGGACAGGCTTAAGCAGAGGGGGAAGAACGAGACATGGCAAACACGGTGGGGGGGGGGGGGCCAAACGACACATGAACAAAAGGAACGGATGACTCATGCAGGGGGACTAGAAAAACGCCGAAGCCTACATCAAGCCAGGCGCTGGGTCGCGTCGGGGATTCCCCTATGAAAAAAGGAGGGAGTCTGAACTGGGCACCGGACTAAGTCGACACCATTTGTCGAAACATAAAAAAAACAGGGTCCGAATAAACATTGTTTCCAGGGGGCAACACCCTCTGGAAGTGAGAGACGGAAAAAGCTGATCATAGGGGGGGTGGGTGGGGAAAAAAAACGAACTGGCCACGAAAGAGGCCGAGAAGGAAGAAACAGGAGCCCGTGACCACGCCCCGGGGGATTCCTGAAAAAAAGCCCAAGTAGGAAAACCCGAAAAAGAACTATTGTGCTGGAAACCAATTAAAAAGGGGGGGATCAAAGAAAGAAAAAAGAACGACAAAAGCCCAGGAGTAAAAAGGGGGTGGGGGGGGACAAGCAGGCAGGAATTGGACAAAGCGCTCCTAAAAAAGTTCAGAGGCAGGGGAAAAAGTGGGGTCAGATGTGGAGCTAACAACAGGGTTTCACGGAGAGGATCAAAGGGGCCTTGGGGGAAAGAGCAGGGGCCAAACATGGCAAGAGCGGACCACTGAGGTACGAGACTAAGCTGTAAGGAATGGGATGGCCAGGTTCCAAAGGCCATTAAATGATCGACAAAAAAACAAAAACGACGGGAGGGAAGAAATGTGGTTTGGTGGGTGTCACTGGAACTGCGCCAAACAGGGAAAAAGGCCTGACCCGTCCGCGTCAAACTACAAACCGCGAACCGAAAAGTGGACAAGCATTAATATCCAGGGGGAAGAAAGAAATGAAAAACAAGAAAAACTCAAAGGAGAGAAGTCCCTCAAGAAACAAACGCAAATTAACCGCCTGAACAAACCGACAGCACGAACGTGCTATGCGGTGACGCGAGGCTGGAATACTTCTCGTTCTGGACAAAACGGGAAATCCACAGGGGGGAGCAAGGAGGCCATGTGCGCCACCCTTTGTGTAAGGTGGAATCACACCAAGGGGGGAAAGGAAGGTAGCGAAAAATTTGAGAAGGACACCGGCGCAACCCGTGCACACACAAGGCCTTCATGGGAAGTAGGGGGGGGGGGGGTGGAAAGCAGAGGAAGGGAATGAAAAACAAATGCATGCAAAGGGATTTGGGCCGTCGGAGTCCAAAAAACCAGTGGCGGCAAAGCCCACGGGGGATGAAAAATGTAAGGGCCAACACAATTCAAAAGGCCCCCACAAAAAACACAGAAAAGGGTGAACAAAAAAATAAGACTTTTCAAAAAAGACACCAGACGCCCCCTGGGCTGTCGTCAACCGACGGGCGGGCGGAAAGGGAAGAATAAATGTGGGGGGAAAAAAACAACCATTAAAAAAGAACAAAAAATGGCAACAAAGCGCAAGAAAACCATCTAAAGGGCTCCCCCAGACGGGGCCGGGCAGGAAAAAAGAAACTCCTCCGCCCGAAAACAGCAGAAAAACGCATAAAAAAAAAAAAGAGACAGGATAGAATACCCGAAACACGGCAAAAAAAAGACAACAGAAGCACAAAAACTTCTTAAGCCCCGGATCCGGCTGTGGAGGTTAACCGAGACCGTGTGCGGCGGAAACGAAAAGGGATCCAGGAGGAACCAGAGCAAGAGAAATAAGGGGGATGAGAAACGAAAAAAACGGTAGACGCCCGGAATGCGGGACTGGGAACTAAACTTCCAAACAAGCGCAACGCTCGGTGCGGGAAACGTTAGTGAGAGAGCACGCAAAAACATCCACCAACACAAAAAGCCAACAGAGACGCGAACTAAAAGGGGGAAACGCGAAAAACGCTCGCCAAACTGGACCAGGATGGCGATCAGCAGAAGAACAGGGGGTAAAAAGCGTTTTGGCCCAAGGTCTGCGACGTGACCATGGGGGAAAGAAAAAAGGTGGGGGTGGTTGCGCTCACCATGGGTACCTACGTCGGTAGGGGGGGGGGAGAAAGGGAAAGACGAAAAATCAGGTTTTCAACCAGGGGGAAGAGAAAGGAAAGGTTCAAAATAAACCGAAAGAAAAGGGGTTGGAAAAGAGGGAACGTGTGTAAGAGGACTCAACCACTTAGCACGGACTGGGAAAAACAAGAAAAAAAAGGAAGCGGTGCCGTAGGACAGGGGTGAGAAAAAAAGCGGGAGGGACCGCAGGGACCAGGCGGGGCACCTAAACGAAAAAAACAAAATCACAGAAAAAAAAAAAGGGAGTCCCAAACTGAGTCCCCCTGGGTGAAAAAAGAAGCGGAACCAGGAGCAGGAAAAGGCCGCGGGCAAGGGCGGCCGTCTGTTCCAAGGGTAGTAGTCGAGGGGACAGCCAAAGCGAAGGGGGCCACCCTCCAGACCAAAGGAGAAAACCCGAGGGGAAAACCACGACATAGAATCCCGGCGTCCTCAAGGGTGGGCAAAAAAACGACGGGGCCAAAAAGGAAAAAGAAAAAACAAAAAAATATACTGTTTCATGGTGCTCAAATGAGTCCTACACCAGGCAAACCACGCCCGAACAGGGTGGTAAAGCGGAGGGGACCAGATCCCCGGTTACCCGCGCAAAGGAACGGTAAACCTGAGCAGGGAAGAAGGAACCACGAAGATCAACCTCAAAAATCAACCGGGCAACAACAAAGGGAAAGGACTAGAACCCGCTCGAAAAAAAAATCTAGGGAGCAAAGAACTGACAACAGTGCCCATGGTGTGCAGCGGCCACTTGACTTGAGCGAAAAGGACGGAAGCAAGACGCGCGGAAGGCGGCGAAAAACCAAGTCTA
>Ga0179593_1396665_pt1 | contig 10875 bp, 16 predicted proteins | sample CZODoug2_1_08_16_FD_185931 | JGI IMG/M metagenome (GOLD analysis project Ga0179593, IMG submission 185931) | Vadose zone soil fungal communities from Angelo Coast Range Reserve, California, USA - CZODoug2_1_08_16fungal (PacBio error correction) | ecosystem: Environmental > Terrestrial > Soil >...
AAAAAGATCCAGGGGCTAAACTGTACCTTCATCTACGATGAAGGACCGACAGGAGAGGCTTGAGGAGGAGATAACGGAAAATGAAAACGGAGAAGAGCATGGAGAGGAATGAACGTGATTCTGTTGGAATCATCATCAGCAGGGGAGAAAAAGAATCTCTTATAAGAGGGGGGGAGACCTTAAAAAAAAAAGGAAGGTAATACTTAGAGAGAAAAAAACATTATTACAGGGGCCTTGGATAAACTCACGTGGAAAAACAAGGAAAAGGTCCACACAAGGAGAGCCGCTAACCCAATAAAAATTATTCTTAATACTCTCATCAGGGGGAGCAGAACAAGGGTGAAGAAAAACTCCCACTCAAGAAGGGAGGAAAGGGGGAGTCTAGACAGGTATTAGAATAAATAGAGACCCCACTCGGGGGAATCAACCCTATGAAAGACCAACTAAAAAGGAAAAAACCAAGCACCAGTCGAAGAGAGATCTGCACTAAGAGAAAAAAAAAAAACCCCAGGAAGTAGTCAGGGGGACAGAAAGCAACTGTCGCCTCAATACCTCGCTAAGGAAGGGAGGGTGGTGACCGGTGGGAGTAATAATACATGATCTTGGTTAATTCCTATTGTAGTGAAAGTAGTAGAGGTCGTGCCTCATGAATTAGGGGCCATGGGATTCCGCGAGTTAAATTGTGAAGAGGAAAAAAATCCCAAAGAGAAGAGACGACAACAAAGGGAAAAATCCCCTACTTGTTTATGCAGGCACTGACGGAAACGGGGAAAAAAAGGGTGGCGGGAGAAAAAGAAAAAACAAAAAAAGAAATGTGGGAAATCACGGAGACACCACCGATGGGTGGAAATACGCCCAAAGGGATGACTGAAACGGGTTCTTTGCCCTTTAGGGGGGGAAAGCGCAATGAGGAGGGCGAAAAAGGCAATCCACTACCCGAAATGCAGCGGAGTAGATAAGGGTTGAGGGGAAGAAGGCGTAGGAGGGAATAGAGAAAAAGTTTCAGTACGCATTCCTAACTCCAGCCCGAGGAAAGATTTTACAGAGAAAAAATCACTCCCACTGTCAGGGACTTGTCAGGGCGGCCTTGGGAAAACCGCGCTCCAAGGGCTAGAATAGAACTATATATGGAGGAAGATGATCGCCTGTCAGAAAGGAGGACCTCGTGTCGAGGTTGTAAAAAACGTGTGTAAGAGAAGTCAAAACACCATAAAAATACAGCTAAAAGGTCATTAAAAAAAGAGGAGGAAAGGATCGTGACATAAGTGAGGTCACTCGTTAACTTGAGTCCAGTCCCCTTGAAATATGAGGGTAGGGGAGAGTGTAATAATTTATCCGAAACAAAACTGAAAATATTGACTGGTCACTCTAACATGGTAAGGAGTGAGAAGTCATAGCCTTAGAACTGCTAGGGGGTGGGGCCGGTTGGTACTCCTTAGGTTAAAAAGCACGAATTATATCCACCACCATTTAGATTTCAAACGAAAAAAAGGTTATTCTAGGGAGAAGACTAAAAGTCCCGCTTTATCAAAAGATTACATTCTCCTGGAAAGGAACGCCCCACCATTTGGGGGGGCGGGGAGTACACAACTAAGAACAAAAAACATTTTACAGACTTTCAGAAGAGTGCTAATTGTTGTAGTGTGGGTAGCGAGAACTTGAGACAACACAATTTAAGTAAAGTAGACAGATTCGCTGATAAGTACAAAAAAAAGAACCCCAATGCTGGGGGGGGCTGAATACCACGGAGAGATAAAAAAGCTAAAATACAACCAGAATGAAAGGGGACAAGTTGGAAGCATTTCAGGGCTCCTTATTGATCGAAGTTGGAAGAACAGTGGAGTTGTAAAAGAAGGGGTAGTCACCTCGGGAATAAAAAGCCGGACTCGCTCGAAAGCCTGTAAACTCCAAAAAATCTCACCACAAAAAATGAAAAGAAAAAAAGAAAAGGGAAAGCTGATCGTTCGGCAGCTCCTCCGAGCAGGTCCAAAAGAAGGTCATGAGCAAAGACGGGGAAGCTAATTCCGATCATGAAGGAGGAAAAGAAAAAATACCTCGCTGATCTCAAAAAAGACCAAAAGGGGAAAATTAAGAGATCGGTTCAGTATCATACCAAAGAAAATAAAAAAAGTGGATCTCTCCAAAACAAAACGGATTATGTGAACAGATCTATCCTTTCGTAGGGGGGGGGGGCGGGGGTATTATACTTGAGGGATAGAACCAGCGAACAAAGAATTTCCAGGGATGCGGATACAGACGGAAGGAGAAAGGACCGCGAGAAGGAAATGTTCGCTTCGCCCAGGTTGGAAAAATGAAATCCGGGAGGTTGATAAAGGAAGACGCAAGAATTTTAAAAGTTTGTGTATTAAATTTTGGGGACGGAAGGGAAATGTCGTAAAGTCTGTTGGCGGGGGGAAGAGTTTTTTTCAAGGTCTGTAGAGAAGTGAATGGGAAGAGTCTTCTTGGTATGAGAGGGGGGCCAAGAGGGGAAAAATAGAAGGGGAGAAGTTATACGGCGGAAAAACGTACTCAAGGCAAAGCTTCCTTGCATATTCGTATAGCGGACGACGGGGTGGCCGGATAAAAGAAGAAGGGGGGAATTGGAGATGGACTATCCAGGCGGACAGGGGGGTATGCTACGCTCGTCGAAAAGAAAAAAAAAAACTATAGACCTGCTAAGGAGGAAAGTGGCACGGTCGGGGGGGGGGGTTTTTATTAGGCTGACGGGGAGTGTGGATGAAAGTAAACATATATTCGGTGGCAGGTCTTGACGAAGGAAATAACAAGGAAGGATAACTTTTTAAAGAGGAATTCAGAGTGGTAGATAGTCCATCAGGGCGTTCTATGCTAATGTGGTTGAAATATAGGAGAGGCAAACAGGGAGACCAAAAAACCCGGTCATTCGGTATTGAGAGTATGATTCGCCTCCGTCACATGAAAGATCATAATATTACGTTGGCGGTGGAGGGGAAAACGGCGCAGCCAAATTGAACTGGTGACCATTTCGGAGAAATTGGTCGGAAAAGTGCGGGAGCAGGGCTGAAAGGGTTGGAATGATCAAAAACTACTTGCTCTCCTTTTTTTTCTTTTTGGAAGGAGGGAAAAAGGGGAGACTGAAAATATGTAACTATAGAAAGGAGGGTATAAGATATGATTGGTCTTGCGATGGTGGGAGGAAAGGGAGGGGAGGGTTGCAAGAACTAAGCAAGGCAATACGACTTTGGTCTTGGTCTAAGAAGTGGTACTCTGGCCGGGAGGGAAAAGGCCGTATTTATGAAGGAGGAGTGGTCAATCCCCGGTTGAGGAAGGAAAAACAGGAACTGAGACGTGTATTACTCTTGCTTTTTTCGGAGGGGGGGACTTGGAGAAGCCGAAATCGCGAACAGTAAAAAAGAGAACAGAGTGGGAATCGGTATCTCAACGTTGGTTTTCAGGGGGGAGGGGAAAGGGGGGGGGGACGTTAAAAAAAAGGGTAGCTTGTTTCGAGGGGGGGATACCACCTGTTGAAATTGGACAGTGCGAGGGGAGAGGGAAGTTTGTTACTATATGCCGAGTGGTGTATGTGATGCAACGTCAAGTCTCCTAAATAAAAAATGGAAGAAGAGAAGGTTCAACGAGAAGAGGGGACCGAAAAAAGATTGGAAGAGCATCAAGGCACACATCAAAAAAGAACGTCAAAGAAAAGACATGGATGCTGAATGGCATCAGAGTGCTTTGCTGTTGGTTATAATGGGGGGGAGGGGAGGGTACCCAGGAGATCGGACGCTGGTTTGGGGAGTGGCTATTGCATTTCTCTCCGATTGAATGGGGAGTAGATGCGGTTGGAACCGTTTGGGGGGGACAGGGCCTATAGGGGGTATGTGTTTGATTGGTTAGGAAAAAAAAAATGCTTCAAAAGGAAGCGATGCATCGAGAAGGGAGAATCTTAGCCGTTGGCTTATCGTGGAAGGGTGGGGGGGGGGGGAAGAGCACTGAGTGCGTGGAGAGGGAGGGAAGTCAGCTGTTTATTAGGGTGGGGAATGGGAAAAAGGGGAAGATGGGGGAGAAAAAAGCAACCAAGGAAATACTTTGGGGTTTCTGCGACGCGGAGAAGAAAAGTTTGGATAAAGGGACTTGGGGGAAACAAAGGAAGATTCATTTGGGAAAGAGGAAGAGCTTAGGAAAAGTGGATGAGGAGGAAAAAAACCGCCTGGAAAAGAAGGCAGTGAGGAAAATTCTGGAAAGGTATCCAAAGTCAAATCAGGTCACCTAACGCCGGAGCATGTGTTAGGGAGGCCGTCCGCCTGTTAATGAGGAGAAGGAAAGGTGAGGGCAGGGCATGGCTACCTGGATATCTAAACAACACAGGTATTAAATATACAGGCAAACAAAGAATGATAGAAAAGATGACACCCCCCAACTCTAAAGGAAAGAGAACTGTGGTTCGGGAGATCAGCCGGGAAAGATTGAAGCTCAGAGCATCAGAAGATCCTGAAGAAGAGTGGATGTAGTAAGGGGAGTTTGTTTGTCTCTTGGGTAGAAGACCGAGTAAAACAAAAGGATAGCTTTGGTAAAAAGAAGCGTGAGGAAAAAAAAATCTTCAAAGAAAAAAAGAACAAACCTGGTATAGGCATTCTCATGTGGGTCAGGAGGGGGGGGGAAAAGAAAAGGGGGTTCAGATTCACACAAAAAAAAGTGAAACCAACTCCACGCAAGGAGAGGGAAGAAATCAAAGAGAAACCGAAAAAAGGGGTCAAAAACGTACACGGTGCAGCTCACCAAAGAACAAAACCAAAAATGGATTCGGCGAGGGAGTCAAATCGGGAAGAAGGGGTTTTTCAGTAGGAAACTCCCAAAAGGAATAAACACTGATCTCCAGACCCAACCAAAAGGGACACCCATCGAAAAATTCCCAGCTAGTCAGCATAGAGAAGAAAAAAGAAAGGAGAAGGTTCGAGTAAAAAACCTCAAACGATAAAACGACGCAAAGAAGAAGGCAATCTTGCATCCGGAAGGTGATGGGTGTTACGAGAAGGATCAAATTATAGGGGGGGGGTGGACAGGGGAGATAGCGGGCAAAATATTGTCTTTCAAAAGTAGTAAGATTTCCCGGTATCTGGGATGAATCCGAGGAGTGGAAAACAGAGTTGTGTGGGAAGAACCAACGAAAAAGATCAAACACCATCGAACAGAAAAGCTTTGTAAAACGGACGGGAAAGACTTGAAAAGAACTTTTTCTAACACTCACAGGGGGGGTTGGGAAAAAGGCACCAGACGTACACAGTAAATTTCCGATGAGGATGCCGAACCAACAGGAGGCAAAAAGGAAAAAGGGTAGTGCCGTGTCCGGGGGTGAGCGCATGCCAAAACCCATCAAAGCCAAGGGTCAGCAGTAAGACAACCAAGGAGTAACTGTGGGTGGAGGAAGGGAGTCACAAGGCCCCTGCTTGGGAAGATGCTATGAACTCATTGAAGAACAAAAAGGAGGAAACAGTACTAGTTTGGCCCAAGAAGGGAAGGGCGGGCTCTGTCGTGGCTCCACCGCTTCCAGAGCCGAAGAAGAAAAATCGCCGCCGAAAGAGAGTCCTAGATGTCAAGCAAGACCCCTCTGGTGAGAGCGTGGGGGTAAAAACGGACCAAAAGTCGGAACGACCAGAGGGGGGGATCATTCCCAAAAGGTCAGGAAAAAACGAGCACAACTAGGGACGCGCAACTGAGAGGGGGGAGCGGGTAACGGGGGAAAGATATAGGGGGGCGATACCTCAAAGCCACAAGTCCAAACAGTGAGGGATCTCCATTACTGCTGGTTAGAAGCCAGAGAAAAACCTAACTGAAGCAGTGTGGACCGGTTTGTGAGAGTCAAATCCGAGAAGATCTTGTAAAAAAATTGTCGCATGATTGTCAGAAAAAAAGAATGATGAGAAACCCTGATAGTTCTCAAAAAAAGAAGGATAAGAAGGAGAACAGGTGGCTTTGTCCAAACCCCAGCCCATATTGGAGAAAATACCAGAAAAAGAAGAGAAGTCACAAAAAGAGAACAGTGAAACCACAGGGCTGAATGGGAATCTAATTGATAATTTGGGGAGCGGGAGGAAAAATGTCTTTTCGGAAAGTTCTCAGACATCGATACCTTCAAAGAATCGCCCAAGCAGATTTGTACGGACTTAATTCCATTCGGTAAAGGACGCTAAAATAGAAAGCTGGGATGGGGGTGGGGATCTTCCGGATCCTTAACGAGGACAGGGTGGCGTTAGCCTGGCTCCATGTAGAGCAAGGAGGGGGGGGGGGGGGGGGTCCATGGTCTAAAGAACAAAGGAAGGGATAATGGGCAGAAACAAAAAGAAGAGATCCGATAGACAATGAAAAAAATAAAGCGAAAATTAAGATGAACACTGAGAGAAATCTCTTCTCCTCGCTATTGCCGTGGCAGGGCTGGAGAAAAGAAGGAAGAGTTCACATGTTACAGCGACGGGAAGGAATGAAGGCGCGAAATCAAACTCCTCTATTCGGAACTATAAGGAGATTACTAGGGGCGTATCATGAACTGACACACTCAAACAATTGGATAGCATGAGAAAAAACAACGTAAAGGGGGATAGGAAATACCCACTTGGAGCTTCAGGTTATGAAGAGGACGTCATGGGAAAGAGGGTAGAGAGACATCGAGGGTCCCGGTCTCTTTTGAAGACTCGGGTATTACGAGGCCGGGTGAAAAATAAGAGGAAGGGAGATGTTCTCCATAAGAAGGAGGAGTTAACAAAGTTTCGGGGATGCTGATAGAAGACGAAGTCAGAAGGAAAAGGTCGGATTTCGGGAGGGAGGGTTTTTTGGAAATAAGGGATGGGTAGCTGTAGTGGAAAATGGACTGCTGGCTGTTGAAACTCAGTGAAGATCAAATTGTAACAAGGGAAAACGCCATGCTCGGAAGCACCGAATACAAGGCACCTTTCCACGGGAGGGGGCGGATGAGAGGTATACGCAGGGAAAATGGGTGGCACTCACGACGGCGAAAAAAAGCGACAGGGGAAGAAGGAGTAGTCAAAACTAATCCCTTCTGACGCCTAAATTTGTGGCGCCGTCGGGCGTCGGGGAAAAAGATATCACCTTCGCAAGAATGTGGGAAACGTGGGGGGGTGGAGGAGTGTGTGATTCGCCTGAGTTCAAAGGGTAAACTCTACATTCTGCATCTTTTTCTTGAAAGATAAAAGGCAGACGGTGAGACCGAATCGACAGGAAGGGGGGGGTAGCCTGAAGTGCCTTTGAAACGAAAGAAGGAGGATTTGAGAAGCCTGAGAAAATGTTGGGGGGGGGTAAATGGTGGCAAGACCAAGGTGGGGGAAAAAGCCAACCACACAACACGCCTGCTTGAGGGGAGTGGGAAGGGGGATCGCCGCCGGCAATGGTAAATGTTGTACATGAATTGCAAAGAAGGGTCTGAAAGGACGCACGAGATGGTCCATAGGGAGAAAAGTTGCGGGGAGAAAAAAAGGGGAAACCGAAGCTATTTTCGATAGGCAGCGTGGAAAAGGGAAAGAGTACTTCCGGGAAGAATTTTGGGGTAGTGAAGGATTAAAACTAGAAAAAAATCGAGGAAAAGGAGCTGGAATGGCGAGAAGCTTAAACTAGTTTGCGGGAGACCGGGGCGGAGAAGGGGGAGAGACTTTGGCACGAAAAAAAAGAAAGAAAGGAGGCTTGTGGGCTTTAACGGAAAAGGAAATTGTCTAAAAAGTGGGAAAAAGCGAGGGAGGTAAATGCGTATGAGAACAATTCTTCGTACAATGGAAAGAAGGAATAAAAAGGAAACGTCTCCGGGGAAGGTGCGGGTCATTCCGAGGGGATGGGGGCCTTGAAAAACTCTACAACAAAAAAAAAGAGGGGTGGGAAGAACGGGTGGGTTGCGCGGGAAACAGAGGAAAATGGCTTGAGGGGTGGGGACGATGTTGAAGGAAAAAGGCCTGTTAGTAAAGGAGGGGAAGAAAAGGGAAACAACTATTCTATTTGTGTCAGATAGGAGAGGGGGGGGAAAATGGATTCGAGAAAAAAAGAGGTCAGAGCCCTCAATCACCATTAAGGAACATATGATACTGGGGGGGGGAAAAAAATTGGGCAAAAAAAGGTCACCACGATCATATCCGAATCAAGGGAAAATCACACGCAAGAAGGGGAGGAGAAAGGTTCATGGCTGTTTTTCTTCGTTTTATCAGGGGACCAAGGAGAAACGAGAGGGGTGGCATGCTGTTAGAAGGGGGGAGGAAGGGGACGTGGGTACTGGGGGCTTGCGGTTGTGGGGGGCAGGGCTATCGGGGTGGGACGGGGGGAGACAGTGATTTTGACCAACTTCTAGATGCAAGATGGGAAGGGATCCATTCTGAGATGGGGAGGAAGTCTGGGGGCCAAAAGGAACTTTGTGTAAAGAAGGAATTACTGTCTTTTAGGTCAGCTAGGGGATGGGTGGGAGAGGAGAGGAAGATTGTGGGAAAGATTTGTCCCTAAAAACAGAATGGCAGGTAAGAAATAGGGGGGGTTGGTTTTAGAGAGAGGGGGGGACGAGGAATTTTCGAGAATTGTGAAAGATTAAGTGGGGTGTAAAGAGAAGTCCGCAATGGGGTACTGGGGAGAAAAACGGCGATGATGATTTAAAAAAACCATCCTTAATTTCGGTAATAAGATGACAAATGAGAGAGGGGGAAGAAAAGCCAAAGGCCGGGGCTTCAAGCCGGGTCCGGGAAAGACTGTTCGCGGCCTCGAAAGTGCGCACAGGAGAGGGGGCGGGAAAAACTTAGAGATATGAAAAAACAACAACGGAGGGGGAGGTAAAATTCTTCTTGAGAAAGAGGGATTAGAGATGAAAAGGAGGAAAAGGCGAAACTGAACATGGACTAGAGGGAGAGGATGGGATTCGTAGCGGCGGGGACGAAGTGAGAAATAAAGATTCAAGAAGGAAATTGTATGAACGTGAGGGTTTTGTGAAAATCATCAGCATCTAACCTGGGAGAAGGAGACTCAAAAAAAAGACGATGTGAAAGACCTAGTCAAAGAGGAGGTAAGCTAGAAAAAAAACCAGTAACATTAAGGGGAAGATTGTAAAAATAAAAAAGGTGTCAAGATTCAAGAACACAATTGCGAGCGAGAAACCCCCATAAAATAAATCTAAGGAGGGGAAGAAGGAAAACCAACATTACATTTGGAAAAAACCAACATGTCAAACCAGTTTATCAGGCGAGATAATCTGCGGGGGGGGGAAAAGTGTTGGGGAAGAAAATCACGAGGCAAGAACAAAAAGTCATCAACCGATCTAACAAAAGAAAAAAGATAAAAGTGCAAATTCAACTGGGCAAAAACGAAAATCCTCAAAACCAAAAGCCTGGGTCGAAATTTAAAGACCCGGCCTGGAGCACGCCACAATACCAATAGGTGGTGGTTTGACAGTGTCAAGTATTCAGAAGGGGGGGGGGTGACCGTAGTGATTAGCGGCTTCGGGGAGGCCCATGAAATCGTGTGAAAAGGAGAAAGGAAGGGGTGAGGAATTAAATTACCTGACTCTGTTTTCCATTCATCATCATCACCAAGAGAGACGAATACGACACAGAAAAAGCGGAAAAAACTGAAGAAAGTGGGTCACTTGGACTACGGAAAAAGAAACATGGAGAAAGCAAACGCATGAACCCGCACCAGTTACATTCAAAACGCGAAAAGAAAACAGCAGGGTCAGAATGAAGAGAGACCCACCAGATGGAAGGAAAAAGATGGCTGGTTTTTAGAAGTGAGTAGTCGCCCTTCAAGCGAACTCACTCCGGACCCATCATCAACTGATAAAGAAATGGTGGAAGGGGGAAATTAGGGGAAGGACAGCAGATTTGGAGGGTCATCATTTCAGAGAAGCCAGCAACTTTACAGGATTTCAATGCTTGACATTTAAGACCCACGAATGGCATTGCCCCGAGACCGCGCTCAGCAAGAAGCAGTCCCATCCTAACGGGATACGGGGGTAGGCTTTGTAGTCCAAAGAGATACAGATGTTAGAGCTGTGGGGGAACGAGCACATTCAAAAGAAGCTAAAAAAGAGAGGTGGGGGAGGTATAAAACTAGAGAGAGCACGGCTCTAATGCCGGTTCCCGAGGCTCCGAAATCGAATGAGGAGTTGGGGGAGCTTTCAAGAAAGAAGGATTAAATCCCAACCCTTCAAAGCGGAAAATGGACAGGGGAGGAGAAGAAGCAGAGAAAAAGATGCCGAGGTTTGGTCCAGAGTATCAAAGCAGCCAGGAGAAGGCCAAAAAGTGATACCAAAATGGTCCATATAATTAGAGGACTTAGAGTATCAAAAAAAAAAAAAAGAGTCTATCGGGAACTCAGTTGTAAAACGACCTGAAACCAGAATCGGAATGTCGGGGAGGGGCAAAAAGAATAAGCGAAGGAAAGAGTAACATTTCTATTGCGTAAGGTTTGGGGGGAGAGATGAGGGATTTGAAAGAGAGCCGAGGATTCTAGAGACAGTACGTCTCCCGGTCTATGGTAATATGAATGGAAAAAGGGAGGGAGATATAAAGAGAAAATCTTTCAAAATGGGTGAAGAATCGTGAGTACCCTTTCACTGCAAGGGGAATATGTGGAAAGAAGATTCAATCCTTTGGAACCGTAACCAGCAGAAATCTTGGTCTACATACCAGGAAGAAGACAAAAAAGAGAGAAGGAAAAATTACTAAGAAAAGAGAAATCGGGATCGAAGATAAGGATAATCCAGATTGTGAAATGAAAGGAAAGTCTGTAAAGAATACGTATGGGTTGTAATTTTACCGGAGAAGAAGGAAGGCGAGATAGAAAAACGCACTTGTCTACGTTACTTTTTGCGGAGAGAAATGAACTGCTGGCTCAAACAAGAAACTACCGACCAACGGG
>Ga0179593_1472877_pt1 | contig 10875 bp, 14 predicted proteins | sample CZODoug2_1_08_16_FD_185931 | JGI IMG/M metagenome (GOLD analysis project Ga0179593, IMG submission 185931) | Vadose zone soil fungal communities from Angelo Coast Range Reserve, California, USA - CZODoug2_1_08_16fungal (PacBio error correction) | ecosystem: Environmental > Terrestrial > Soil >...
GTCCCAAGGCTTTCTAAACGTAGCGGAAGGGGGGGGTCAAAAGGCCCAAAACGGTACAAAAAAAAACCCGGGGGTCTTTTTTTTCTGAGGGCCGCTGCGCTGACCCGGCTAAAAGAAAAAAAAGCAAACGGGCGTGCAAAACCAAAAAAACCGCCTGGACCCAAGAAAAAGGGGGTAAGGGACGACGCCAGGTTTCCCAACAACCAAAAAAGGGAGGGGTGCAGACCCGCGGCAAAACACCGGGAGCAACCAAAGTAGAAAAAAGGCACCAAGGCTGTGAAGAGGTAAAACTCGCCTACTGGTCAATTCCTTGATTACAAGAACAAAACATTGCTCGGGCGAGGGAATAAGGTCCATATCCAACGCCCAGTATTGGGAGAAAACACAGAAAAATTTGCCGAGGAGTCACACTGGTTGATTACGAGAGAAAAAAAGTTTTGGGGCTGGGGTTCAACAAAAAAAAAAAAACCGAACACAACGCGAGAAAAAAAAAACCACTGCTGGCGCCATGCGGGGCGCAAAATCTGCAATGCCATGGTGCAAGGGGAGTGGGGTGCAGCGAAGCGCCCCTGTTGGACGCTTCCGCGGGAAACCACAGAGGGCATTGCTGGGTACGGAACGGGGGGGGCGGGCAGGAAAAAGTGGGGGGGGACCCGTTTTTCGCCTGAGCGCTGCGGGGGAAATGTGGGGGGGCAGACAAACACGAAAATGAGTTGCAAGGGCCAGGGAAAACCCGACACGTAAGGCGCCGCCGCGCATCAAGTCAACGGTGCAAACCCTTTACAAATGTAGTCATGACAAAGGCCCAATCCCTCAATGTGGGTTCGGAAAGGGGGGAATCACGCGTTGAAAACAGTACCGGGGGGTGGGTGCAAGGGACAAAGCCGGAGGGAGACCCGTATGGGCGGATGGTTGATCGGGAAGGGCTGCCGGGAAATGAGGGCATGCGGTTACTGAAAGGTTTTGGGAAAAAACACTTTTTTGAAGGTGAGGGTGGGCCCCCGGGCCAAAAAACTCACTCTGGTGTTCTCTGGGAAAAAGGACTGTATGTTTGGTTAGCACCTGAAAAGCCCTGGGACAAAAAGGCGTTATGAAAAAAAAATTGCCAACTGTCCAACAGGGGGGGGTGCACAAAAAAAAAAATGGATGGTGATAAACTTTACCAGGGGATGGGTGCCACCCGCCGGAAAGCTGGGGAAAGGACGTTTTGCAAAGTAACGGTGGTGGTTGGGGGGGGGGAATAAAAAATCTAACGGTCAGGGGGGAACACCCCTCACTCGGGTTGCAGCAAGGCCGTCAATGGGTAGATGTTGTTTAGGGGGATTAGTGTGTGCCCAGGGGAGAACACACTGGGGGGGGGGGGAAGTTGGCGGACGACCAGGAGGGGGACCGGGAAATCAGAATGAACGGCTCTGTGGGCGGAAAGAAAGCGAAGCATGGGGGTCGGCGGAGAAAGGTCCACCAGAGAAAACAAAGTCACGGAAAAAAAACAATCCACCGGCACTTGCAAAAAAATGCCGGGGGTCGCAAAGGGACAACTAGGGGGCGTCCTGGCCAGGAAGTTGGAGTGGAGTAACGAAAAAAGAAAAAAAAAATTGGCTGGTATGGCGGAAGATATTTTTTTCACCAACACGCAGGGGTGGTGGAAAGGGCGGCGGGTGGGGGGTGCAAAAACTGGCCATGACGAGCAAAAAGAAAGACCGGGGATGTCGTATCTTGAGCACGGATCGGAAAGGTGACATGCCCAGAAAGATCAAAACCCGGGACAGAGCCCCGATGTGGCCTGCTGCACTTTAAAAAAAAAAAGTTCGCTCTAGTCTTGGGGTCGGGGGAACTTAAGAAAAAATTCAGGCATCTAAGGGGGCAAGGCGATGAATTACGGACGGACATTCGGTCGGAAAATCAGTTGAGGGCGTTGTGGGCGGTTTTTTATTTCGCAATGAAGCGAAGTCAAAACGGCGCGATCAGAACGCTTCAAGATCGCTTCGGGCAAGGGGGACCGAAAAAAGGAGCGGTAGAAAATTCTGGGGATCTCGGTTTGAACGCTTTGCAGGGGAAAGAGCATGCCAGGACCACAGGTCATGAGCGTTCCACGGGGATGGTGGTACGCTTGGACTTACCGTCGACAGCCAGGAGGCCGGAAAAACAGGGGGCGGAAGTCAATGGGCCAGGGGAAAAAAACTGAAATGGGGACCTCAGAAAAAGGGGGCTAGATCTAATGCGCGAGGAAAACAATCCAGGTACGTGGGAAAAAAAGTTGGGGGTTTAAAACGCGAAAGGAAAAGCGGCTGCAGATGATTTGCGCAGACGGGGGGGAGGGGGGAGGAGGACGAAGGGCGCGCTGTGCCTCCTGGCAAGGATTGGATGAAACGGCCGCAGGGGGCTAAAATCAGCAGGGCCAGCAGTTTCCCTGAGGGGTCCCGACAAGGGCACGGCCCTCGCCCAGCCTGGTAAACCGGGCCGTCCAGGAGACTCATTGACGAAAAGTGAAGAAAAAGGGGCCCCCTCCAGGGAGTGGAAGGACCTTCAGGGCGGGGTCCATGGGGTTGGGCCGTCCTAATAGGGCGATTCCCAGTGGTAGTGAAAGGGTGCCAGACCTGAAAGAGAACAAAAAAAGCATGTCCTGGGGCCAAAATGACTGGGGGTGTGGGTGGGTTAAAAAGTTCGGCAACGTGGATTGGTCGCGCGGAAAAGACCAGGAGAGAACACCGCACGGGGGGCTATTGGCGGGGTTCCAATTTTGTCAGGGACGGGGGAGGGGCAGGAATAACAAAAGACATCAGTCGGAATCGGGCAAATTTCAACCAAATCGGGACCATATTGGGGGGGGGGGCACGTCTTTTCCCCCGCATTGAGCAGCGGGGAAACAAAGAGGGAAATCGCCCAGGTCAAAAAAAAAAAAAAAAAACTAAAGAAGGTTTCTGCAGTTTAGATGGGAGGGACTTGTCAAACGCAAGGAAAAAGGAAGACCAAAGCCCCAGCGAAGGGCAGTGTTCCGGGGCGACGCCAAAGAAAGAACAGCATGTCTTTATCTGGATATTTGCCTGTGGACTCTTCCATCAAAAAAAACAACACGTATTATTAAGAGAGAGGAAACCCAAGAACTGTATCCCAAAAATCAAAAAGGCACCTTGTTGACCGGAGAGGGGCTAGCCCGGAAATCCCCAACCCCCTGGCGTAGCTGGAGGGGGAGCGATCGACCAAGAGCCAAGAAACCCCTCATAAGTCAACGAACAAGGAGGAGACTCACCCGTTACCCAGGGGGGGCAGATTGGTGTCCCACCCCACTGCCTAGTGGCCCACGAAATGAAATTACAAAGAAAAAAAATGGAACTTTTCAAGCGGACCTTCGTGAAAACTCCTGCAACCGGAAGGATAGGGGAGGTCGGCCCCGTATTCGCACTCCGCCGAAGGGTGAACCGCCAGAAGCAACCGCGTTCGGAAAGGGGGGGGGGGGAACCACCAAAAACGAAGGCGGAACCGAAAAAAAACATGGGCGCCACGCCGACAGCTGCACAGTCCATGCAAAGCCTGTCTACTCAAGTCGCACCCACAAAGGGAACACTGCCCTGGCTTGTCCATAAACGTCTCAAGAAGGCCCAAAAACCGCTTAAAACCCGGGGGCAACTGGAAAAACCTGAGCACACCGAGGCCAAAAATCGAAGGGAAACCCTGTGGGAAAAATTTTCTATAGGGAGCCGCTGACAAAGAGGTGGGGTTCAAAGATTGGGAGAATTGTGGCGAAAAAAAAAGGGGAAAGAAGACGCAGCGTCCTCCCGGACACACTGGAAACCGAAACCTCGGAGGGAGAAATCTGGGAAGGGGGGGGGAAAAATCCGAAACAAAAACGCGCCAATGCCCGCCAAACCCAGCAGATTTCAAAACGTCTAGGGAAAACACAAGGAACATTCCCGGGACCAATTACCGGGCCAAGCAACGCATCCCGTCAATCCTACCCGCGCTGAAAGGGCGGTCCCAGAGGGACTACTGGGGTGGCTTCCCTGCCGTGGGGGGGGCGAACAACCCCCCCTCCCCCTGTCTCTAAGGTGAAAGCAAAGTCCCCCATGAAACCAAAGAAAGGGCCCGGTTGAGGTGCCAGACGTGGTCCCCGATTGCTAGGCAAAGCGTCAAAAGAGGATGCACAAAGATTTCTTAACAAAAAAAAGAAAGCTCCTGGGTCTAACGGGAAAAGGGAAACGCCAACCCTGCGCGAGAAAGCGTGAACTGGAGGGAAGAGGCCGCTTAAAAAACCAGAAAAAACCGCAAAAAGCCCCTCAATCTGGGGCCAACCCTCAAGGGGTGAGCACACACGCATGTCAAGTACTCACACTCGCCGGGAGAAACAAGGGAAGGCCTGAATTAGGATGGACAAAATAATAGAGCGACCTGGGGAAGGGAAAAGGTGGACGACGGGCTCGGGGGGGAATGCCCTCCGTCATGCCGGCAGGGGGAACTTTCAATCTGAAGGCAAGCCTCTAAGACAAATCAACAGAGACGGGAAAATGAGAGGGGGGGTCCTTTGCTGCCAAACACAACCCCAACCCTCCAAAAAAAGGGGTAAATCCTCAACCAAAACGGAAACCTTGAAAAAACCACCCAACATAAACCAAGCTGTCAAAAAAGGGGGGGGGGTCTACCTCCACCACTTAAAAAACCTTCCAAAGATCAACCACCGAGAAGAAGTTCTTCCCTGGCGGGGAACAAGGACATGGCAAAAAAGGGTTAGGGGACGTGCTTGGTACGGTGCGATGGGTAAAGATAGAAAAAAAAAGAAGGGCCGGCGAAAAAACTGGCAAAGCTCGGGGCAATGGGGAAAAACGGCGAATCCCGTTCTGAGCTCTCCAATAACGGGGCTTACTGACTCCAGCGTACTTTATCCGCAGACAAAAAAATCGCGCCGGTAACAATACAGACTGAACAAATTGTTATGAGGACGGGGGGGTGGCAAAGGGGAGTAGAAACCAAAAAAAAAAAGTAAGAAACCCGCAGGATTGGGGGGAACCCACCGGGGCAAGGGGGAGAAACCAACGGCTCTGGGGCGCCCAAGAGTTGGGAAATACTGAAGAATAAGAACGGAAGAATTTGGCCCTCCGTTCGAAAAAATCGGACAACAAACAGACATACTGAAAAAAAACCCATCGAAAGAAGCAGAACCCTGCCACAACAAACTCGAGGCATGCAAAACACCAATATCGTCCACCGCAGGACACCGGCCAAACTCGCAAACCGATAAAGCCCAAAAGCTAAGGCGTGGTCACAGAAGGACCAAGGGTTCCCCAGCCACACTACCTAAAAACCAAATTTCCGTGGGTGGGGGGGGCGCGAAGGGGGGGAAGAAAAACCCGAAACCAAAAATGAGGGGGGGGGGGAAAATGCAGGATGCTCCGCAGCCGAAGAGAGGGGACCAGGGTTTGCCCCCCAATGTAAATTTCCGTCCATTGGAATTAAAGAAGCGATGAAATTAGGGAACGGGGCACGTCAATGGCAAAAAACGTTGATGGGGAAGAAAAAACGCATGTAAACGCGAACCGGCAAAGCCTCCTATCCGTACCCACAGTAACGCTAGGGGGGGAAAAAAATCGAAAATCTCGAAAAGGGGCCTGGGCGCGCAAAAACAAGGTGAGCCCTCACCAAAAAAGGATGGCCCGGCAAAAAAATGTGGGGGAGTAAGGTGCCGGCCATCCACTGGAAGGGGGTCTCTTTCTAAACGCGTAGACTGGAAGAACAACAAAGAGGCCCGTACGAAGTACCCCCAAACCGCTCAAAGGATCCTCAGGAAAAATGCAAGAAATGACAGAGTGGGCCCGGCGTCTCTTCGACGAGAAAGTGTTGGGTTCGTGTAAGCAAAAGACAAAAGTGTGCCCAAAGGCAGGGGACGCCGAAAGCAGCAAAGGGGAATGTGTCATTTGGGGGGCGGAAAATTGAACAGGGGCCGCAGTTTAACGTGGGGAAAAAACGATGCAGCCGGTGTACAGAAAATGGCGTTCGGGTCCAAACTCAAACCATCGTCCAAGCCACGAAGAAAACTTGGGCCTTGCTGGAATGTCAGCCCGGCAAGCTGGGAAGTCAATCACACGGAAATTGTTTTGTGGGCCAGAGTGGTCGGGGGGGGCTCGTAACAGGACATCTCGAGTCGGGCAAAAGAGAGGCAACAAACAAAAAGGGATCACCTGAAAATATGGAGGATTCCTATGCGATCAAAGGTTACGATTCCAATAAAGTGCACAAACAGTGGGGTGGCAAGGGACACGACGGGGATGGCCAAAACCACGGTGAAACGAAAAAAGGGGGCTGGGGGCCAAGTATGCGCCTGGAGGGGGGGGAACCTAAACTCCCAAAGGATGTGGGCTCCGCAACCCGGGTCGAACACTCCCTCCCAGCCCAAAGCCCCAAGCGAAACAACTCCATATCCTATGGGACATTGGTGGCCCGGGAACACAAGGGGAAACACTGGGAAAGCCAGGGTTTTGATTACAGACCGCCCCCAGGTTTAAATAAAGCCAAGCCCAACGTACGGTTCGGAACAGTTGGTATCGGGGGAATCGCCACTGGGACCGTGGGGGAATAAAAAGGCGGCGCGTGGTTGGGGCGGATACAACACCGCGGCTTCTCGGCAACATACACAGTGGCTGGCGCCCAGGTGCTTTCCGAAAGCACATGCCTGGCGGGTTGCGGGTCTACGTGTGGGGGCGCGCAAGAAGCAGGGGGAAGTGTCCGAGAAGTAAAACCGTAAAAAACAGTGCTGCCTTGGGGAAGACCAAAGGGGGCGGGGAAAAAAGGGGTCAGAAAAAGGGGGCCGCAGGGGAAGGGGATCATCAACCGGAGAAACAAGGGTTTGCCCGAAAAAGACCGCTAATCGAGGGGAAAAACGCAAGGGAAAGGAAAACCTCTTGTTTCAAACACGTCACCGATGAAATTCGCTTAAATTCAGACCAGGTCAGAGGGGTTTCGTCCCCGAGGGATCAAAGCAGGACAAGGGGGACTGGGGTGTGGCGGGGGAAGACGGTGGGGGGTGACCAAAGGGAGGGTGTATCGGGGCGCTGCCGGGGTTGCAAAGGCAATGCGGGTTGAGAAAAGTTGTGAATTTGGGAATTGGGGGGGCCAAGTGACCGGGGGCCGATCCTTTCAGGAAAAAAAATGGGCCTTGCAGGGTCAAAAGACCGGTGTTAAAGAAAGAGCGCAAGCGAGGGCCACACACCAAGGGGTATATCTTGAAAAAAGTGGCCACGGTCCATGGCTGCTATGATCAGGAACATGGGACCCAAACGAAGGGGGGGGGAATACGTGGAAAATCAGACTCAGCACTTGGCACAAAAAAAAATTGGTCACGGGGAGACGAGTCCCCGGCTGAGGGTACAACGGAAAAAAGGGAATAAAAAATATCCAGAGGTGCTCCATGGACCAGAGGCGGGTGACTCGGCCGTCCAACATTCAACCAACTCCAAAAATGCCTCACTAGACAAACGGACTTAATGTTTTGGGGGAAACAGGGGGAAAAAGGGCCACCAGGGCCAAAAACTCGGGGGGGGGAATGCAGCAACAATTTAGGGGTTGACAACCCACGGATGTATGACAGAACATGGAGATGAGTGTTGTAAAAAAAATTAAACGTACGGGGGGGTTAGGGAGTATTCCAGGGGGAGGGAAGTTTTGGGGGGGGGCGAGCAAATCAGGCAGCGTCGCTGGGTGGTCCGTCGGGAAAGAGTCAGCCCCGAAATTAGGAGGGTTAAAAATTCCCGCATCCTTCAACAAAACAAGACCGAGTGTACAGCCAGCGACGTTTCCAAGGAAAGAAGCTGTCGAACTTATTCAACCAAAGGATAAAAAACTAAAAGTGATGAACACAAACTGATGTATTGGAGCCTGGCAACAGGGCCGTTTGTCAGTGCAAATCCGGGAGGGCTTTTGGCGAGTGGGTGTGGGTATTTCGGGGGGGGGCTGGAAAAAACTCGTCCGACAAAGGAAAGCTTTCATCTGCAAACATGACTCGAGACAAGGGAGCAAGGTGGTAAAAATACATTCGGGGGTGAAACTACGCTTGGTCAAAGCAGGGACCAAATGTAAGAAAGTATCTGAAAACAAAAGGATTGTTGAAGGTGGAAACAATTTTGCTTGCCGGTTCCGAGAAGGGCTTCTTGACCAAAACAACGGCAAGTTCGGGGGCGCCTGGACTCCATTCAAGTCAAACCTGGACGAGGAGGCGAAACCTTGGAGTGGGGAAGGCATGCGCAGACGGGCTCAGAAAGAGGGGGGGAAAGTGTTGGCTAAAACCAGTCCACTCGGGAATGTGAGAAAGTAAATGGTTATGGGCTGAATCAGGGTAAACAATCGAAAGTTACGAAATGTCCCGTCAAAAGAGAGGGATGGTATGTCGGCCGGAATTGTTCACCTCACAAGCAGTGACCGCAAACAATAATGGGAAAAGTTCTGCGCATAAGAAGAAAACCTGTGAACAATTGAAAATGGACCGGAACGTAGGCGCAGAGTGCCTCGAAGGAAAAGGCTTCTTCGGCATGGACCGGAAAGGCGCGGGGATTGTATCGAAAAGGCGTCCAGGGGGGGGGGAGCCCATTAGGGAATTTACGGGGCGAAAACTTAGGAGACCAAAGAAAGAGGGGGAACACCGCGTGTCCGGGCGGTGGGCGACAGTCGGGGGAGGGCAACGTTGAGGGGGAGGTGGAAACCCCCATTAAGATCCAAAGTATGGAAGGGCGGGAAAATGGGGGGGAGGGCACGTTGGTCACTTAAGGGGGAAACCTAAAACATAAGGACAAACTCGATCGACCAAAAATCACAGACGGCACTCTACGAGGTTTTCTCACCGTTACTTTGGGGGGGGAAAACTTTGGGGCCAGTGAGGAGCTTTACACAGGACTTGGTCCCAGGGGGGTTCAGATCACCAGGTTCCTGCGGGGACATTGAATTGACTTGGACGGGTTCGGAGAACTGTGGACAGTCCTATGGAGTTCAGCGCGAAGCCGAAGGTTTTGCGGGATTTACGGGCAAAGAGAAGCCGACCGGCAAAACAAGGAGGGCTTGGATGATAATGTAGTTTACTTGGGAGAAAAAGAGACAACCAAAACTACCAACGGGATGAAGAGAATCACCAAGAAATGGCATAAAGAAAACGCCGTGGACCGGGTCACGCGAGGGCGGTAAAACATGGGACAACCGACGTGCGCTGGCTGGGAAAAAAGAGGGCTCAAAAGGAAAAAGGCCTCCCACCAATGAATGTCCACAACATGGAGGAAGGAGTCCCAGCTTGTATTACGCCGGTGGGTTTGGGACATGGCTCCAAAAATTGCCCATGGATGGTCTGAAAAAGAGGGTAAATTTACAAACAGCAGTTAAGGGGGTACGATGGAAACGACGGTTCTAAAAAAGGGCGCAGGCACCTACTATGGGACGGCAGTGGTTCCACCGAAAGGGCCGACAAAGTTAAAAAGAGACATTCCAAACCGACCACACGAGGTTTACCTCCAACAGGGGGGGACTTAATCGAGGCACCTTCTGGGAAAACAAAACAGATGTTCTACAAAAAGAAGACTGTGGGTGTGGAAAACAGCCATGCATTTGTGGTTCTACTTTTTAACAACGGATCGTTCCAACGAGAAAAAACCGACAAGACCACAAGGAATCGCACAAAACGGTACCCTGAGAAGAAATTTCCTCATATGGAGCAGGACATCAGAGTAACAGACATGCCAGTTCCTTTGAAGCCGGCGAGCTCGGCCTCGAACTCAAGGGGGAAAGGGAGAAAAGGGGGAGGGCCACATTCAAGGCCTGCCAAAAGATAAAATACAAAAAATGCCAACCCAAGTCTTGAAAAGCGAAAAAGGGAAGAACGCCAGGCACTGAAGCCGGACCAAAAACACTCGCAAAAGAACTTTCCTACAATTTTGAAAGACAACCTGGGGGCCGCCCAGGCGCGGCGCCAGGAAAGCGGGCTTGCATACGAAAGGTTGGGGTCCCCTGCCGGAAAAAGAAGAAGCCCTGCCCAAGGGTCCGAACCTGGAGGGCACACCCCAAAGAAACCACAGCCCCTTGAAAAGCAACAGGGAAAATGCAAATGTCCGAGACCCAACTAGCCCAAGGGGTAAAACAGACGGGATCAACCAACCGAGGGTCACGACAAGGGTCAGGGTCTCGGGGGCCAACCCGCGAAGAGAGTCCAACCTGCTAGCAGGCCAGAGCTGCAACCACCGCTCAATCGACAAAACCCGCCAAGGAGGGCGAAAGCAAAGGAAAATGAAAGGCGCAGCACTCACGGGGCTCACCGGCGAAAAAGAATTGCTTGTAAGAAAAGTTAGAAATCGCGCCAAGGAAAGTGCAGGTGTGAAACTGGGTCGAAAGGAGGAAGGGGGGGGGGCCACATCAGGGGAGTAAATTCCGACATCCTGGGAATCCGCCGCGAGAAAAATCCCCTAACGAAGGATACTGAAAAATCGGACTGCGCCACAAACGCACACAACACAGCCTGTGTAAATGACCGGCACACCAGCAGTGGGGACTGGCAAACCGATAAACTGACCAAACATGTTAACATCAACTGGGGTGCGTTCCCAAAAACCACAAAACGCAACGGAAAGAACGCGCCCACGGTTGGGGGGCACAGGGGGGAACAGGGGAAAAACCGCATTTCAAATGGACAGTTTGACGGTGAGTCTGGGAGGGGGTGTTAACGAAAGGGTTGGCGAGAAAAGCCCGAAATGGGACGAAGAAGGAGCAATTGGGAAGGCAAGCCTAATGTGATCCAGACATTCTGTACTACTATCCGGACTACGCGTGAACACCCATAACCAAGGGACTCCAAATTTGTAATGCAAATCTTGGGTACAAGGGAACGAAAAAAAACATGGGGACAAAGTATGGTAC
>Ga0179593_1506088_pt1 | contig 10875 bp, 12 predicted proteins | sample CZODoug2_1_08_16_FD_185931 | JGI IMG/M metagenome (GOLD analysis project Ga0179593, IMG submission 185931) | Vadose zone soil fungal communities from Angelo Coast Range Reserve, California, USA - CZODoug2_1_08_16fungal (PacBio error correction) | ecosystem: Environmental > Terrestrial > Soil >...
ACGGGAAGGGAAAATCTGCTTTATCGCAATCCAGACTCTGTGAGAACGAAAAGGAACCATTAATGTAAGGGTCCATCATAACTAGGGGGAGAAGCTTCCCCAGGGGATAAGTGAAGGAAGCGAGGAGATCTCCTGAAAAGAGAGTTATTTCAAGGGAAGAGGGAGTGGAAAAAAGAATCGAATCAATATGCAAAGAGGGTAAAAAAAATAAGGAGAGTTGAAATGTCCTTATCTTTTTCCTCATCGTAAGGAGAAAGGGGAACGAGAAGGGATTAGCGTAATTCTGATAGGGGGGTAAGGCATGGAAAAAAAGCTTCAAAGCAAAGTAATTATATGGAGACTTTTCAGAGGAGGGAAAAAGGGGGAGATACCGAGACGAAGAAATCAATGATCGCATAGACCTCAAGACGCGAGGGCGGTTCGGAAATGACTCTATATCTGGGGATATCTACAAATCACAAGGAACCTCCGCGGGATAAAAAACGGGGATGCTGGGGGAAGGAAAAAGACAAAAGGAAGCAAGAGCTTGTGAAAGACGTCTTTATTCTGAATAGGGAAGAGGAAGAGAGAACGCAAGTTGATACCTATTGCAAAAAAGGAAGTTGGGAACAAGAGGGGCAAAAAACGTCGGCGGTACAGGGAGTGTTGGAGGCTCCTTGAAGGGGGTGGGTACCTCGAAGGCTTGGCGAATTAGGAGAGAGACGCCCTCGCAAAGTGGAAGGGGTCAGTCAGATTACTCACCAAGGACCAATGGGGCAGAAGGGGGAAGCCTAAAAGCGAATCTTTCATCGAAGGGGAGGTCGCGAGGGTTGACAGATATGGACGCATCGAGGAAGGGCGTTAGACGCAGAAGCTGGGACCAAAGGGAGTTGCTAGCGATGAAGGGGAAAAGGGAAGAAAGTCTCCTCAATAAAGGGGAAAAACGAAAGAAACGATATAGACCATGAAAAGTTGTGGAAAGAGAGTGACCCTGACACAAAGGAAGGGACCTCAGCGCTCTGACTGACATTTCTACCGGGTACACTAAGGAGGGAAACAGATTCGAGGATGGGTGAGCAGTGGGGAAGAAAGATGCTAGAAGGAAGGGAAGGTCTATGGAAAGGAGAGGGGGGCGGGAAACGCTCAGAGGTAACGCATGAGGAGAGACAGAACGAGCAGGGGAAGGAACCTCATTTTATCTTTCGGGACAGTCAGAAACGGGGGTAATCGTACTCTACCTAGATTTCTAAGAAGGGAAGGAGGGATAGACGTTACTTTAGGAGGAGGAGAGCTGTAGAAGATAGGCGGTAAGGAAAATAACTTCGGGCGTCTCCCACCTTGAAGGAAAAGAATGCCATGTCGCCTGGTTGCAAAAAAACAAAACCATACGTTGATTTCTCGATCAGAAAAAACCGGCACAGTACCCCGGGAAAATGGACTCAGAGCACTGACCCGGGAGAATAGGGAAAAGAGTAGATACCTAAACGATTTAAGAAAATAGTTAGAGAGAGAAAGAGTAGGCCGTGGTATCTTCGACACATTCGGGAACAGGGAAAGGGCAAAATTGCAACAAAAGGTCTATCATTGGGGGGTGACGCTCCTAGGAATCCAAGGACGAAAGAATAGGAAAGGAATAAATTGAGCAACCTCTTACTGGGCAAAAACCGAAAAAAAGAGGAAGGGAGGGAAGAAAGGTGAAAAAGATAACGCTGGAATTTGGGTGATGTACGGGAAGGGGAAAAGATAAATTACATCTACGTCTGCTGTTGAAGAAAGTGGTGGAGAGGTCAAAGATCACTACTCGGAGAAAGGAAAAGAAGAGGAAGAACGAAGACGATTGCGTATGAGGAAGGTTAAAAGCGAAAAAGGGAAAAGGAGCTAAGGGGCGTTGACGAGCCGAGAGAAAAAGGGGGACTAAAAAGAAGACAGAAGAAAAACAAAAATAAAAATGATCCTCACGAAAAGAGAAAAAGGTATCTGACGTTCAAATAACCCAGAGCCGACGCGGGATCTAAAAAGTACCCTTCAGGAAGGGAGGGAAAAAGTTCGGATACAAAGCTGAAAGAAGTCGCGCGTGAAATGATGCAAAAAGGAGAGAAAGGAGGGCTTGAGCCTCGCCTTTCTTCGATTAAGGAGAAACCGCCAAGGCGATAGAGATCTTCCTAAGTCGGGCAGCTAAACAAAAGACAGAAGAAGACGAACCAGGGTTCTTCTCTAAAGAAAGAACAGCTTCAGGACAAAAAAGAATCCAAGCTCAGCGCGGGGAGACTGCGAAAAAATCCAGGAAACGGGAGGAAGTGCCACAGGGAAAATCACTGGGGACTAAAAAAAACCCGCTCCAGAGCAACGCAAGGCATCTGACCTCTAAATAGCAATACCTCGAATGAAAGAGAGAAATCATGGGGCCCCCTCTCCGGGCCTCGAACTAAAAAAGGAAAGAATAAAGAAGACCACGGATCCGACCTTCCGTCTAGAAGCCTTCCACATTCTCCAGGGAAAAGAGAACAGAGGGAGAGGGGAATTCTCAAATCGCGAGAAAGGCGCCAGACCGGGGACTCATCGTCCGATCCTCAGCAGAACACAACAACGTTATTATGAAAATATAGATAGAATAATGGGAGGAAGGAGGACCGAAGGGTAAATCTGCTGATGTCTAGGTTGAGTGGACAAGAACGGAGAGATATCTTAGTATTTCTTCAGTTATCAAGGGGACGAGGGCTCTAATGAGGTGGCAAAACAAAGGGGGACGAATGGACACGGAATTTCTATTCCTCTCTTGTGCGTAATAAGAAAGGAGGATATAAGGGGAGAGTCTAGTATGGCATTTGCGAGTCAAGGGTCGGAGTACTGGTTGCTTACTGGAGAAATGCGTGGAAGGGGGAGGGCGAAAAAGGAGAGTATGAGTGTTCATTCTCATAAGCCCGGCCGAAATTGAATGAAACTATATCATTTAATAAATCGGTGGAAGATGAGCAAAAGCTAATAGCTTCTTTCTGCGCTGAAGGAGAGGAAAGAGCCGAGACTCATAGAAAGTTGGCGGGAGGGGAATGAAACGAGCAAAACTGAGGTACCTCAACTTCAGCGGATAGGAGGCCGGCATATCATCAGGGTTAAGAACGAAGAAGTGTAGATCAGGCTTTAGATCAAAGTCACTAAAAAGGGGGTAGGGGGAGGGTCCAAACTCTTAGGAGATTTGGAAGGAGGAAGAGAGGGGAGTAGTCTTGAAGGTACTCTCGGGGGGGGGTTTTGCGAGAGCAAATCGACTAGCTCTTCGTAAAGACAGGATCATGGATGTTTCTGACTCTAAGTCTAGGGGGAGAAAAGGGCGCAGCGTCAGAATAAGACTAAAGAGGATCAAAGGGGAAAAGAAGGAGAAAACCTACAGAAAGTAGTCTATCTCTTGAAATAAGCGCCAAGGGAAAGGCCTAAGAATGAACTTAAGAGGGCCTGGTCGATTGTAAGGCGAAGGACACGAAAAAATGTACAGTGCGAAGAAAGGGAAGAGATCAGCCCACTTATTCTAGGAGGGGGGCCAAATTCCGGGGGGGATGGCGGAGGTCTATCGTTTCAGTGGAAGGGGGGGAAGTCATAGGAGGAAAACACCTCTGCAGGTAGAGGGGGGCATGGGAGAGGGGAGAGGGGGGGTCGCTGTGTGTCACGCGGGGCGGTTTCGCAGGAGACACCAGAGGAAAAAAACGTACTCAATAGAAGAGGGTTCTTAACTCGTTGACTAGAGAGCTCCAAACTGGCCACAAGAGCGAACGGTGCCTCAGTTGCCTCTGGAAAAGTCAGCGTCGTTGACGTCGGAGCGTGCAAAAAGAGAAGAGAGGAGGTCTGGTGCAAACAAAGTCCAAAAAGGATCCCGGAAAAGAGCGCCCAACGTGGTCGACGCAGAAAGGTGCGAGACTCATTGGTATCAGGCGACAGAGCCTACTACAGCATCAAAGATTAGGGGAGGGATCTGTCCACCTCGTCGGAGAGAAACGGGGGAAGAGGAGAGCTTACCCGCGTGATGGTGAACAGAAAGGTATAGAGACAGAGAAGACCAGCTGTTCAAAAAGAAACGTGAGTTCACGCGATACTACAAGCACCTCATCAAGAAAAATCAGTGGGTTAGCCGGCTCGCCTCTTACCAGATGAGGAAAAGAAGAAAAAATCCCTCATAAAGGTTCTGGGGTCCACTCCATTAGGGGTGTGAAGAAAAAGGAAAGGAAGCCGTGGAGAGATGTTGACTCGACCCATTCAAAGTGTGAAGGACAAATAGGGACTACAACTGGGCAGGGTCGAAACAGAGCTTGAGGGGATGTTTCAGAGGGAAAGTAGGAGGGGGGAGGAAAACAGTCGGGTCTCAAAGAGGTACAGGAAGAGAAAAAAAGTGAAGAAATCCATCGTCGGCTGGAACGAAAATAGATGGCAGTATCAACGCAGAAAATACCTAAAAAGGAGAGGAAATAAGCTGAATCTCGGACTTAAAGTGAGAAAGAGGAGGCAATCGTACTCAGAAAAAAAGGAAAGAAAAGAAAAAGGAATTGCGAAAGAATAGCCAGTTCAAGAAGAAGATCGGGAAACCAGCCTCAAGTAATCAAGAAGCGAAACCAGGAAACCAATAGGAAAAACAGAAAGAGCCCCTAGTGTCAGTAAAACTAACTTCGGGAGGGGGAAAAAAGAGATCAATCAATATTAAAAAAGAAACTGTGAAGAAGAAGAACGGGGAGGAACTCCTCAGCAAGACCCTGTGAGTAAACAACCTATGAAGTGTCTGGAGAACGAGGGAAGAGAGAGAAAAGGAAAGGAAGTATACCTCAACTAACCGTCCATAGAAGAAAGGAAGAGAGAAGTCGTTGGGTGAGCTCGGTCTAGCGAAAAAGTAGGAAGAGTACCGACTGAATAAGGAAGTGACAGATAAAATGCACTTCTATAGCAGGCAGAGCGCAACAGAAGCGGCTCTAAGGAGGACAAGAAAAGGAGGGGGAAGGGTTCCTTAGAGGGATGAGAGGTGATCTGTGTCACGAACTATTTCCCGAACTCCTCGGAAGAAATCATCTATATCGGAGGGAAAAGCATGAAGCAGTCGAGGACCGTAAAAAGGGAGGGGGAAGAAGGAAGGGGAAGAGGGGACTAGGGGGAAAGGGTAAGGTTAATCCAGCGTCGCTTGGGGGAATAAAGACCGAGGACCGTCAAAGAGTCCGACATCAGGATCAACTTAATGCGTCTCTTTCTAGGGGAATCGAAGCAGCCGGAGTGGAGAGAAAGAAGCGAGACAATCCAGCCCGTTACACTCAGAATCGGTTGAGAAAGCCCTGGATAGGGAGACTATAGAGTGGGGAGGTAACGTACTCCGCATCAGATAAAAAGAAAAACTGGAGGCTGTGGGAAAATTATAGAAGAAGAGGAACCACTCGCCACAGTAGGATCGGTTAAGACAGCTGAAGATGTCGCAAAAATGACAAGGGAAGGGGGAAGACGGAGGGACCGCTTTTTCATCTATGAAAAAGAAGAGGGAGGGCGACTGCCAACCGGAGCCAAGCGGGGAAAGAATCGGGCGCCGCGGGTCGAGAAGGACTCAATTGTGAAGGGTTGAACCAGATTTAGAGGGACCAAGACCGACGCGTGTACTCGAAGAAGAGAGTAATTACGAAGGTTCCATCAATAAAGAGGGAGAAGAGTCTTTAAAAAGGAAGTAAAGAAGGGGGGAGAGTGTCATGCGAAAGACCCTGAGAAGAGGATCGGGACATAGGAAGGAACAACTAATCCATCCACTAAGCACGATAAGGACCAACTCACTAACGACGTCGAAGGGAGGGCCCCACGATAAAAAAGAAGCTCGGGGACAGGGGAGGGGGAAGAGCCAGACACGGGGGGGGAAAAGACATGTGGAAGGAAGAGGCATGAGTTCTAGTTCTCTGTCAGAAAGGGAGAGGCGTCGAAGAAGCAAAACACAAACGCAAGGATCGCCACAGGAAAGGAAGGGAGTTCTGAGGCTCTAGAGAATAGGGAGCTCGGAAGAACAATAAAAAAGCAGCGGCTACTCACCGGGTGGGAAGGGAGAGGAGTCTGACGACCAACGTCTGGCAGGGAGGGTTGCAGACATCTTTAGATGAAGGCGAAAGAAAACGGGATAAGCAGATGCAAAAAGAGGGGGGGTAAAAAGAGGGAAGGATGGTACGAGGTTACGTTGGGCGGGCTTTTCTTCTGAAGGGTGGGGGGGAAAGAGGAAGAAGGTATTGTCAACGGGAGGGACTTCTCTCCCGAGGACAGAACGTTTGGGAGGTAGCCTAGGACCCCCGTAAAAGGGGGGCAGAAAGGGGACTCAAGACTCTAAGACTTAATGTAAGAGAGGTAGGGTAAGAGGTGGGACAAAGAAAATGAGGGAAGGGAAAAAGTCAGCCTCCTAGGCTGACCAAGGGAAGTACAAGAAGGGATTTCTTGAAAGTTCTCCATCTCCATCCGGAAGGGGAAAAGACTCCAGGGAAGGACACTCGACAGACCCCAGTCGAGGGGAAGAGTGAAAGAACGGTCGAAGGTACAAAAAGAGAGCCGGAGACATGAAGGGAAAAAGGGAGGAAGAGGAGGATGGTGTGGAAGTGTGACTGATAGTGTGATATAAGCGGAGGAGGGGACTTGGAATGAGGTAGTGCGTCCTCAAAAACGCTAAAACGCTTAGGGGTAAAAAAAACAGAGAGAGAAGAGTTACCGCATGTACGACGTAGGTTGAAATACTCGCGGAGATCGTAAAAGAAACATGTAGACAGATCAGACAGGGGAGAGAAAAAAGAGGGGACAGGGAGAGGTCTATGTTCTGCAGGGAAATCTATTAAATCGCACGGAAGGAGGAACGCAACTCTGGCTACTGTGTAAGTTTCCAGAAAAGGAAAAAAGTTAAGGGAGATCTCGCTAGAAATACTGACCAGAAGCTCCAAGGCATGAGAAAGACAAATACTTGTGGCCGTGGATTGGAGAGAGACCGAGACAGGGCAAGTCTATGATTAAAACTTCTAGGCAATTGTGAAAGGGGGTGGACTAAAGACCGATGGTACGTCACATGAAAGGGGGAGCGGATGCAATCGAACAAGGTTGACGACGCCTAGGAGGTCGAGGAAGGCAAGAGATCACTAGACGAGAAAAGAGAACCCGGAGGGGGGAAAAACACGCCTTCTGCGAAGTAATATCATTGAACAAGAAAAAGGAATGGGGGGAAGGTACTTGGGGTTAAGAAGCGAAGGACATCGACGGTTATCAAGAACGGAAGAAAAATCTACTACTCGTTTCGGTCGAAGGAACGGTGCCGAGCGGAAAAGACTAGGGCTTCATGCTGACGGGGAAAAAAGAGGAGAAAAGCTACGCTTAGAACAACGAGAGACCTGTGGGGAAAAAGGGAGTGGTATAATTGGGGATCGATCAAAATTGGCAGCCGCAGATAGGCAAGATCGAGAGAACGGTTCTAATATAACCAAGAGCCTACGAGGGAAGAGAAACGGACAAAATGCGAAGAGTGAAGTGCTCTAAAGCAGAAGGCGAAGGCGCGACATGATGTTAGATCGAGAGAGGATAGAAGGTGGGACAATAGGAAGAGGATATCGTAGCCCGACGTATCTGAGAGTCGGAAGGGCGCAGAAAGACGAAAGAGTAGAAAGTCAGCAACAGACAAAGGCTGCTCTCATAAACTCCCTTCCGATGACCTGATCTCGAACAGAGATAAAAGAAGAAAAACGCGCAGAACAGATAGAGCACACTTGATAGGAAAAAAAAACAGGAAAAAGGGGACCCTAAAAATAAACATCTCCACGAAAAATAGGAGAGGGAAGTCGCCTCCGACAATTTGACAATTCTACTCCTCCTTGGCTCTTCCCTGACCGACGTCCAGAGACCCTAGGATTCCCTTCCTGAAGGCCGGCCAAACCAACGGAGAGAAGGAATCCAGGAACCATTGTCTGGAAGAAACTCAAGAGAATAAGAAGAAGAAACACATCAATCAGAAGCCCTTAAAAGACGTCTCCTCTGTAATCGAGGAACACAAAAACTGAGAAAATAATTAATATCGACGAGGTCATCCTTAGTGAGATGGACGGGAAGTGGGAGATATGTGTTCTACCAAGAAAAGAAAGAGGAGTGAGCTTTTGAGAGGAAGTTACTCTAGGAGGAGAGAGAAAAGGTTAAGAATATTCTTTCACTTCAAGGGTTTACCGGAGATGAACAAATATGTATTCGCAATTTCAAAGGGAAAAGAGGGAGAAGTGGCAGACTCAGGATGCGTGAGCTTGGGAAATAGAGAGGGAACACTTTTTATCTACTACTAGGATGGAGGGGGAAGGGACTGCGTCTCAGACGCGCGAAGGTTAAGATCTATATCAGGTTCCATAAGAAGGGCGTAGCTAGGGGATCACTGCTGAGTAGATGTCTGGGGAGGAGATGAGGGAGAAAAAAAAAATACTACTTCCAGATAGCTAAGCTCCGGGGTGGGAAGAAGAAGAGCCGGCTAGTTCCCGCAAGACTTCTGCAGGCAAAGCTCGCCGATAGTCATAATTTGCCGTCGCAGACGTGAAGAGAGGGTAGAGCAAGAGGAATAGTAATTAAGTTTTCAATTTGAGGGAAGGGAAACCGAGGTAAATCTTGTTACTTTAGAACGGGCTAGAAGATGGCGGGAGAAGATGAGATTCACTTTTCAAAGGGGGCAAAAAAGGCTAGGCGTTACACTCAAGGTCTGAGAAGGTGTCGAAGAGAATAGCGCTTGTTTAGCAGATCTGGGCCAAATGAAGAGAAGAAAAAGTAAAGAAATCTGGGTTCTAACGGGGAACCCCTTATAGGAAACAGGTAGATAGTGTCCCTCCTCCCAGGGTAGAAAGGGAAAGCCAAGGTCAGGATTTCCTGGGTCGCTTCAGGAGAAGTAAAGGAAAATTTCAAATGTTGCCGGGAAGGATATGAAAAGGAGACGCAGAGGGAGGGGGGGGAGGGAACAAAAAAGGTTTCTAATGATCTCTCGTGAGCTACGTCCGAAGTCATAGGCGTCGGCAACCAGCTATAGGGGAAGGAAGCGGCCACTTGCATGTGCCCGACGAGGGTGAAATCACCAAAGGGCATCAAATCGAAGGGACGCTAACCCTGGGTTGACTTCAACTATCCGTATTCTCCTAAAAGGAAACTAAGAGGCGAAGTTCAGTCAGGCTACTGAAGACAAGGAGGGGGGGGAAACGGGGGGGGGAAAACGAGATCGGAGAAAAGAACTTTTTCAAACCATCTAACTGTCATAAAAGGACAGAGTGGGGGCGGAGAAATGAGGTGGAGGAGAAATACGATGAGAAGGAAATGAAAGAAAGACCCAGGAGGAACGTGGAGAGAGGTTCTTCTCCCTTCCTTATACTCAGAACGGTAGCGGAAAGATATTGACCCTATGATGTACCGACAGATATGAGGAAGAAACTACACCTATTGTCAATAAAAAAGGAGAGAAAGAACGAACACATACACCGAAAAAACCGCGATACTAGATCGGCCTCGAAATTCAGTGTCCCAACTTAGAGAAAAAACATCCTCCCTCAAATGAATGGTGAAAGGAGAAGTAAAGATTTAAGAAAATGGTCAGTAATCGAGAGGGAGGGTAAGAGGAAAATTCGATTCAGGGGGTCCCATCTGTAAAGCAAGGAGGGGAAGGACAACGATTTCTTATCCATGTTAAGGCGATCGGCGAGAGACCTGGAAAGAACTCCACTTTCTACAGACGAAAAGAAGGAGCCACCGCATTTCAAAGAACCTCGCAACAGGAGAGGAAACTGTACTTCCGCGGTCGTAAGTATACTTCCACCTCGGCTGACAGACCCGCTAAGAGAATTCAACATACAGGAGAGGCGAGAGAAAAAAAAGGGAAGAGGGAAACTGTAGTCAGAGGGAGAACACGAGGAAAACAAACAAAACAAAAAGAAGTGCACCGGAGTCGATAAGCTAACCCATTTCGCCAACAAATCTGTCTCTTCTAATGGGGTACCAAACCACTGACTAAGAGCCACGAAGAAAAAAACGGACGTACAATCCCTGCCAGAAAACCAAGCGTTTTCAGGGGAAAAAAAAGTCGGGGAGGGGGCGGCAATTCTCGAAGAAAAGAGTCAAGGGGAAGGTCGCGGAAAGAGGAACAGACATCAAGAAAAGGCTGAGCACAAACTGGACCATAGTCTTTTGTGAAGAAAAAGAAGAACTCATCATAATAAAAACATGAGTAATCTAAATAGGTACGGTGCGTTTATTTGAAGGAAAGTATCGGGGGATCCTCCACTACCAAGAAAAGGGACGACATGTGGGGGTTAATCGGCTAAGAATTGGACGTTTGGTTGGGCATCGGTAGATCGAAAACGAATTTCTTGACAGGACCTGAAAAGAAATGCCAGCTCTTTCAAGGCCGTAGATAGATGGACGCTCTCACTACTAATTAGCGGCATGCCGCAAGTTCGGAAAAAGACAAGAAAAGAACGGAGGGGTAGGTGGGGGGACGAAACGGGAATATTTGAGTAATTATCTGTGGTCCACCGAACGAGTAACCTACCGACGCGATTCCAAACGACATTCTTCGAAAAGAGAAAGGAGGGTAGAGGTGACACTGAACGGGAAACTAGGGCACGAGGAGAGAACAGGGGTTAATGGGGGTCCGGGTTAGGTCCCCTTAGATGGAACTTGGGCGTAAAGGACTCGGGACCGTGAAAAATCTGGGGGGGAAAATCAAGAAGAAAAAGGCGCATTATTCTTACGTTGACGCGGGATATAGGGGAACACCGTAGGTATGTGAAGATCATATGCAGAGAATTTACGAAACGGACTCTGGCGAAGTTAAAAAGAAAGGAAGAGGAGGTTGACTCACCTAAATCTTTATAAAGAGAAGGGGGGGGTGGGACTTCACTCCTATCTCTCAGT
>Ga0179593_1553416_pt1 | contig 10875 bp, 14 predicted proteins | sample CZODoug2_1_08_16_FD_185931 | JGI IMG/M metagenome (GOLD analysis project Ga0179593, IMG submission 185931) | Vadose zone soil fungal communities from Angelo Coast Range Reserve, California, USA - CZODoug2_1_08_16fungal (PacBio error correction) | ecosystem: Environmental > Terrestrial > Soil >...
GCGTCTATTTCCGTTCAGCGAGATCGAAAAGGTGAACCTAGCTGGCTATACAAGAAAAAAAAGGAAAAATTGGAAGGGAAGTCCCACGGGTGGAAAACAAAAAATCTCGAAGTACCAGAAAACAATAAGAAACCTACTCTCCTCCCCCTCGAGAGGGAGGTTCTTCACGGGAGGGGAGCCAGTTATCTCCTAACTTATAGAGGAAGAGAGTAAAGTGAGGGGGGTGGCGGTCTGTGATTCTGGTAGAGAGAAAGGGTTGAACTTTTGAGGAGCTTCCTTAACGCAGGAAAAAAGAGCGTTGCAGTAGGATCCAGAGGGGAGATGATTCGATAATCTTTGTTGTCCGTGGAAAAGGACTCAGCCTTCTCTCTTTTCCGAGAGTCTTCGAGAATTGAGAAGAGAAATCGAGGCTGCCGGGGAAAAAGGGTCAGTAGACGGAAAACTCCGTATTTGAGGAAAAGAAAAGCTAGACTATTTTCATCCATTAATACAACGGAGCTCCAGCTCCAGTTGCAGGAAGAGGCAGAGGGGGGAGGACCTGTCGTTTCCCAATGGGAAGAAAATCAAGCCATCCTGGAGAAAAAAGGAGGGAAAAGAAGAACTTCTTCCTTTGAGAGAAGGAAAAAAAGGCAGCCCTCATTGGCAACTCGAAAAGCTCCATTTTCGGCGCCCTTGAATAAGAGGGAAGTCCATGCCTTCTTTCCCGGGGGGAAAGAAAAAAAAAGGGGTTGCGAATCAATCAAAAGAAGCAGAGGAGACGATGCTCCAGCAGGAGAAGGGGGGAATAAGGCTTCTTCTAATGGAAGCTGAAAAAGGGGTTACACACATTTCCGGAGAAGAAAAGAACAATTGTGAAATGAAATCATAGAGAGAATGCATCATCCGATTACACTCAGGGGATCATATTACGGGCAAGGTACCAAAAAAGAGAAAGAGCCTAACAGCCCTGAAAGGGAAGAAAGTTTGTAAGTCAGTGAAATAGGGAGAAAAGGAGATACTCCATAAGCTAAACGAAGAGGAGAAGAATCGCCTTCTTCTCGGGGGGGAAAGAGCCCGCGGTGATCGATGAGAGAAAACCGCAGGGGGAGCGACAGGGTGTAGCGTGGCATCCGAACAAAAAGGAAGGGAATGGTGGGTGGGGGGGGGGGGGGGGGGGGGGTTGGGGGGGGGGGGGGGTGGAGAAAAACGGTTCTGCACTCCAATTCAATTGTGTTCCATATCCTCTCAACAAAAAAGAGAAAAGAAAAGAAGTTCTGGTTGTAAGGGAAAGAGAGGGAAGAAGTTGCCGGCTTGAAAAAAAAAAAAAAGAAGGCAGGATTCGTTGCAGGGAGGAGGAAATAACAAGGTCTTCTACAGAAGGCACCTCTTCTTCCCTTTCAAAAAAAAGAAACGACAGCATGGCCCTGAATAGGAGAAAATTGGGTAGCTTCGGCGAGGAAAAAAAGAAGAGGTCTCCCTCTGAAGAGGAAAGGGGGGGGGGGCTTCACCGCTGAAGGGAGGGATCGCTTGGGGAACTGGGGGAGGGGCGTGTCAATCAAAGGGGGGGGTGACGAAAGGAGTCGAAGGGGAGGGGGGGGAGTGACGAAACTATTTGGGAGGGGAGCCTTCCCTTTGGTAACCGGGAAAGAAAAAAATTTTCAACGAAGAAGGGGGGGTATAAGGGGGAAGGATGAAAAGCGTATTCGTTGAAAGAACGTTGAAAGAGGACTTTATCTCGACAACAAAAGGGTTTATCTTAGACTACTTCATTTAAGGGACAAGGAGACGAAAATTTCTAAGAAAAGAGGACAATCGAAAAGGGCAAAGGGGGGGGGGGGGGTCCTTTCCTTCATCTCAAAGAAAACAGGGAGAGAAGGTCTTTCATTATCACCCTGAGAGGGAAACACATCTCCTTTTTCCAGGCAAAGGGAGAAAGAGAAAAAAATAAGGGCGATGATAACTTATCAAGAGAGGGATTGGGGAGAGTCTTCTTTATGACATCGTCGAGCTTCCACGTATTTGGACAAAGGGACAATGGACATCTACCGGCGAACGAAACTGTAAAAAACGGGAAAGTTCCGACTAAGAAAGGGGAGCGCTCCGATCTGGGAGATCTTTTCATGGACATACTTAAAGAGAGAAAGATCTGGCGTCGCGTGGAAGTAAGGGTGTGTGAAGGGGCGAAAGACATTCGACGAAACAGAGCAAGGGGGAGAAACGCTCCTTACAAACAAAACAAAAGGTCAAATATCGGAAGGAAGAAAGAGGTCACGCCAGGCTCCGAGGAGAAGGGGGAGCGATACGTCATTATCCTGCGAGGGGAAGGTATGTGGACTATCGATGCTGGTTGGAGGGAGGGGAGGGGGGCCTATTCAGGGGAAAAAAAGGGGGGGTTCCTGCTCAGTGTTTAAAAAAGGTGGAAGGGTGTACATTCAGAAAAGGGCGAAACCCTACGACAAGCTAGGGGGAAAAAAGGGAGGGGGAGGAAAGGAAATCGCCGCGGGGAGAGGGAGGGAAAGAATCGAATTGAGGGACCGAGAGGGAGAGACACTTTAAAAACCGAAAAAACTGCATCGATTTGAAACTCCGCATACATGAGCCTTACATCACAAGGGAGGGGGGAAGTCTTGGCTAATAGGCGTTTGAACGGGGTTCCATGAAAATCAGGGGAGCGTTTAGTTCTTAGAGGAATCGAATGCCAGAGTGGGAGCTATCTCACGGATTTAAAGGGAAACTTCTTGCCTTTGGGAGTCTGTCTGAGTGTAACAAATCGGCAGGCGGAAGGGAAGGTGCGGCTCCGCCCCGGGCGACTATTTGTTTTCTGAGCGCGGAGAGCTATATCTGTGGGAAACTGAAAATTTTCCACCTAAAAGGGGACCTTGAACCCCCTTTTCAAGTTTGGGGGAACAAATGGTGGACGTTCGAGGGGGGAAGGTCCGTTGGGCTTTGGGGGACGGAAGCAACTTCACGGGGGGGACGGCGTACTGGGACGTCGGAGAAAGAAGAAAGGAAAAAAAGACTGGAAGGAAAACAACCTTTGAACTAGAAAGGTTTCGAATCTTTTTAGAGGGAACCACCGGGGGGTACAGGGTCGGGTCATGAAGAACTTGAGGGATGAAGGGGGGAAATGGCTCCTCAATTGTGCAGGAAAATGCCTCTCTTTGAATCTACTCCTCGTTCGCCTCGCCTAGAAAAGAAAGAAATATCCCCTTTAGTTTAAATTTTTACAAGGGGTAAGGGACAGAGGAAAAAACCACAACAAAACTGAGGAAGAGTATCGAGGAAAAGGAAAGGGAAAAATAAAGGTAATAGGGGAAAGGATTCGACCGCGGCAATGGGAAAAGTTTAGGGGCCTCATTCAATTGCGGCTCAAAGAGAGATGAAGGGCAGTCGCCCAATAAGGACCGTTTTCTATGAAGGAGGAGAAAACCTTCAGACGAGGGACGCCCTTCCGCTGCTAGGAGATCGCTGGATCGACCAGATAAAAGGGAAAGGAAAAAAAGAAAAAAAAAAAAAAAAAAAAAAAAAAAGAAATTTTTCATTAAGTCTAAAAAAGCCACGGGCGCTCGACCAGGTCACCAGAAAAACGGGAAAGGAGGAGGAACAGGATTTTGAAAGTCCCGATCGTTAGGAGGGGGGGACCAGGCTCTCGAAGAAGAAAAAAAGTAAATCGCTGAGAAAAAATAGATAGCTTGCGACGAGGAACGGGCGTCTATAGGGGGGAAAAAGGGTGGAAGGAAAGGAAGAGACCATCATTGGCCGTACTTGCGGAAGACGTGAGATATCTCCAAGATTCTCTTCTCCTAGGAGAGGAGAAGACCTACTCGCGGGAAGGGGAAATCACTAAATGTGTAGCAGGAGGGGGGTTATTAAGGCTCATGGACACGGGGTAAATTATGGACAGGGGGGAAGAAAGGTGTCCTTTCAGTCTGGTTCAATTTTCAAAAAAAGAAATCTGGCAATACTAGAAAAGGACTCTTCGGTTACGAAAAACGGAGGGGAGGAAGCTTTTCTTAGTGTTTCGCAGGAGTCTAGGAATTTACAAAAGGGGGACCAAAACACGATCCAGGAACAAATCTCGAAGGGGGCCTGGGAACCTCCAGCTCAATACAGAGCGGGAAAAAGAAAGGGGTCGGGTCGGGAGGAATAATGCTTTATCGCCTACCTGTAAAGGGAAGGAGCTTGTATCTTTCTAGGGGGGGAGGATTGAGCGTTGGAGAGGGAGGTGGGAAGATTGAAAAAAACGTGGCTCTCTTTGTCCGGTCAAAGAAAAGGCACGCATTTACAGCAAAAAAAGATTCTATGCTCGTTGAGAATCGCAAGGGAGGCTAGGGTCAGGGAAAGAGCGGAAAGACTTCTTCGTAGAATTGAGAGCGAAATTCCAAGGGAAAAAACAACGTGCTGGCGTAAGGGAAAGGTCAATTTCGGTAAATTTCTTGCCGATCAGGCCAAAGAGGGGATAACAGGAAGAAAACAAAGCCGAGCGCCATCTCCGGGAAAAAAAAAAAAAATATGTTGGTCGCCACGGGAGGTGTCCAAGGAAGGGGAAAAAAGGAAGCAAAAATCATATCCGGGTGGCTGAAGGTCGGGAGAAACATCCGGAGGAGGGGGAGCTTACTTCCAGAAAGGAGCTCTACCTGCTGCACCGGGAAAGAAGGAGGGAGAAAAGTGAGGAAGATGCCTTCCCTGCCTTCGTCCTCCGGGAAAAAAAAGGGGTTGGGAGAGATCAAGAAAGGCTTCCTCTTTCCACTCAGGGAGAACGCTCTACGTGGTCGGAAGAAAAAAGCGCACAAAAGGGCGAAACCACAGGCCGGGCGATGCCAATAGAACAAAGTGAAGAGGGGGGCCACATCGAGCCTCAGGGAAAAGGGGATTTACAAATCAAAGGGGAGGGACTGTCGAGAGAAGGAGGTCCAAGACAGCCCTTCAGCGGTGCCGCCAACGGAAGGAAAGAGGGGCCTCATGGCACAGGATAGATCAAGAAGCTCATCTCCTCTTCGAAGAGAGGGACGCTTCTCGTGCACCGGAGGAGGGCTGCTACAGCCGGATAGATAGCGGAAGGTTTATCTGTTTACTCCGACAGCAACAGGATGGGGATCGTATGCAAAAGGGAAAGAAGTAAGAGGTGCCTTTTCAACCAGAATCTAAGGGGGGGTATTAAAAGAAAGGAGATTCTGGGGGACCACGGCCGCGGGGGAAAGGAGTTTCAGGAAAGATCAATTCCTTTCAGGATGCTTTGCTGGGGAAAAGATAAAAAAAGGAGGCGACCTGCAGGAAAAAAGGAGATCGTATCACCGCTTTCCTGTACCAAAAAAAACGAGCATCAGTGAGACGGAAAAAAGGGTAGAAGGATCGATGGAAGAGGTCTATCCTTTTATGCCTCTCGCTGCAAGGGAAAAAGGGAAGTCCAAACGTTGGGAGGAAAGAAAGGAGGTTCTTGGGGGGAGCTGAGCTGGTGGCATGCCCCGGATGAGGGTAATCAAAGGCAGTCGACCGATATGCTGCTAGGGGGGAAAGGCATTTCCGAAAAAAGGAAAGGGGAATTCGCCTTCCCCTTTTTAACAGGGGGAAGAAAAACGCCTTTGTGCCGCTGGAAGCATCCTAGCGAGGAGGGGAGCGAGGCGAAGTCTTGGCTTGATCTCGGGGGGGGGGGGGGAGTTTCGAGGAAGAGAGCATCCTTAATCGCCCAATTCGACAAAAGATTCGGTGCAAGAATCGCAAGGGAAATGAGGTCGAAGAGGCAGCTCAAATAATACTGAATAGGGGAAAGGGGAAGAGCACCCAGGGGAAGAAGGGAAACATCTCCTTGTGAACGACAAGCGACCACATACGGGCGAATCTACGAAAATGGCGCTAGGAGTTACTTTATACAATCCTGTCGAGGAAAGATAAGAAAGAAAAGCCCGAGGTGGAAGAAAAAAGCGAACGGCTATCTAAACGAAAGGGCTCCCGCCGGATAGGAATAGGAAAGTTAGAAGAGTCGCGCCTAGTGTATCAGGCAATGCGCGGGATGGCAGTGGACAGACCAAACAGGAGAAAAAAAGTGCCGGTCTCTTAAATTCAGGGGCTCCTTTGACCGGACAAAGTGCAAAGCGGTTACGTCATCACAAGAGCAAGGGAAAAGAGAAGAGAAAAAAAAAATAACATATCTAAAACTCAAGAAGGAATTCACGCCAGAGCCTCTATAGTTCGTTGGAAAAGATCCGTCTTCATAGGGAGGTGGACTATCTGATATCTGGTGAGAGGAGGGTGAGGGAAGGAGGGAGTTAACTTTTCGATATTGGAAGTGTTTTTGGGCATAAAAAGTTAAGGGGGTTAATCAAGGAGGAGAACCTACTACCCCCTAGGGGGGAAAAGGGGAAGGAGATGACTTAAATATCCGCTGAGAGAAATTAAGAGGATTGGGGGGGGGAAGAGATTTTAAGCGGCGGCACCGGGAAAAAAAGGCTCCCCGTATTTCGAACTGCAAAAGAGAATAAGGAAATTACATCAAAAAGGGGAGGGACTACAATATTCGTTTCTTTCCAAAAAAATCGGTAATTATCGACGGTTAGTGCTAGGAGAAGAAGGCCATAGAGTTGGGAGCTATCTCACGGATTAGAAGGAAATACTTCCCCTTCTTGCAAGAGGAAGGAGACTTTCTTTTCCAACAACTGTAAGGATAAAAGCTGAGGGTTCTGACGTGGAACTTCTCCAGGCCTCTTTCTCTATTTGTGGAGGGAAAAAGGAGTGATTCGATCGCCCTTTTTCAAAAGGAAAAAAGAAGAAATTCCTTTCCTACATCCGGTTAAGAAGTTTGCACAACATGGTGGACGTACGGGGTCGATCTAATAGGTCGTTGGAGGGAGGGGAGGTCACCTGCAACTGGGAAGGAGAGGAGATGTGCCGATCCATCTATATGTAAGGATCACACCCGTTGACTAGACTCGTATAAGGGTTTTGAAGAGTTCGCCAGGGGAAGTGAGTTCGTGGGGGGAAGGGGGCCTAATATTTCTTTTGAGGCTGCAGGCAAACAAGCCTGCCCCTCTCGGAAAGGAGGCATCTACGCCGGAGGAGAAACTATCTCCCTTTATTTCAATAGGGAAGGGGAAATCTTCATATAGATAAAAAAGAGGATGATGAAATATAGCTATAGGGAAAAAAAAAAATTGAATAAAGTATATCGTGTAGAGAGTGAGAGGAGTAAAGGGGGGCAGGCTTTTTTCTTAAAGGGAGAAAGAAACTCAAAAGCAAGGACAGGGGAAAAAAACACGAACTTCACTTAACCTTTTTCTGAGGGGGAAAAAGGGACTATTTCAACGGTGACCTTCCGAAAAGAACTTAGAGAGAGGGGGATCGGACCAAGAAAAGGGGGGGAGGGGGAAGCGTAAAAAGCCAACTGGAAAAAAAAAAAAGAGACCGACCGGCCACACATGAGGTGAAAATCGAACATTGATGGACGATCGTTATGTAGGAGAAAGATAATATAAGCGCTCAGAAACACTAGGGAGGAGGAGAATCCGAAGAAAGAAACCAGCTTCGATTTGCGCGAAACACGCGTAGCACGAGCCAAAAAACCAATGGGCAGTAGTCCTTGATATAGCGAAAGGAAGGGGAGGCTCGCCGAAAAATTCCGATAAGCGAACCGACAAGGGGGGGGGGAAAAGACAAGAATTCAACTAAACATTGTTTATTTAAGGAGAGGAAGGGAAAGGATTGCCAGTGGGGGGAGTTTGTTTTCCTTTCATTTCTTGGGGGGGAAGCTCTCCCGCTTAACCGTCATAGGCAATTCCTCTAAGACGACTTTAAAAGGGAAAGAGATGGGAAGAAGAGCCGTCTCTCACGGGGAAAGGAGGGGAGGGGGGAGAGGGGGATACCATCTCATTTGCGGCAGTATGACTAAACCAATTTTTATTCCCAAAACACGAAGAGAGAAAAGGAACGCCTGTTAAAAAGGAAAAAAAAAACAGACCTCTCATCAATCCACATACCGGGGCGGGGCGGCCGCAATCGACAAGAAGGCGTTATCGCCTAACGGGAGGAGCTGTTATCGTTCTCGATTGTTCATCTGGGGAGGGGGGGGGAAGGCGCGGGGGAGGGGGGGAGGCGTGTTGATGAGCTGCGTAACAAGCAAAGGAGCCAAAGACAATGCGCAATTTGGCCAGACCGCAGATAGGAAAAGCACTTTCCCTGCAAGCTCATCCGGGAAGAGCATCTACGGGAAAAGGGAGAAAGAGTCGTCGTAGAAATGGGGGGCGGCCGCCAACGTGAGGGTCTCAGGGTCGCTGTCAAGGAGACGGATTTCTTGCCGTATCAGGAAAGAAAGGGGAAGGGTAAAGACCAGTAAACAAAAGGACAAATCCTACGCCAGAGGAAAAGTATGGTGGTCGGTCAAATGGCAGGGGGGTTCTTCCTTCAAGGCATAGGAAGTGACGGCCTGAGGGAAAAAAGGAGGAGTTGATCTGACTGGCACCAGCAGTGCAAGTCGAGAGCTACAAGAGTTGCAAAAACTGAGCGCCTTGTGCGATCCGGAGGGAAGGAGGGAGGGAAAGGAAACGAACCAACGGTTGGAAAATCACGATGCACAGTAGCTTTCCAAAAAAAAAGAATTATCGCCGCTAAGGGAAAAAGGAGGAGGGGCACAAAGGCAGTAGGGGAGGAATCTTGGCAGGTTCCACATGTCCGGCGGGGGAAAGAACCATCGTTTCGGCAATGCACCCGAACATATCGTGAAAGGGGGAATTTGATGAAACTATCGATCAGGGGAAAAGACGCGAGAGAAAAGAAAAAGGAGTGCCGCACGTTTTTTTGGAAGGGGGCGCTAGATGGCTACCGGATCGAACAAGGACTCATCGCCGCTCAAAAGAATGAGCTTTGCCCTCTATGTCTGCAGGGACGAGGAAGAAGAGAAAACCTCAGAGGGGGAGAAAGGGGGGTGGAAATCCTACATCAAAAAGGAAGTATTCCCCGGTGAATGCAAAACTCCAAGTCAAAGCCATAGCCGGAGGGGGCCAACAGAAATCGAGAGAAAGAGATTCCTGGTTGCACCTTCCTCAAGGGGAGGGGGGAAGGGGGAGCACCCTCGGGGAGAAGAAAGGAAGGGATTTGCTGTCTATAAACGACCCGATCGGTGCTGCTCGCGAACTGGTCTCTCGGGGAGGGGCCCGGCAGCCAGAGGAAGGAAAGACTTAATCGGCGGCAGAGGGAGGAGGAGATCCGGGTGATCCATCTCTCGCAATATAGTCCAACGTTTGGCGGCACCTATGCTGACTGGGGAGATCGTTTGAAGAGGGGGGAAAAGAAGGACTAATCTTATCGAATCGAGGGGGGGGGGCATCTGTGACAGGGAAAAATATTGCTTCTCTATGGGCCCAAACGATTGGCTGCTGGGCATTGACGCCTGTTGAAAAGAGAAGGCCCGCCACGAGAGGAGGGGAAGAACCACGTAGAGAGGAGAAAAGGAGGATTCTTTGAAATATCAGAAGCTCTCCCACACCGTTTGGTTGTAGTGAGGACGCGGCATGTAAGGAAAAAAGTCTACTCCCTAATCGGGAGGAGGGTTTCAGGGAAAAGGGAGAGGGGGAGGGAGGGGGGGAGGTCTCGCGGTTTTTCCGAAAAAAAAGAAGTCGTCGCAAGAAGCCGTTCATGGGCAAAAAACGGATATTCTTGGGGGGGGGGGGAAAAAAGGTCCAGGTCCAATTTTATACAAGAACGGGAGAGGATCGAAAAGGGAGAGGGAGAGAGGGAATCTTTTTTCTGAAAGTCGAGCGTGGGCCGGACCGAGAAATAAGGAGGTGTCCGAAGCTACCCTTCTACTAAGAAAGGGGGGGGGGAGGTCCGGGGGCAGGAAGGAGGGGATCGTTCTCCTATAATACCGTTCGCGAGGGACTCCTTCTGATCTGCAGGGACATACGGAGACGCATAAGAAGGGCGTTCGCTGGAAAAAGAAAAAACTTTTACCGTACAACGCTATCCAAGGAGAAAAAAAAGGAACCAATCAAAAAGAAAGAATCCCATATATGAACAACTCGAGAAAAAAAGCAATTCTCCTGCTAAGTTCGGGGGCTGACGGAAGTAAAGTCATATGCCCTACTAAGAAGAGGGGGAAGATCGATAGATGGGGAAGAGGGAGGGGATTGGGCCTATTCTTTAAAGGGGGGGGGCTATATTTTGTTCCGGGCGTGTTTGAATAAAAAACGGGGGGGGGGGAAGAAAGAACTGACAGAATTAGAATGGTCCTGCGAAAAAAAAAAAGGGGGGGGGAAACCGGGGAGAAGGGAAGGGAGAAGAAAGCTGGTATCTTCTTACCGGGGAGGAACTGGTTTCAGCGGAGGATCGGCATTGCCACGGACACAAACGCAAGGAGGATCCTCAACATGATCCTTACATCACCCCTGGGGGAGGGAAGATCGTTGCCGGTGAAAAAGAAAGAGAGCTTATCTACTTTTTATTTCTAAACATATCATTGGGAGCGATCTCAAGATTAAGCAAGGAGCCGCGCTCGTCTCCTTGCTTGTCCACAAGAAAAAGGAAAAGGGGGTCTGACGGTAGGAGGAGGAAGACCTCTGTCTCTATGTTTGAGGATACCTGGGGCCACTTTCCGTTTCATACCGAGAGGGCCTTTCTACATCAGCCATCATTGTGGACGTTCAAGAAGGGGGGGGGGGAATGGGCGAGAGAAGGGGGGAAGGGAGGGGGTTTCGCTTCAACCGAAAACTGTCGATCCAGCGATATCAGGATTGAGCGAGACGACGGTCAACCGGGAGGGAGGAGCTTTTTCAAGAAGGAAGGGAGGTCGTGGGAGGAGGAAGGGACGGGGAATATGCTTTTGCTTTTTCAGGGAAAGCATGCCTCTCTTCATGTGGAGCATCTACCCGCGGTCAGGGAAAACTTTATTTCAATTTTTTAAAAAGAGAC